>Ga0182030_10013182_pt1 | contig 16475 bp, 15 predicted proteins | sample 812S3MmetaG_FD_121299 | JGI IMG/M metagenome (GOLD analysis project Ga0182030, IMG submission 121299) | Permafrost microbial communities from Stordalen Mire, Sweden - 812S3M metaG (Illumina Assembly) | ecosystem: Environmental > Terrestrial > Soil > Wetlands > Permafrost | place: Sweden...
AACTCTCCTGCAAGCTCTGCGACGCGAGCGTGCCGGAGAAATCTATGAGGCGTCGGCTCCACAGAAGGCATTGGAAGATGCGATGACTGCATTGGGGCCCGCGGCAACCGGCCAGGGTGTGAAATTAATCAAAGAGATCGCCGAATCGCCGCGGGTGGACGTACCCGAGCACGTTATCACTGAAGTGGCTCGCTGCCTGCTTAGTAACGCCCTTCTGGCACTGAAAGGGCGAGATGACGGCACGATTTGGGTACGCCTTGAACCTTATCGTACGGCGGGAGTCAGAGTCGTGGCCAGGATTGAAGACAATGGACCGGGCGTTCCTGAGAGTATCCGCTTGCATCTCTTCGAGCCGTTCATCTCCAGTGGCACGGGACGCGAACGATTGGGGCTGGGGCTGTTCTTGGCCGCTAGCCTGCTGGATATGTATGATGGCCGCATCCGTTATGAGATGAGATATGGCGGCGGAGCCTGTTTTGTGGTCGAGCTGCCTCCGGCGCGATTTACGCGCGGCCAGCCTTATCACTGGTTCGCAGGAGGAACGACGGAATGAGCCGCGTTCTAGTCATTGACGACGAAGCCGCGCTGGGTGAAAACATCGAGCGTATGCTGCGCTCCCCAGGCGTAACGGTGACCGTTTGCGTTGACCCCGTCCAGGGCCTGGCCGAATGCCTTGCCAACCCACCCGACCTGGTCTTGCTGGACGTGCGCATGCCGGGAATGTCGGGTGAAGAAGTGTTTGCACGTCTTCACGAAGTCCATCCTGGCCTCCCAATTGTTTTCCTCACGGCTTTCGGGTCGGTGGAGAGCGCGGTACTCGCGATGCGCAACGGCGCCTTTGACTACCTGAAGAAGCCCTTCAGGCGCGAGGATCTGCTCCTGGTGGTTAAGCGCGCTTTGTCTCATTCAAGCCTGAACAGCCAAGTCAAAGAACTCAAAGGACGACTTGAGGCACTTGGCGAGGCAGATGCGTCGCAGACGCGCAGCCCCGCAATGCTGGACCTGGTGGAAAAGTGCCGCCGAGCGGCGCCAACCGATGCAACCGTGATGATTCTGGGTGAAAGCGGAACCGGAAAAGAGGTAACGGCACGGTTTATCCATAACCATAGCCGGCGCAAGGACGGCCCGTTTGTTCCTGTCGAATGTAGCGCCATGCCAGGATCGCTGATTGAAAGCGAGTTGTTCGGCTATGAACGCGGCGCCTTTACCGGCGCGGAGAAAACCAAGAAAGGCCTGATCGAATCGGCCGACGGCGGTACGCTGTTTCTGGATGAAATAGGCGATCTTGGAGTTGAGCTGCAAACACGTCTGTTTCGATTTGTCGAAGAGCGCGTACTGCGTCGGCTGGGTGGACTTACTCCAGTGCGCGTGGACTGCCGCATTTTATGTGCGACGAATCAGGACCTGCTGGCAAAGATCAAGGCGGGGACCTTTCGAGAGGAGCTTTACTACCGGCTAAGCGTGGTGACAGTTAAGCTGCCTCCTCTGCGCGAAAGGCCAGAGGATATTCCGCATCTGGCGCGCTTCTTCCTTGAGCGTTTTTCGCGTCGCTACGGCAAGAGCCTGTCCGGTTCGCCGCAGTTTTACAGCGCGCTGTTGAAGCAGCGATTTCCGGGCAATGTCCGGCAGTTGAAAAACTTGGTGGAACGGCTGACCGCATTGCATCCGGGTGGAGTGCTGGGACCGGAGGATCTGGAAGAGGACGCACCGCAGGTGGAGGAGACCACCAGCCTTTCCGCACTGCCATGGAAGAATGCTAGGGAGCAATACCTCGCTAGTTTCGAAAGCTCGTATGCCCATGCCGTGCTGCTCCGATGTGGCGGCAATGTGAGTGCAGCCGCGCGGGAAGCCGGTGTGGACCGCAAGACGTTTTACGCGCTTCTGAAGCGGGAACGGGAATCCGAGTCCGGGGATTCCATTCCCCAACTTTGAGAGGGAAAGTGGGGAATAGAATCCCCAATCTCTAAGGAGATCCCTCGCATGTGAATGAAAGCAAGGGATGTTCCCTTTGGCTCCTCGAATGCAGAAGTATGAGCAGGAGCTCCCGCACATGAAACTCTGGAATTCAGGCTCAAAGGCTGTTCCTGTCGTACTCGGCTTGATTCTGCTGATGCCGCAGCCAGGAAACGCTATTCCCGCATTTGCGCGGAAATTTGGCGTGAAGTGTTACACCTGCCACACAGTTCCGCCTGCGCTGAATAAGAATGGCTACGAGTTCAAGCGGCTCGGCTATCGCATGCCGCCCGACGAGATGGACGGAACCAAGCCGGCGCCCAAGATCTCCGAACTGGACAAAGACATCAAGTTCAGCCTCACAAACTCATTTGCTGTGATCTTCCAAACAAGCGTTACTGATGATAAGAACGTCGCGGAAACCGGGTCCACTCCTCCCACGGCAACCTCTACAACCTCCAGCTTTAACCTCGATGAGGCCGCTCTCTTCGTCGCCGGAGCCGTGCCCGAGACAGGCTTCTCCTACTTCGGCCACTACGAGATGTACCAGGATGGAAACAGCAATTTGGAACAGGGATTCGGCGTCTGGACAGGTGGGAAGGCCAACAATAGTTACTTCGTCAAGGCCGGCGAAATGCACATGCAGGAGGGTGAAGGAACGCGGGCAGCCATGTTCTACAACCTCTTCTCTGATCCCGCCTACACCCTTACAAATATCGACCCCATCAACTTTACTCTCGACCAACATCCTGTCGGCGTCGACGTTGGCTACACGCACGCCTCCAACTACTTCAAGAACATCTTCGCCGTATCCGCCAAGATCACAAACGGGTTGAATGCCGACGGTAGCGAGATTCTGAGTGCATCCACAAAAAACTCCAAGGACGTGTGGGCCGACGCAGATTATTGGTTTGGTCCCGATGGCGGCGTCACCGTGATGATGTACCGAGGGTCGAAGGACCAGATACAAAATGCGGGTGCGGACAATCAATTCACGTACCGGCCAACATTCTACCGTGTCGGTGCATTCGGAAATTATCTGTTCTTCGACAAGCTCGATCTGCTTGGCGGATACATCCACAGCCATGACGACTGGGAGTGGACGCAGGGCGCGAAGACGGACCAATACGCCGCTGATACCTATCGCGGAGAGGCTGATTACTACATCAAGACCGGTACCGTGATTATGGCGCGCATCGACCGCGGGACTGCAAGCATCACGCCACAGCCTACGATCCATACACGCGCCTGGGGCATCGGTGCCGAACATGGATTTACCTCAACGGGGAACATTGTGGGCCGAGTCAGCTACAACCAGGAGCACGATGGCGATCCCGTCGCGCTTCTGGGATCAACCGACAAGAAGTTCATGCTCGACTTTCGATTCATGTGGTAAGAGGAGACTAAAAATGCAGAAAGCAATTCTCATCATCGCCTCCGGATGTTTATCCCTTCCGCTTTATCTTGGGGCACAGAGCAGCAATGTAACTCTTCCGCAGGACAAGGGACCGTCGAAGATTGACGTATCGAGTTATCCCGCGGAACAACAGAAGGGCTACAAGGTCTTCGCGGATAAGTGTTCAAAGTGTCACACCATTGCGCGGCCCATCAATACAACCATGACTAAGCCGGAATGGGAGCGCTACGTGAAGCGCATGATGCACAAGCCTAACTCTGGTATCAGCGACACACAGGGAAAGACGATTTTTGAGTTCGTAGCCTATGACCAGGAGAATCGCAAAGACAAGAATCCATCGGCGTTCTTCAAGTCCCTCAGTGACGAAGAGATTGAGAAGCTGAAGGCTCAACAGCACTAAGACATTCTTCAATGCCTCTTTTGCCTAGTTCGCCAGGGCCAAGCGAGGCATCCCTCAACCCAGCGGGCGTCAGGCGCACTCGCTGGGGTTTCAACTGGAACTCTCATCGTCACCAGTAGGGCTTTCGAGTTAAAGTAGCTCAAATTGAATCGCCGAAGCGGGGAACGCATGTCCTACTCCATCACGGTCCCGGACCGGGAATACTTCGACAAGAATATTCCCTGCCGTGCTGCCTGTCCGATTCACACCGAATGCGGGCGCTATGTGCAGGCCATCGGGATCTCAAAGGACGAAGAAGCGTATCTGCTGGCCCGTGCGCCCAATCCTTTCGCTTATGTTCTTGGCCGTATCTGCGCGCATCCGTGCGAAGACAATTGCCGTCGCGGCAAAATCGACGAGCCTATTGCGATCTGTGCACTGAAGCGCTACGCTACCGATCGCCACAACCTGGGCACCGGCCACGATCCGGCGCGCAAGAAACTGCCGCCGCCTGTCAAACGAAATAAGAAGATCGCTATTATCGGTGCAGGTGTGTGCGGACTGACTTGCGCACATGACCTGGCCCTGCTCGGCTACACGGTTGAAGTCTTCGAGTCCGCTCCTGTCCCTGGAGGCATGCTTTACCTGGGCATTCCGCAATTCCGCCTGCCGCGCGAAATCATAAAAATGGAAGTCGACAATATTCTGGCCATGGGCGTCACGCTGCATACCCGAGTGACGCTGGGCCGGGATATCTCGTTTGGCGAATTGAGATCGAAGTTCGATGCGGTCTTATTGGCCACTGGGCTCAACAAGGGCCGCGAACTGAATATTCCTGGAGCGCACTTGGCCGGCGTCTACAACGGCATCGATTTTCTGATCAACGTCAATCTTGGTTTCGAGATCGAGCTGGGCAAGCGAGTGGTTGTGGTGGGTGGCGGGAATGTGGCAATCGATGTGGCGCGCGCTGCTGTGCGCCTGGTGCATGAGCAAGTGGATTTCGCCGAACAGGATGACGATGCCAAGGGCCTGCAGCCAGCCTTTGACGCGGCGCGAATGGCCATGCGCTCGGGCGCCGAAGAAGTGGATATGGTCAGTCTTGAATCCCGCGCTCAGATGCCCGCATGGAAGGGCGAGGTGGACGAAGCAGAGCACGAAGGCATTGTGGTGGACAACGGTTGGGGACCGAAGGAGATTGTCGGCGAAAACGGCGTTGTCACAGGTCTCAAGGTTCGACGCTGTCTCACCGTCTTCGATGAAAACGGACGCTTCAATCCGGCATTCAGCGATGAAGAGAAGATTATTCCCTGCGACAGCGTGATCCTGGCAATCGGCCAGCAGGCCGACCTCTCGTTCCTGGCAGGCGATGAGGGAGTGCAGGTGACGCCGCGGGGGATCCTCAAGATCGATGAAAACCTGATGACCACCGCCCCCGGCGTCTTCGCCGGCGGCGATGTCGCCTTTGGGCCGCGCATCCTTGTTGAAGCTGTTGCCAACGGACACAAATCGGCTCGCTCCATTCATATCTATCTCAGCGGCAAGACCACCAAGACAGTGCTCAGCCGTTTTCGCATCCTGCCTAACTGGGAGATGCCGCGCGGCTTTCTAACTACTCCGCGGCAAACGATGCCTGTTCTCGCGGCAAACCGGCGCATCGGCATCGCTGAGGTAGAGCTGGGCTTTGACGAGGAACAGGGCCGCGCGGAAGGGAGGCGCTGTCTCAACTGCCAGGTAAATACGATCTTCGACGGATCGAAGTGCATTCTGTGCGCTGGCTGCGTGGACGTGTGTCCTGAGAGCTGTCTGCGCCTGGTGGACCTCGTACAAGTGGCCGGCGATGAGCGCTACGACACACTCATTCAGCGACGCTATGGAGTTCCTGCCGCCGAACTGAAGTCCGGTCAAGCAGGAGCCATTATTAAGAACGAAGAAAAGTGCATTCGCTGCGGACTCTGCGCCGAGCGGTGCCCGACTGGGGCCATCACCATGGAAGCCCTGGAGCAGCAGGAACGCGAAGTCTTTGAATAGGGGAGCATGAGAATGGATAGACGAGCATTTCTCAGTTGGGGAACAGCAGGCACGGCCGCCCTGTGTTCTGCGGTCGCAGTGAGCATGGCTGCGGTTGGCCGATTCCTGGTGCCGAGTGTTTTCTATGAGCCGCCGCAATCATTCAAGATCGGCAACCCAGCCGACTTTCCTTACGGTCCTCCAACGTTCATGGCCGACGAGAAGATCTTTGTATTCCGCGATCGGGACAGGGGATTCGCAGTGGCCAGTGCGGTCTGCACGCACCTGGGATGTACGGTCGCGCATTTCTCCAGCGACCAGAAATTCCATTGCCCCTGCCACGGCAGCGTATTTGGCCCTGACGGAAGCGTGCTGCATGGTCCGGCGCCGCGGCCGCTGAACTGGTTTGAGGTTACTCTCGCTCGCGATGGGCAACTGAACATTGACAAAGACAAGATCGTGCCTTCCAGCTACCGGTTGATGGTGTAACGATGAATCTGATTCGCGAAATCTGGCAGTCGATTGTGCGGCGGGATCCGCTGTCCACCGACAAGGGAAAGTCCGAACTCGTCTTCCTGAACGTGTGGCTGCACATTCATCCGGCCAAGGTGAAGAAGGAGAATCTGAAGTTCAAGCACAGCTTCTACCTTGGCTTTATTACTTTCTTTCTCTTCCTGATCCTGCTGACAACCGGAATAGCGCTGATGATTTATTACCGGCCTTATCCGCCACAGGCCTACCAGGACATGAAGGATCTCCAGTTCGTCGTCTTCATGGGTCCGTTCCTTAGAAACATGCATCGCTGGGCGGCTCACGGGATGGTGGTTTGCGTCTTTCTTCACATGTGCCGAGTGTTCTACACCGGTTCGTACAAGAAGCCGCGCCAGTTCAACTGGGTGATCGGCGTTGTGCTTCTCCTGCTCACGCTCGGACTTTCGTTCACGGGCTACCTGCTGCCATGGGATCAACTGGCCTACTGGGCGATTACGGTCGGAACCAATATTGGAAGCTATGCACCATTCGTAGGCGGGCAGCTTCGTGAAATTCTCCTTGGCGGACACACCGTTGGTGAAGCAGCGCTGCTTCGATTCTATGTGCTGCACGTTGCCATACTGCCGTCGCTAATCATCCTGTTCACCATTGTTCACTTCTGGCGTGTCCGCAAAGATGGCGGGCTTTCTCGGCCAGTGTGGAAACTGTCATCGTCAAAGCAGGAAGCACTGGTCACGATCGGTGCACCGGCTGAAACCGTGGCGATGAATATAGCCCCGGCCTCAAAAGACAAAACTTACGGGCTTATGGAAGTTGTTACCGGCAAGCCGATCTTCGAGACGGTGACTCCGGAAGAAGAAGCGGACACGGTTTTCTCGTATCCGTATGCCTTTGTCCGCGAGGCGGTCGTGCTGATGGCGACAGTCACCACCATCATGACCATGTCGTTGTTCCTCAACGCACCTCTTGAGGAACTGGCTAATCCGGCAAAGACGCCGAATCCCGCCAAGGCGCCGTGGTACTTTCTGGGTCTGCAGGAACTCGTGAGTCATTCTGCTTTGTTGGGAGGTGTGGTTGCACCAGCGCTGATGGTGCTGGCTCTGATTGCGATTCCGTATCTTGACAGGAATCCCAGCCGTCGACCTGCTGACCGAAAGTTGATCCTCTGGCTGTTCACCTTCTTTGTCGTGGCGAACCTGGTACTGATTGTGGTGGGAACGTTCTTCCGCGGTCCGGGCTGGGCATTGGTTCCACCTTGGGTACATGTAGTTGCGGGGGCTGAGTAATGGAACGGAGACTTCAACAGCTCTTCTTCACGCTGAGCCTGGTTGCATTTGCGCTGATTTTGGCAGCAGCGTGGCAGGCAAATGCGCCATCATGGAAGACTTATCAGAAGCAATTTCTGCAGCTTGAGGCGCAGGGCGAACCAAACGCGGTGACCAAAGCCGCCGTACTCGCCACCCCGCCGCAGATCCACCAGATACTGCTTCCGGGGCTGCAGCGCGTGGACCGCTGCACGACGTGTCATTTGGGTGTCGACGATCCAACCATGAACAATGCGCCCGAGCCGTTTCGTTATCATGCGGGCCTCGGTCCTCACGCTTCGGCGCGATTCGGCTGCACCATCTGCCATGGGGGCCAGGGCCTGGCGACAGAGAAGGGTGCTGCACACGGAAATGTCGCGTTCTGGCAAACGCCGCTACTAGCCAAAAACTATGTCCGAGCCTCCTGTGGCCGCTGCCACAAGGAAGGTGATGTTCCCGATGTGCCCGAACTCGCAGAGGGCCGGCACTTGTTTGAAACTCAGGGCTGCCGCGGCTGTCATAAGTTGAACGGCGTGGGCGGCAGCATCGGTCCCGATCTTACCGAAGAAGGAGCCAATCATCGCTCTCCGGAATGGCTCGAGCGCCACTTCCTCGCTCCAAACGCGGTCTCCGTAGGCTCGGCAATGCCCAACTTCCACTTCACAAAAGAACAGGCACGCGACCTTACGTACTACATGCTCTCGCTGACCAGCGAAGAGATGGGCACCTACTACTCGAGTATGCGCTCGATCCCTGGCCCTGCATATGGGCGGCAACTGTTTGTCGAGAAGAACTGCGTGTCCTGCCATGCGGTGGGCGGGATTGGTGCAAAGAGCGGTCCAGACCTCCTCGACGTCACCAAACGCCACTCGATGGAATGGCTCGATGAGCAGCTGGTGAATCCCGAGCTCGTATATCCCGGAAGTGCAATGCCTGAGTACGATCTCGAGCCAAACGCGCGGAAGGCCTTGGTTGCTTTCCTTGCAACAGCCACTCCCGACGACCTGAAGTCGATTCTGTCGGGCAAGCCACGTTCCTTGTCTCCGGGGGAGATTTCCATTGAGGCGGGCAAGCAAGACTTCTCCCGCTTTGGATGCGTAGGATGTCACGGGACAGAACTTCAGGGAGGCGTCGCGAATCCCAACGCGCAAGGCGGCGAAGTACCTTCGCTTCTTCACGTCTCCGACGACTACACCAAGGATGAAGTGATCGCGATTATCCGAAACGGCAGGGTTCCCCCCATTGATAATCCTGCTGGTCCGCAACCGCCGCTTTACATGCCTTCATGGAAGCACGTGTTGAGCGATGAAGACATAAACCGCATCGCCGACTATCTGTGGTCTAAACAGCAGTTGAAGAAGGAAAGCTGGTAGCAATAGGACCTTCGCCGCATGAGGGCCGCATCCAGAAATTCTCCTGTTCACAATGCTCAGGAGTTTCCCGCATGACGGCCAGGTCTGGCTCTTTCTGATTCTTTGCGGAGATTCATCGCGTGAAGCCTTCATCTAAAGTCCACATCACAGCCATGGTGACGCTTCTCAGCGCAGCACTCGTTGTGGTTGCAACAGCTGCACAGGCTCCGCAAGACGCGCGAAGGCCCGCGACCGCTGCAACAACCCCTTCGCCTCCCACCTATCCCGATCCAACAAACCTCAAGGCGCTTCCCAAGAACCTGACTGGGCAGCAGGTTCACGACATCATGGAGCGGTGGAACAGTGAACTTGGAGTTCGGTGCGGCGCCTGCCACGCCGAAGATCCTGGCATCGTCACTACAGACGGCCCAGCGCGCCCCGCATTGGCAGAGGATTCCAAGGCTCTGAAGGAAATCGCCCGCCTCATGTACACCATGACCGAACAAATCAACACCAACTACATCGTCAAGGTCGCAGGCTCAAGCATGCCGGTCACCTGTAACACCTGCCATCGCGGCAGCATCGGTCCGGAACCGTATACACTCCAGCCGACTGGTGCTTCACCTCCGACCCAGGTTTCGCCGAGTTTGGGGAAAAGGCCGTAGCCGCGATGCAAGAATGCCTTGACACGTTCTTGATAAATCGCAGGACCGGCTCGCGAGCCTCTCTCATGATGTTGTTTTGTGCAACGATGGTTTGCTCAATGGCATGGGCCTCTCGGCCAGGCGGATCCAATTCGATCGGAACCGAAGCCGCCCAGTCGCTCTCAGGTGACTCTGTCGGCGCAGCTGTCTGCGCAACTTGTCACAAGGAAATCGTTAAGGACTTTGACGGCAATCCGCACAGCCGCCCAGAATTAATGCACGGCGGCAAAAGCGCGACCTGCGGGAGCTGTCACGGCTCCGGCAACGCACACGCGGAGACCGGCGATGCCGGGATGATCTTCGACCCCGCCAGAGCTACCGCCAAGGAGGTGAATGAAAAATGCGAGAGATGCCATAAAGCCAGGAACGCAAACTTTGAAAACTCGGTCCACGACAAGGGAAACATCAGCTGCATTGGCTGCCACAGCATCCACTCTGCCGGCGCGCCGAAGCATCTGCTTAAGATGGAGGATCCCCAGCTCTGCTTTCATTGCCACCGCAACGTCAAGCCTCAGTTTGCCACGCTCTTCCACCACAAAGTTGAAGAGGGGATGATGCAGTGCACAGACTGCCACGATGCGCACGGTGGCTCTGGAGAAAATGCTCTGCCGTCTTCAACGTGGCAGTCAATCGTGTGCACCAAATGCCACACATCGACGGGAGGTCCCTTCGTCTATGAGCACGCTGTAGTCAAGGCTGAGGGTTGCACTGCCTGCCACGTCCCTCACGGAGGAGCGAATCCCAAGTTGCTAGTAGAAGCCGATGTGAATGCAATCTGTTTGCATTGCCACCTCCCGTCTCCGAACGACGCAACGACCCGGGCCGCCGTGCCGGAGCATTTTCTTTCTGCGCAAAGCCACTCGTGTATCAGCTGTCACTCAAGCGTTCACGGCTCCAACGTCAGCGACTTCTTCCTGAACCCCAAGCTGATAACGGGCAAGCATTGACCCGGCAGACGGAGATCGGGAAATGTCTCAGTGGGTCAAGTGCAAGTCATTAAGATTGACCCGCAGTGGTTGAACCCCACAGCACTCCCATTCCGCGGAGCAGCGCTCACCGTGTCTAACGATTCGCGGGACGCCGCAGACGAAGTGACCGGACTGCGCACCTCTACGCAACAGGTGATGCCGATCGAATTCAAGAAGAATCGTGCCATATTTAAAGATGTGGTCTGCGTGGAGGAAGCTGAGGGATTGCTCGAATGGCTGCAGAAAAAGCCGTCGGCAAAGGTGGACCTGGCCTCATGCAGTCATATTCACACTGCCAACCTACAGGTGTTGATGACGGCCAGGCCAGGAATCTCGAGTTGGCCAGAGAACCCGGAACTGCGTGCATGGCTTGAACCAGCGTTGAAGCCTGGAGCATAAGGACGTTCCATGGCAATGACCATTCTCTTCGTCGATGACGCGGCCACCATGCTGATGAGCCTCAAGACCGCCCTGGCCTTGAACGGCTTTCAAGTCGAGACCGCCAACAACGGTCTGTCGGCGCTGGGCAGGCTGACCGCTGGAATCAAACCCAATCTCATCACCACCGATATCAATATGCCGGGTACCCGAGATTGTGATCAGCGGTTGTCGTCCGTAGTCTGGAGGGCTCTTGTGGCCGCGTTCATGGGCCGAAATGCGTAGAAATACCAGCGCAGGTAATGGGGCAGCCATGCCCACAATTTGAACTTGGATTTACCCTGGGTGCGGTCCCGCCATTCCGAGGGGATCTCGGTGATGCGGTACCCCCCCAAGAAAGCCTTGACCGTAATCTCCAGGTTCAATTCAAAACCACGCTGGCTCTCAAGGGTAAAGTGCTTCAACATCTCGCCATCGTAGATCTTGAAAGCGTTGGTGGCGTCGTGGGTGGGAATGCCGCGCAACCAGCAGAGACTGACTCCAGCAATGCGGGAGAGCCCCTGCTTGACTACCGGCCCATTCACGATGCGTCCGCCCTTCATGTAACGGCTGCCAACGACCACGTGATAGCCCTGGCGATATAACTCCAACATCCGTCCGACCTGGGCAAGATCGTCGGAGAGATCGGCCATGACGACCAGCAAGGGACCGTGCTCGACATGGCGAAACCCGGTGCGGAGCGCGCCCACCACGCCACGTCGAATGTCGTTCTTGACCAGACTGAGGCGCTGCTCGCCGCGTGCAATGACAGCCTTGACCGCGGGAACGGTATTATCTTCGTCGAAGTCGTAAACAACGAGGGCGCGGAAGGGGCATTGCAAGTGAGTCGTCAACTCGCTCCACAGGGCCTCGAACCCAGCACCCTCGTTATAAACGGGAATGACAATCGTTAATTCGTCATTCCGGCTCTCTACCCCATTGCTCGCCAAAATATCTTCTCCCGATTCCTTCTCTGTGCGGCGCCGGTTTAGATCTGGCCCACCGAGATCTGCTCTTTGATCCAAGGAATAACTTCGTCAAGAGTGTCACTCAATGTGGTCTCCGCGCTAAAACCCAGCAGTTGCTCGGCCTTGGTGACAGCAGGCGAACGTTCCTGCACATCGTACTCGTAGGCTGGATCGTGGACGCAAGAGAAGGGCACCTTGCCTTGGTGCACCTTCTCCCAGATTACCTCTGCCAATTCCAGCACGGTAGTGCGCACGGCAGTCGACAGATTGAAGCTCTGGTTGAGCGCATTGGGATGCTCGATGCAAATCCGGATTCCGCGTGCCAGATCTCCGCCGTAAGTGTAATGCCGCACCTGGTTGCCTTCTCCGAGAATATGAAGCGGATTTTGCCCCTTGAGCACCTTCTGCACCAGGTCAGGAACGACATGCGACATGGCCAACTTCACATTGCCGCTGAACACATCGACATCGCGCAGAGCGCGTTTTTCGCCAATTCCAACGCAGTTGAAGGGGCGTGCAATTGTAAACGGCAGGTGGTACTGCTCCCACGCACCCTTGACAAAATACTCGGTCGCCAGCTTCTGAAAGCCATAAGTGGACTTGGGCGGAGGACACCGCTGTTCAGCGCCTTCGGGAGTTGGATACTCGTAGGTAGACTCATAGACCATGCTCGACGAGAGCACGGTGATCTTTTGAAGTTGGCGGTTCCGATGCGCATCAATGGCAGCGTCGAAAGCTGCGGCGGTGATGCGCTCGTTTTCTGCCATCAGATCGTAGGCGAATTCATGAAAATAAGAAATTCCGCCGATCATGGCCGCTGCCGCGACAAAGTGATCGCAGCCAGCGAGCAGCTCTTTCAGAAGATCGACATCCTTGGCGTCTCCCTCAGCGAAATGGTAGCCAGGATGCTTATCGTACGACTTCTCGCTACGGCCGTATTTACTGAAGTTGTCTAGACCAACAACCTCATGCCCGTTATCTAGCAACTCCTGAATCAAGTAACCGCAGATGAACCCAGCCGCGCCGGTAACCAGAATCTTCATTGAATCCCCTTTTCTACCACTGCCTAATTCTTGACTTGGCGCCAGAAGCCCCACACGTCGACCACCTGCTTGCCATCAGGGATGCGCAAATCGCGGTAAACGGAATGCGGCGCACCTAAAACAATCACATCGGCTTGCTCGATTGCTTGATCGAGCGGGACCAGCGTGGAATCAGGAACAAACGGATCGGTGCACAAGACACGCCGCGCCTCAAGTTGAAGCATCTTTTTCAGCTTGTATGACAGACTGCTACGATTGTCGTCGGATTCACCCTTAAATGCCATACCCAAAATGGCCACCGTTTTATTGGACAAACCGGCTGGACGGAGTTGCATCACGATGAAGTTTGGCAACCCCTCGTTAATCAGCATGGCTGCGTGGCCCAGAAAGAAATTATTGCTGGAGAACGCCGCCAACTGCAGGGTGTCTTTCAACAGGCATGGACCGGCTGCAAATCCGGCCCGCGCAAAGCTGCGCATGCGGGGGTATTCCTTGGTCACCGCATCGTAGATACGATAAAAGTCCAGGCCATAACTCTCGGCCAGCATATAGAACTGGTTTGAAGCCGCGAAATTCAGGTACCGCCAGCTATTTGTAAAGAGCTTGGCCAGCTCCGCTTCCATCGGCTCCAGTTCTATCAGCGAAGGAGCGATGCGGACAAACAGTTGCCGCGCCATGGCTAAAGCCTCTGGCTCAAAGGCCGAGATGATTTGCGGAAGGCTGGTGAGTTCTTCGATAGCTTTTCCTTCGGCGATCCGCTCGGGGCAAAATGCGACGTGAATCTTGCGTTTCCGCTCGTGGATACGATCCTGAATGAGCCGGGTGATGCCGGGATACAGGGTGCTGCGCAAGACGAGCAGCGAGCCGTCAGGCACGTACGCTATCAGCTCTTCAAGGCTTCGATAGAGCGTGGTCATAGTGGGATTGAGGTATTCATCAACGGGCGTGCCGATAACAGAAATCACCACATCAGCGCTTCGCAGGCACTCCGGGTCGGTGGTCGCACGGAGCGTCTTGCCAATGAGTTTAGGTAAAAGAGCATCGGCGCCTTTTTCCAGGAAAGGCATGGTCCCGTTATTCACGGCGGCAACTTTAGGCTCGTCCAGGTCAAGCAGGCATACCTGCATGCCGTGATCGGCCAGCACCATGCCGAACGGCAATCCGACGTGGCCGCACCCACCAACCACCACGACATTCTGCACTTCTTGCATCACGCCTCCTCGATGCTTCTGCTAATTAGTTTGCGGCTAGAATGGCCCGCCGCCCTCACGCCAACAGAAACCAACAACGTTACATGTCGCGAATCGGGAAGGCCAGCATCGCTCTGGCATCTATTGGATATTAGGTCATTCGCCACGTAGACACGACCCAACTGAAGAAACTTAGTTACTTATTTTGGACATTCCGGCCAGAAGAGTACCGGCTCCCGATCTTTCTTGAGCTGAAGGAACCTCGGCTCTCGCGCGGGGCAGCCACGATTTGAGCCAGTTTGGCCAGCTGTAAACAAACAGGCACATCAGTCCCGAAAATACTATCCAGTTACTGAACTGATCCAACAAGAAACTAACTGAGAGCAAATGAGCGAGCAGTCCTCTTGCAAACCACGACCAAAGGGAGATCATTACGAAGACCAGGGTTGTGGTTGCCGTGTACCTGACACTTCTCGACGGACTGCGTCTCCAGAACATCAGCTGAGGGATCACGAACAGAAGAATCATCAGACGATAATCCCAGTTCCCACCAACCAGAAAAGTTCCAATGTAACTCGCCGCGCCGACCCTAAATGAATCAATGTGGACATCGCCATTGCTCTCGGCGTCACCGTGCCGCCCAGCATAGTACAACGAAAACGCCGCGATGAGCACAACTGCCAGGTACGATGCGATTCGAAGCGCTACCTCAGCGTGGAGAAAGTGATGGTTCATCATATTGGTCCAGGCGACGTCGACGCCATAGGCAGCGGCCTGCGGCTTCGGCGTGGCTGCGCGAATGAGCCTGAGTTCGCCAAGCATGACCATGGTGTAGATGCCGCAGAGAACGATCGACGAGACCATGATGGCCCGGAATACTTTCTTGTTCTCCCTGAGAAATACGGCCAGTGCAAAGACCGGATACAACTTGAGCAGGAACGCGAATGCAATCACAATTGCCGTGCCAACGCGCGATCTCTTCACGAGGTACACGGCAAGTGCACACAGGAAGAATACAAGCAGGTCGCTGTTGCCTCGTTCGAGGCCCAAAAGGACATCAGGGGAAAAGATGGCACAGGTCATCAACCATGCGGTCGGTCGATCGATATTCCTGGTTATTAGAAAAACGCCGAAGAAGAAAAGCGCGGCGAAAACCAAGCCGAAGTAGATTGTGTCCGACTGGTCAATCCCGAGGTAAAACAGCAACTGCCAAACACGCGGGTAGTTCATTCTGGTGAAACCCGGGTTGTTGATCAAAGGATCGTTTCCCAGCGCGTGCGCCTCTGCACCGGCCGTTATCACCCGGGAGTCGATAAGATACGGCTCCATCGTCGGAACATTCCATAAGCGCCATGTCTTCTCGTAGCCATAAGAGAAAAACAGGGTAACTATGATGAGGCAACCTGCACACACAAGGTAAAGCAATAAACTCCCGCCGTCTCGTTTGGATCTCATCGGTACTCCGCTGCGTGTGGTTTACCTTCCAAGCTCAGGCTGCGTTTCTCCGCAGGGGCAGTGAATCGGACGGTGGGACACAGGAATCAGTCTTGTGCTGAAATCCCTCCTCTCGGCACCGGTTCCCACGGACCGAATTATACCGTTCCTGAGGGTGTTGCAAGACGGACGCTGCAATTCCGGTCGACAGACCTAGCTATACCGTCCCATATCCCCAGCGGGATGAAATGCAAATTTGCCCATGGCAGCCCTTCCATCTGCAACAATGTCACCCAGTGTCAAATGCGCCATCGACTATTTGCACAAAACGAGTTGCGCCAGGGTTGCTGAGTCTGCCGGATTCTGCCGAGTCAAGTTGTTGATTTTATTTAGAATCAGTCGCTTCCCACCAATTGATAACCCAAAGGTCGCTGGTTCAAATCCAGCCCCCGCAACCAAATACATTCAGTTTCCAATCGGCGTCCGAACTCGACTCGGAGGCCGTTTTCGCATTTGGCAAGGATTCAGGCGAATTTTGAGCGACGAGTTCTTTATCGAGGAGCGCTTCAACTGTCCACACAGGCCTTCCTCAAGGAGCACCAGGCACAATTCAGGCCAATAGTCATCGAACCCATCGCCTGCAACGAGTGTGGTGAGGCTTCACCGGCAGGTGGCTCAATCGTTGATATGATGGTGGCAGGACGCAAACGTCTTCCCACACCGAGTGGGCGGTTAGCTCAGTTGGTTAGAGCGCCTGCCTTACAAGCAGGAAGTCGGGGGTTCGAGTCCCTCACTGCCCACCATAAGCCCTTCCTAGCCCATCCAAGAACATTCTAGAGAATACAAA
>Ga0182030_10013186_pt1 | contig 16473 bp, 23 predicted proteins | sample 812S3MmetaG_FD_121299 | JGI IMG/M metagenome (GOLD analysis project Ga0182030, IMG submission 121299) | Permafrost microbial communities from Stordalen Mire, Sweden - 812S3M metaG (Illumina Assembly) | ecosystem: Environmental > Terrestrial > Soil > Wetlands > Permafrost | place: Sweden...
AAACCACTGATATAATGTCAGCCTGCCCTCGATAATGTGACCATCTCATGTATGCATACTTGAACAAGCTGTAACTTGAATTGGGCGGAGGGCCCATATCACTCGAAATTAGAACCGCTATGACGAGCGAATAGACCGCGATAATACCAGACATAACAACCGGAATCAGGGACTGTCATAGAATCATTAGCATATAGCCATCGTAGCCAAAATCCTGGTGAACCACATACTTTCATGATAAGATCTGGTCGAAAAGTACCAACACCTGCAATTCCAATGCCAGACTTTGCTGTCCCATATGCCGCGCCGATGCCTGCCTTAGTATAAGCTCAATTCCATTGCAAATGCCTTGTCAATACTCACACCCGAAAGTCATTGCGAAGCAAATGCCGGCCTGCAGATATCATCAGTATAAATGTCACCTCCACGAACCTCAATGAGCTTACCATTCCGAAGAACGGCGCGAACTTTGGGGCATAATCTGGAGCTTCCATGATGAATGCAGCTCTAACAGTCCGAGAGAGCCGATGGTTGGATGGGCGAAGGTCCTAGATGTTCAAGTAACGTTTGATAAGACAAAGTGAGCGAATCCAAGCTTCAAGCCACCACAACTTAGAAGTGATCACGTGATGAGCTAACAAGCATTCAAATTTATGTATGCAAACACTGCAAATGGACATGTACAATCTGGTTGTTCAAACTTTTACTCATTGTTAGTCAGTTGGGAGAAATCCACAGTATTTTCATAATTTTGAGCGGTTAAAGATGATTCAACAAACTGAAATCCTAGGTATCCGGCTCAATTCGCTAGTCTAATAAACGAGGCAGACTGTTGTGAATAGAGATCGCGAATCCAAAATCCTGATCTCCCACTTTCAACGACAGAACATCAAGCATTGGGCTATCGCATATTTCGATACCCCAATGCTCGTCCGAGCATCTCATCTGCACCTCTGCGACTAGAATCGAAAGACACAGGGGCTTGCCAGGATTGCAGATCAGCTTGAAGCAATCTCACCTCCCGGCACGACCATCAGTCCAGGCCATTTTTGATATCGTCCCCAGAGACGACCAGGAAAGCTCAGTCGACATACGGCGGATCTCCGTCGGCGTCGACAAGCAGATAAAGGAGTTGTTCTGACTTCACAATTTGAAGCCGGGGTGGTTGCCCTCGGCTTCGAGGTGTGGGTGTTTCCCTTGCTTTAGACGGATCGGAAGCCATATAAGACGGCAGGGCATAGACTAATCTCATGATAGTTGGCGGACGAGATGGCGGATTATCAACAGGGTCGATCAAATGGAGCCCGGCCCACTGATTTCGGACATGCCTCAAATTACCAACGGGAGGCTGCTTTCTCCAACATTTTTGGCGCAGCACCTCCTCCAGGGCGATCTCAGACTATGAACTCGTCTGTTGCTCCGCCCTCGAATATGAATCAAGTCCGCACACAGACAATGACCGGGATGTCTGGCAATATGCAACGACAGCCACCTCCTCGACAACAACAAGGCGGAGGGTATCCACCGAATATGCAGAATGGAGGAGGTATGTCAAATGGATATCATCAAGGGCCAAGACAACCACCACCTGGGCAGGTTCCCTCCCAACCCCAACCTCAGTATTTGCCCCAGCAGGTTCGTCAAGACCGTCGGCCGTATCCCCAACCCCAACGAATTGATCCTCGCGGGCCCCCTCAGCCTCAATTTCCGCAGAAACCTTCTGCACCGCGGTACTATTCGAGCGGTGGACCGCCTAATGGGCCAGCTCTAAATTCAGATCCCTATCGCTCACAATCAATGGCAAGTATCCCACGGACGCAGATGTATTCTCCACCACCAAACACGTTCTCCCAATCACCAGCAAACGCCTTCAGACAGGCTCCATATCAGTCACATGCTTCTAGAACAACTGCACAGGGGCGGATAGTACCTGAGAGGCACGACGAACGAGCAATGTCAATGACAAGCTACTCCCAAGATCGCGAGCATCAGACAATGAGTGGACGGATCATCCCGAATAGGAGGACCTCATCCTCAGGGCCACAAGAACTACAAAATGGCTATCAAATTCCAGGGCGAAGAAGCCCCCCCCCTGCTACACAAACGCGCACTACCAGTATGGCTTCTTCCACGCAGATAGGTGACACGAGCCGTACCATGTCTATGGCCTCCACAATTGTACCAAATGAGCCGACAAGCACACTTCAACATCGCCCTTCAGTTACCAAGTCTATTAATAGTAATACAGAGAAACGACAAAAATCTCCTCTTGTCTACCCTGCGCTGTTATCCCGGGTTGGGGAATGCTTCCGTGACAATATTACTGTTGGGGACAGAACGAAGAACGACTTGACGTATAAAAACGCGTTTAGTGGAGCTGAAGCTGTTGATATTATCTCATATATCATAAAGACCACGGACAGAAACTTGGCTCTGCTTTTAGGACGAGCCCTGGATGCCCAGAAGTTTTTCCATGACGTTACTTATGACCATCGGCTACGAGACTCGTCAACCGAGATGTACCAGTTCAGAGAAACTATGATGGATGAACCACATGAGGCTCCAGAAGTGAACGGTGTCTTCGTACTGCTCACTGAATGCTATTCCCCAACTTGTACGAGAGATCAATTATGTTATTCGATAGCCTGCCCCCGGAGACTCGAACAACAATCGAGACTGAATTTGAAACCCCAGCCAGGCCTTCGAAGGGAAAAATCACAAGCAAGCTTGCACGATGATAATGAGCCTGATGAGCAGAAACTTTGGATCAACACGGTTTCTCAAGAGGTGGCAGATAGCGTTGGAGAGCGAGAAAAGAAGCGCCAAGAGGTCATTTCAGAGATCATGTACACGGAGAGAGATTTCGTGAAAGATCTTGAATACTTGCGGGACTTCTGGATCATGCCGTTGCGACTTACTAGTCCTGCAGCTCCATCCCCAATTCCGGAATCGCGGAGAGAGAGGATTGTCAGAACGATATTCTCCAACATCATTGATCCGCCTAGTATTCATGGCGTTAGTTCAAGGTTCGCAGAGTCGCTCACCGAGCGACAAAGAAAACATCCAGTCGTACAGTGTGTCGGAGATATTTTTCTCGAATTTGTACCGCAATTTGAACCATTTATTATCTATGGTTCAAATCAATTAGCGGGAAAATTCGAGTTTGAAAATGAACGTTCTCTAAACCCCTCTTTTTCCAAATTTGTGGATGAGGTTGAACGCAGGAAAGAATCTAGGAAGCTTGAGTTGAATGGATACCTGACGAAGCCGACAACGAGGCTAGCACGTTATCCTCTTCTGCTTGAAAATGTTCTCAAGTACACTGAACCCGGAAGTCAGGACAAAGAAGACATTCCAAAAGCTATGAAGATGATTCGTGATCTTTTGACTCGTGTCAACGCTGAGTCTGGAAAAGCAGAGAACCGGTTCAATTTGAAGCGACTCCATGAACAGTTGCGGTTCCGGCCAAATGAGCGCGTTGATCTTAAGCTTACGGATGACGGACGAGAGTTGATCTATAAGGGTACTTTGAAAAAGACCCCTACTGATCCCTCAGATATTCAAGCCTACCTCTTCGATCATGCGATGCTTTTGGTTCGAGTAAAAATGGTTGGGAAAAAGGAGGAAGTAAAAGTTTACCGCCGGCCTATCCCTCTCGAGCTACTTTCCATTCGTGAGATGGAGGAGGTCATACCGAGATTTGGGGTGGTGAAGCGACCTTCATCCAGCTTAATTCCTGGAACAAAATCCAATGCAGCGGATGCTGCCAAGAAAGAAGGATTTCCGATTACCTTCAGACATCTTGGGAAAGGTGGCTATGAGCTGACACTGTATGCAAACACGCAAGGTGCTCGTAAGAAGTGGATGGAGCATATTGGGGAGCAGCAAATGATACTTCGCAAACGAGGAGACTTTTACAACAGGTCAATTCTATCAAGCAATTTCTTTTCCGCCATCAATAGGGTCAATTGTGTTGCACCTTTTGGTATGTATATCTCTCTAGAAATATAGCTCAATAGCTAACGAACTACAGATGGCGGCCGTAAATTGATCTACGGGACTGACTCCGGTATTTATGTGTCGGACCGCCGATCAAAGGATGTTGCTGCGAAGCCCATCCGCGTCTTGGATGCTGCCAATGTTACACAGATTGATGTTTTGGAAGAATACCAGCTTTTGCTGGTTCTCTCCGCGAAATCATTGCTATCTTACCCATTATCTGCGCTCAATCCCAACGAACCCGCCCTTTCCAAGAAGTCAAAAAAGATCCAAAATCATTGCAATTTCTTCAGAACTGGTATATGCTTAGGTCGACATCTTGTGTGCTGCGTTAAGTCGTCAGCATTATCAACGACAATCAAGGTGTTCGAACCGAATGATGCTATGTCCAAGGGAAAGAAGCCGAAGGGTTTTAAGATGTTCAACAGTGGACAAGACGAGTTGAAGGCATATAAAGAATTCTACATTCCTACGGAATCATCGTCAATACACTTCTTGAAGTCAAAGCTCTGCGTGGCCTGTGCCCGAGGATTCGAAGTCGTTTCTTTGGAAACTCTTGAGACACAGTCGCTACTCGACCAAGCCGATACCTCGTTGGATTTCGTGGCAAGAAAGGAGAACGTTCGACCAATTCATATTGAGCGTCTTAATGGTGAATTCCTACTCAATTATTCCGAATTCTCATTTTTCGTAAACCGAAATGGCTGGCGAGCAAGACCGGACTGGAGAATTGATTGGGAAGGCATGCCGCAGAGCTTTGCCTTATCCTATCCTTGGATCCTTGCATTTGAGCCGAACTTCATTGAGATTCGGAACATAGACACGAATGCGGTGCACATCGTGCCGCATAAGAACATTCGGATGCTTCACACGAGCACTCGCGAGGTAAGATGAGACCATGAAATTTCGATTTGCATTAACTGACTTGATCCAGATCATATATGCATACGAGGATGAACGGGGCGAAGACGTGGTGGCAGCAATTGATTTTTGGCCTGCTGGCCGCCAACCCGAGACAATCGCACCTCCAGGACCTGACCCTCACATGTACCCATCGGCAAGGCATTAACTTTGGGGTTCCTCTTGCCCTCCAGCAACACGACCGATGATCAAACATCATACTTTCCATATACATGTGTAGAATTACATGGCATGTAGTTCGAATCTCTCTGCTGTTCGTAGCTTTGGGTGTTTTCTCTCTATGGTGTGTGCTGGCATGCCCTTCTTCGCGCCTTGTGTTTCTATAGTAGGTGGTCTTCCGGCCCTTTCAGATGGGATGCTTGATGGATGAATGCATGGTTTCCGAACTTGTGATCCAGGTGATAAATGTGGTGGTGGATGGAAATGACCTTGAAATATTATTGGTGGAATTGGCACCTCAGCGATCGGCGTAGGGTTTTTTTTCAGGTTGTCAATGGGGCATACTATTTTCTGTACATTGTCTTGTAGTCCTACGAAGAATAGATCTTATATCTCTAGTTTCCCTTCGCATAAGAACCAGTGAGAGGCTGAGAGTCATGCAGCAAAGTTGATAGTTTGGACTGGTCTCAGTATTTTCCTCCTTTGAGCTACGCTACGTTAAGCTCAACTAACAGGTAAAGCACGTGCGAGTAGAAAAGAAAAGCGCCCCTGTTTTTCTTCTCGATGCTATTGTCCTTGTTCGAACATTAAGTTTTCAACGAAATTAGAGTCGAGGGCCGGAAGAAGTTCCAGGCTAATATCCAATAGCAACAGTCACCCATACCGCCAAACTAGATAAAGCCAAGCTCCAGAACAAGAAAAAGTAATAGCTGCTGCTGCTGCTGCTGCTCTTAAGTAAGCCTAGCAACCTGTGTCGAGAGCTTCGGTCGATTCTGCCGCCAAGGTTAATAAGCAACAAAAGGCTCAACAGGGAATCGCCTCAAAGTTCGGCAACGCTGTTCAACGTATCAAAGAATTCCGGGGGCAGGATGCTCAGAGTACATTGTTCAATCATCATGGATTCGGAGGCTAATGTAACTAGATGACCTTAATGCTGCCTCCCAGCAAGTTGTAACCACACAAGCAAATATTATTCACGAATCTGTCTTTCAACATGCAAATTTAGCTGCCAAATTAGCAGTTGCAAAGACAGCCTAAGCTTGCGAGTTTTTCAACCTTCTCCAAAGTTGACTTCTGGCCAAATAAAGCGAAAGAAGCCGCCCTCACATCCGCCCAAGAGGCTCGGAATGCCGCACAAGCAGTTGTCAACGGCGTAGGCTATACCCAGCCCTCAAAACTTACCAAGCCTCACAAGCAGCTATCAGCGCCGCTCAAAGCAGTGCAACCACCGCCACCAATGCTGAAATGCCGCTATCTCCAAACTCAAGCAACTCTCGAACAAACCAAAACCCTATCTGCTGATACCCAACATCAACACAGCCAAATCTGCGCTCGACTCTTTTCGACAAGACTCAATAGGCCCTTCTAGATAACGCGAGCTCCGCGCTCATAGCCCTCAGCTCATAAGCCGAACAATACATCCACATCCCGAGCAGCGGCCTGGTCCTCACGATCCCCCAGTTCTGATAGAACCTCGTTTCAGCTATGATTGTCTCCGGCCGTTCTAGAAATCTTGAAGATGTTTCACTAGGTTTGAAGATATACGACCAGTCTCGCGGCGGCCAAACTCTGTCTCTCGCTTACCCAATATATTATCACGCTTGTTCAAATCCTCCTCTCGCTTACTCAATGCCTCTTCTCGAGCAACAAGCTTTGCCTGCTGGTCCTGAGATCTATCCTTCTTAACAGGCAGAGGTTTCAAGGCCCGTCTTAGAAGGAGCTCACAAGAATCATCGCGAGGCAACACATCTGATCTCGTATTGACAGAGTCAGGGCATTCGATAGGAACAATAACACAATGAGCATCCTGGAACCGATGATCGATGGTATACATCTTTTCTCCTCGAAATATGATAGTCCTTTGGCAAACAGGGCGCTTCCTTTTTTTCGAAGGTTAGATATGCAAAAACCTCTTCGAAAGAAATTGAATCCTTAGCCCAGATGTGACCGAAAACGTACTTCCACACATGGCTGAGAGTAATGCCATTGCGAGTCAATTCAGCGTCGGCATAGATACACTGAAATTTGAAGGGGTGTGCCTTGACGTAGTGGGTCACGAGAATCTGATCGCCGCTGGAGCCTTTGTTTTCACTCTTATGTTCGTATTCTTCGGTTATAGTGGAACGTGGCGGGGTTAGGGGCAGAGTCTTATAACGGCCACAGAGTAGATTGACGATGGCGATCTGACATGAAAGATATGACCGTCGGCGATGCTAGCCTTCAGTTGTTCAAGTTGGTATAGAGCGTGTGCTACACCCGATCCTTCTTGAAATGTGTCGATGGCAGGGGCAAGAAGGTCGGCCATTTCTGACAAGGTGATGAATCGATGCCATTCGGTAGAGATTGGTTCATCCATGATGCTAGGAGTTGAAAATTTTGAAGAGTCGTTGAGTTACGGTGCTCCTCAGGTTGGGTGCATGAATAAGAGAAGAGGGAAGGAAGAAGATAGTCAGCCTTAAATTGATAAAAGAAATTCGCGAATCTGTTAGTTGACTTGTTGATTTAGAAGTGAATTCGGTAAATAAATGCGCCGACTAGTAGTTGCAATCGAGGTGATTTTCAAGTACGCGATCTTTGAGTTCATAGCAACAACTTTTCGATAACATTGCTTTCCAAACTAACCCCTCCACAATCCCTCCACAATGGACAACTTCGGTGATACTCCCACCTTGGACTTAGGATGTATCCCTGAACATGATACAACAGATCGCCCAGTCAATATTGCGTATGCTCTTGACCAGATGATGCGCTCGCTTTTGCCTTCTCAAAATACTGCGTTCTTTGTACGTATATATCAGATAATTTTCCGCGAAAATCTCCGGGGGGAAATACTCAAGCAAACTGCTCAAAATCTTGATGCTAATGACTCCTATAGGAGAGCCCCCAACACGACAACCGCTACCAGCTTATTGGCACTCTCTCCCGCTCTCGAGCAATCCTTCTTACCAGCCCTCGCTCGAGCCTACAACACCGGTTCGGCGCTATCGATAGCGGCTCTATTTCCTACGTTGCCATGGACTCGGCCGTTGCCGTTCCCGGAGGATTTGAAATCCAGGCAAGTCTTGTTTCCTCTCATGTGATCAAATCCTGATTCAGATTCAGCATCTCTGGAAAGTCCCCGGCGGTTTTGCACGCACTGTTGACTACATCACCTGGGGCCCCATCGAAAACCTTGAAGGTTTCAAGACTAAATATGAACCAGTTTGCCATCGCAAGGTCACGTTGCTAGATGAACAGGAGAGAGACAGGCTTCTAGAGCCCATGATGGCGGTTATCGTTTTGAACGGCGAGAAGGGGTTCCATGTTTGTCCAACGAGCGTTCTTCATCCGAGTCAGATGGGCTATGATAAGGAGTTGAAGGCTGGAAAAGCAATGGCTTCGAAGAGATTGAGTGGAAGCGTTTACTCTCACTGGGTAAGCGGAAAGGATCGTGAGGCATCTCCGTAGATTAGACTGACTGGATTCCTAGGCCCCTCCTAAGCCAGAAGATCCGCAACCCGAGAATAAGTTTCATCCGGACGAGAGCGAGGTTACTTTGACTGCAGTTGAGGATGAGACGGGCGGTGAAAGTGGTCCCAAGTTGGTCAAGGAGGTCTAACCAGTGACTTTTGCAGGAAGGAGACATTGCCGAGGGTCAAATATCCAACGCTTTGTGCTCTGATATGCGCCGATGTACTAAGGGAGGTCAACAATGATCGCAAGGCATGATACCGAAAAGTCCAAGATGTATCTTATGTATGGACTCAGCAGGAAATGCATACCACTCTATCAAAACCAGGGCCCCAGTGGCTTCAACATTCTCCCTGCAAATGGTGTCAGGATAGCAAGGGATGGGGACGAGTGATCGACCCCTAGAGCCCCCTCGCTATTCACTTTTTTTCTCGTTCGATTCCTTCCAAATCAAGTTCGCCATATAATAAAACAGCATGATCTCGTGTTTGTCGTCTCTCCAAACATAAATCAAACTGGACAACTTAGATAGTTTGGATAATAGGGATTCTTGAGCGGTATCATTTGGTGATCAGTGCCTTTCTTATTAGCCCCTTGTCCCAGGATCCTAGGAGCCTCTCTCTCATCCTTGCGATCTCGCTTTCTTGCTTTCCTCGCATATTCAAACCATAAACCGCAGCTACTTGCTGCCGGTGCCTGTCTCGAGGTCGAATGTAGCTCTCGAGGCTGTACATATCCATAACGTGTTATCCAAGAAAAGAAGTCGTCGAAGAAAGGCGCTGATTCGCCAGCTTTTCAATGTGGGGATTGGGAAAGATATTGTCGTGTAACCAACTAAAACTAAAGGTTCGTTCTGTCTAACAAGTAGCTAAATTAGCGGGAATGCAGCCGAGCTTTAGTAAGCACGAGCACGTCACAATCATCTCCAGCGCCAAAGGGTTGTGATTGGTTTGCGTTCTTTATTGTGTCTATCATCTACCACACACCCTCTCCGACATTGTGGAGGTTGATCCAATGATCTGTTGATTCCTGGTTCCATGCATATTGTCAGGTGCTAAGTATCAACCAATCTACCACTCCATTTCGTGAGGCAGAAAGTTTTGCTGCATTGTGATGGTGGGGTGATCCTTTCTTGAGCTTTCTACATATGCAGATTGGAGAAGGCTGCCAAAATGTGGAGGGGAAATAACACCGTCGACGATGATCGCTGTGAGTAGTATATCAGTTACTACCAAACGGAGCCCCTTCTCGCAGTAAATATAGCCCTCGTAGTTCGAAGGTATCTCTTTCATTATGACGAATATTGCCTTGCTTTTAAACCTCATCCATAGATCTCGCTATGTCTTTGCTTCAAGTATCATCCTTTATTTCTTCTTCACACAATATCTATCCTATCGAAAATTGTCTCGCATCAAAGGACCATAGCTTAGAGCTTGGTCAAACTTTTGGGTTATTAAATGGCAATGGAAATAACGACTCCATCTTGGCGCGAGTGGGCTGACCAGAAAATATTGTCTGAAAATCTGGCTCACTTTAGTCAGGTTCCCTAATCCGCATTGGTGCCCATGAATTGGTGACCAGCGATGTCGAGTTCATACATCGTATGCAAGCGGTACAGTCTCCTTCCATTCGATCTTTCTGGTAAAAATGGGCCGAAATCGAGTCAGTCAACAATGCGCTCCAATGCACTCTCTTTTCGGGATGACAAGCCCCGCGCTAAAAGGAGAGCGTAAGTGAACATGGGATTTCTGACAGCAGAGAACATCACTCGAACCAACAATCGATCGTCATGTCCACAATTTAGTCTCGCTCATCCGCTAGAAATATATATCAACAGTATCTAAATTACGACCTATGAACCTAGCAACAAAGTCACAATATTTCACCATCGACGTCATCACGGATATTGATACCAGTACCTCGTTCGAAGATTTAGTCTTAAATGCAGATAAATATTATTATTTACAGTCGACTGCAAACATGTCTGATGCTATGTGTATGGTGGCAGCGGTACCTTGGGCTGGTAAGCTAATGCAACATCCTTTGATTGGATCTCTTCTCACCCCTGATGGACCGGAGGAGGATGGCATTGGAAGGGTGATTGGGTAGGTCTTATCTCTACGCAGTTGAACAGAATCTAACTTAAGGCTCAGAATCTTGAACGGGATTGTGCAAGAAAGGTCTTCACCTAAAGGAATGGAGAGAGTCCGAAAGCTTGATCCTTCGTCAATCGCGGTAAGTCAATGCAACTATTTTTGAGCTCCGGAGGTTTCCCATGCGGGACGTCGATGTCTTTTCAACCTTGAACTTTTCCAAATTTTTGAGTCTATCAAAAACAAAATGTATACTGATAAATCAGATTCCAGGAATACCACAGCAATAAGTCGTCTCCGAATACTTCATCACAATTATTGGTGGCTTGGATACGTCTGCCACGGCAACGCGTGCTATAATGATGCTATCTATGACCATCCCTAAAGTGTATAACAAGCTCCAAAAAGAAATTGATGATGCAGTGGAGAAAGGTTCTATCGAGCCCAATTATCAAGGACACCGAGGCAAAAGAATTACCCTTCCTTCAAGCAGTCATTCGCAGAGGGCTCCGTTTGTATCCTCCTGCTAAAGGCAATCAAAAAAAAAAAAGTTGTCCCACCAGAGGGAAACTAATTAAATGGCGTCTCTATTCCGAGAGGTACAGTTATTGGTATCAATTTGTTTCCAATGCTATGTACTCCCGATAATTCTGGGCCAGACGGTGAAATATTCAATTCAGATAGATGGATTGATGCAACTCCGGAAAGGAAGAAAGAAATAAAATGTGTTTCTGAGTTGCTTTGGACTTGTGGAAAGAGAAAATGTTTGGGGTAACCAATTTCTTTGATGGAACTTGGAAATGTCATTTTTGAAGTAGGTGATCTTAACTTTATTGACAGATAAAGTTGATGAGTCTAAAGCTGCTGAGAAATTTTGATACACAACTCATGCTTGGGTTCCTAAACAGGTTGGAATTTGGATTCACAAGAACTTCAACGTCAGGATAACTGAACGCACGGCTAAGGAGCAACGGTTCAAGGATGTGACTTGTCATTGAGCTAATACAAGTTTTCTTTACATCCATCTAGTCTCTGCACTCCCCTTAATGATTCCATCCAACTCACTCGTCGTCCATCCACCATAGAAATCTCCAGGTTGGGGTTTCACTTCCTCTCCGTCTACAAAACATTGCCATGGTCCAGCATAGAATGAAACGTAGGACTTAATATCCTTGAAACTACTCGTAGGATTCTCATAACTCCATATCCTCTCCTTAACTTCTTCACCATCTACCTTGATGGTGTAATATGTTGCCCATCCTTTCCATTCACAAAACGTTGACTTCTTGGTTGGGGTGAGGGGTAGCTTGATGGAGGAGATTGGTAAATAATATGCTGAAATTTGTTAGAAATTCTAGAATAATTAGATTGAAATATCATACTCGGTGCATGGTAGGTTTCCAGAACCCAGTAAGCATCTTTTGTATCCGCGATGGTTTGCCCATGCCATTTTACTTCTAGATGTCTAGGGGTCCTTTCCAAGAGAGGGGGACGAGGGAAGTTCTGGACATTTAATCTTGGTTTTGGCGGCATTTTGAGGAAATGTGAGGTCTTCGAGTCAAACAATAGAATGACTGAAATGAATATAATGATTATAGAGAAGAAAAAGTAATGATTAAACATTTGATAGGTGAAACCCTTGAATGGAGGGGTACATATAAGCGCAAAAGGCCTTTAAAACTCTCCCTAATTTGGGTTCCGCTCAAACGTCACAAGCCGACTCGAGATTCAGGTAAGGCTGCTACTGCTACCAACTTCAATCCGAACAGAGACGACCACCTCAATCGCGCCTCGAATAAATACCTATAAAACGAATACTTGCACGTCTACCTATAATGTCCGGTCTCGAGAAAGCCCTCTTTAACCTAAAGGTCAGTCCGCCAACGCTTATCAACCGTTCTCCCCCACGCTGCGATGCGCATCTCTACCTTCAGACACCATACTCACTTTCTCCATAGTTCACAGCAAAGCAACTTAATCGCCAAGCCAACAAAGCCAGCAAAGACGAGAAGACCGAAAAAGACAAACTCAAGAAGGTCCCACTCTCCCATCCCCCCTTCCGCACCAACCGCTGACAGTTCCAGGCAATCCAGCAAGGCCACAGCGACATCGCCAAGATCTATGCACAAAATGCAATCCGGAAACAAAATGAAAGACTGAATCTTCTGAGATTAGGAAGTAGGATCGATGCTGTTGCGAGTAGAGTACAGACTGCGGTTACGATGCGGCAGGTTACGGGGAGTATGATGAATGTGGTTAAGGGTATGGATCAGGCGATGAAGGCTATGGATTTAGAGAAGGTGAGTTCATCTCCCTCAAGATCACATTCTAGCAGAAGAAGGGAAGCTAATAGTAAGGAAAGATCTCAGCAGTGATGGATCGCTTCGAAACGCAATTCGAAGACCTGGACGTCGCAACCGGATACTACGAGAACGCAACCACATCTGCAACAGCTGTTGGCACTCCACAAGAAGATGTTGATAGATTAATGAATCAGGTTGCGGATGAGGCGGGTGTGGAATTAAATCAGGAAATGGAGGGTGCGAAGGCGGTTTCGCAGGCACCAATTAAGAGTGGTCCGACGGAGGTGGAGGAGGATGGATTGGGTGAGAGATTGAGAGCTCTGAGATCGTAGGGAAATGGGGTTGGCGTCGGGTTTCTTTCGTGCGTATGGGATTTGAGATTGGCGAATGGGTTTGTTGAGTTAGGAGTGCGTAGATATGGGTATTGAGTTGGTTCTATCATTCTTAAGATTTTGGGGTGTTCCATGCCAGGTAAGGAAACTGCAAGGGCTGTGTTCAAGTGGCATACAGTTTTCTTTTCTTGTGCTAGTCTTTTTCTCGTTTCTTCATATCCTGTGTCAGCTTTGAACCAGACCTTACCTGAATTGCAACAACCCCATCCCCTCAAGTCCTTGATCCACTACATTCTCAGCTCAGCCGTCTAGGCAATTCTCAACATAGCTAGAGGTTGTAAAGATGGCCGAGGTTTCTTGGGATGTGATGAGAGCAACGTCAGTCGAGACAAGGGTCTGCTGCCGAGATTCTCAAGTCCTTGAAATAGTCTCAACTCTCACCTCAAGTCCCTGATTACTAACCACTCATACCATCTCCAAATCCAACTCTTTCCTGATAAAGCATAACCCTTCTCCTGCAAAGAGCTTTGTCACAACAAGCACGTGATACCTGTACCCCGCCATACGTCATTGCGTAGAATGAGATGACATCTGCTTCTGAGACCACTCATCACAAATACAATGAATACATCCCCATCCCCAAAGACCATCCCTCGTCTCAAACAACTCTTCAAACACACCTATCAAACCACTCCCCACCGCCTCAAATCCAAAATGACGGAAGCAACCACCCATCCCCTCTCCGGCCTCTGGGCACCAACCCCCCTCCAAAAAATGATCTATGGCCCTAACTCCGTGCAAAAACACCTCCTCTCCGTCCTTCCATCCAAAAAATCAAAAGCTTTTATAATTACTGGTTCTTCGTTGGCCGCCAAAACGTCCCTGATTTCCCAAGTTGAGAAATTACTTGGAAAGGAGCATCACGCAGGCACCTTCTCAAAAATAGGACAGCATGCACCAATTGCCCAACTAGACGAAGCCACAGACCAGGTTCAACAGGACAGAAGTATCGATACAATTATAAGCATTGGAGGCGGGAGTCCAATTGATAGCGCGAAGGCGATTAGTTATCGTGTGCATGAGAAAACCGGTTCCTACCTCCACCACATCAGCATCCCAACCACGCTCTCAGCAGCCGAATGCTCGTTCATGGCCGGGTACACTACTTCCTCCGGCCAGAAAACCGGTGTTCGAGGACCCGGGATCGTTGTGTCGGTCATAATCTACGACTCCCAATTCGGGTTAGAAACGCCTGAAAAACTGTGGCTCAGCACAGGAATCAGAGCCTTAGACCACGCAGTCGAACTTTTATATAACCCCGCAGCAACAGAAGCCCCGTGTAAAGCGCTCGCTTTAACCAGTATCCAATCCCTGTTCGAAAATCTCCCGAAATATAAGCAGAATCCGAAAGATGAGGATGTAATCACGAAGTTAATGCTAGCCGCATTCACGAGTTTGTATCCCATGGGATTGAATGTCGTGGGTGGGATCGGTTTATCTCATAGTCTTGGGTATGCGCTGGGGAGTCCGTATGGGATTCCACATGGGATTACGAGTTGTTTGACACTGGGGAAGGTTGTGAAGTTAAAGGCGGGGGATAAAAATTCGGCTGAGCAGTTGGCGAGAGTTTTGCCATTCCTAGGAGAAGCCAGAAGTGGTGATGACCGAAAAGATGCTGAGAAAGTTGGAGACTTAGTTGTTGGTTTAGTAAAGAGGCTGGGCCTTGCGACGGACCTTAATGAATATGGAGTGGGGAAGGATCAGGCGGGAACGATCACGAAGTTGGGCACGGGAGGAAAGGAGAAAGGGGATAAGTTATATGATAGTGTGGAGGACTTGGTGAAGACTTTATGGTAATATTATCATGTATACAACAGCAAAACGCAACCTAGGTATCAGGATACACTTTACACCAATACCGTCATTAATTTAAATATAAGGTTTTAATCTACAACCATCTGATTTGAGCAAATAAAGCTCTGACTGGCCCTAATCCGTACCGCAGAGCCCAAACTGCGACTGAATGAAAACAAAGAGATAGCATAGTCGAAGGCGACAGCGAATCAACCAAAGGACCCTGAGGGCAACACTTTATTCTGGCTTTTTGGTTTCGGAGCCTTGAAAAATTTCCTAACCAGGCAAAAATTTAATTCCAGGTCATTCTTAAGTTAAGAATAATAAAAAACAATACAATGAGGATAATGAGGAAATCACACCAAGACATTCAAGAGGTTTTGAAATTCTCATATATTCAATATACATCAACACACACAGAGATCTAGTATTACAGTGCTTTCTCCGCACAACTCATTTCCTCTCATTACCCTCAAGTAATGATCATCTCGCATATGGCCGTCTGACCGTGATAGCTCATGAGAGCCAAATAGTTTTCTCCAAAAACCACCTAAAAATTGGTATCGAATGTTAAATAAAAAAAAACGCCCCCATGATGCATTTTTTGCTTCTTCTTCTCTTCCATTACCCGTACCTGGAGCGTATGCATATCTTCTTTATAAGAAAGGAAAGGTATTAGACATTACACATGTCCACGTTCACATAAACACGACGGCAAGACCGGCAGCGGCGAGAAGGCCGCTGAATGCAACGCCGGACTTCGCACCAGCGCCCACGAATTGTGAAGGCTTGCTCGAGGTAGCGCTCCCCGTGCCAACGGCAACGGTCGATAAGGTAGCACCAGCTGGCGTTGTCACACCCGCAGCTACATTCGCTGGCGTCTGCGTCCCAACCACGAGCGCGGCAGCGGTGGTGCTAGCACCAACCGCAGTGGAGAACACGACTTGTGGGACCGTGACTGCGGTGCTCAGCACGCTGGTGGTGGATGAACCGGAGACGATCGTCCCAGATGTAGAGCATGGGACGACGAGTGTTGTCACAACTTGGATGGTTGTTACGGGCACGGTGTAAGTCGACGACACTGGTGGTGCCAGGGTAGTAGCGACACTTCCTGCGGCAGATGAAGCAGGTGTAGAGCTTGTCGCAACGGAAGAAGCACAGGTGATGATAGCAGGGTTCCCGCTAACATGCTCAGCGCAAATGCCCTGGAAGTACGATCCAGCAGATGAGATATCGTCGGATGAAGCGCCGTGTGCGCTCAAGCAGTCGAAGACCTTGCAGACGAAGTCGGACGAGGGGCAGTAGCAAGAAGCGTCGGTGTTGTCGGTGCAGCCGGCGGAGAACATCCAGGTGTTGAGGCAT
>Ga0182030_10013187_pt1 | contig 16473 bp, 9 predicted proteins | sample 812S3MmetaG_FD_121299 | JGI IMG/M metagenome (GOLD analysis project Ga0182030, IMG submission 121299) | Permafrost microbial communities from Stordalen Mire, Sweden - 812S3M metaG (Illumina Assembly) | ecosystem: Environmental > Terrestrial > Soil > Wetlands > Permafrost | place: Sweden...
CCAACTCTGCGCTAATTTGTCGCTCGGGTCTTGTCGAATTGCATCGCGCAAGAGGCCTACGCCCTGTGCCGGGCGATTCAATTTTACGTCATCGATTCCAAGCCACAGAGTGATTCCGCGCATGCCGGGCCTTAACTTCGCAGCCGCGGCAAGTGCTCGGGCGGACTCGTCGAACTTAGCCTGTGCGTAATAAACCAACCCAAGGTTTACATATGCTTCCGGTAGCGCGGGCTGAAGACGCAGGGCCATTCGATATTCCTGCGCTGCCGCGTCAAGCAGGCCCGCTTGTTGGTCTTTCTGGGCGGCGAGGAAGTGTTGCTGCACCTGGGAACTACTCTGCTGAGCGCCGCTCGATTGAGACAGGACACAGGCGATCAGGATGACGCCGAAAAGCAGCACAGATCGCCCAGTGAGGTTGGGGAACATAGTCTTATCCTATCTCCCGGACCTCAGGGAAGAGGCCCGGGAGATTGTGAACTGTTAGAACGATACGCGCAGATTACCTTGAATGCTTCGCGGACTGTTTTGCCTACTGGAGGCGTGGCCGAAGTTACTGTCACCAACCCCGGTATCAAAGCCTGTATACTGCCCGGCCCGATTGAACGCGTTGAAGAATTCCATGCGGAAGACGGTCTGCACTTTTTCCGTACCCATGGGAATCTGCTTTGAAAAGTTGAAGTCTTCATTGTGACTGGCAAATTCGCGAACGGTAAGTGCCCGCGGAGCATCGCCAAAGGTGAAGTTAGGCGCTTGAACGAATGCAGCAGGGTTCAACCGGCGGCTTTGTCCAAACTCGAACCCCTTGCCGGAGAACCCATTCGGATTCTGACCCGAAACCGTATTGGGACGGGAGTTGGCGCCGAGGTTGCCGGCAAAGATTCCGGAGTCCCAGCCTGGAGATGTGACGGAAAGAGGAGTTCCGCTTTCGTAGGTCTGCACACCGGCCACCTGCCAGCCTCCCACGACCGCGTTCACCACGCGTCCCTGATTGGCCAATGGTTTGCCCTTGCCGAACGGAAGCTGGTACGTATAACTCAAAATAAGACGCTGCGGAACGTCGTACTGACTTAGCGCCTTTTCCACTTTCAGGTTATAAGTGTTCAGGGCTCCTGAGTTACCGTTGCCATTCCAATTCGACTGCAGAGGATACTCAGCGTCCGCATTGGTGAGCGTCTTCGACCAGGTGTAATTCAGCAACATGGTAAGTCCGGCTGAGATGCGCTTTTGTGCCTGAATCTGTGCGGCGTGGTACGTGTAGACGCCGAAAGGATCCGACATCGTGACTGAATCCACTACCGCATTCGAGTATTGCGGGAATGGCCGGAGAGCCTGTGATACCGTGCCGTTGAATCCTGCGTACGGCGCTGCCACAGCAGCCTGGCCTGCGCAAGCAGGGTTGCCTGCCTGAGCCGTAAGGTTGACTTCAAGGCAAGCGCCGCGGGCTTGGTTGACAGGGTATCCCTGGTTGGGATCGTGCATGAAGGACTGCAGGTGATCGCCATGATCTCCCACATAGGCCATATCCACAACGAACTTGCCCGGAAGCTGCTGCTCCAGATCCAGAGTCCAGGTCTGCGTGGTTCCAGGGCGGGCGGTCTTGGAGAGAATGAACGTGGGACCTTGGCCATTCATTACCGTTGGATCGATGAACGGCGGCGTCGGACCAGGGTAAGCCGTAATCTGCGACAGAACAACATCGGGAGTTTGCGGACTAACTGGGCTCGGATAGTTGTAACTGCCAAAGAAGCCTTGGGAGTCGTTTTCTCCAAAGCCGCCAATCTTCAGGTTCTGATAGTAGATTCCGTATCCAGCGCGGACGACCGTGCCGGGATTTGCCTGAAACGCGAATCCTACACGCGGGCCATAGGAGTCCTTGAATGTGTTCTGTGAACTGTTTGATCCCGTCCTGCCCGTCCCGGTGCCGAGGAATTCATAGGCTCCGAGAGTTCCGCCAGCACCAGGATTGGCAAGTGTCGGGTTGACGAACGACTGTTGACCATGGGCCTCAGTTACAGGCGTTGGTATCTCGTAACGGAAGCCAAGATTGGCGGTAAGTGTGGGGGTAACTTTCCAGTCGTCCTGGATGAAGGCGGCATAGTACTTCACGCGCCATCCAAGTTCCTCGGGGAGTGCGATTTCACCGCCCGATCCAGCGCCGCGGAAGAAGCTGGCGTATCCAAAGCCTGACTGGCCATAACCCGCAATAGACTGGTCGGGCGTGCTGGTTGGGCCGGAGCTGAAGTTGAAGTTACCGGATGTGTTGGTCAGGATATCGATGTTGAACTCCTGCAGACGCGCTTCTCCGCCGAATGTGAAACTGTGGCGGCCGTGCTGCCAGGAGACGTTGTCGTCATATTGGTACGTGTTGTCGTAGAACTGATCGGCTCCGTTGCTTGGCATCGCGGCGCCGTTCGGATAGTTATAGCTGATCTGCGGGAAGGTCGTATTCATGACACCCTTCAAACCAATCTTGTCCGGCCAATTGCCGCCATAACTTCCAATGCCGCTGAACTCCTGCCGATAGCGCCGGCTGAAGCCCGCATTGAAGTGGTTCAAGAGGTTGGGCCCGAGGATGTAATCGTAGCCGAACCGCACATAGTGCGTTCTCTGGTTGGTTGAGCTGGCATCGAGAGGAGCGCCGCTGATGACATATCCAGTGGGGCGCCAGTCATAGTCGTAGCTGCCGCTGATCTTTTGTTTTGCCCCAAGGTTCTGGTCGATGCGGACCTCGTACATATTGGCATTGGTGATATTCAGCGACGACTGGTAGAGATTCAGGTAAGGAGAGGTCGAGCCAGAGGGCGCGATGGGAAGGTAAGGAACCGCGGCCTGGAAGACCGCATCTTCCTGCGCGGCGGGAATGATATTGGTTGGATTGGCGGCGCCGCCGTAGGGCTGGCATTCCTGTCCCTGGTTTGCGCCCGTGCATGTGGTGTAGTCGTAGAGAATGTGCGCCGGGTAGGTATTTCCAAACACCGTCGTCGGCTGCAGCAGAGAAGAGAAATCGCCTGTCGTCATGGCTGGCAAAGGTGCAGAACTCAGGCTGTTTCCGCCGGTGTTGTAGCGAAACCCTTCATAGTTGAACATGAAAAACGTCTTGCCGTGCCCGTTATAGAGCTTGGGAATGAAGACCGGGCCCGAGATGATGGCGCCAAAGTCGTTCTGCGTATCGACGGGCCTCTTGGACCCCTGCAGGTTATTGAGCCAGCTATTGGCGTCCAATGACTTGTTGCGGATGAAGTCATAGGCCGATCCGTGCAAGGTGTTCTTACCTGCCTTAGTTACAAGGTTCACAAGGCCGCCACTCATTCTTCCATATTGAGCGTCGAAGGTATTTGTCATCACCTTGAACTCCTGCACCGCTTCGACACTGATGCCGTAATTCATCTGCAGGTTTGCGGAAGCCAGTTCGATGGTAGCGCCGTCCACAAAGATGTCTGTGCCGGCCTGCTGGCCGCCATTCAGCTTAAAGCCACCTTGCGAGGTCGGCGAACTGGTGTCAACACCGGAGAAGCCTGGGGTCAACGTAACGAACTGGAGCGGATTGCGCACCGTTCCATTGAACTGCAGCGGAAGGTCTTCAATCAACTCGGTGGGCACGGTTGTGCCGATGTCAGACGATTGCGTCTGCAACTGCGAGGCATCGCTGGTTACGGTGACCGTCTGTGCGGAGGCGCCAACCTGCAACACAGGATTGACTGTGGCCGTGCTGCCCACATAGACGTTGATCCCGTTTTGCGTGTATGACTCAAACCCCGGCGAAGTTACTGCAAGGGTGTAAGTCCCGGGCTGGAGTTCGGGGAATGTGAACAGGCCCTGGCCGCTCGCCTTGGCATCGTAGCGGCTGCCTGTATTTGTCTCCGTCAGTTCGAGAGTAGCGTTTGAAATGCTCGCGCCCGTTACGTCTTTGATCGAGCCGCTTAACGTCCCGCGACCCGATTGTGCCAGACTGGGAATTCCGGCCGCGAGGCAGAGCATCGCCAACAGCCATGCCGCAAAACGCCACGGTCTTTTCGCCGTTAGATTTGTGTAACTCATTGTGTCACTCCTTTTGAACATGGTCCTCATGCCTCCGAAACACGTCCGGGAAAATCTGGGACAGGGGAGGTGTTTCCCGCCTTGTCCAGACCTCGAGAGATCTGGCCAGCTACCCGGATAGACAACAACTGCACCAGCGCAATGGCTGGAAGCGCGTATTTAAGGGCTGCGGTTCCTGACCACCCGTAAGCGAGAGCCAGAAATAGACCGCAGCCCAGCAAGCGGCCCGTGAACAGTCCGAATTCGTGGTTGAAGATGTAGGCATATTCGGTGCGATTCTCCAACTGCGAGACGGCATCGATCACCTGTAACTCGATGGGATAATAGGCAAGGTCAAGCAGAGGCTTTGCCACGATCAGACAGGCGATGAAGATAAGTACCCCGACTGCGTTAAAAAGGAGTGTGTTGGTAACTGCGCCAAAAAAGAACAGAAGAAGCCCGGCAGTAAAGACAAAGATGCGATGGCGCGGCGCGGCAATGCGCCCGACCGTATACATAAGGAAGGCCGAGAACACGCCGCCGATGGCCTGCGTTGCGCCCAGCGTTCCCTCCTGGCCAACCAGCAGCATGATGAGCATGGCCGGCGCGGTCACGATGTAACCTTGCGCCAGGCCCTTTAGCAAGGCCAGTTCAAGCATTCGCCACCACAGCGGATGAAATTTGAAGAAGACGAAACGTGTGTGCGTGGAGTCTCGGAATGTGCCGCGTTCCAGGATGCCGGCGGCGAGAATCGTCAGGCCAAAAACAACCACCGCGATGATGTGATAAGCGCGGTTGGGAATGCCGCCAAGCCAGCCGTAGAGAGTGGTCCCGCTGATGAACCAGCCGATCAGAGCAGGAACAACAACAGAGGCCAGGACGGCGACGAAGTTTTCCAGGCCGTAGTAGTAGTTCCGGTTGCCGTCGTTGGTGGCAGTCAGGGCCAGAAAACCGCGGTTGGCCCAGAAAAGGCCGGTCGCCAGCCCCATGGTAAAGCCCGAGGTCGCAACGCCGATGGGAGTGAGAATGCTGAGGTTCATCATCAGCATCATGGCCACGCCCGACAGCAGCATGCCGGCCGCGTAAAGGTGCTTGGCGCCCACGCGGCCAAGCATCTTCCCATTTAAATAGAAAGCCAGCGGCGTTGCCGAGTAGATAGATAACTGATAAGTGACCACCTTGGCGACAGCATGCGAGTTCCTCATCACATAGGCCGCGACGAATATCTCAATCACCGGCAACACCAGGGCATACATCATGTTTGAGACCATGAGTATCTGCATTGAGTGGGGGCAACTGAGGAAGACCTCAAACTCTTTGCGCAGGCGGTTCATGGCGTGACACCGGCATTGATCGCCAGGGTGGCGAGAATGGCCTGTATGGAAAAATCCGCTGCGCAGATCACGCTGTCTGCCGCGCCATAATAGATGGTCAGCCGGTCGCCGCTAACAAGGTGACCGTTGGTAAAGATGACCTGGCCGAAGAAGCCCTCCTGCTCGTAAGGCGCCAGCGGTTCCATGATGGGATTCTCGGAGCGCGCCAACACCCGCCAGGGTTCGTTCAGGTCCAGCAGCAGCGCGCCAAGGCAGTAACGGTTCTCCTTCGTGGCGCCGTGATAGATCTCCAGCCAGCCTGCGCTGGTGCGGATCGGCGCCGCTCCCGCACCCACGCGTGCACTGTCCCAGAACCCTTCGCGGCTTTGCGCCAGGCACAGATGTCGTCCCCAGTGAACCAGGTCAGGAGACTCAGCCAGCCAGATGTAGTTGCCGCCAAGTTCCGGACTGCTGGGCCGGTGCAGCGCATAGTAGCGGCCGCCGATCTGCTCCTCAAAGAGCGCGCAATCCTTGTTGTGCGGCGGAAAGATCATGCCTTCATGCACAAAGTCAATCCAGTTGCGCGTGCTCCTCAGGCCCACGCCCACGCCATTCGCTGAGACCTGTGTATAGGTCAGATGGTAGGTCTGGTCAATCTTTGAGACGCGGCAGTCCTCAATGCCATAAGTCTCCAACTCGCCGCTTCCCATCAGCACCCGGCTCTGCGACGGCTCCTCAAAGTGAATGCCGTCCTCGCTCGAAAGCAGCCGCAGGTGAGAGAGGGTCGTCAGATAGTCGCGTCCGTCAAAGGTGATGACGCGGGGATCGCTCAGATCGAGCCTCGAATCGCTCGAGTCGAATTCGAGCACTTCCAGGCGGCCATCCGGACTCAAGATCGGAAAAGAGGTCTTGCCTGGAACCTGCGCAGGACGCTCCGCCACGCGGACCAGCAACCACGTCTTGCCCTCAAACCGAAAGACTCCCGGATTCAGCAGGCATGTCACTTCCATGCCCTCCACGCTGGGGCGGATGTCCTGCGGTCGAAGAATCGGGTTCTCTGGGAACCGTTGCGCCAGATCGTTCATCATGAGCCCTTCGTGCGCTTGGTGGCATCGGGCCTTCGCGTGGTTGTCTCAAGACGAAACCACACGGAGGTCGGAAGCCAGACGTAACCCTCGGTGAATGGCCATATCCCGCGAAAGGGACTCACCGAAGAAATCATTGAGAATCAATGCGAATCACCTGTGAATCACATGGAAACGTGCGGTAAGACGAAGCAGACCCGAGAAGCCCTGACCGCTCAGGCCTGAATCTCCGCAGCGAAGCACCCATGACGAGTTGCTTTCAGACGCAGATCGAGCAGCCTCAAGCATCGTCACCCAATTCAGTAAAGTTCGCAGTTCCATTCTGGTCGTTCTCTTCTCTATGCCGTGTGCTACGATGCATCGAGCTTCGTTACTTTCAGATTGTGTATAAAACTGCACACAGCCTGAGTGAGTGGAATGGAGACGGGGCGATTCGCAGATGATGGAAGTGCATCCGGATCTTCGGGCAGACACGCGCTGGCAACTGATCGAAAGGATCACCGCCAGTTCACCCTTCCAAAAGTCGGCTCGGCTCAGAGACCTGTTGTGCTTTCTGGCGGAGCGAACTCTGCACGGCCAGACCCAGGACTTAAGCGAGCACCACATCGGCAGCGCCGTCTTCGGCAAGCCGCAGGATTACAGCGTCGTCGAAGACAGCTCGGTCCGCGTCCACGTTCGCCAGCTCCGGCTCAAGCTGCATGAGTATTTCGACGGGGAAGGCCGCGAAGAAACGGCCATCGTTGAGATTCCGAAAGGGGCATACACCACGCTCTTTCGCACGGTGGAACAGCGGGCTGTCCCAGCTCCGGCCCTCGCAGCCGAGCACACGGACCCGAAACGCTGGCTGCAACTGTTGCCGTGGGCACTCGCCGCGCTCTTTTTCGTCACCACGCTGCTGTCCTGGTTTCGCCACCCGGCGGTTTCCGCACCGGCTCCGCCGCCCTGGCCTTTGGCTGCACTGTTCAATTCCGGCAGCGGACCGGTGCAGGTAGTGGTTGCCGATATCAATTACGGCATGACCCGGCTGATCAACGAGCAGCCCATTACGCTGGACGAGTATCTGAGCCCCGCCTACCGAAGCGGTGAGACGCTCGCCAACGCTCACCCCACAGCCCGCGAAGCGCGGGTGACGAAGTATCTCTCCGGCTCGCTGCTTACCTCCTATGCCGACCTGGTAGTGGTGGAAACGCTGATGCGCCTGAGCGGCAATGCGCGCGACCGGCTGGCCATTCGCTCGGCACGCGAGTTGCGTCCCCGCGACCTTGAAGAGGGAACCTTTGTCTTTGTAGGCAGCCCCAGCTCCAATCCCTGGGTCTCCTACTTTCAGGACAAGCTGAATTTTCAGGAACACGAAGGCGTGGTGGGAGAAAGTCTGAAGTTCTTCCAAAATGTGCATCCGAAAAAAGGCGAACAGCCGACCTACCAGGGCCTGGCCTTCACCGGCAGCTCCGGCGAAGACTACGCCACCATCTCGTTGTTGCCCTTGGCCAACGGCCGCGGCAGTGTTCTCATCCTGCAGGGATTGCAACAAGAGGGCACAGAGGCTGCCGGCCTTTTCCTGGGCGACGCCGGCAACCGGAAGAAACTTCAGGAAGACCTCGGCATCTCCGGCTCGCCCGCTCAGCCTGTCTACTTTGAAGCTTTGATCCGCACCCAGGCCGTCGCCGGCGCTCCCAATGCCACATCCATCATCGCGACGCGGCTGATTCATCCCTGAGCCAAGCCCGCATTTCTTACAGTTAGCTGAAACTTGTAGCGCTGGTCTCCAGACCTGCTGTCCTGAGGGCCTCCTGGCCCTCAGATCCTTCGCCAAACCGTGAATTCCGGGAAATCGCGCAGCCTCTGATAAAGGCAGTCTACTGCCGCATCTCGATGACTCGGGCCTCGCCCGGACCCAGCGTCAACACAACCTTCCCTCCGTGGGCCGGCAACGGCCGATCATGGGAAAGATCGTGAACCCGGCCTTGTCCCGGCGCGGTCTCGACGGTAACACGCCGCTCGCCCGGCCCGGGGTTGTAATAGAGATAGGCCGGCGGCAGGTCGCGATCCATGAAGTTGGTCATGGACAGATCCCAGCGCAGCAGCCACGGATCGCCTTGCGGCTGGATCATCTTGTCCATCCACATCACATAAGCGCCACCATAGATAGAGCGGTGCCCGGCAAAGTCGCCCACTGCATAGGGACTTTGGCCCTTCTCTTCGCGGCTCAACCGCTCGTATGGAATCATCGGCGGTAACTCCGGCCGGCTCTGGTTTTCCTTCGGCAGATACTGCGGGTAGAACCAGCGCAGGTTGGCAGCCGCGTTCAGCGCGTACCGTGCTATCTCCGCAGCCATCTCCGGACGGAAGCGGACAGCAGGCAGAAGATAGGGCAGCGTCACCATCGATTCCATGCTGTAAACCTGGTCGGCGGGCTCGGTCCGGAATCCCGCCATCAGCCCATTGACCTCGTGTCCGCCCCATTTGCCGGTGGCCATGAGCCCGACCTTGAAGTCCAGTACAAAGCGCAGCGCTTTTCCCGCGTCGGCTTTATACCCCATCGCCTCCAGCCGCGCAGCCGCCATCACGGCCATCGCGCCGCTCGGAACCTCGTACCACGGGTTGGCGGCAAATCCCAGGTAGCGATCGATTCCAGTCTTGGCTTCATCCAGACAGAAATCCTTGCCGGTCAGCTTCCAGGCCAGCAGCATCACGTAGCTGTATCCGCCCACCGCATCCGGCTGCCGGTAGATGTCGTGATTGGTAAACGTAGCGCTCTTTGAAAAGTCGTAGCCCTGGTCGTTGAAGTCGTACTTGATCTGCTTCGCCATCGCCTGAAGCCGTGTGGCACTCTTCTCTACGCGGGCCAACCACTCGGGATCCTTGGCGAAACGGAGCTGGATGAGCCCATAGGCCATCGCAGTCACATTCATCAGGTACCAGTACTCGCACAGCGTGGCCCCGTTGCTGTCGAGAAACAGACCATAGGGCTCGCTGAAGTAGCCGGCCAGTGAAGCGGCCAGCCCTGCCAGTCCCTCGCCCCGCAACTCCTTGCCGAGCGCCATCGGCCCATAGGTGGTCAGCCCGCCGTCCTCCACGCCTTCCAGCGCTGAAGGAAACACCTGCCGCCCGTCTTTCGCGCGCAGATTTACTCCGTGCGCCGGGTCCATCACATAGGCATTGAACGCCTCAGCCAGTGCGTGGAAATCAAGCGGCCGTTCCTCTGGCCGGCTCGGCAATCCGCCCGGCCCAGCCCAACCTGCGGCTGCCGCAAACGCCGGTGATGTCCACCTGGCAAGGCCCAAAGCCGCCAGTCCCGCTAGAAATTCACGCCGGCTTGGCAAAATGCTTTCCCGGTCCGCGCTGCGATCGTCGCCCATGATTCTGTCCTCTTGCATCCATCTGAGCGTGAGTCCTCGAGCGCCTCGGAGAAACCGTCAGTATCGCGCCTGTCAACCGTATCAGAAATGTCTTCTAGAGGCTGCCGGCGTTGCGCAGCATGCCGCCATCGATGAAATGCGTGCTGCCGGTCATATACGCAGCCTCGTCCGACGCAAGAAAAACCGCGAGTTGCGCCACCTCTTCAGGCTTGCCCCATCGGCCCAAAGGGATCTCTGCAAGGATCTGATCGTTCAGCTTGGTGTCGATTTCAACGTCTTTGTCGATGGGCGTGAAGATAGCGCCGGGGCCGATGTTATTCACCGTAATCTGATGCGGAGCCAGTTCCACCGCGATCGTGCGCATCAACATGCGAATTCCACCTTTCGTCGCGCAATAAGGCGCATTGAGCGGAAAAGCAAGATCCTCGTGAATGGACGAGATGTTGATGATGCGGCCGCCCTTGCCTTGCGCGATCATCTGTTTTGCCGCGGCCTGGCTGCAGAGAAACGCACCGGTAAGATTCACAGCCACAATTTTTTGCCATTCCTCCAGCGGGTAATCGACGAAAGCAAACTTCTTCTCGATGCCGGCATTGTTGACGAAGATATCAACGCTCCCAAATGCCGCCAGTGTCTGTTGCATCAAGCCGTTTACCTGGTTGGGATTCGAGACGTCCGCAGCGACCCCGAGAGATTTACCGCCCATGGCGTTGATCTTGCCTAGAGTCTCTTCTGCAATGGAAGCGTCGCCGACGTAATCGACGACTACCGAAGCGCCTTCCTGCGCGAATGCGATTGCGATTGCCTGTCCAATTCCCGTGCCGGCCCCAGTCACAACAGCGGTTCTCCCCTGCAAGCGCATGCGTCACCTCAAGGGTACAGGCTACTCCCCTCATGGTTTCGCCTGTGTGTCGAAGTGAACATCGCGCAAGGCGGGACTCGTGCTCAGGATTGAGCACAATTGACCGTCTCCGCGATTCTCCGCATCCTAGACGTGGTAGGGCTCAGTTGCATGATTGCAGGCGGTTGCCGGCACTGCAGCATTCGGAAAAACAGCAACGAATATCCGCAGATAAATCAACGGGCCATTCGCAAAAGAGGGGGATCTCCTGGCAGGGAAGCAAGACAACGTAACAACGCCGCCGGCAATTCACACTTCCGGAACCGTGCTCAGGAGTCATTGGCGGCTCTATATGGATGAGTGCGTCGAACTCGCCCTCTTCATGATCTCGGCATGTTTCTTTTCAGTTTGGCTTTTCAATCCCGCGTTCCCCGCTCTGCATCTTCTCCCCGACAGCACCCTGCGCAGGCTCTTGATGGGAATGTCCATGGGCGGGACGGCGATCCTGATCATTCGTTCGCCCATGGGCAGGCGATCCGGCGCCCACTTTAACCCCGCCATTACGCTGACCTATTTCCGCCTCCGCAAAATCGATAAGTGGGACGCCTGCTTCTATGTCGTATCTCAGTTCATCGGCGGGGTCCTGGGAGTGGGGCTTTCTGCGCTTTGCCTGGGCCACAGTCTGGCCGTGCCAGAAGTGAACTATGTGGTCACGGTTCCTGGATATGGCGGCTCAACCGGCGCATTTTTCGCGGAGTACTTTATGGCCGCTCTGCTCATGCTCGTCGTGCTTTGGGTCTCGAATCGGCCTGCGCTCGCGCAATACGCCAGCTACTTGGTTGGCATTCTGATTACGTTCTACGTGCTTGTCTTCGCTCCCATCTCCGGCTTCAGCATCAATCCTGCGCGCACCACCGGCTCAGCCGTTTTCGCCGGCGTGTGGACTGCCGTTTGGCTCTATTTCATTGCGCCGGTGCTTGGGATGATGACGTCGGCAGAGATCTATCTGCGCGTGTACGGCATAGAAAGCATCCTGTGCGCCAAGCTGCATCCTGACCCCAGATATCCGTGCCCGTTCCTATGTCACTTCCCCATGCACGGGCACCCAAACGAGGACGGTTTCGCATCCGAATCAAATCCTCCGTAAACACCTCGAAGAAGCAAAGGCGCATTCCCCTTTCGCATCTCATCCAATATGGCGAATCATTACGACGCAATCATCATCGGAACCGGCGCGGGCGGCGGCACTCTCGCTCTGCACCTGGCGCAAGCCGGCAAGAACATCCTCATCCTGGAGCGAGGCCCGTTCATGCCCCGGGAAAAATTGAACTGGGACACCTCCGCCGTCTTTCTTGATAACCGCTATCACACCAAAGAAACCTGGCACGACAAGGATGGCAAAGACCTGCACCCGCAGCAATCCTACTTCGTTGGCGGACAGACAAAGGTGTATGGCGCGGCCATGTTCCGCATGCGCGCCCAGGACTTCGGGCTCATCCACCACCAGGGCGGCATCTCTCCGGCATGGCCCATCTCCTACGCGGATCTCGAACCCTATTACACCCGCGCCGAAGAACTGTTTTGCGTCCATGGCGACCTTGGAGCAGCCCCCGCGGTCCCCGGCGGCTACGGGTCCTCGTTCGATCCCACCGAGCCATTTCACTCCAAGCGCTATCCGTTTCCTTCGTTCACCAATGAACCCCACATGCAATCCATCGAAAACGAAGTGCGCAAGCTCGGCATCAACACTTTCCCCATACCGCTCGGCCTCAAGTTGAACGAGGCAGACCCTCTGGCATCGAAGTGTGTTCGCTGCGATACCTGCGATGGCTATCCGTGCATGGTCCACGCCAAATCCGATGCGGATATCAATTGCATCCGCCAGATCATGCATCTGCCCAACGTAACGCTGATGACGAAGTCGCGCGTCACGCGCCTCATCACCAATAACTCCGGCACGGTGGTCGAGTCGGTTGAGGTGATGCATTCCGGCCCAGGCCATCCACTTAACTCGTCGACCAGTCCTGACGAATCTCTCGCTCCGCCCGCATCCGGGCAAGGCCACAGCGCCACCTATAGCGCGGGCCTGTTCGCCGTGTGCGCCGGAGCCGTTAACTCCGCGGTGATTCTTCTCGCCTCAGCCAATGACAAGCATCCCAACGGACTCGCCAACCGCTCCGATCAGGTAGGGCGCAATTTCATGTATCACCAGGCGGACGCGCTGCTGGCAATCAGCACCAAGCGGAATGAGGACAGCTATACAAAGACATGGGGAACCAATGACTTTTACCTCAAGGACTCCGACCCCAGCTTCCCGTTTCCGTTGGGCCAGGTGCAACCGGTGGGCAGCTTCCATTTTGAAATGATGAAGGGCGACGCTCCGCCGCTGACTCCGGGCTTCGTTCTTGAATCGATGAAGCACCACGCGGTGCCATGGTGGTTGACCACCGAAGATCTGCCCGACCCCGGCAACCGCGTAACTCTCCACAACACAACACCATCGTCGGCAGAGAGCATGCAGCCTGGGCTCCCCGGCGCTCACCCCTCTGGAGACACCGGCCGCACCAACGAATCCGAGCCCGTAACAACGGCCGCGCCGGGACGCATCCAGCTCTCCTACACGCCCAACAATGTGCAATCGTTCGAGCGCCTGAAAGATCGCTGGGTCGACGTGCTCAAACGGGCCGGCCACGCGCAAGCGTCCGTTCCATTGCACTCCTACTTCAAGAAGCGCATTCCGCTTGAAGGCGTCGGCCATCAGAACGGCACCTGCCGCATGGGCGCCAATCCAACGACGAGCGTGCTCGATCCGCACTGCAAGGCGCACGATCTCGATAATCTCTATGTCGTGGATGCATCGTGCTTCGTCTCGGCCAGTGCCGTCAATCCGTCTCTCACCATCATCGCCAACGCCATTCGCGTCGCAGATCATCTCTTGGCCGAGAGGCTGTAGCGGTTTGCGCATTGCCCGAGCAACCGGCAATGACTGCTTCCTTGAGACCACACGGGGACCCCGTGAGCCCTTCGCGCGCCCCAAGCGCTTTTGACTTTGGCCGCCCAATCCGGCTATAAATGTTGATGTCATGGAAGTCAGTTCCATGTGATACCGGCTGCCAGAGCCTTTGGCAGCGCACTTCACCACGGCAATCGCCAGGATGCTCGGGAAGGCGGTGAAAGTCCGCCACTGCCCCGCAACTGTGAGCGACCCTTGCCCGGGTCCCGTCGTTTCTAATGGGATCTGGCAGAGTTCAGCCAGGGTTTTCTGCGCATGCAGAACTACCCGGAAAAACCACTGAAGGCGTGCCGCAAGGCCCGGCTTTGGGAAGGCGAGCTGAACACGGGCGCAAGTCAGGAGACCGGTCCTTTGGCGCTTTTACCCGCTTGCGTTCCGAGGGGAACGAAGGAGCTCTATTCATGCCTGTTTCCGCATTCCTGCGCGCTCGTCGAAGCCGCGTCCTGTACCGCCTGATCTTTCTTCTCCTGGCCGTTGTTTATGCCGCTCCCAGCGACGCAGGGACCATTCGCGGCGTGGTCACTGACCCATCCGGCGCCAAGATTACCGGGGCAACCGTCAACCTGCTCAGCAACGGCAAGGTCGTTGCCACCGCCGTTTCCACGGCCGACGGCAGCTTTGAAATCATGAGCGGCGCCACCGGACGCTTCTTCCTCATCGCTCAGGCCAAAACGTTCCGCCAGGTGCAGACACCCAGCTTTTACGCGGGAGCTCTCGATTACGTCGAGCGCAACCTGGTGCTTGAACCCGAGTGGGTGCGCGAGTCCATCGTCGTCACCGCAACCGGCACGCCCACGCCGCAAGCCCAGACCAGCGCCGCCATCAGCGTGATTGGCCCGCAGGCCCTGGCCGAGCGCAACGACCTGGTGAGCGAGTTGCGGCTCATGCCGGGAACCTTCGTTGTCCAGACCGGCCAGATGGGCGCTGTAACTTCGCTCTTCGTACGCGGCGGCGACTCCACTTCCAACAAGGTCATGCTTGACGGCGTCTACGCCGGCGACCTCGGCGGGGGATTCGATTTCGGCCCGCTGTCGACCACCGCCGTCGAAAGCGCCGAAGTCTATCGCGGGCCCAATTCAAGCCTCTACGGAGCCGATGCCGCCAGCGGCGTCGTGAACATCACCACACCCCGCGGCACGACCAGCTTTCCATCCTTCATCTTCCATGGCGAAGCAGGAACGCTGCACACCTCGCGCGAAGAGCTTGAAGCAGCCGGCACGCACAACAAGCTCGACTATCTGGGCGCATTCAGTTGGCTGCAAACCTCAAACGATCTGCCCAACGACGAGTACCACGTGGCCACCACCGCCGCCAACCTGGGCTGGGCGCTCAGCGGCAGTACGCAACTCCGTGCCACCGTCCACTACGGCGTGGACGCAACCGGCGTGCCCAACGCATGGGACTTCTACCACGTCGCCGATTCTGCCACAGAGAAGGATCAGGACCTCTATATATCCGGTTCTGTCGACAACCAAACCACCGAGGACTTCCACCAGACCGTGCGCTACGGCGGAACTCGCAAGCGCGAGCAGTACGACATGTGGGCGCAGGTCGGCACCGGCACGTTCGACAACTATGGAGACAGCTTCGGCTACCCCGTCACCATCACCGGCGCCAACGGCTACAGCGTCAGCGGCCCCGTCCTGCTGGATTACGCCAACTACTCCGGCGTCTATCCCGAGGGCCATCAGATCGTCTCCAACCGCGACCAGATCTCTTACCAGGGCGACTACCGCTTCACGCCGCACATTGTGGCCACGGCCGGCTTCCACTATGAAGACGAGCGCGGCGCCGCGCCTGACAGCACCTATCTCACGCCCGTCGAGCGCCGCAACTACGACTACCTCGCGGCCGTACACGGCGACTTCAAGAACCGCTTCTTCTACACGCTGGGCGGCAGCCTGGAGCGCTACTCGCTGTTTGGCACGCAAACCTCCCCACGCGCCGGCGTGTCTTACTATGTCTTACGCCCCCGCAACGGCATCTTCAGCGGCACCCGCGTGCTCGCCAACTTTGGCGATGCCGTCCGCGAAGCCTCCCTCACCGACCAGTTTTATTCGCTCTATAATTTTCTCGAAACCAACGGCGGCCAATCCACCGTTCAGCAGTTGCACATCACGCCACTGTCGGCGCCGGCCACCCGCACCTACGAAGGCGGCCTTGAGCAAACCTTCTTCAGCCAGCGGCTCTTATTCCGCAGCAGCTTCTTCCACAATGAGTTCGGCCGCCAGATCGAGTATGTCGGCCTGGACCTGATTCCCCAACTGCTCCCCGGCCTCACCCCAACGCAGCAAAACCTGCTGGAGCAGACGCTGCAGGCCGACGGCGCGTATGAGCAGAGCCTCAACACTGAGGCGTATCGCGCCCTCGGCGTCGAGACCACGGTCGAGGGCGGCATCGGCCGCAACCTCTTCCTCCGTGGCGGCTACACCTACCTCGATGCCGTAGTCCAGCGCTCGTTCGCCAACGACGACGTGGCGCTTCTCGGACCCGTGCCCACCTACAACGGCGTCGCTGGCGGCATCCCCATCGGCGTCGACTCACCCCTGGAAGGCGCTCGCCCTTTCCGCCGCGCCCCCCATACCGGCTTCTTCACGGCCACTTACTCGACCGGCAGACTCACTGGCCTGTTCAATGCCGCCTTCGCCAGCCGGTCAGACGACTCAGACTTCCTCGCCTACGACGACATCAACGGCGGCAACAGCCTGCTGCTGCCCAACCGCAACCTCGACTCCGGCTACGCCAAGCTCGACCTCGGCGGCAGCTACGAGTTGCTGAACTGGGTAAGCATCTACGGGCAGGCAGACAACATCACCAACAGCCAGCACATCGCCCCCATCGGCTA
>Ga0182030_10013188_pt1 | contig 16472 bp, 17 predicted proteins | sample 812S3MmetaG_FD_121299 | JGI IMG/M metagenome (GOLD analysis project Ga0182030, IMG submission 121299) | Permafrost microbial communities from Stordalen Mire, Sweden - 812S3M metaG (Illumina Assembly) | ecosystem: Environmental > Terrestrial > Soil > Wetlands > Permafrost | place: Sweden...
ACACACTGACCGCCACGGCAACCGGACCGGTCACCACGCTCACCGACAGCCAGATTGATGGAGCTGGACACCCGCTCTACTGGGACCCGATTACCGAGAGCGCCTGGACGTCCTATCAAGTGGGCAACCAGTGGCACGAGACCTTCTTCGACAACCAAACCTCGATGTTTCAGATCGCCCTTCTCGCCGCGCAGTATGGACTGAGAGGGGAGGGATTTTGGGCCCTCGGCAAAACGGGGACCGACCCGACGATGGTGAGCGCATTGGATGGAACTCCGCCGACAGTCCAGTACGCCACGTCCCCCACCCCATCGACCACCACGACGACCTCATCGTTGACCACGACGCCCGCCACGACCACCACGTCGCTCGCACCACCTTCGAACGCGTCCGGCGATGCATCAGGCAGTGGAGCCGCTGCTTCCGTCCCTGCAGCATCTTTCACCGGCGCCTTCGAGGCTGAGTCCCTGACGAGTATCGAGAGCGACACTCCCCCATCTCCGTCGTCGCCATCAGCTCCGCAGAGTGTGACTCTTTGCCTCGTGCCGACGTCGTTGATCCAGAGCGCAGAGTGTGAGGCTTCCGACCCCACCCCTACAACCACGACTACCTCCACCACCTCAACAACCACCACTACGTCCACCACCCCGTCCACCACCACATCGTCGACCACCACAACGTCAACAACCGTGCCCCTAGGACTGACCCCACCATTTCCCGGGGCAACAGTGGTCGGTGTACTCAGTGGACTAACTGTGAAAAACGATTCCGCCCTCAGCTGTCTCGATACCGACGACCAGTTGAGCGAACTCGACCCTTCGGCGCTGGATACGACCACGCCCGAGCTTTTGGTGTGGCAGGCACCCGACAATCAGCAGTACTACTACGTCGTCACGACCACGACGCCGACGATCTCTGTTCCGGCGGATTGCGCGAATGCCACGTTGGCGTTTCCCGTACCTCTACAGGGGTCCGCCACACAAGGATGACCTCCCACCGTGCAGCCGGGCCGTAAGGTTGCTCTGTGCCACGACGACCGAATAAACAAGAACATCTCTACGTCATGCTCTTACACAAAGACTTTTCAGACCCGGTCGCTCCAGCGGTCAGCTATCGCGGCGTGAACTAGCTACTTCCCCCTGAAAAAGTAGATGTGAAAAAGGCCCGCGACCAGCGCGTTCGTGTTGGCGAGGTACTCGCGTTCAGGCCCGAATGAAGCAACGATGGCTCCACACACCCTTCCCGGAGTGAATGGAGCCATCGTGTTGCGCACCAAAGTAGACCCTCAGCCGACCCTGTGGGAAGCCATTCTCCCGCCTGAGTTCCTGGCCCTGCCACCAGGGCTCGAGCAGATCGACCGCCTGCTCGACGACCCCGTCTTCTTCGAGCCCTTCGTCCCGTTCTTCGACCCGGTCATCGGGCGGCCCTCGATCCCGATGGAGACCTACCTGCGCATGATGTTCTTGCGCTTCCGTTACCGGCTCGGCTTCGAGACGCTCTGTGCCGAGGTGGCCGACTCGTTGGCCTGGCGACGGTTCTGTCGCATTGCCATCACCGATGCGGTGCCGCACCCGAGCACCCTCATGAAGATCACGACGCGCTGTGGCCCTGGCGCGGTCGAGCAATTGAACGAGGCCCTGTTGCAAAAAGCTCTGGCGGCCAAGGTCGTCAAGCTCGACAAGGTCCGCGCCGACACCACGGTCGTCCGGGCCAACGTCGCGTATCCGACCGACTCTGGTCTGCTCGCCAGAGGGGTGGCCAAGCTCACCAAGACCGTGGGCGCCATCAAGGCCGCCGGGCTGGCCCGGCGCACCCTCTTTCGGGACCGCACGCGTTCAGTTCGCCGCCGCGCCCATCAGATCGCAGCGTGGTTGCGACGACGCAGCGGCGATGCCAAAGACGAGGTGCTGGTCTTGACCGGGGAACTGGCCACCATCGCCGAGGCGAGCACCAAAGAGGCCCAGGTCGTGGCCCAAAACGCCCGCCGGGCGCTCCGCCGTGCCGGCCAGGGAGCGTCGGGCAAGGCCGCTGCTCTGATCACCGAGCTCGAGCGCACGATCGGCGTGCTCGAAGCGATCGTGGCCCAGACTCGCACCCGTCTGTGCGGCGAGGTCCCCGACGGATCGACGCGCCTCGTGTCCCTCCACGACACCGACGCCCGCCCCATCGCCAAGGGACGACTCGGCAAGCCCATCGAGTTCGGCTTCAAGGCACAGGTCACGGACAACGCGGACGGCATCGTGGTGGACCACAACGTGGAGATGGGGAACCCGCCCGATGCTCCGATGCCCGGGGCTGCCATCGGCCGCATCAAGAAGAGATTCTCCAAGGCGCCCAGAGCCGCCACTGCGGACCGCGGCTATGGGGAGGCCAAGGTCGAGGCCGAGCTCCACGAACTCGGCGTCACCCACGTCGCCATCCCGCGCAAGGGACGTCCCGGGGCGCAACGCCAGGCGGTCGAGTCGTCACGCCGGTTCCGAAAGCTCATCAAGTGGCGCACCGGATCAGAGGGACGTATCTCGCACCTCAAACACTCCTGGGGCTGGGAGCGCACCATGCTCGATGGCATCGACGGGGCGCGTACGTGGTGCGGCTGGGGCGTCTTGGCCTACAACGCCACCAAGATCGCCGGGCTGATCGACGAACGCGACACGACAAAGCGCACCACGAACTCATCGAACTTACCGACGCCGCCACGGGCGACCACCCCTGAGCAGTCCGGACGACCCCCGCCACCGGCGCATCGTGTGCCCGCCTGATCTCGCCCCGATCCTCTCTTGTCGCGCCCCCACCGGTGCAAACGGCCGGAAAACGGGGTCAAAAGCGACCAAAGAGGTTGGAGCGGGACCCCAGGGGGGCGCTCGGCGGTCAATCAGGGTGACTGGGCGCTCGCACCGAATCGGGGTTTTTCAGGGCGAAGTAGTTAGAACCCCGTCGTTCGTGTCGTTGCCGCCAGGTGGCAAAACGGTTGCACATGGTCGTCAAGACCACTTTTCACTGGTACCGATTCCCACCGCGGTGTAGGACTCATTCCACAATTGGAATGGATGGAACGCGATCCGCGCTCCACCCCGTAGGCGGGAGGATTTCGGATGGAGGGTTCGAGGATCGCGATCTGCGCGAAATCCAAACCACCCAACCCGTTTTGCGCCTCTTTTCGACTGGACTCCGATGTTCGAGTTGGACACAAATCCGCGATCTTGGATGCAGCATGTTCATATCGCACTCCGTCGCTCGTGCGTGCCGGGACCATTCACGAGCTTCTCTCCACCAGCGGTCCCGAACGACAGTCTGAATGACGTGGCTAGGTGTTCGCAGGAAGGTGGATCCTTTGACCCTAACGACAGGAAGAAGGGACCATCAGACCTGACCTCGCGCGAGTTGGAAATCCTCCAATTGCTGGCCGATGGCGATACCAACTTGGAGATCGCCCGGCGCCTTCTCATCAGCCCAAGGACAGTTAAGAATCATTGGGCTCACATTTATCAAAAGCTCGGCGCAGTTGATCGCGGCCAAGCGCTGGCGCGGGCGGCGAGACTCGGACTGGTACATTTCGACTGATGTGGGTCCTCGGCAAGTGCCAGTCATTGCCAGCAGGCGCCTACAACGAAAGCATGCCAACCCGACGGCGTCCGAGCATCTCTTCCCTCTCTGACAGTTCGACCCCTTCAGCATCTCGACCATCGCCTTGAACCCGGAAATCGCCCGTTAATCCACTTTGTGGGCGCTGATCACCTTCGCCCACCCGCCACCGCCAGCGCCCTCTTTCGAGGTCGACCGACCCAGCCTGGCGGCGATGGCGGCGAACGTCTGGCAGCGTTCTATATCGGCACGGATCTCCGCGCGCTCCGCCATCGACGGCCTCGCCGCACCAGGTGCGTACAGGCGCTCCGCCGTGACAGCGGTGAGTCGCAGCATCGCCCACCAGGATCGGCTTCTGGCTCCCCGCTGAAATCAGAAGAGCCGGAAAACCGCCGGCCAGAATGCTCTTGACCAGGGGGTTTTGTTGGATTGGTGGACGTACAGTTTGGTTTGGTGGATCTACTGGACTCGAACCTGGGAACCCTTGCGCGTCATGCACCCCAGAGGCGTCCAGAGGGGTCCGATGACGTCCAGGATTGGCCGCTGACCTGGGAGGACGTGACCAGGGTAGGTCGGCACCAACCAGGGACGTTCATCTGCGTGGCTACAGTCGTGGCTACAGTGATGACCCCTTGCGCAACGTGCATTAGGTCATCGCGCAGCGGCAAACCCGCTGGGCCAGGGCGAGCCGCCTCGATGAGGTCTTTGTTTCCGAATGAGGCGTCGGACGATCAGAACCGACACCATCCGATCTGGAAAGTTCCTGACCAGGGGTCCGCGGTATCGTCGCAACGATGAACCGTTGGGACCGCCTACTGCTCGCTATCGCCACGGTTCTCTCAATTGTGGCGTTCGCAGTGTGGGTGAGATGACCATCGGTCGAGTGTCTCCCCGCCAAACTTCATCGGCAACCTTCTCACCTCGCTCGTCCCAATCTCACTTTCAACGTAGGTCCAACGGCGCTGAGGAGGCTGCGATCAGCTGCCCGGTCGATTCTGCGTCACCTGGTATCGGAGGGGGGACTTCAACCTTAACTGCCGGCCTGGCAAATGAAATGGGCGGCATAGCAGCTAGCTTGTGATCCGATCGACGGCCGCCTGCGGGTCGATCGGATCAATCCCGCAAGCCACCCGGATCGTCTCACTTTTCCTGAGAAGGTCGTGATGGTCGGTCGTCACAAGAGCATCTGCACATGCCAGGAAAGCGGCTCCCACATGATGGAGTTCAATCTGTCGGCGCCTCCACTGATCGTTCGGTCCAGAGGTGGGAGGAGCCGTGCCGAGAACATTTCCCACTTTCCCCAGAGTGTCCCTATCACTATCCGATACCAAGACGGCGCCCCAATCCATCCGTGAGATATCCAAGGTAAACGGTTCCGGTATTCGTCGAATGAACGGCCGTTCGCCGAGCCTTGTGGGACCTTCGGAAACGAGAGGGGTGGCATCTTGAAGGGTCTGCGGCAGAGAGCGCGGGGAGCGGGGCCCTTCCAATCTGGCGGTACTTGGGCCAAGAGCTCCTCGGCCATCGCCAAGGTGGCCTCACCTCGCCCGACCGGGCCCGGGCGGTGCTGCACAACTTCAACAGAGACGGATTCGACTCCTGGTTGCGCAAGTACTCCGGCGGTCGGCCCACCGACCTTCACGCAATCCGAGCGCCAGAAGATCAAGAAGATCGCCCTATCGCGTCCGGTCGACAGGCTGTAGGCACGGTGACACCCTACGTGCCTACTTTCGGTCAGCGCATGCGCAGCGCGACGCTCCCGTACGGAGGCTCGCCAAGTTTCGAGGTCACAAGTCCAAACCAGCCCCTCGTGCGGCCCAGTTGGCGCTACCTACGTGCCTACGGAATTCCTGCGGGATTCACGCTAACGATCTGAATCGTCGCTTGGGAACCAAGAGAATCGTCGATGAGGCAGATCTTCTGCCCGTTCTCACTGATTGCGATGGGACCCGGTCCAATAAGCTCCCCACTTCCCAATTGGATTGCCGCAATTTCCTTAAGGCTGCGTAGATCAACGACAGCGATCTCGCTCGTGGTGATGTCGACATACGCGACGTTTCCGCTCGCCGGAATCGCAGCTCCACCTGCACCTCCGGCTCCTTGGAAGGTCGCCGTGACCTTCCCGCCGCTATTGAGGAGTTGCAGGGATGGGCTGTCGGCCGCGGCTCCGCCACCATCATATGAGACAGCGAGCCTGTTGGCCGAAACAACCGCCAGACCCGTCGGGGCAAAATGACCTTGAACCGTCGTCGTGACTCGACGCGAGACGGTATTGACGGCGTAGAAATAGCTGCCATTCTGAATACCTGCTCCGCTGCCGAAGCCCGTCTCGCCGTAGAGCGTGGAGCCCTTCACGCTGACGGCCAGATAATTCGGACCCTCCGGAACGGGGATCTTTTCGGCCACCTTGAAGGTTGAGGTGTTGATACCGATTATTGACCCGTAGCTCGCGACATACACACGTTTCGCAGAGGCAGCTATTGCGGTCGTGAGCACAAATGGGAGGTTGACTCGCGAAACTACTGATGACGTGGCCAAGTCGACGCGAACAACCGAGCCACCATCAGAACTGGTCGCCCCTCCACTCTCATCTTGTTCGAGATCAGCGACGACGTAAAGCTGAGTACCATTTCGAGACAACGCGAATCCTTGAGGGGATTGATACAACGGGATCCTCTTCACGGTCTGCCCGGTGTTCAGATCAACGACGGCAACATCGGTGCCTGATCCCACATATGCAAGACTACCGCTGGCACTAACGGCGATCGCTTGTGAATTCCCGAACACGGTCGCAGTCCGAACCCCCTCATAGAGGGAAGGTCGGCTCGCACCGTCAGCAGCGACTCCGATTGTAAGAAAGATGAGACACGTCGCAGCGACAGCACTGCACTGAGAACCCCAACCCTTTGGTCCCACGACGTGGCGGTGTCGCACGGAAACTGGCATCAAGTCACCCTCCGATTCAGCTTATCGATCTGCCTCTCTGTAATTGCAATCACTTCGTCCCAGGGCAGCGACTCGTCGGCGCTCAGTACTTTGACGATGAGGAGTGTCTCGCTGATGGAACCAATCACCGTCCTGTCCTGGGACGTCACATTGCCTCCATACCGTATTTCTAGCAATCTAGCGTTGGGCAGACCCTTCACTTCATGGTCCTCGACGACGTACTCCTTCGGATCCTTGAACGAGACACCTAAACTCCTCGCCATCTGCGACCCAGAGTTACTAAGACCCAATTTAGACGCTCTCGGCACATACTCATTTGCATCAGCCGCCGACGCAAAGGGAGTCAGCTGCAGGACCAAACAACAGCGCCGGGGGCCATCTAAAAAAGTGCGTAAAACCATAACGCTGCCCTGTTTGCTTTTGATCCCGCTTCTTGGGAAAGCTTTTCTTAGGATGCTTGGTCTTAAGGCAAATTCCTGATACGGGATCCAAACGGTATCAGGGAGGTCGCCAGATTCGAGGAGCCTGGCTCTGAGCCAACGCTTCTTTAAGGGATTGACCAATACGAGAGAAAGGCGAATGCAAATCCTCGTCCACCATTCCGATGCTTCTCGAAGATCCTTTGTAACCATTCTAGGGCCTCTCCACTTGTCCCAGACGACAGATTGCAATCGCCAAAACAGCAGTGCGTGAGATCTTGTCGTCATTACCTCGAAGACAGCACAAGAATACCAGTAATGGCAATCAGGCTTACTGTGTGCGTGACGGACGTCTCATGAGGCAGCTGTGTTTTCGAACTTTGTGCCGAGCCGGCGAGTTTATGGTGACGTCAAATTCCCCAAGAACAAGGTTAGAAAAAATGAGCGAGACGGATGCCTAACGCTGCCCTATCCAGCTCCTAGCGGAGCATCCAGTAAAGACCTTGAAATGCATGTAGGCGACGTAGCCGTCGGCGACTTTGATGGTCCTGCGGATCTAGCCTTCGAAGTTGATGTCCCTTCACGCGAGAATAGCCGGGAACACAATAATGTCTACAATCTCACCGGCAACATCGCCACTTGCAGTGTAGGTCAGTGCTGCACCTAGTTCACCAGCCACAAGCCCAACGGAGTATCCGAGAGCTGCTGCGGCAAATTCCGGTAGTCCAAACGGATAGCCACCGTCTTTCGTTATCGTGACTGAGGCTTGTACTAGTCCGACGGTACCTCCCTGAACAGAGTGACTTATCGGTGGCGTCGACACTGTAACCGAGTCTGGAGTAGCGCTAAAAACGCTAAAGGTATACTCAAGCTCTGCTGTGAATAGAAGGGTTGTGAGGTGAAAGGTATATGTACGAAGACACACCTCTGCCACTCGGAGAGGGTGGCTTCCTTTATTACGTCTGCTTCCCCGAAGTTGGAGACAGTCCTACCAATCCGCGGGTAGATACCGAAGCTTTCGCGACCCCTGGCGAAGCCATCACCGAGGCGGAGGTTCTCGTGGTCGGCGACGTGGAATGGTTCCGCTAGAGCACCATCAGGGTGTGCCCCAGCGCCGATTGGATGCGCAAATCGTTTCGTTGTCGGTCGTCGCCCCGATACCCTTACCAGGTGGCCACGACCGCTGGATGGACGACCAGACGCAAGCTCTTCCTTTTCGAGACGTTGATCTTTCTTGCCTGCGTTATCGGAGCGATCATCTTCGAGGTCACCGGTCACGGCTCCTCTCACGCGCTGAAAGGCGCTGTCTTTCTACTTGTAGTCCTTCTAGTCCATATCGCTCTGCGCCTCGCTTACTTCAAGTCAGTTTTGCCGGAGATCCGAGAACAGAGAAGAAGCCAGCGCTCCGAATGATCTGACGGACCTGCCTGTCCCAATACGCCGGGTAGTAGAGCGCCCTCGAAGAGGCGAGCAAGTCTCAGTCTCCCCGCGGCCACCAACTAACAGCAGCTGTCCTGTAATGCCTTGTGTCAACTCCCGCAGAAACGGCAAGGTGCTCATAGACAACCATTGCCGCCGCTCCTGTCGCCAGGACCGAGTCAATCTTCTCGGATTTCTTTCCAACGAGCCGATCAAGAAAGACGACCCGAGTGCTGAGCTCACTAAGCGACTCCCGTAGCGCCATCCCACCGTCATCATCTTCCCGATGATCGACAGCCAGCTGGTGGGCAGCGGCCTCTGCATCTAGCAGCCTTGGTTCTTCGTTGGCTAGTAGGTCAAACGCATCGGTGACCGGCATCGCAGCCAGGGCCTTCTCCTCAGAGGAATGTCGGCCCAGAGTGAGCCGTACCCCTGTGCGATGCGCGGCATCCCTTTCAGTACTCGCCATCCCGACGAGGCCCATCACCGCTCGACCCGCGGGGGTTTTGTTCAAGCCCTTCGTGCGCTTGCTGGTGAAGCCCCTGAACGCGTTCGGATTATCTCCGGCAATTTCTATGAGACGATCAACCGCGCCCATCAGAGGGGCTTTGGTTTCGTAAAGGCGATGGGCCTCGGCCCAGATCCGGTCCTGAATCTCGGTATCACCGGCTCGCAACCGGGTGATGATCCTGCCCACAGTGAACTTTACCCCCACCAGTCGCTTTGTGAACCAAGGGGTATCCCAGTTCGCCGGCCTCGTGACGCCCGTCTCGGGCCCCGATCCACGAAGTGCTGCCTCCCGCGAGCAGATTGACCGCGCACTTTTGCCAGCGATGGGACCACAAAGAGCGCCCTCAAGCCGAACCGTCAGCGGAGCCGAGGAAGCCGCTTCTGCGGGCGAGGACTCGTCGTCATATGGGGATCCTCGACCGGGAGACGCCGCCGGCCCCGCTGGACGCATCGGGGTCACCCTCAGACTGCCTTGTGGTTTTGCTCTACAATTCTAGCATCAGCAATGACGGAGATGGACCCTCCCGAGCTGCGAGGAAGAAGGGCCTCGGCCTTGTAAGCCTCGCCGACTTGCCCACGTGACGGGCAGAGAGGCTGCTGGCGTTCCGGTGGCGAAGTGCGGTGGCACCGCGGGGACCCCCTCGCCCGCACGACATGGGGAGTCGTGTCGAGCAAGGAGTGCCCTCTCATGGAGCGTATTTTCAGCACAGACCTTCTGGCCAAGGACGGCCAGCGGGTACGGATCGCTGGTTGGTTGCACCATCAGCGCCAGCTGGCCAAGGTCACGTTCGCCCTGATTCGTGACGCCAAGGGGATCGCCCAGGTGGTGATCGAGGACGACAGTCTTCGTGAACAAGTCGGGGCACTGCTACCCGAGAGCGTCGTCGAGGTGGAAGGTTTAGCCGTCCGAACGGAACAGACGCCCGGAGGAGTGGAGATCCACGAGCCCCAGTTTCGAGTCATCTCGACTCCGTCGGAACTTCCCCCCTTCGAACTACGACGCCCCACGCTGAATGTTCAGTTGCCAACCCTCCTTGACAACGCTGCGGTGGCGCAGCGGCACCCTCGGCTCCAAGCGTCCACCCGCATCAGCGCAGCCTCGGTCGGCGGGTTCCGGTCGACTCTTGATGGGCTCGGCTTCACCGAGATCCACACTCCGAAGATCGTGGGTTCGGCCACTGAGACCGGCGCAAATGTCTTTGCCCTGGACTATTTCGGTCGCCCGGCGTATCTCGCCCAGAGCCCGCAGTTCTACAAACAGATGATGGTGGGGGCGCTTGAACGGGTCTACGAAGTTGGACCAGTGTTCCGGGCCGAGCCGCACAACACGGCCCGGCACCTGGCGCAGTACACCTCCCTCGACGCCGAGCTCGGCTTCATCGAGGACCATCGCGACGTCATGGCCGTACTTCGCCAAGTCCTGGCTGGGATGCTTGAGGCGGTAACGCAACGCTGTCCCCGTGACCTCCAGTTGCTCGGAATCGAGCTGCCAAGCGTCCCTGCAGAGGTCCCTTCGGTCCACTTCTCCGTGGCTCAAGAAATGATCGAGGCGGCGACTGGCAACCAGGTGATCGGAGAACCCGATCTCTCGCCGAGCGACGAACGGTGGATTGGCGACTGGGCTCGACGTCAGCACGGTTCCGATTTTGTGTTCGTCGTCGGGTACCCGATGGTCAAGCGACCCTTCTACACTCATCCCGACCCAGTGCGTCTCGAATTCTCCAACAGCTTCGACCTCCTCTTTCGCGGCATGGAGCTGGTGACCGGCGGACAGCGACTTCATCGATATGAGGCCTACCTCAACGCTTTGGCGGGAGTGGACGTCGGTCCCCTTGATGGCTACCTCGCTGCCTTTCGCTATGGGATGCCGCCTCACGGCGGATTCGCCATCGGACTCGAGCGTTGGGTGGCCCGCATCGTCGGAGCTGACAACGTGCGAGAGGTGACTCTGTTTCCTCGTGACCTCACGCGCCTGGCTCCGTAGTTTGCAGCCAGCAGGACGAGACAGCGACCAGGCGTGTGCCCGAGTGTGGATCCGCTTGCGAAGAAGGCCGAGCTGTCCAGACACGTCGTCGTAGCGCAGTTGGCCCTCCCTCGTGGGAAGCCGCTCCGGCTCCGAGGTGCAGCCGGAGGTCGTCCATGAGAAACTCTTGCAACGGTCGAGAGAACTTCTGACAAGAACACATCATGGAGCGACAAGGCCGAACGGAAATCGCTACTCCGGTGAGGTGCTCGCTCGTCGAGGGTCAGTCGTTTGAGGCCGCCTTCAGGGCGAACTTTCAGTCTGTCCACCGTTTCCTCGCTCGGAGAGTCGGAAGCGCACTGGCGGACGACCTCGCCGCCGAGACCTTTGCCGTCGCCTTCCGGCGGAGAGAGAGCTTCGATGCGTCCTTGGGGGAGGTGCGGGCTTGGCTGTTCGGGATCACGACCAACCTTCTCCGTGCCCACTGGCGCGAGGAACAGCATCTCCTCGCCCTAGAGGCGCGCATCGCCGGCGAGCCAGGTCCGCCCCCGACCGAAAACGATGACGAGGCACTTGCGAGATGGATTGCACCGCGTCTGGCGCGTGATCTCGGCCTTCTCTCCCAAGATCAGCGTGACGTGCTTTTGCTTCACGCCTGGGCGGAGCTTTCGAGTGAGGAGATCGCCACCATTATGGGCCTGCCCGCAGGAACTATCCGCTCTCGGCTCTCCCGGGCCCGCGCAGAACTACGTGACTACCTGGGGAACTTCGACTTCGACCTATGGCTCTTCGATGAGCAGCCCACCCCAACCCAGGAGGACCCTGACCGATGAACGAACTGGATGTGCTCAAGCGGTTTCGTGACGACGTGCCTGAACCGTCGACGGACGCATGGCTGCGAGCTCGCGCAGCGATCGACGCGGCTCGTGCTGAGACTTCCGAGCCGCCAATGCAACCGGCCCCTCTTCGCCTTGGCAGTCCCCATCATCGCGGCCGCTTGGCCGTCCTGGGCCTAGCGACCGTCGTCGTGTTCGCGACCGCCGGAGTGACTCTTGCACTGGCCAATCATGCCTCACGCGCACCGGTTGCTCGCTCCAATGCGAGCGGTCAAACCACGGTTCGGCCTAAGGCTGCCGTGATCCGGGCGCGGCTCGTCGAAGCTCTGAGCGGCGAACAAGACACCATCCTTTACGCTCAGTCCTCCACGGAGGTTCCTGGTCAACCGACGAGCACCCGGGAAGAGTGGGACTATCCGTGGAACGGTCAGCCGGGGCAAATCATCCGCCAAGCCGGTTCGGGTTCGGTCGGAGGCATCGTTGAGAACGAATGGAGCCTCACCTTCACTGTTCCCGCGGAAGGCGCCACAACCAACACCGCCCCAGGCGCGGCGTGCGGCGTTTCTGGACAGCGCACAGATATTGACCTCACGACCCAGACCTGGCAACCATCGGAACAGTCATGTGTGGCCCTCACCCCTGGACTCGACACCACTGAGGCATTCCGCGATCCGACAACCCACCAGTTCACCTCCAACATCAAAACCCTCGTGGCTGACGGGTTTCTCCAAGTCGTCGGCTATCCCACTATCGGCGGGCAGTCGACTGTTGAACTGAAGTCGGATACGCAGGGGGAGACACTTGACCTCCGGGTCAACTCCACTCCCTACCTCCACCTTCAGTCAGTGCGCACCTATCCGACCTTCCCACCGGGCGCCGCAAGCGTGTTGGCCACCGAGACAACCCGGTACTCCTATCTGACGCCGAGCCCGTCGAACCTTGCCAATCTTCAGATCACTGTTCCTCCGGGATTCACAGAGGTTGTCTCGCCGGGGAAGGGTTGACGGATTTTGCTGGCACCTGACTACGGATCGTGCGAGAAGGTCTAGCTTTGAATGCCCTTTCCAACGGCCAAACTAGACGAGGGGTCCGACTGCTGGGCCGAGAGAGTGCCGTGACCGTGGGCGAGATGCCGGAGGTGAGCGTTCTTTCCGGCCAGCGGTAACTGCGAAGAGGATGAGCCGATCCGCTGAGTCGCTCGCCGTAAGGCGATCCTCCTGCGGGGTAGCCAGATAGGGCGTCGAATCGCACAGGACCTGGCCATTGGGCTGAGCGGGATGTCACCAGACCTCGCTGGGTGAATCCGGGCACCGATTCCGCAGTTCCCTTCCTTGGCTGACAAAGGGGGATCGAAGCCGGCAATCGCTCACCGACGCGGTGACGTGCGTCTACGCCCTCACGGACTGGGTCGGTAGAGAGCGGTGCTGTTGTGTCTGGGCTGGAGGAATGCCTAAGTTTGACTGCAACCAATCCCCCATCTTCGTCGTCGGTGTAGGTATGGACCACCCCATTGGACAGCGCCTTGGTGCTGAAGTGTACGAACCAGGCGCGTTCGTGGACTTTTATCGAGCCGAGTACCCGGGGATGGTGCGATTGGCACATGCCCTGACGGCCAGCGCCGACGCCGCTGAGGACATCGTCCAAGAGGCATTCGCCCGAGTGCAGAGCAGAGCAGACGTAAGAAACCCAGGTGGCTATCTCCGAACGACCGTCGTCAACCTCTGCCATGATCATGAGCGAAGGCTGCGACGAGAGCGACGGGCGCTGCACCTATTCCCTGGGGACAGCTCGGTGTCGCTGGAGGCAACCGAGGTCATCGACATCCTGCTTCAGCTTCCCTACCGACAGCGGGCGGTGTTGGTGCTCCGGTACTGGGGCGACTGCTCTGAGCGTGAGATCGCTCAGGCGCTGCATTGTCGGCCCGGGACGGTCAAGACGTTGGCATCTCGTGGACTGGCTCGACTCAGAAAGGAAATCTCATGAGAACTACCCCGGAAGTCGAATCGCGACTTGTTCGTGCCCTCTCCGAGTTCACGGCGACGACACCGCTTGTCAATCCTGACTTCCCGCAGTCGATAACGGGTCGGCGACTCGACGAACAACTTCTGAACGATTCTCTGATTGAATCCGGAGTATCCGGAAAGTCGCGGAGAATCCCCCTCGCCATTGGGGGTGCCGCGGCTGCCGCCATTCTGGCTGCCGTGCTCCTGATTGTCTCTCAGACGGCGCCGACCGTTTCAGCCGCGGCCGAGTTGACGCATATCGCCCATATCGTGGCCGCGCAGCAACCTCCCGCATTGGCGTCCGGACAGTTTCTCTACTCGGAGCGGACCGCGACGATCGAGATCACGTTTACGTCGGTAAACGGCGTTGCCGTACCCGCGGTGCACGCGAACTTTCCAATTTCGATCGAGACATGGGCCCAAAGTAACGGTGACGTCTCCTATAGGGAGCACTTCGGTGCAGCACAGTTCGCATCCCCTGCGGCCCAGAAGGCCTGGTCTGCCGCCGGTTTGCCCGAGCAATTTGAACAGAAGTACATGGGTCAGGGAAGCACCGTGCTAGGAACGCAGGGAACCCAATCAGCCGCCTTGGATGTCGCTGGTCTTCCCGTCGATGCAACTGCCTTGGGATCTTTGATCGACGAGGGGAACACTGGTATACCCGAAATCGACCATGTCTCCCCTGGGCCAGACGCCACCGGCGAGCGAGTCACACTCTTGCTACTGGGGCCGGACATCGGGGCAACTCCAGAGTTTTATTCGGCCCTCTATCAAGTCCTGTCGACAGTGCCGGGAGTCAAGAAGCTGGGAACCTTGACCACACACTCAGGACAGACCGGCGTCGGATTCGGTCTGCAATCGTCTGGACAACACAACGACCAGGAGCGTCTGATCGTCGATCCAACGACCGGGACACTGCTTGAGGCTCAAAACGTTGTATTCGGAGAGAATCTAGGAGCTCAAACGACGTCTCTTTACGCACTCTCCCTGACATTCGAGATACTCGATCGGATCGCCGAGCCGCGAACGCTGGGATCGGCGATCCCCCCGTTCGCACTGTGGATTTCAGCGAGAGCGACGGACCGCATCGTGAGCAATAGCACTCTGCCTAGTGGAATAGAACCCGCTGGTTCGACGTGAGCTGCCCGATTTATGGCGACCCTACACGTCGTTTTTGCCTTGGCATTGCGGGAGACCTCTAAGTCGGGGTGAGCCAGATGGTGCCCTCCGGAGACCCGCTGGGAACTAAGGCATCGGGTGGACATGATTGGCCCTCCCCCAAAGTTGTGATAACCCAGATGCAGTTATCCCCACACCCCCACCCCCCATTTGCTTCGTTAGTTTCATAGTGAAGTCGCGGAAGAGCGACATCCCTGGGTGAGACAGGAACGCCTCCACGAGACTGTGTCGAAGAGAAACGGCAAACGGCGACACGAGCGGCCACCGAGAGGGGTGGAGCTGCCGGTGGCCGTAAGCGGATCCCCCAATGAGAACTCTCCGCCTACGCTTGGTCGCTGATGGCGGACGATGAATTGGGACCGTGGGAGCCACTCAAACTCCGTGAGGTGATCCGGCTCTTCCAAGGATGGCCAGCCCGCTGGTGGATCAGCGGTGGAGTGGCCCTGGAACTCCATCTGGGGCGCTCGTGGCGTCCTCACGATGACAGCGACGTGAGCATCCTGAGGGACGATGTGCTTGACCTGCCTGCGGTGCTGGCCGGCTGGGACATTCAGGTCGCTGCGGCCGGCGCACTCACTCCGTGGGACGGGTCGGCACTCACCACGGAAGCCAACCAGAACAACGTGTGGTGCCGCGAGGGGCCGGACCAGCCATGGTGCCTCGACGTCACGATCAGCGACGGCGATCAGGAGTGTTGGATCTACCGACGGGATCCGACTCTCCGCGTGCCCTGGGGGGAGGCCGTCTTTCGGAACGAGCGAGGAATCCCTTACCTCGCTCCCGAGCTCCAGCTCCTCTTCAAGAGCACGGACAGCCGGTCGAAGGACGATCGAGATGCCACCGAGGTCATTCCAGCGCTCGCCGCGGGGCAGCAACGTCGGCTTCGAGGCCTGCTTCCCCGCGATCACCCTTGGCACGCCCTGCTCGTCCCGTGACCATTGACGTTGGCGTCCTATCGAGCGTCCGCGACCGGTCACGGGGCTTCGATGCTCGCGATAGTTGCATGCGCTCGCTCCGGGACTTGGGAGATACTCCCCAGTTGGTTATGAGAGCGTCAAAGTGGGGCACCCCTCGGCCTGCATCGCGTGGCAACTCCAGACCCTCCTAAGGTGCTGGAACAGACGATTCAAGGAGTGCTGAACCATTCAGGGCGACCGGGAGTCATAGAGCAGTGCAGCAAGATTGGGAACCCAAGGTGAGGCGATGGTTGATTGCCGGACCGAGTGTTCTGATTCTGGCCCTGGTCATTTTCGGGGGAGAACCAATCACGCAGGCATCCCAGAGTCCCGCGGGGCGTACTGCAGCGAAGCTCCTGAATGATGTACCTCTACCTCGGGGAACCCGGCCAGTACCGCACCTTGCTTCTGAGTTGCTGCAACACCCAGCCACGTCCTTCTCATGTGCGCCTCTTGTTGACAAAAGTCGGTTACTAGTGATTAGCGGCAGCACTCTCCGAAGAGTACATACCTTCCTGACGAGTCATCACCCGGCGGGTTGGACCCTGAACGGATCGGGCAGCAGCGTGGTTGGGAATACGAGTGTCTTCAATGTGGACTACCTTCCCTCGGCCACCCGTATGCCCAAAGACCAACTGGTGGTGACATACGGTGGATTA
>Ga0182030_10013189_pt1 | contig 16471 bp, 14 predicted proteins | sample 812S3MmetaG_FD_121299 | JGI IMG/M metagenome (GOLD analysis project Ga0182030, IMG submission 121299) | Permafrost microbial communities from Stordalen Mire, Sweden - 812S3M metaG (Illumina Assembly) | ecosystem: Environmental > Terrestrial > Soil > Wetlands > Permafrost | place: Sweden...
CCAACGATGACCACCGCGATATTCAACCTATATCGATTGAATGATTTATGTATTATAAGCGCTTTGTTATCAAGGATTCATGCGTTCTGATAACAATGCAATGCCTGGAAAAACATGGGAGAATTCCCAATACAGATGGCTTCATTAGACGCTTTCGAGGTGAATAAATGTCAAGGTTTGGCGCATGTCAAGGAAGCTTGGTTATAATCACAGAGGCGTTAATTACTAAGACGTTTTCTGGCGTTAGGCAAGTTAGGGTTAGGCAACAAGGTTAGTTATGCTGATGGTTGATTCAGAGAAAAACTCTGACCTGCGGGCGGCCGCGGGCAGTTCAACCTTACGCTTCTCTAAGATGCATGCGCTTGGCAATGATTTTGTTGTTGTTTCCGAGGACGCGCTTAACCAAGCCTGTGCAGCATTGACTGCAGGATCAAAAGCTCAGATTTCCGACAAATTTTTGCAAGCGCTAGCCGAAAAACTTTGTTCGCGCCGCTTCGGCATTGGAGCTGACGGCTTCATTGTGGTGCGCCGCGGCAGCCGACCGGAGAATTTGAGTTGGACTTATCTCAATAGTGATGGTTCTGTCTCGTTGATGTGCGGCAACGGTCTGCGCTGTTTGGCACTCTGGGCCCATGCCAATAATTGGGCTAAAGCAAAAACGTATTTTGTGGAAACCGGTAAGGGTCCCGTTCAAATTACATTCGAATCGGCTGATTCAATCACAAGCGATCTGGGCGAGCCAATTTTAACTCCGTCTGCTATACCTATAAGTGATACCACCGGCGATTCGTTTATCGGTCGCGAAGCAAAAATTGGTTGCGACAAAGTAAAGCTCAGCGCCGTCGGCATGGGCAATCCGCATTGTGTCATTTTCGACGCCAAGCTTGATGAAGCTTCATTTGTGCAACGTGCCGATAAATTGCAAGCCGATAAATTTTTTCCAGAAGGCGTCAATGTCGAGTTTGTCGAAGTTGTTTCGCGCAAACATATGCGTGTCGTTGTTTATGAAAGAGGTTGTGGTCGCACGCTAGCATGCGCAAGTGGTGCCGCAGCTACAGTAGTTGCCGGAGTACTCGAAGGCAAAACAGACAGAGATGTACGTGTTGAACTAGAAGGCGGAAGCTTACAAATCAGCTGGAGCGATGAAGATAATCATCTGCGTATTAATGGTGGTGCAAGTTTGGTTTACGAAGGACTTATACAACTTAGCCAGATAATGCCGGAGGCCGCGCAATGGTAAAAATTTATCTGGAAGAAAGAGCGGGACGCATTCGCGGGCGGCGCGAGAAGCGCAAGGTCGCGCGAAATTCTCGCACGAGGAGACAGGTTTTGCGTTATTCGTTTTTGTTCTGCTTGCTCTTCGTCGGAATCGCCGGCTTCATCAAAGTCTCTTGGAGTGCCGTCGACCCAGATACAGATGTTATCGTTTCAGGCAACCATGTTGTTTCAGCCAAACAAGTTCGCCGCATTTTGCAGCCGTTTATGCAAAAACCGATTTACTCGTTGAATCCAAAAGAGCTGGAAGCGAAAGTTCAGACTCTGGCTGACGTTCAGCATGCCTTTGTGCGGCGCTACCTGTTTCCACGTCCACATATTGATGTTGAAATCATGGAAGAGTTTCCCTGGGCGTCCTTTTCGACCGGACCAGATCAGCCGGTGTCAGCTGTCATTTCGCAGACCGGACGATTGGTGCCAATCGATCAATTCCCAGGTGTCGACCAGCCTAATTTGAAGATATACGGTCACAGCAATTCCCAGTTCAGCGAAAGCGACGTTATCTCCTGGGCTAGCTGGAGCAACTTTATCGCGACGCAAACAAAACATCCGATTGATTTCGTTGATATACGCAAGCCCGCTGATGTGCAGGTGCGCTCGGGCGAGTTGCTTTTGCGGCTCGGCGCAATCGACTCCATGATGACGAAACGCCTTTCCAGACTTCCTTCAGTGTTGCCGGTTATCGCGACGCTCAAGAAAGAGAGCGTCGATTATGTTGACCTCAGTCTCGATAGCAACGTTCCGCTCAAGATTTCGAAGCTGACTAAGAAAGAAGAACTCTTGCGCGATCAGCAAGAGCATGCAAAATCGACAGCTCAAGCAGCTGAGACTCGCGCGATCGCTCAACAGGGCAGCAAACCGACCATGTAAATTTCAGCACAGCTTTGCTGAAATTTGCACATATAGGTAGGGACGCCTCAGGGGCGTCCGGTGAACGAATTCTGTCTCGAAACGGGCGAGCATGGCTCGCCGCTACCTGAAGTTTGGCTCGCCGCTACCTCAGGTTTTACCATTGCTAAACCTAAGCAAGAGAGAGACTTAGTTACGGTGCCGTGCTTTGGGTTTCGCCGTGAGCCTCAGCATTCAGCCTCGTGGCGGCAGTGGCGAGTTCCTTAGAGGCTTCATCACTGGAAGTAGAACCAATAACGATAACGATATTGCATTCATCTGCCGCCTTCTCCTTTTGACCGAGCCCCAAATGCGCCCGCGCTTTTTGCAGTGTGCAGTTATCAAAGCAAGCGAGTGGTTCAATCTGGAAAGCCTTCTCGCAGTCGACTAAAGCAGCGTCGTATTGTTTCCAATCATTCTCCACTTCAGCTCTTAAAAGATAAGGCCAGTATTCATTCCAATTTTCATTGATGGCGCGATTGCAATCGTCGATAACCCTCTGCTTTTCGTTCAAATCCAGCAAAATTCTCGCTTTGTCTTCCAGCAACAATCTCAGACTCTGAGGCGCGATGCTCACTACTTTGTCATAATCTGCAAGAGCTTTTTCCGGCTGCCTCAGCTTTGCGTACATTTTTGCTCTGAGCAGATAGCTATTTATGTCGGCGGAATCTAGAGAAATCATTTTGCTGTAGTCAGCTGCCGCCTTTTCGTACTCGTGCAAATTACTGAAGGCTTCTGCGCGCTCGAAATAGGCATCTTTGTCCTTGGGATTTTTCTTTATATGCTCGTCGAACTCTTTGAGTCCTTTTTTTGCATCTTCAGCTTCTCTCTGAGCAGATATTATGCCGTGCGGTGGTGGCGCACCATCTGCGCCACCACCGCTTTTTCCGAGTTTTTGCTTAGCTTTAGAGAGTTCTTCTTTGGCTTGATATTGCTCCGGATTAATTTTCAAAGCTTGGTCAGCTTCGGCGATGGCCAATTGATATTGCTTTAGATAATTGAGTGCCATGGCTTTATAAGCGTGGCTCAGTGCTGTACTAGCCTTAAATTCAGTGCATTTTTTCAAAAACGGCAGCGCTTTATCAGATTTGCTGTTTTGCTCTAACGACAGCCCAATATACATCGAATCTTCAGCAGTTTCCGCCACCGCTGGCAGTGCAAATATCGAAACAAGTAACAGCGAAGCAAGCAAAACCGAACCAAACAAACCCGAAGCAAGCGCACGCACCGACCATTTCTGCCTACAATCAATCAATTCTTTGCTCTCCACTTGCTGGAGCCAGAGACGATATCACGAATGTCCAAAACGAAGATTTAAGCAAGCTATGGGAATTGCCGCATTATGCCGCGGCGGCGAATACATTAAAGTAATTTCAGCCCCTAGCGCCCACAGACTACTTAATGCTGGAACGCCTCAACACCGATTACCTGGAAACGCAGCCGGCGCATGGCTCAGCGCTCGGTGATTTTGTTTCGGCTGGGGCTCGCACAATGGCACAACCCTTCGTCGGTGTCTCCCAGGTTTTGCACGAAGGTCCGCTCCATCTACCTCAGCTGGAGATCGACCAGCCCGAAATTCATTCAGGCTGGTCCAAAGCTGGAGTCATCGCTGGTACCGCAGTCGACTTTTTACTAGCCAGCAAGTGCGTCAAGAGCGTAGCAAAACTTCCATCTGAAACCTCGCGATTGGCGTCAGCGATAGAAATGGGAGCAACTGGAGCCCTTTACGAAGGAGTCAGCCCGGTTGATTCCAATGACACCAATTTTCTCAGAGCCAAACTTTCTCACATGGCTACCGGTTTCGGCACGATGTTCGCCATGGGGCTCACGGCCTCGGAGCTCGATAAGACAAAAATGTTTGGTGTCACCAATAGCCGCACACTTTTACAAGAAACTTCGCTACAGGGGTTATCCGGCGCAGTTGCAGGAATTACAAACTCGAATTTGGAAGCATGGAAGCAAGGCAAAACGGCGTCCTTTGGCGATATGGGCAGCGCGGCCCTGCGATTTGGGCTTTTCGGCGCGACTATCGGCTCGATGCAAAATATGGCGGGCAGATTTCGCGCAGAGCCGCCGCGCATAGAGGAAGCCAAAGCGAAGTCCACAACAGCTCCGACTATTGCAGATACTCAATCCGCAAACCAGGCAAAAGAACTCTCAGTACGTACGACAGAGGAGGTCCCGAAAACAGAGTTCACTTTAGCAGAAAGGACTTCAGCAATTTCTCCTTCGGAGAATCCGCCACCTGAGCTTGTACAGCCGGCCAAAGAAGTGGCGCCGACAGTTAGTCCGGCCTCAGACAGCGCTATCGCACAATTCAAACCCAGCTTTCCTCGCCAGAGCCTGTCAGACCTGACGGATGTCCAGTTGTACAAAGGCAGCCCTACTGAAGAAGCCATGGAGCAGTCGAATATGTTCCTTTCAGGTCGAACTCTTTTTGGGCGCATGCGAGACGGCATCCATCTAAACAGCGGCGCGGAAGGCATGTTTACGATGTCGGGAACAATGAATCATTCCCAATTTGCCTCGGTTGTGTTCGACGAATCACAAGATCCTATTCTTCGTTCATTTATAAAAGACGCACACACCCAATTAGGACATTTGACAGACACCCCTCCCGCGCTAGTTGAAGAGCTAGGACGTTATGTAGGTCGTTCGCTCAACGCAGACAAAATGTCAGGCGAGCAATTAATGGATTGGACAGAAAAGTTTTTGAGCGAGCACAAAGGCGAAACACTCGCTGCCGGCGAGTTTTTACGTCAGGGCAAGGCTATATGCGAACAGTCGAATGCCTTTCTCAAAAAGCTGGGTGATTCTTTCCGTCTCACTTCGCGCTTGCGAGATGGGTACGTCGCTCGCGACGGAGGCGAATTCCAGCGTCATATGTGGACAGAATTTGATTTTGGCGAAAACAGATATCGTGTGTTCGACCCGGCGCAAGGCACTTATAACGTGCCGGTAAAAGATGTTTATCCTAATTCGGTTGCGCCTGGTTATGAGGGTCCAGTATATAAGCCTCACGGTAAATACTAAGAAGCTTGAGCGCGCAAATTTCACAACGGTTATACGACCTGGGTCGCCTTCAATGTGTCTTCGTCGATTTCTTCGTATCAGGATTCTGCATATCCGCACAGTTAAGAACGATTGATTTAGAGCAATACGCAATGCCTCTTACACATTTCGGAGTGTTTTGAACGACATCTATACTTCAGATAATCTGAGAGTATAGGAGTATTGGACTTGGAACCAAGAGAGTTCAGCATGCAAGGACGACCGCACGGATATAAGCGACCGACTCCGGAGTCAAAGTTTTGCATCAAAGTCAAATCAGCGGGATGTGGTGGCTAACGAAGCCAGCTCGAATTCCACGGCAAACTCCGAGTTGGCGCTAGTGGAATTCCTCAATAACGGTCGAGACGCATAAAGCCGCCTGGAAGGCGGCGGTCCCAGGATTCAATGGGCTGGGGGAGGGACCGCTGATGGCGATGGATTTATTGCTGGTGGCTGACTCGTCGCTGGTGGCGAATTAGTAGAAGTTGGACTCGTAGATGGTGGGGGAGGCTCTGGTTTCTTATTGCCCCAGGGTAGGCCGTCGAAGCGATAGGAATAACCGCAGCCGACGAAGGCTACGGGTGCGGATTTCGACATGCCGAAACCATATTGAATATCGATTTGATTGTGTCGATTCAATTTATACACGGCACCAAAGTGCGCAATCGATTGTCCCGGTGTATGCGAATTCTGTTGGAAGAAACCGCCATACTCAGCGAACACCGCAGCCTTACTGCCAACCGCGCGCGATAACATCACGAAGGGCTGCCACTGTATATTGCCGTGAGGCTGGGTGACAATCAACGACTGCATGCCGCAAAACGACCAATTTTTCGAAAGCTGAATTGCATAAGGCAAGCGAATCACAGGCATAACAGCCGTTCCGGAAAGCAGTTTGCTGCCAGTGGGAATATCAACGCCACCAACAATTGATGCCGTGAATTTTTTGTATGGTCCAAGCTGTTTCTTTAAACCAACCTCTTGCAGCCCAGTGGTGCCGGCATAAGTAGAGCGTCCTTGGTTATAGAGAATCATGTTTGGCGTGTACATTTGAAACTCGGTGCCCTTAAGCAAGCCGACTCGAACTTCGTTTTCCGGCACATCGACGTAAGTCAAGCCGTGTTCGAAGCGTTGATAAAGGGCACCATTTTCCACCTGAATACTTCCGGCAGGCACCACAAGAGCAGACTGGCAGAAGCTCGGTCTGTTCGTATCAATATCGTCGTTCTTATCTAACGCATTTGCGCTTGCACAAGAATTCAAAAGCAAAAACGCAAAGAACAGAAAATAGAAATATGGTGGCAAATATTTCGAGCCCGAAAGTATTTAGTAAATGAAGTGCGCCCGCGATTGAATATAACAGCCGATCAATACATGACAAGCCGCGATACGCAAAAAAATGATCAAGATAAAAATATGGAATATCAAGGCAGTATCAAATCAGTTTTCAATATGTGCGGTTCAAATCTATGGCGGAACTAGCTTTGTCCCTCCGGCTGAAGCCGCCCCCAGAAAGGAATGCCTGTGCACTAAGTCTTTCTTTCGTGGTCAATCCACTCACGCCCTTAGAGAAAATCATTAAATATGGTCATTGACAACGACCGAATCAGCCAATTCCTCGTGTTGTCAATGACCATATTTAATGATTTTCTCTAAGGCAACTCGAGAGCCTACCGGTGTTGGTTCATTCGCTTCCCACATCAAAATCAGTGCTAAGAGCTTGACGCACAAGAGAGCATTCCACATGGTGTGGCGTTATGAAGAATATTATCAGAGCGTCTTAAGCTGATTCTTAGCCTGAATCCACAGCTCAGCCATGTCGTCTTTGCTTAGTTCTTTCAATGGTCGTTCGGCGATTTTTTCCATCAAGCGATAACGCTGACGAAATTTATCGATGGCGATAATCAGCGATTCCTCAGGATTGAGCTTATTCCAGCGCGCCACATTCACCATGCAAAAAAGTACATCGCCAAGTTCAAGTTCGACCTCACGCTGCCGCTCTGGTCCAGGAGGCGCTTGCATAGCCTCTTTCAGCTCATCAATTTCGCTCAAGACTTTGTCCCAGAGTTCATCGAAATTGCGCCATTCGAATCCTTCGCTGACAGCTTTTTCGGAAACCTTCAGACACTTTAATAAGGCAGGCATCGCATTGGGCACCGAATCGACGGTCGACTCCGTTTTACCTTTTTCTTTTGCTTCTTTCTTTTTAAGCTCGTCCCACTGAGTTACCACTTCACCAGCAGTACCCAATTTATTCTCGCCAAACACGTGAGGATGGCGCTGGATCATCTTTTCGTTGATTCCAGCGGCGATACTTTCCATATCAAACTCATTTTTCTCTGACGCGATTTGCGCATGCAGAACAATCTGCAAAAGCAAGTCACCAAGCTCTTCTCGGAGTTTGCTCGGTTCGCCTTCATGAATCGCTTCTACAACTTCGTAAGTTTCTTCCAAAAGATAGCGAGCCAGGCTCTTGTGATCTTGCTCGCGGTCCCACGGGCAGCCGTCCGGCGCTCTCAGCCGGGCAATCGTGTTTATAAAATCCGGAATTGCGTTTCCCATTTAATGAGGCTAACACAAGCTTTAGTTATCTGACATTTAGGGCTGCTTATTGTTATATTGATGGGCGTTCTCTTGCGGGAAGATATAAAAGTGGAAGTTTGTGTAATTGGTGCAGGATATGTAGGGCTTGTCACGAGCTGCAGCCTTGCTCATTTAGGTCATAAAGTCATAGTTGTCGAGGCTGACAAGAAGAAGCTCGAGTCTCTTCAAGCTGGCGAATGCCCTTTCTTCGAACCAGGCGTTTCCGAGTTGTTGAAGTCGTTTGGTCCTTCCGATTCGCTGGTCTTTTCTGACAGCATCGCCGATGGCGTCAAAAGATCGGAAATTATATTTATCTGCGTTGGCACTCCACCATTGCCAAGCGGCGAACCGGACATGTCCTACGTCGTTTCAGTCGCCAAGGCAATCGGCGCCGGATTAGACTCCTCGCGCAGTCGCATTATCGTAAACAAATCAACGGTGCCAGTGGGCTCAGGTAATTGGGTCGAAATGCTGGTCAGTCAGGGCGTGCAGTCCGTTCAGACAGTGCCGGCGCGCAGCTCGAAAACAGAATCACCTGTTTTCTGTGTCGCCAGCAACCCGGAATTTTTACGTGAAGGAAGCGCCCTGCACGATACGTTCTACCCCGACCGAATTGTGGTCGGCTCGTCAGCTCCTGCAGCAGTTGAGCGCATGCGCGAACTTTATCGTCCGCTGATCGAACAAACATTTTCGGCACCAGAATATGCACCGCGTCCTGCGGGAATGAGCATGGTGCCATTTGTGGTGACTGACCTGGCTTCGGCAGAAATGATCAAGTATTCAGCCAATGCGTTTTTGGCGATGAAGATCAGTTTTGCCAACGAGATGTCAGGCATTTGCGAAAAAGTCGGCGCAGACATTCGCGAAGTTACGCGTGGCATTGGTCTAGACAAGCGCGTCGGCACGGCGTTTCTTAATGCAGGCGTCGGCTGGGGCGGTAGCTGCTTCGGCAAAGACGTTCATGCACTTATTGAAGTGGCACGTGAATACAGCTCGCCGACACCACTGCTCGAAGCAACAATTTCAGTAAATAAAAATCAACGTCTTGTCGCCATCAAAAAGCTGCAAGAAGAATTGAAGATCATCAAAGGTCGGGTCATCGGTTTGCTCGGTTTGGCATTCAAGCCTAACACCGACGACCTGCGCGACGCGGCTAGCTTGACTATCGCGGCGCAGTTGGCAAAGATGGGCGCACATGTTCGTGTGTATGATCCAGTCGCGATGGAAAGCTGCAAGCGTATTCATCCCGATCTTGCCGTCGAATATTGCGACAGCGCTATGGATGTCGCCCGCGATGCTGATGCTCTCGTGCTTGTCACAGAATGGGCTGAATTCAACCGTTTAGACTGGCACGCCATCGCCGAAAAAATGAAAGGACGCCTCATCATTGACGGTCGCAATTTCTTGCCGCAAGCTGAATTGCAAAATGCAGGGTTCACATACAGAGGTATAGGTTTGTGAGGGTTCTTGTTACAGGGGGAGCCGGTTTCATCGGTTCCCATTTCACCGACCGCTTGCTCGAAGAAGGGCACCATGTCTTGGTCATGGACAATCTTCTTACAGGCAACTTCAACAATATTGCGCAGCATCAATCGAATTCGCGTTTTGAGTTTATACATCACAACGTGAGCAATCATATTCACTTGATCGGTGAGATTGATTGGGTAATACATTTTGCCAGCCCAGCAAGTCCGATTGATTATTTGCATTTGCCGATTGAAACTTTGAAAGTAAACTCGCTCGGGACGCACAATACCCTGGGATTGGCATTGGCGAAGAAAGCCAAATACTTCCTGGCCAGCACTTCTGAAGTTTACGGGGATCCGCTGGTTCATCCACAACCGGAAGAATACTGGGGCAACGTCAATCCGATCGGACCGCGCGGTGTTTATGACGAAGCGAAGCGCTTTGCTGAAGCTTTGACTATGGCTTATCACAACAAGCACGCGCTCGATACACGCATTGTGCGCATCTTCAATTGCTATGGACCACGTTTACGCCCCGATGATGGGCGTGTCGTATCGTCCTTTATCAAGCAAGCGTTAAACGGCGAACCGCTCACCATATATGGTGCCGGACAGCAAACCCGCAGCTTTCAATACGTTTCCGACCTGGTTGAAGGCATTCGTCGCTTGATGGAAGTTGATTATCATCTGCCGGTCAACATCGGAAATCCGCAAGAAAAAACCGTTTTGGAACTTGCAAATATTATCAAAGACCTTACGGGGGTTTCTTGTGAACTCAAGCATGAGCCGCTACCGAAGGACGATCCGCAACGCCGCTTACCTGATATCACCATGGCGAAAAAGCTTCTTAATTGGAACCCTCAAGTCGATTTACACACCGGCTTGAAAAAGACAATTGATTGGTATCGCAGCGAACTTGAGAAATCGCAAGGACTTTCAGCCAGCCGGAGCTAAGACACTTGTCTCTAGTTGGAAAACAACTGGGCGGCGAATTTGAAATTGTAGAAGCCCTCGGCAATGGTGCCACGAGTGTTGTCTACAAAGCGATCAGACTTAGCGACAGTCAGCCCGTTGTCGTTAAGCTTTTGCACGCATATCTGGTAGAGAAGGAAGACACGCGTAAGCGCTTTGAACAAGAAGCGCTTGCGGTAACGCTTCTGGCGCATCCAAATATCGTTAAAGTTCATGCATTGAAGAATACTCCTGAAGGTCAGCCCTTCATGGTGCTGGATTACATCGCCGGCACTTCAATGGCAGAAATGATTGGCGAATTGCGCAACAATCATGCGCTTGCCTGGAAGCTGTTCAGCCAGATTGCCGATGCGATGAGCCACGCCCACTCACATGGCGTTGTGCACCGCGGGTTGAAACCAGGCAATATTATTGTTGCCGGAGAGAACGCTTACGTAACTGATTTCGGTCTGGCGAAATTGCTACCATCATCAGGACAAGACATTCAAAAGCTTACAGCGCGCGGAGCTGTGATCGGCACACCACTGTTCATGAGCCCCGAGCAGTGTTTAGGTCGCGAAATCGATGAGCGTTCAGATATCTATTCTTTCGGCTGCCTCATGTATGCCTGCCTCACCGGTAAGCCACCATTTAGAAGCGAACATATTCTAGACACAATGTCCAAGCATGTCGGTGAAATGCCACTGCGCTTGCAAGTACTCGCTCCAGAGCTGAACATTTCCCGAGAAGCGGAAGCCATCGTTTTGAAGTGCTTAGCTAAACGACCAGAGGAACGCTATCAAACTATGGAAGCTTTGAAAGAGGACATGCTGCATCTTGAGCAAAGTGAAACGATCAAAGCAACGGTCAGAGCCCCTTTCGCCGCAGAGACGAAAACAAACAAGAACAAAGAGAACAAAGAGAATAAAGAGAATAAAGATAACAGAGAGAACAAAAACTATAGAGAGAACAAAGACAACATCGATGAGCATTTCTTAAGGAAATGGCTCGCCATATTTCTTGTGACAGCAGGCGCTCTGATATTGTATGTGATCTGGAGATCCCCTCAGTATAAGGATCCGGACGAAGTTCAACTAGGCAAGCCGCAAAAAACTACTCGCAAAACGCTCCATCCAATTTCATCACTAACGTTGCTCAAACAAGCTGATGAACTGAGCTTGCTGAATAAAGATACACAAGCACAAACTCTTTATCGCGAAGTCATCTTGAAAGCAGCCAATAGAAATCACGAGCAATCATTGATAGATAACGAAGTACTGTCCACCGCACATTTTGGTCTGGCAAATATTTTCATGCGAGCTTCCCATTGGGAAGAAGCCGAAAAGGAAATGCGCATGGCACTCTATGTTCAGCGTTTCTGCAAAGACGCCGCACCAGGCAAACAGCGACTCGAGCTGGGTCTAGCTAATTGTTTAATGCATCAAGGTAAACTTGGCGAAAGCAAAAACGTTCTCTTGCCTCTGGCAAAACAAGCAGATGATGCCCAGTTAAAAGGGCGTGCCGAGCTAATGCTGGCAGACTTAGCTCGTGTAGCAAAACACCCCGGCGAAGCACAACAACATGAATTGAAAGCAATGGAAATTCTAAAGGGGCAAAAGGGCGTCGCACGCCGAGAATACGCCACAATTTTGGCACGCTACACTGACGATTGCCTCGATAAGCAAGAGTTCAAGCAATGCCTCGATCGCTTGCATGCCGCAATTAACGAGCTCAGCAGCGAGAGCGTCCCGCCCGCTTCTAAGTCCTCCGACTGGGACAAATATGATCGCTCTCTAGCCCTATTCTGCACCTGTGAAATCGCCCGAGTTCTTTCAGCCACCAAAAATTTCGATCAAGCCATTAAAGAATGCCAGAACATGCAAGGCAATTTGAAAGCCGAGAATCTAGAACAACAGCTCCGCCAGCTCGAATCGCCCAGCCCTGACAATGAACTCTTGAAACAATGCGAAGCAGCGCTTCTAGCATTGTGGGGAAAAAGCGCTGCAGCCGAAAACTTATTGAGCGGTGCCACTATTTCAGTAGAACACGGCAGATTGGGACGCCTTGCTTTAGTTGCGCGAATAAAGCTTTATGAAAAGGATGCGCCGGCAGCGCTGCAAATTCTAGCGCCTTTTGAATCGCAGGCTGTCGCGCAAACTTCGAGCCATGCCGAATACATTTCATTGACAGCTCTGGTGAAAATGCAAGAAGGCAAATCGACCGAAGCGCTCAGTGATATCGACAACGCAATCGCTTTGCTCAGACAAACGAACGATGAGGCTCTTCATTTATATTGTTTACGCGTCAAATGCCAGATTCTAAAAAGTCTAAAACGCACAGAAGCGGCTGATCTAATCGAAAAGCGCATTGGCACCGGACAGAAAGCAAGCGCCGCCTTCGATTTTCTGCTTCCAGCTTACACACTGAGCAACTAGAAACAGATTATTTAGTCCTCGATCTATTATCCTCCGACTATGTAGTCCCCTAAGTGGCGAGTGTTGCAATTTTCCTTTGCACTGGGAACCAAACGAGGAGACTCTCATCTATACCGCCATATAAGATCGCTGATCTGGCGACCCATGGTTTTAATTCGGAGGTTCCAATGAAAGTTTTTGCTTCACTTCTTGCGATGACAATCGCACTCGGCACATCAGCGGTAGCATTTGCTCAAACTACTAGCGAGACGGTCACGAAGACAACAGTGACAGAGCTAAGTACCTCTCCTTCAACGTTGGTATTGCCTGGTAATGTCAGCTATTACATAGTAAATCCCACAGACAGTCATGTTATCGGTGATTATGTAATCGGTCAAACTTTATCACCTGGTTATTATGTAATTTCGGAAAGAACCGGCGAAGTTATGGCTACGGTTGATTCTAGCGGACACTTGGTTTCTATCACCACAGTCCCCTCGGCCTTGCCGACACAGTTCAGACTAGTCAACGGTCGCATGTTCTTCTACAGCACCGACTTTGCTCTGCGCCGCGCCGACCTCGAAGCGAAAGTCGCAGCCGATTACTCTGCTGGTCGTTTGACGAACAAGCAAGTGAGCGAACTGCGCGAAAAATTAGGTTACATCGCTTTGCTGGAAACCAAAGAGAAAAAGGATTCAACATATAGCAAATCCACAGTTCGCAAGATCGAAGATTTGTTTGCCCAAGTCAATGGCAACATGTCTAAATTCGTTGCAGAAACAAACTCTAAGAAAGCCCGAATCGGCATTCGAGTCAATTAATCTCGCTTATTATTGCTCGAGCTGATTCCCGAGAGGCGTGCCGCCAAGGTAACGCCTTTCGTAGGCTTACCAGGCTCTGGTCCGAGTCGCAGCTGCTAACACTAGCAAATGCTGGACGAGACAGAATTTGCTCTTACGAAGTCCGACAGGGGCTTGAAGATGCTCGAAGGAGAGGGAAGGAGAATTACCGTGCGGGCAAACTCAACAAATAATCGGTAATCTTTTGAACTTCATCTGGCGTAGCTTTGGTTTTTGGCATGCTCGTAGGCACAATGCTGAAAAACTTGTCCACTGTTTTTGAGTGTGCTTCAGCATTCATTATTTGAGCATAAATATCATCATGCTTAAGACTTCCGATACCATCTAAACTCGGGCCAAGAAAGCCGCCGGATTTCTGAATCTGGTGGCAGTCCGCGCAAGAAAACTTTTCGTACAGTTTCTTACCTTCTTCTATTCTTGAGCTGAGGGTCTGCGAAGACGCTGCAGCTGAGGGCTTTTGAATACCTGTAGAAGCAGGAGCGGTAACAGCAGGAGCCAAGGGCGAAGCGGGATTCGCAGGCTTTGGAACAGTCGTGGACTTTTCAGCGGCGCCCGCAGGGCTTGATGATGCAGATTGAGCCTGGCTCTTATTTTTGTCCACGGACGGCTTCGCCGAATTTGTAGAATCCTGGGCATTGCTTGCGCAATCAAGCACGACAAAGAAAATGAAAGCGAGGGAAACACCGAAGAACAAACGCAAAATCGATAGACTCGGTCGCTGAATTTTATTCATTATTTTTCCTGCTATCCTGATTTATTGCTTGGGATGGCTCAACGGATGCGAAGGTCTTGAGTTCGCAGCACGGGAAGCATTCGGTTGCCGAACGAAATTATCGGCACCACTAAATATCGAAAGATGTAATTTTTCAGCCTGATGGCCAACACCGACGGACATTTGCCAGAGCGTAACGAGGACCTTCTCTTCTGGACAGTCTGGAACATCAGCAATATGCCCGCTCCAAGCTGTTACACAATTATGATCATCAAAACGAACGCAAAATGCTATGGCATCGCCACTAAAGAAACCTGTCAACGGATATTCTTCCTTCCCATTCATGCTTTTTTCAATACGCAGAAATCCGCGCAAAAGTCCATCATCATGGACACTAATCTGAATTTCAGAATTATGCTGATTGAACCATCGTCCATCGAGCATAGAATCTGATTGAGTTTTCTTTTGAAGTTGGGTTGATGACATATGAGTTCTCCGCTTCCTTTTCAGCGCAATGCGCAAATGGGTTAGCCTGGTTATTCCGGCTCAATGCGCGCCTTTCTTTGATATTGTGCCCTAGTACGTAGTTTTTGTCCTCCTTCGGACTAGGTATTAATAACGTTAGTATGGCATGTAGACGATCTTCCACAACTAACTCTTGACCTTTTGGGAGGTCAAAATAAGCTGTCCTATCTAATTGTCGAGCTTAGTCACAAGCAACAATGGCATCAAGGTAATTAGCCTCTTAGCCAGCTTAGATTTAGTTGATAATGCCACCACTCACCCGATCGGTTGATGTCGCCGATTAGCCACAGTATTAGAGTTAACCAAAACGTTAATCTATACCAGGATGACTCCGCATGCCACAAACAACATTTGAAGAACGGATTCCTGAGTTTGCAAAAATTCAAGAAAACAAAGCAAAAAAAGAGCCAACGCCAAAGATGAATTTCTGCAAGCACTCACTGGTACCGGACTACTGTGCCCGTTGTAAGTTTGGAGAGACCTTACCGGAAGTTTTCCGAAGCAATTAACCTCCAAAACGCAAAGGCTCCTTCATGTCACTACCATTCGAAAAAATCCCCCTCGGATTTTCCACAAGATTCGTGGCAGTTAGTTTCGTGGCAGTTAGTTTCGAGATCTATTTGACAAACCTATCCCAGGAAGCGTAACGCTCGACGATTTCACCACGCGGAATTGACACAGCGATCAAGATTACGCCACAAAGGAAATCGTTACCAAGCACGATGGCGGAATTGCTGGCAAAAACTATACCAGCAATAGCTAGCAGCGCACCGAACAACACGTTCGCATAACGCGCCAACCTAGTCACTTCAGCAGTCGCCACAGCCGCCGCAGTTACAATCAGAGCGCCTAGCAAATGATCGCAATTCGAGGCTGACGTAGAAGAATAAATAAGTGATGGGCGAGCCATGAGCCAGATACCCAGGGCTCCTTGCAAGGCAATCTGCCAGGGAACGGTAACACCGCGCACGCTTTCAACCCAACGTTGTGCCAGGGAATAATTTCGGCGGTCAGGATCTGGAGCGCCACCACCCTCGATACTGCCGCCGTACCAGAAGATCTGCCAGAGGTTCTTGCCTCTCGCTCTGGCGTCCAGGAGAAATTGCCCAACAGCGACTGCTTCATGCACTGCCAGCGGTACCGAACTTAATAGCGCTGCTGCCGATATTAGACATAATCCGCACCATGCACCGACAAACACAGGCTGAGTTATAACCAGCACGACGCTGGTAACTCCGAGCGGAATAACGAGAACGGCGAACATAACGGCAATCCATGGCGAAGTGCGCCAGCGCGCTCTATCGCCCATAAATCCAGCCAGCGTTTCAAGCACGTAGGCGACTGATCCAAAACCGGCATCGGAAATTGGAAATGATTTTGATATTGCAGATCCAGTGACCTTATCAGTGCCATCGCCGAAGAAAGGATCCCAGGCGTGCTCGATATAACCAAGCTGGTGAGCCGCCAGATAGCGAGAAATGATAAATCCTAATAAAGCAAGAGCAATACCAAGCCAGCGGCGAATCCATGAAGAAGGATTATATGTCCAACCTGGAGGTTTATCGGGACCGCGCAATTCGACGCCGGCCTTACCTGGCGTTCCAGGCACAAGTAGCGCGAAGCTGATTACAAGGCAAGCTATCAACGTATCTACGATGAACACCGCCGGCGTCGGTGACCAAAAAATAAGTGGTGCAAACAAAAGCCAAAACGCCACCGCCAGGGTAGCCCATCGAAAATGTGCAC
>Ga0182030_10013190_pt1 | contig 16471 bp, 20 predicted proteins | sample 812S3MmetaG_FD_121299 | JGI IMG/M metagenome (GOLD analysis project Ga0182030, IMG submission 121299) | Permafrost microbial communities from Stordalen Mire, Sweden - 812S3M metaG (Illumina Assembly) | ecosystem: Environmental > Terrestrial > Soil > Wetlands > Permafrost | place: Sweden...
GACTCAAAATCTATCGACCTCACGGTCATGTCGGTTCAAGTCCGACCTCGGGCACCAATTTTTTCTTAGTCCAAACGATTGTGAATGCTCTCAAAATCATTGTCCCCAGCGGATTTTCCGGCCTTCGTTCGTGTTCGTGACACGAGCGGAGGCTTTTTTGTTTTCGATCATCAGTGAGCATCAGAGAGCACAAAAAGTCGTAAAAAAGCAAAACGAATGATACGAATATGACACGGAAGAAGGCCTTAGAGTCCGTAGAGTTCACATCTACTGACTTCAAGTCGGTATTTTCTTGAATGATTTTTCCACTCAGCATAAATGTTTAAGCGCATTTGAATTAAACGCTGGATGGGAATTAGATGGGGCCAGGAAATATCTTCAAGGCAATCGAAAGGCACACCCCGCCGGTATTAGTCGGTTTTGGGGTCTATTCGGGCTTTAAATTCACCCTAGAGGTTCTGGGGATCATTTCCCCATCCGTAACCCCCTTTGACACCATTTCGGTCCTTTCCGTTGGATTTCTTTACCTTTTTGAGAAGCATGTCCGTTTAGATCATCTCTTAGCCTTCGCCCCGGCTGTTATAGCCCTAGCTTTCAGTCATGACTTTTTTGGCGTGTTCCTGGGAACCGATGGGTTTATAGGTGATGTCGTGATGGGCCTTTCCATCCTGTTAGGCTTCTGCGTTTATTTCATCCATTTCCATTCCAGGCATATCCCGGAACACTCGGGGGAGTCACCACGACACGAAGGCGGGAAGTTCTCTTTGTACCTGGATGAGGAAAACAAGTTTTTCATCCCCGCCGAATTGCTTAAGTACCACACAGAAGTCATTGGATCTTCCGGCATGGGAAAAACGAACATCTTCAACCACATGATTGAACAGGGGATCAGGAACGGTTTGGGAATGTTCGTATTCGATGCCAAATCCAACTACAACAAACACATACCCTATTACGCCGAGAAATATAACCGTCTTCACGATTTGAAATATTTTGATTTGGCCGACGTAAAAAGAAGCCAGACCTACAACCCTGATTTCAAGGACAAGCCAGATGAGGTTTTTAACGGCCTCATGAAGTCGATTTTTTACGGGCCGGTGACCCAAGAGTATTACCGGGATCAAGCCAGCGACGTTTTGAGCAACTTAACCAACCTTCTCTTCTTGGACTTCAAGCATGTTACCCGGATGGATTACCAGAACCTCATATCCAACGAGATCAGGTCTTTTGATTCGATAAAAGCCATGGCCCGGAAGCACGATGACACCGTCTCGGGGAAATACTTCCTGGAAAAGTGGGTCAATATGTCGGAGAAGGACAGGGAGCTTAACCTTTCAGGGCTAACCAGCAAATTGGCTCGTTTCACCACCCGTGAATGGTCACCTCTGATTAATACCTTGAACCCGGATATCAAGATGAAGGATGTCGTTGAGAAACAGCAGATTTTCCTGTTTGGAACCTCTTCTCTTGTGAACCAGGAGGACTCGAAACCAGTCATTATTTCGGCCCTAACTGACCTTGCGGGGGTCATCGGGAAAAGGCTTATCGAGAAGCCGGAAAGGCCCTTTTTCGTCTTTTTGGACGAGTTCTACACCGCTGCTTATCCAGGCCTTAATGACCTAATTTCCCTGGGACGGGAAGCCAACGTTTGCTTCTTCTTGGCCCACCACAGTCTGGGACAGTTGGGGGCCGTCAGCCAGGAATTTAAGGATGACATTCTTACCAACACCAACCACAAAATCGTGATGAACATAACAGAAAAAGACACGGTGGACTTCTTCGCCTCTATATTCGGTACCAAGGTCACCAAGAAGGATGTTTTCTCCTATGACACACGTATTGCCCAGCCCAGGGGAAGGACCGAGAAGCAGGATGAGGAGTTCATCATTCATCCCAATTACTTGAGGGGAATGAAGCGCGGGGAAGCCGTTTGCAGGATCGTTTATGTTTCGGGTCCGAAGGTTTTCAAGATGAAACTCAAGGAAGTCAAACCTCCCCCAAGGGATTTTGATTATGTGGGTTGTGTACCCATCCGAAACAATCATTTGAAGAAAAACGAGTTCAACAAGATTGAAGTTCCTAAGTACATTTCTGCCTCAAAACCAACGTCCCCGCCGAAGCCAGAAAAGATTGAAGTTAAGAAAACCGAAGCACCTGTAATTACAGAGAAAACCGAAGTCAAGAATCCGGAAACACCAACCGTAAAGGTTAAGGCCCCGACCGCGCTTCATAAAAAAGATTTTGGGAAAATCAGTTGATTGAGAGAAAACCCAGGAACTTACTCGAAATAACCGAGGAGCAAGAGGAAAGGTTGGTTTGGATTCACTCAAACAAATTCATTGTCCCGGAATTGTTTAACAAGAAATTCATCCCTTCCCAATCCTACCGGCACGCTTGCCGCATTTTGAACGAATATGCCAGCCCGGAAGTGGGCTTCCTTCATGTGCAACAGGACAACATTTTTCAAAGGGAAAATTATTATTTAACGGCTCAAACGATCCGAACCTTGGATGCAAATAAAAAGATTTTAGTTAGAAGCACTAAGTACCCCGTCAAGATTAACTCGAATGAAAAGGACCATGACCTTATAGTCCAAACCCTTCGTATTTCTTTTGAAGCTAGTGAAGACCTGAAAAATGTATTTTGGGTTTCTGACTTTGAATTGCGTTCAGGCATTAGCCCAACTATTAAGTCTGAATTTCTTGAAGGAAAATTGAATAAAGGAAAATGGCGTTCAAATGGTTTTAACCCCAACCCTAAAGGAAGAAGGACGCCGGACGGTTTCTTTGAGGCCGATTTAGATGGGGAGAGGATGGCCTTCACGCTTGAATATGAACATAAACCTTATGGGGACAAAAAGATCAGCGACATGGTCGATAACTTGAAGGATGGATACCCCCATGCTTTTAAGCTTGTTGTTTCTTCAGGTTACAAGAAGGCCTTGCGGATGATTCGGGCACTCAAATTGAAAGTTAAGGCTGAAGACCAGGAAAAATGGTTCGTAACCGATTTGGAAAAGGCGACAACCCAATCGTTCAAAGGGATTTGGCACCAACTCGATAAACCTTTGGATTAGAGGGGATATTGACGGAACATAATATATTATGTATTCTTAAAGGGAGGATGAATGCAAGTCCAGATTCAACCGGATTTTGACCGTTTCCTTATGGCGGTTTTGACTGGGGAAGAGTTCGAGATTTATTCCGTCCAAAGGGACGAGTTGATGAATACACCTCCTTCCCAGGGCGAGCATGAAATGGCGATTGAGACTGAAAAGAGGTACCTGAAATACACAATTTATGTTTCCCATGTATTAGAGGTGATCTTTTTCTTGGCAGGGCATATAGAGCGAAAAGGAGAGCCGAGGGAAAAGGATGTTAAGACCCTAAAACAACATATCGCCAAGATTAAGGAGATGGAGGCCTACTATGCGGACGATTCAAAAGATTAAAAAGGTGAGCCCTGATAAGAAAGCGGCCTTAAATAAATTTTTGAATGAAAATTACTTGCCCGGCACCGGCCCAGAATACCTTGCCAGGCTCCAAAAAAACCGACCGGATTTATATGAGCGGCTCAAAAATCCATCCCTATCAGCTAGGTTAGCAGTTAAGCTCGGGATGTTACGTTCTCAAAGAGGCTGGACACAGAAACAGGCCGCTATACGCGCTGAAATCGGGATGGCTACCTACCAGAATTTAGAAGAAGCGAAACCGACATCCAATCCAACTCTTAAAGTCCTTGAAGGTCTTGCCGGGGCTTATGGAGTGAAATTCGAGGAACTTTTTACGCCTGCCGATCTTCTGTTGCGGCATCTTACCAAATAAGAGATTTAACTAAGCTAGCACAGTAAACGGATATAAAACGCCCAACCTAAGTGTTCTTTCCTGAATCAAAGACCTGATAGGAAATTTTCACTTTTTGAATACCAGATTTTACGGTTCCTTACTATCACCTTTATGCATCAAGACTACATGTGCTTCTTCCCATGTTTGTAGGGGAAGCAGGTCGCTGGTCCAAACTTTTAGGATGGTTATATTGTCATTATCTGGACGAATGATTTTCTTGACCTGGCCCCTGATCTTGAACCGTTGATGCTGGACCCAGTCGTTGATTTCAATTAATTCGGCCATAAATAAGACCTTTTGTCCAAATGTTATGAAGAAAGTTATAAAACATTTTTTTGGTTTGTGAAACCTTGGTTTTAGCTCGGGTTTTGGGAGCGATTTTGTCATGCCTTGGAACAAGTCGCCAAGGGGTAAATTCAGGAAGGGATATTTGGGAGATAGTTGTAAAAGGTTTTGAACCTTGGATTGTTCAGTTCCAGGCAGTTAATGATAATTATTTACTTTGATGCGCTTGCGAAAGGTAGCTCTTCAAAATTTCGAAGTCCTCTTCTTTAATAACCTCAAAATGAAGACCTCCTCCGGTATCGTTTGACCAGACCACCTCAGCATAGGATGAAATGATTCGCGAAACATTGGGAAGGGTAATGTCCAAAATAAGGACACTCCCAACCTCAGGGACATTATCTGCAATTAAGTACAGGCCATCCAAACTTACATCCTTCGTTCGACTGTTTTGATCCTTGTGATTGCGTTCTAGAACCGTTGTGATTTCTCTTTGGTCTTCAATGATTCGGTACTTAATAGGTATGTTGAGCGACATACGGGGATTGACTCTTTTTTCGAGTAACAAATTGGCACTGGGCATCTCTTATTTCCTTTAAAACGAAGTTTCTAGGGCGTATGCCCTGTTCTGTAGGCTTTAGTATTCCTTCTTTAAGAAGTTTAAAACCGAGAAGCTGCATGACGGTCTTGAGGACCTAATCGACGGCGGTGAAGTGCCACGTGACCTCCCAGATCAGCCGAAAAATGTTTTTTTCCTGGTTCAAAGGATTGTTCAATGATCTCGTCATTGAAATATTCTCGGATTTCGACCGGCATCTCCCAAATGGAATCATTTATGGGAACTGTTTGGGCTGTGGCACCAGTATTAACCTCATTAGAACGGGCCAAGACCAGATATCGTCCTGAAGATGTTTTCCGGGCAATTTCCAGGAAATAGGTTCCCCCGTCATCTTCCAGGTTCATGTAACGGTTCATTTCCCCGGGGTTGACCTCAATTTCGTATAGAAAATCGGAAGTGCCGTCCGGTTGTTTCTTGAATATCCTTAAAAACATAGAACTGCCCTTGTACTCCTCCTTCAACTCGTGTTTGGCCTCTTCGACGGTTTGTGGGGTAACTTCCCAAAAAGTAAAAAGACATTTAAGGTCACGAACGAAAGCCAATAGTTGTGTTTTCCCGAAACGGGGAAGCCGGATGGGCTTTAAGGATTTCTTGGCGTCTTTTGACTCTATTGGGTTCTTGAGGATAGTTTTGGCTTTAACAGCCTTGAGTGAAATCATTGATGGCTTAGACCGCGCTTTGGAAGTCTCCGAAACGGGAAGTTTTTGCGCTCCTAGTTTCAGAGTCAGCGATTCTTTTGAGGTAATAATATTTTTGCCGGCTTTTTGGATTTTTTCCTTGTCGTTTTTCTTGAACATTGGGCCTCAAGGTATTACTTAAAATTGCGGGATTTAATTTTCGATTTGATGGATCAAAATTTAGACGTTGTGCAGTATGAAACGAGTCGAAATCGAAATTTAGAAAGATAGGGCACAAAAAAATTGAGCCCAAACGAACAAAGCATGGATTTAATACTCATCGATTTAATTCACGAAGTTTCGCTGCCTATCAAATTGATAAAGTGTTTTCGGATTCGAGGAACACTCCGAAGGCCCGAACCCGGTTCATAAAGTATTTATTTTGATTAAACGATGGGGCGGATATCATTTTTTTGGAGGGAAATGGATGGGTCGTCTGAGGAATAAGAAAAATGATTGGAAAGGCTCGGTGGTTAAATAGGATCAAAACAAGAGGCAAGAAGGTCAGTATGAATGGGATGGCCGCGATCTTAGGGAGACATGGGGCCTTTTAAAGTTAAAAGGGGTGTTTTCCTATGATTGCACATGGGTCCAGGTCAATGATTCTCGGGGCACGTTCCTTGCACTAACCCCTGTTCTGGATTTATTGAGTGGATGTGAAATCCAAATTTTAAGAACCTTTAAGGAAAAAGAAATGAATAAGAATGGAAAAGGGTGGATGCTCATCACTTTAGGGGCGGCGGTTTTGTTGGGCTTGGGATGCGCCGGTCCGAAAATACAAAATACGGCGGTACCCAATGCACCGGAGGATACCAAGGTCGCCAAGGCAGTGGATACGCCCACGCCCCAATCGGCTCCCGTGGTTCAGAAGTATACGGTGAAGGCGGGCGACACCTTGTGGGCGATCTCCAACCAAACTGGAATTTACTCAGATTCATTCCAGTGGCCGGAGATTTTCAAGACGGACCGGGATCAAATACAGGACCCTGACCAGATTACCCCGGGGCAGGTTCTCACCATCACCAAGGATCTGACGGAACAGCAAGTGGCGCAAGTAAGGAAGTTGGCAAGCGAAACGCCAACCTTCGTGTCTCATGTGGATCCTCGCTCACCCCTCCCGATCGATTACTTTTGAACTAAGAAAAAGACAGGGTCCAAATGCCTGAAACGGCTTAACCCTTTTCAGACGGCCCTTTTTCCTTCAGTAAGGTGTCTCGGTAAAATTTCCAGCGGTATTTAGAAGGCCGAAAAGGAGAAATAAATGTTTATTGCAGATATGTTGGTGGCTTTTGTGTTTGGGTTCATTTTTGTTTGGGTTGTTTCCAGTTTTTTCGGATTCAAAGGGCCATGGAATAGTTTTCTGTTGTTCTTCCTGGTAGTCGGTCTTTTCGCTTGGGCTGGTGGGATATGGCTCGTTCCCTTTGGGCCCAGATACATGGGAATAGGCTGGCTTCCAATTCTATTCATGGCTTTCTTGGCGGTTTTGTTTTTTCTGGCAGTCAGCCCAAGAAAAACAACCACTATCATGGCTTCTAAAGAGGAGACGGAATCCTCCAAGGAAACCTACCTTGCGATCGACTTTTTCTTTTGGCTTTTTATTATCTGCCTGGTGATCTTTGGAACCTGCCATTACTTTTGGTATCCCCGGGTCAGTTAAGGTCGCTTGAGGACCCGAAAAGGCGGCGCATAACCTCGCATGAAGATCCTAGTATTGGATGTAGGTGGAATCCACGTAAAGATCTTGGCCACGGGGCGGAGAAATCAGGTCCAAATTCCGTCCGGGTCGCGCATGACGGCTACCCGGATGGTTTCCCAAGTAAGAATCGCCACGGCCGGTTGGAAATACGAAGCCGTTTCCATCGGCTATCCCGGGCCAGTGGTTCATGGCCGACCCGCCGTGAATCCGCGTTACCTGGGTTCGGGCTGGGTGGGGTTTAATTTTAAAAAGGCCTTTGGCTGCCCTGTCAAGATCGCCAATGACGCGGCGATGCAGGCCCTGGGCAGTTACCGGGGAGGACGGATGCTATTCCTGGGTTTGGGAACGGGCCTGGGTTCGGCCTTGATCGAGGACAATGTGCTGGTGCCCCTGGAACTCGGCCACCTGCCCTACCAAAAGGGCGGAAGCTATGAAGATTATTTGGGCTTGGCGGGCTTACAGCGGCTCGGAAAGTTAAAGTGGCTTTGCCTGTTGCGCGACGTCGTCAGGCGGCTCAAAAGCGCAATGCAGGCGGATTATGTGGTTCTTGGGGGAGGGAATGCCCGGCTGATCAAAAAGCTTCCGCCTGGGGCGCGGTTGGGGGACAATTCCAACGCATTCCGGGGCGGGTACCGCCTCTGGGCCGAACCTTATCGCCGGGCTTCAGCCGGAAATCGAAATCAATGTTGATTTATTTTAGTTATTTTGGAATGAAGTGGTTCTACGATTTCCAGTGATCTTGTTTGAGTATTCTGTAGCTTGTTCTGCACTTCTTTTTCGGCTTCAATCCAATCGTTCAACTCGTCGCCCGCCTGGGCGTAACGCCCGCGATTCAACCAACTGTAATAAGCGGCTTCTTCGATTTTGTTTAATACTCCATCGGCGGTTGGGGCAGGTTCTGAATTGATCATTTCATTTTTCACCAAGGGGATTTCCTTCCTCGTTGTTTTAACTCAAGCCGAATTGCGTTGTATTGCTAACATAAACTAATAGCAAGAACCAAGCCGTATTCAAAGTCAATTTAATCCTGTTTATCGATTATTTTCATTCATTTCATTGGGGCAAATTCAAAATTAGAACCAGGAAGATCATTTTGATACGGACGATCTAAATACTTTAAGCGGTCAACAGGGGAAATTACCAAATTGTTAAGCATGGCTTTCGCTTTTATGGCAGAGAAGAATTAGAATCAAACTAATCGTGCCGCCTGTTTTTATTGGTACCCTGGATCCAGTGAATGTTCTTTGGGAACCTGAGCCGATTTTTCAACTTCTATTTGGATCAAACAACATTGCCCTTCAAATCACTTACATTAAGTTTATCTTGAAGGTAGACGTTTGTTTAGGAGCCGCTCATGCGCGCTAATAATCTCGACCTAAAGGAACTTTTGGAATTAAACCCCGACGGGGGAATGGTTCATTTTTCAGGCCAAAGGGCATTGATTTACGATGCCGTTACACAAGGGCTTCTTCGCAAGGAACTCATCGATACTTACGGCGAGAGAACTGCCAGGGGAATCCTCAGCCGTAGTGCCTATATCCACGGCAGACGCCTTGCGGAGGTCATGAAAACCAAATTTGATTGGGATAGTGAAGAGGAGTGGCAAAAGGCGGGTGCCCGGATCTACTCCCTGCTGGGCCTTTTTATGCTGGACCCGGAAAGTAAACCCACTTTTAGTCCACAGGGTGGAACCTTTAAGGTCTCCTACGAAGCCGAGCAGCATTTACTTCTCAATGGCCGTTCGGACTATCCCGTTTGTTGGAACCTTTGTGGACTTATCAGTGGTTACCAGAGTTTTGCCCTGGGTAAGGAAATGTATGCCCTGGAGGATAAATGTATTGGAAAGGGTGACAGTGCTTGTCATGTAACCATCAAGTCAAAGGAGGAATGGGGGGACAAGGTTGCAGGTGAACTAGGGGTTTTCACCCGGATGGGTATTGACGAGGCCTTGCGGGATGTCTCTTCGAAGTTAAAACGTGTTGAAAGCAGATTGCGGGATAAAGAGCGCAGGTTGGCGGTTATCGAAGAAATCGAAGAAGAACAGTCCGATCCCATGGCACGAAGCCCAGAAATGCGCAAATTAATGGAATTGGTCAAAACCATCGCCGCCATCCCTTCCACTGTGCATATTACGGGCGAAAGCGGTACGGGGAAGGAGCGCATGGCGCGTTTTGTCCACGACCATTCACCACGCGTGGCAGGACCCTTTATCGCCATCAATTGCGGGGCCATCACCGAGACCCTTTTGGAAAGTGAGCTTTTCGGCCATGCTCGCGGAGCCTTTACGGATGCCGCAGTGGACCGCGCGGGGCTTTTCGAGGCGGCCAACGGTGGAACGCTCTTCCTGGATGAAGTCGGTGAAATCAGCCTTCCCATGCAAGTGAAACTTCTTCGGGTACTCCAGGAGAGGGAAGTGCGCCGCGTGGGTGAGAATAAATCCCGTCCCATCAACGTGCGGATCCTGAGCGCCACTAATAAGAACCTGATGGCCGAAGTGGCGGAAAAAAGATTCCGGGAAGACCTGTATTACCGGCTGAATGTGGTGGAGTTGTTTGTCCCGCCGCTCCGCAAGCGCCGGGAAGACATCCTGCCGCTCGCGCGGATTCTGCTCGCGGAAGCGGCAAACAAAATGAAACGGGGCGTGGACGGCTTGACCAGCACGGCGGCGGACAAATTACTCGGCTATGCCTGGCCCGGCAATGTGCGGGAATTGGCGAACGCCATGGAACGGGCGGTCGCTGTGGCCAAGACAAACCGGATCGATGTGGGAGACCTTCCCGAAGAGGTACGCAAAATAACACCCAATATTTCCGACATTGGAGCGCATGCGTTTTTAAAGGATGTGGAGAGGGATTACATTTTGAGCACACTTGAAAAAACGAAAGGAAACCGGCAAAAGACGGCGGCTTTGTTGGGCATCGGTTCTTCAACACTTTTAAGAAAGCTCAGGATTTACAAGCTAGGAAAACAGGTGAAAAACAAAAAGTTGTTTTAATCTTTTGAGTTCTTCTCCGTGCAGCTTAGTGATGAAAAGTTTTGTTGAAATGTAGTTTCCCGGGCATCCATTTAAAAAATCGAGTTATGGGCCAAGCGGAATAATGGGTTAACGGATAAAGGCAAATGTGACAATTCGCGTTTCGGTTTAGGGGTAAAAAGCCCTTTTTTGGGAAACTCCACCTTTTCTTTGCTTGGTCGGTTACCCCCAACCTTATGATCGATTTTCACAATTGGGCCTCCATCTGAATTTTAAATTAAACCTTTAAGTGCCATATCCTTTTTAAATCCCCCGGATTGAAATCCCCGGCGTTAGCCGGTGGGATTCCACCAAACGTATTAATTGGGTGATTCGAACATATTTCAGGTTGATTTAAATCCGGTGAAATTGAACGATTTTTTGAGGATTGTGTTTTCTAACGGTTATTCCGAACCGCTTTTTCCGCTTCAATCCAATCGCCTAACTCATCTCCTGTCTGGGCATAACGTTCACGGTTCAACCATGTGTAATAAGCGGTTTCTTCGATTTGGTGAGTAGATCCTTCACTGGTTGATTGGGGGACAGTTGGAGTCGATTTTTTGTTGGCCATGTTGACATCCTTTTATTTGAATTTGGAATCTTAACGGATTGTGGTTGCAGCTTGTTTATTCAGAGTGCAAGAAATAAGCCGCACCGCTAGTGCGTATAAACCTTTTTTAGTACGCCCTTGGAAAATATTGGCTGTAGCAATACGTCTAAATGACCGATCAAAGAATCGTTTTGATAGAAAAAATCCGGACATCAGGGTGAACGATGATTTTTATTGAGTTATATGCTGTCTTTCCTCTGGCAGGTAACGATTTTAATGGTATTGGGCCCAAGGCCCTAGGGCATGTTCCTTGCTTTAACTACCCGATGGGTTCCAGTGCCTGTATTGAATCCAAAATGAAAATTCTCTGGGAGGTCTTTTGTGAAAAAAATAGCTTTGCTATTCGTGACATTATGGGTTGTGGGGGCGACGGGGCTCGTGGTTGCCCAAGAACCATCGGTAACCTCGATGGAAGAGAATCATCCAATGATTTTCGAACTGGGGAATCGCATCCAAAATCAACGGATTCGGATAGCCCTGGGCCTGGATAACAATACATTGCGGGCGGATCAGGCTGCGTCATGCACTAAAGTCGTGGATTCGGTCGAGAGTCAATTGAAAGCTGATTACAAGGCAAATGGATCGCAAAAAGCGATGAAGTTGAAAAGGGATCAATATTTTGCCCTTAACGCCTCTCTGGATTCGAATTCCTCAGTAATCCACGAGGAAAAACAAAACTTTTATTCCTACGATCCTTACTTCGATGGTTACGGTGGCTACTACGATTATTATTACGGTGATTATGCGGGGGTGGCCACACCGGCGGCCTTTCGCGTCTCTTCGACGGAAGAAAACCACCCGATGATATTTGAGCTAAGGGATCGGATTGCAAATCAACGGGATCGGATTGATGAGGGTTTATTCAACAACACTTTGACGGGAGACCAAGCCTCGGCTTGCCGTAAGATTTTGAAATCCGTGGAGAAGAAAATGAAAGCGGATTACAAGAGCAATGGCTCAAATGATAAAAAGATGAGATTGACGAAAGAGCAATATTTGGCCTTTAACACAACGCTGGATTCGAATTCCGCCGTGATTCACGAGGAAAAACAAAACTTTTATTACTACGATCCCTATTACGATTCTTATTGGTATTGGGACTGAGATAACCGGGTTCGAAAGTCTGAAACGGTTCATCCCGTTTCAGGCTTTTTTCGCCGTCCCATAGAGAAGTTTGGTGAAGTGTAAGGGTTCGCTTCTGTCGTTAAATGTAAGGATCGAGAAACATCGATCAAGAAATGGAGACGTTCATGTTTATCGTGGATATTCTGGTTGCCTTGTGCATCGGGTTGGCGTTGGTTTGGATTGTTTCACTCGCTTTCAGTACCAAGGGTCCCTGGGACAGCTTCCTATGGTTTTTCGTGATGGTGGTCCTTTTCACGTGGGTCGGGGGTATCTGGCTTGTGCCCTTTGGGCCCTCGTGGGGTGGCATCGGCTGGTTCCCCTTTATTTTTGTGGGGTTCCTGGCGGTCATGGTGCTCACCGCGGCGAGTCCGAGGTCGTATCACCGCTTTGTGCCTGGGACAAAAATAACTCCTGCGCCAGATAATCGAGGCACGATCGCGGTCGACCTGTTCTTTTGGGCGTTGGTTATATGTTTGCTGATTTTCGGAACTGGCCATTACTTTTGGTATCCCAGGGTCAATTGAAACCTTTAAAGGCCATTCCCGAATTTACTGGTAAATCTTTTTAGAAACCTGTGGTTCAAGTTACCGATAAGGAAAGCCGCTCGCGGCTCTGCGGCGGCTTTTCTCAATAGCTGAAAACAAGATTACAAACCGGGTGATTCATTTGAAAAAATTAGTATTGCTATTCTTGACTTTATTGGCCGTGGGACAGTTTCCTGTGGTTTTTCATAGTGGTGGCCCTTTTCGCATGGGTCGGCGGTGTATGGCTCGTTCCCTTTGGGCCCAGATTTCTAGGAATAGGCTGGTTTCCAACTATTCTTATGGGTTGCTTGGCTGTCGTACTGCTTACGGCGGTCAGCCCGAGAAAATACCGCAAAACTGTGTGGACGTAAGAACAAATAGAATCTTCCAATTCAGGGAAAAGGGCTGTCGATCTTTTCTTTTGGTTGTTGCTTCTATGTTTGGTGCTGTTTGGCACCAGCCATTACATTTGGTATCCCAGGATTGGTTGAAACTGATTTCAAAAACCTGAAAGTAAAGACGATCAACATGTTGTGCACTTATTGATATGCCTTCCTGTATCTTTTCCGGTATCTGACCTCACTAGGCAGAAGTTTACGGGAGTTTTTTCTGAACTTTTACCTCTTCGCCAAGTCATGAATTGGGGATTTCGATCATCGGCCTTCTTTAGACAGCCGTTTTAGCGGGAGAAAATCCATGGAAATAGTCAAAAAAGTGAAAATCAGCAATCAGTTAGGCCTTCATTTACGGGCGGCCGCCCAGCTCGTGAAGGTTTCTTCGCAGTTCAAATGCCGGATCATCATTCGGAACCAATTCCGACAAGCCGATTGCAAGAGTCTTCTCAATCTCATAGCTCTTGCAGCCAGCTATGGCTCTGAAGTAACGCTGATATTTGAAGGGGAAGATGTCCGGAAAGCACAGGAAGTGATCCTAAACTTGTTTCAAACCAAATTTGGCGAAATGAAATAAGCGAAATAGGTTACGTTTGCGCCGATTACATTGTGAAAGATTGGTAGATCATTTTGACCGACGGTTCGTTGTTGATGTCCACTAATCATTTCGCTTATGGCAATAAACCAATGTTTCAAAAGAGGAAGAGTGCCTGAAGCTCTCTTTAATCGAATCTCGGCGCGGTATGTAACTTGCTTTAAAGAAGCCTGGCATCGTGAATTCAACTTGGAGGAAAGACCCATGGAAACATCTGGCCTAACGGAAGCAAGCCCACCGACCGAATCGGAAAAAGAACAGGAGGATAAATTTGAAAAGGAATCGACTAACCCCGACAAACCCTCCCCTTTCCACCTGAATGTTTACTCAAGAACCTTCCTGGGGGGGCTGCTCCTTTTCGCCATGGTCCTCTTCTATGTAACACACATCTAGGGCGCATTAATTTAGAAAAATAGGGCCACCCCCCAACTCCGGCCGTTGATAGTCCTCTGACAAACCGATAAAGGGGTTAAATCCTCGTGTATGTGCTGAAAGGGAATCACAATGATTGCTTGGAAGAACATTTTGACCGCCTTTTACAAGTTCCTGGAGTTCTTAAGAATTTCGATTGTGTTAAAAACCATTTAAATCTTGTCCCGGAATGCATTGTGGTTTTTTGCTCTTGAAATGATCGTGGCATGTTCTTTGCTTTAACCATCCGATGGAGTCCCGTTTTGGCCAGGAATCCAAGCTGAAAACTCTCAGGGAGGTATTTTGTGAAAAAATTAGTTTTTCTATTCGTGACTTTATGGGCAGTCGGTGCCACGGGATTCCTGTTCGCCCAAGAACCATCGGTAACCGCGATCCAAGAAAATCATCCAATGATCTTTGAACTCAAGGATCGCATCAAGATTCAAAACGAACGGATCGATCAGGGTTTAAATAACAACACCCTGTCGGTAGATCAAGCGAATTTTTGCCGGGCGGTTTTGGAATCCGTTGAGAAACAGATGAAAGGGGATTATAAGACCCATGGCCCGAAGAAATTGACCCGAGAAGAATATACCGCCCTCAATAATTCACTGGACGGGAATTCCGCGACGATACATGAGGAAAAACAGTATTTCTATTACTACGATCCCTACTGGAATAATTATTCTTACGATTATTACTATTACGATGACCCCTATTATTCGGAACCTGGTTCGCCAGTAACCCATGTGTCCGCCATGGAAGAAAAACACCCTATGATTTTCGAGCTGAAGGATCGCATCAAGAATCAACGGGCGCGGATTGATCGCGGTTTAAGTGAAAAAACCTTGTCGGAGGTGCAAGCTAAGGATTGCCGAGATGTTTTGAAGACCGCTGAGAAGGGAATTAAAAGCGATTGTGCTGCCAATGGTTTGAAGAAAGACATGAAATTGACAAGGAAAGAATACGCCGCTTTTAACACAGCCCTTGATATGAATTCCTCAATTCTGAACGAAAAAAAGCAAAATTTTTATTACTACAATTCCTACTATGACCAGCATTACTACTGATTTTAGTTGCCGAGGCGTTCTTGGCGTTGAAGCGGCTTTTGTCCGCTCAAAGAAGAAACACTTCCTTGAATAGGCAAAGGAACCTCTGAATTTTACTGGGTAGGGCGGTCTTTCAAACTTGGCGGTTCGGAGTGGCGAGGATTGAGAAATAGTTCCAATCCAGTGGGGACTTATATTCTCACCGGTTGAAAAACCCCAAGTTCCGCTCGAAAGGGAATATGTCTGATCTCCCAACAATTTTGCCAAAAAACCCGAAACGTATCGGCGTTGCCGCCGACCACGGGGGTTATGAGTTAAAGGAAAACCTGATCGGGATGTTGCGCGAAGAAGGCTACGAAGTCACCGACTTCGGCGACGGCCAGCCGAAGCCCGAAGATGATTATCCGGATTTTGTAGTGCCTTTGGCCCGTGCGGTCGCCCTGGGTGAGGTGGACCGTGGTGTGGCCGTCTGCGGCAGCGGCGTGGGTGCTTGCGTCGCCGCGAACAAAGTGCCGAGGGTTCGGGCCTGCCTGATCCATGAGACTTTTTCAGCGCGCCAGGGGGTCGAAGACGACGACTTGAACGTGATCTGCCTGGGCGGTCGTGTGGTGGGTCCTGGGCTCGCCTGGGAACTGGTCAAAACATTCCTCTGCGCGCGGTTCAGCGGGGCCGAGAGGCATCTCCGCCGCTTGGATAAGGTGGTGGAACTGGAAAACAAGGAGAAAAGAAAATGAAAGACAATCCCCTGAGGCAATTGGGAACATTCGGGCAATCCATCTGGCTGGATTACATACGGCGGGATCTGATCACCGGTGGCGGGCTCGGGAAACTGATCGAGGAAGATGGGTTGCGGGGGATGACCTCGAATCCATCCCTATTCGAGAAGGCGATCGGGGAGAGCCACGATTACGACGCGGACATCAAAAACATGGCCGGTGAGGGAAAAGTCGCCAAGGAAATCTATGAGGCGATTAGCCAGCGTGATGTGCAAAGCGCCGCCGACGTGTTCCGGTCCCTCTATAACAATACGGATGGCAAAGACGGATATGTCAGCCTGGAGGTCAATCCCCATCTCGCGCACGATACCCAGGGCACGATTCAGGAAGCCCGCCGTTTGTGGGGCGCCCTGAACCGGCCCAACGTCCTCATCAAGGTTCCCGCCACGGCCGAGGGGTTGCCAGCCATTCAACAACTCATTGGCGAAGGAATCAATGTAAACGTCACGCTGCTCTTCGGGTTGCCCCGTTACCGGCAGGTCGCGGAAGCCTGCTTCGCCGGACTGGAAGCGCGGGCGGCCCAAGGCAAGAGCGTAAAGCGTTTAGCTTCGGTGGCCAGCTTTTTTATAAGTCGTATCGATGTGCTCGTGGATTCGCTTTTGGAGAAACTTATCGCCGAGGGCGGCAATTTGGGGGAACTGGCGAAGAAGGCGAAGGGGCAAGTGGCAATCGCCAGCGGAAAAATGGCCTATCAGATCTACAAGGAAATCTTCGGCAGTAACCGCTTCAAGGAACTGGCTTCTCAGGGAGCCCTTGTCCAGCGCCTGCTTTGGGCCAGCACCGGTACCAAGAACAAGGCGTACAGCGACGTGAAATACATCGAGGCCCTCATCGGACCGGAAACGGTCAACACGGCC
>Ga0182030_10013191_pt1 | contig 16470 bp, 7 predicted proteins | sample 812S3MmetaG_FD_121299 | JGI IMG/M metagenome (GOLD analysis project Ga0182030, IMG submission 121299) | Permafrost microbial communities from Stordalen Mire, Sweden - 812S3M metaG (Illumina Assembly) | ecosystem: Environmental > Terrestrial > Soil > Wetlands > Permafrost | place: Sweden...
ACTGCTTCTTCCACCGGTGGAAGGTCACTTCCGAGATGTTCTCCTCCCGGCACAGATCTTGGATGGTTTTCTCGCCGCGATCCGCCGCCCGCAGGATGCGGATCTTCTCTTCCGTCGTATACCACTTGCCTTTCATTGTCTGGTCCTTTCTTGCGGCCCAGACTAACACGTCAGGTGGCCCGAATAAGTGAGGTCACGTCACTTTGTCTCCGATCGGTCGAAAACCGGAGCGGAACGCAATCCAGAGCCGAAGGCATCGTCTCCGGAGCCTAGAAAAGGCTTGCTTGCAGTGTCAGGAGGGATAAAATGCGATCAATGAAACTGAATGGCCCGGGATGGTCGCGGGAGTAAGTCATATGGGAAATATCGGGCTAAACGAACTGACAGCGGCCTAACTAACCATCCACGTATTTCTCGTTACAAATCTCCCGACTGTCGAAGAACCCCTTGGCGGATTTTATTCAAGATGTCATGGCGACGAGATCCGCGCGTTCGAGGCCACACCTACGAGCCGCTAGGCATATAGCTTACAAGAGAATCGCGCTTAAGTAACCGTTTCTCCTTGCTATCGTAACTCAATGGCCCTAAGAAAAGCCGTTCTGTTTTTCAGTGAAGTCTCTTGGAAAAGCGGTTGGCGTGGAACTGCGGTTGTCCTTGAAGGCGCAAGGATAGCAGATTGAGACTAGGTCCAGTACGAACAACAAGCGAGTCAGTTTTCGGGTCGTAGCAGATGCATTCAGGCGCTCTAAGCCTGTATATTCTGAAGTTTTCCCTTACGGAATTTGTTCCCCTTGTCTGTTCTATGGCGATAAGGTGATGTCGCATATTTCCCTTCGGAACCAATCCAGTGTAATCCATCTCTGGATTTTCCGGGGTGTGAGCGTTGCGCACAGACTTATCCAGTGGACAGGTGCCACCGGCGAGCAAACCTCTTGGATGGATGTCTTATCGCACTTACACAGGCGGTTGATCCCGCACACCCGAACGACTGCGTCATTCGGCGAGGATTGTTGTCGCGGTCAGGCGTCAAGAAGCAATAGAGACAACGAAAGACAAAATAAACGGAGAGACCGGTGATGAAAAAGTTGAGCGTCATTCAAATGGTTGTTGCATTGCTTCTGGCAATGCGGGTATTGGCCGGCACCCTTGCAGAAAATGGCAATTTGACCGTTTCGAGCAATCTGACTGCCCAGTCGATCACGATCGGAGACGTAACGCAGACGAACTGGCCCAGTGGCCCAAACTCTGGGGCAATCGATTTGACCAGCGGATTGATCGACTTTTCGCAAACAGGGCTTCTGTATCGCATTACGCTGACTAACAACGCCAGTTGGGTGTTCACCAACCACGTTGCGGGCCGCCTTGTTTTCCTACAGATTACTGAAAACGGAACAGGCGGATGGACCAACGCATGGCCCGCAGCGCTTCTTTGGCCAAATGGCGGCATCCCAATGGGCGGAGATGTTTCTTCGAATGCCCTGACCGTGTACCAGATCCTAGATAACGGAACCAGTTGGTTGGTTCAGGCAGAGGGCGTAAACTACCAGACAAACAACTCCGCCTATGCGCTGCTGTTCGACGGGAGCCAGAATTATGTGAGCGTGCCAGCCTTCGCAAACAGTGCCACTACAACGCGGACTGTTGAGTGGTGGGCCAAGTCGACCGGAGCGGGCGGCGGGTTTTATCTCGGCTCCTGGCAAAATAGTCCCTATGAATACAATTTCTTGTGCGTTAATAACGTCGGTGCAGGCGAGTTGTATGTTCAGACCAGCACCGGCACGGTCTACCTCAGTCCTTCGCCATCGGAAGCTTCCGATGGGTCTTGGCATCACTATGCACTGGTGGAGACCAATGGCGCGGTCACGATATTTATCGATGGCAGCAGCCGCGCCAGCGCGACCGCCTCGTTGAGCATGGGAGGCACGGCCGATTTCGAAATTGGTGATATCGATACCGGCGGGTCAGGAGCGGCATATAGTGGCACAATTGACGAGGTCCGTATGTCCAAAGTCGCTCGCTATACCACTACATTCACGCCGGCGACTTCTTTCACTGTTGACTCGGACACAGTCGGATATTGGAAGTTTAATGAGGGCAGCGGCGGCACTGCCGCTGATGCCACGGGTATCCACAACGGCACGCTCCAAGGAAGCCCGCCGCCATCTTGGGTGAGGGGGAGGTGAGATACAGCATGAGCATTGAGCATGTAAAACTGAAGGCCCAACAGCACAGGTGCTTGTCATTCATAGTTCTGACGGTTCTATTATCGGTGTTTCCGTTGCGGGTGGGGTTCGCCCAAACCAACCTGACGCAAACAGACTCGACCCAGACCAATCTCTCATTTGGGTTGCCTGCGCCGACAGATTTCCAACGGTTGCAGTATTACTACGCTTCGTATCAGAACAGCCCGGCACCCGGAACCGAGCACGATATTTTTACGGTTGGTAATAACCGTTCGTGGAACGGAGATTGGAATTCAACCGTGGTGCCAACGCCGAGCCGCGCCCAACTCAATGCCATTTCACCGGCGCAGGTCGATTTGTTCAACCGCGCGGCGACATATACCAACGGCTCTTGGCAAATCGTGACTTCCCAAACCAACATACCTCTATCTGCTTTGACCATTACATCTTCCATGTATATGCAAATTCGCGCAACCGCTGGCCGCGATAAACAGTTGGCCAACTGTCAGCGAATTCAATCACAAAGTACCCAGTCGCTGTCAATTGGCCCATGAAGCATTGTGCTGAAAAAGGTGTTCCGTGAACCACCTGCGATGGCTCCTCCTCTGGGGCTGCTTGCTGGGTTTCGCTTTGAATACAACTAGCGGCTGGGGGACAACCCTTTACGTCGATGAAACGCTGGGCTCCAACAGCTACGATGGACGGAGCAACGTAGTGGCCAATGGACACGGCCCCAAACTTAATATCGCGAATGCGATCTCCATCGCTTCCAATGGCGATGTGATCGCTGTTGCGTTTGGCTTCTACCAGGAGACCAACTGGGATCTCGGAACGAAGTCCTTGACGATCAACCCCGCCAGCATCGTCACCATCTACGACTCCGACCCTACCACGACGGACACGGACCACGATGGGATACCGGACGCTTGGGAGGTGGCCAACGGACTGAATCCGTTCTATAACGACGCAGGCGAACCCAGCACCAATCCCTTCGCGCATGGCCTGACGAATCTACAGGTTTATCAGAACCAAAGTGTCCTGCTGGCGGACAACTACAGCACTGTGGGCGATGGCATTCCGGATTGGTGGAAGGTCATGCACGGGTTGTCCCTGACCGACCCCACGGTCGCGTTCTCGGATCCGGACAAGGACGGGCACACGAACCTGCAGGAATATAGAAATGGCACAGACCCGATGAATGCCAGCAGCTATCCGACCAACGCACCGGACTACGTGTGTTGGTGGCCGTTCGATGAAGGCAGTGGCACGAACACGGCGGCGATCGGGGCGAACCTGCCGGGTACGTTGATTGGTTCGCCGCCGCCCATCTGGACCAATGGGATATACTCGAATGCCTTGGCATTCGATGGCGTGTCGAATGAAGTGGTCGTGGCTAATGACCCACTGTTGTCGCCAACGAACGCCCTGTCAGTCATGGCATGGGTGAAAACGGCGACGAACATGACCAGTGAGGTGGTGGCGAAATGGAGCACGAACGAGGTGGCGGGCAGTTACCTCTTATCGTTGACCAATGGAGAGGTGGTACTGGAGTTGATGCTGGACGGCACATACACCGCGCTAGTTGGTACCGTGTCCTCGCTATCGGATACCAACTGGCATCACATTGCGGGCACCTACGACGGCGCGGAAATGCGGGTGTATCTGGACGGCGAGACCGTGGGGAGCCAAGCGGCCAGCGGCACGGTGGACGTGGTCGATGCGCCGTTGCGGCTGGGATTGCTCGCAGGTTTGCTGGACGATGTGCGTCTCTATCAGACGGCCCTGACGAGCAACGGCTTGGCGGCAGTTTACCACGGAGATTCCGATGGGGATGGGATGCCAGACTTGTGGGAACTCCAGCATGGCCTGAATCCCTTCAATCCCGACGACGCCGGCCTACCCAGTGTTAACCCATGGGCGCACGGGCTGACAAATTTGCAGGTTTATCAGAACCCCAGTGTTCTGAACGCGAATAACTACAGCACAATCGGGGATGGGATTCCCGATTGGTGGCGGGTGAAGTACTTCGGCACGACGACCAATAGCGCCTCATGTGCCTCTTGCGATCCCGACGGGGACGGGTTAACAAACCTTCAGGAGTATAACGGGACCAATGATCCGCTGGATTATTACAATGGCGTGTTACCGCAGTTGTCCATTGTCAGTGGCAATGACCAGACCTGGCTGACGAACCGGTTCTTACCGCAGCCGCTGGTGGTCTCCGTCATCGGTACGAACGGAGCTGCATTGACGAATGCGCCAGTGACTTTTGCGGTCAGCCTGGGGAGTGGGCTTATGGCCACCTCTACGAACGCAACGCCAATGATTTCCTTGATATTGCGGACGGACACCAACGGTTATGCGGCCGCGTATTTTTTATTGCCAGGCACGTTTGACACTACAAACCAGATCACTGTGACTGCAAGCAGTGGCGGGAATTCAACGCAGGTAGTCTTCGTCGCGCAGACCTATTCGCACAATCTGGACACTGACGGCGACGGCATGCCTGATTGGTGGGAGATCACGTACGGGCTGAATCCCTACAGCGGTATTTCACTGGGCGGAACCAATCTACAACTGGCCGGTTGGTGGAAGCTGGACGAGACCAGCGGCACGAATGTAGCCAACTCCACACCGGGTCACGTGGGGGGCGACGGCGGAGCGGTGAACATCGATACCAACAATGACCACGTATCAGGTGTCATCAGCAACATCGATGCGTTGCAGTTCAACGGAACCAATGCCTACGTAGAGGTACCGTATGTGCCGGCGTTTACGACGACCAACGGTGACATATCGGTCTCTTTCTGGATCAATCGCGCGATAGGGGGCGCGACAAGCCAGCCGGTATTGTCGTGGGGTAATGCCAGCCAACGCACATTCTGGGTGTTTGCGATTGATCAGTCCAATGGGCAGGACTTGTACCAGATTTTATTCAGCACAAGCACGACCGGCAATGAGGGCATGTACGTGAGCAGCGGGATACCGAGTACACAGGCGCTACGGCGAGGTGAGTGGTATCAGGTGACGATGACATATCACTACGTGGGCACTAGCAGTTCAATCATGAACATTTACATAAATGGGCAGCTGGATAGCACAAAAACCAATGCGTACGGTCCGCTCTACCTATCTACTCCGTATTCGATCTGGATGGGGGTCAATTCGACGGATTCCCTCTCAGGACCCTTTTTCGGTGGGCAGTTGGACGGGGTTCGTTATTATACCCAGGCGTTGAATGCCGATCAGGTGTTGGACTTGTATGAGGCGTTTGAAGACCCAGATCATGATGGATTGGTGAATCTGCAGGAGTATCTGCATGGAACCGATCCTCACAATGCATTCTCGGATGGCACGGGCATGTCTGATGGCTGGGAGGTCAAATATGGCTTGATTCCCTTTGCAGCGGATCCCAATGCAGATCCTGACCACGACGGGCTAAGCAATCTGCAGGAATACCAGGCTGGTACCGATCCGTTTTCAGCGGACACCGACGGCGATGGCATGCCGGATGGTTGGGAGGTGAAATATGGGCTGAACCCCACAAGTGGGATTTCATTGGGTGGAACCAACCTGCAACTGGCCGGTTGGTGGAAGCTGGACGAGACCAGCGGCACGAATGTGGCCAACTCCGCGCCGGGGCATGTGGGGGGCGACGGTGGGGCGGTGAACATTGATACCAACAATGACCACGTGTCAGGTGTCTTCAGCAACATCGATGTGTTGCAGTTTAACGGGACAAATGCGTACGTGCAGATTCCTCACATACCGGCGTTCACGACGACCAATGGTGATATTTCCCTTTCCTTCTTGATCAATCGCGCAGCGCCGGGGATAGACGTTCAGCCGGTGCTTTCGCGGGGAGACGCCACTAATCGCACGTTCTGGGTCTATGCTTACAATGGATCTAACAGCACATACACAATGTTGTTTACCATCAGTAGAACTGGCGCTGAGCACAGCGGCTTATTCAGCAGTGGATTACCGAGTGTGAGCTCGTTGCAAGATGGCCTATGGTATCAGGTGGCGATGACCTACCATTTTGTGAGCGATGGAAGTTCAATCATGAACCTGTACATCAATGGTCAGTTGGACAACACCCTAACTAACGCCTTCGGTCCGCTGTATCAATCAACGACCCCGATCTTTTTGGGGCGTAACTCTACTGACGATCTTCTCTCAGGAGCCTATTTCGCGGGCAAGTTGGCAGGGGTTCATTATTACACCCAGGCATTGCAGGCCGATCAGGTGGCAGACTTGTATGAGTCGTTTCAGGACCCTGACTATGATGGGCTGAACAACTATCAGGAGTTTTTGGCCGGTACGGATCCTCACAATCCCGATAGCAACAGTGACGGGATTCCAGACGGTTTATCGATCACCTTGGGGATCAACCCAACCAATATGGATACGGATGGGGACGGTTTGCCCAACGTAGCGGAAATCGCCCTGGGCCTGAATCCACTTCTATCTGACTGGCAGGCACCGCCCTCAAACCCGAGCGACCATACGCCGCCGGCCATTACTTTAAGTCAACCTGCTAACTGGACTTTAGTCCCATGAATAGACGGTCCACCCATCACCCTCGCTGGAAACGAATTATCGCCGCTGTCTTGGCGATGGCGGAACTTGGTGCTTCGATACCCGCTTTTGCCTTGACGACTCCTGACGTGCCTTCCACCGCGATCAAGGCGGCTGTCGTGGTCAACCGTTCGCTGCCAATCGTACGTCCACCATCACAGGCCCCGTTGTTCTCGAACCCGCCGACAGATGCTGAGATATTCTCGTATCGCTTTCTTGAAGATCCCTTGGTGCCGATGCTGGGCCTGACCACGGCCAGGGAGAATCGCGCGCTGGTCAAAGCGTTACTCGCTTATCGACAACGCACGGATCTCGATGACTTTTCGCAGATTCTAGGTTTCTTGAATGCGTACCCGCGTTCTGCCTGGAAGGTATCGCTGCTGGCTAATCTTGGGCATGCGTATCGTCGGGCCGGATATTTTTCCAGGGCTCTCGCCGCCTGGGAAGAGGCCTGGCACATGGGACAAGATGTGAGCGAACCGCAACCGCGCGTTGTGGTGGATCAGATCGTTGGAGAAATTGCGCAGCTCTACGCGTGGGTGGGACGCTATGAGGAATTGGAAGCTTTCTTTACCGAGATTAATGGACGAGACCTGCACGGACCCGCGATTGTCAAGGTCGACTCGGCGAGAGAAGGACTGTGGCTCATGCACAACCACCCGGAATCCGCGTTCAAATGCGGCCCATATGCGGTAGGAAGAATTTGGTCATCGGTGAATCACATTGATGCCCTGCCTGATGTTGTTCGAGAGGCGCAGTCTACCAAACAGGGAACCTCACTGACGGATGTCTTGGGCTTCGCCGAAAAGATAGGCATGAACTACCAGATTGCCAAACGAGAGCCTGGCGCGAAGGTGGTTGTTCCTTCTGTTGTACATTGGAAACTTGGGCACTATGGCGCGCTGGTTCGAGAGGAGAACGGTCGCTACCTGCTTCAGGACCCCACCTTTAATGCTGCCTATGGCTCGGAACAATGGATCACTCCCGAAGTTCTCAATTCCGAGGCTAGTGGCTATTTTATCGTTCCGGCAGGCGAGCTGCCAAAGGGATGGGAAATGGTGCAAGCCGATGAAGGGGCGCACATTTGGGGGCGCGGGCAGACGACGCTTAACAATACCGATGACACAACACCTTCTGACACAAAAACCGGGGGGAATGAAGATTGCGGTTGTTGCGGAATGGCCCGCTATTCAGTAACCGCAATGTTGGTCAGCTTGAATATAGTGGATACGCCTATGGGGTACAAAACGCCGCGCGGGCCGGCAATTAACTTTACCGTGACCTACAACCAGAAGGAGGCGGACCAACCAGCAATGTTTCTTTTTTCGAACATGGGGTACAACTGGACGCACAACTGGATGAGCTACATTGAGGATTATCCCGGAACTCCAAGTTCCAACGCGAATCTCTACGTCCGCGGCGGCGGGATGATTCGTTATGGGAGTTTCGATACGAACACGCAAAGTTTCGCCCGCGAAATTCGTAGCGGTGCCGCTCTCGTACAGGTTTCCACAAATGCTTACGAGCGTCGCTTCCCGGACGGCTCGAAGGAAGTCTATGCCATGCCAGACAGTGGATCGTCTCCGCGCCGAGTTTTTTTAACACAGGTAGTCGACCCGGCTACTAACACAGTGACACTGGCCTATGATTGGCAGTTTCGCCTCACGGCCATTCAGGATGCAATCGGGCAGGTCACGACGTTGTCATATGAGATGACGAACGACGTCTTAAAACTCACCAAAGTGACTGACCCGTTCGGACGGTCGGCCTCGTTCTGTTACAATTCCAGTTGCGACACCAATGGGACCGTAGATTCACTCGCACAAATCACCGACACGCTCGGGCTCACGTCGCAGTTCAGCTATTCTTCAAATAATTTCATTTATGCCCTGGCCACACCTTACGGCACGACAAGTTTCAATTACAGTGAAACAAATGTTACTCCGCAATATGCCACTGGATATGTGCGGTTTTTGGATGTCACCGATCCCTTGGGACTAAAAGAGCGTACAGCATTTGCAGAAGGAGGAGTTCCTTGCGGGGGTTACCCGGACTGCACGATTCCAACCAACATGGTGCCACCCGTATTCAGCGGCGGAAACCATTATATGAGCGACCGGAATACCTTTTTTTGGGATAAAAAGGCCATGGCGGAGTTTCCTGGTGATTATAGCAAGGCGCGTGTCATCCACTGGCTGCATGATTTTCCTGAGAACGGTTATGGCGTGACCTCAGGCTACATTGAAGCCGAGAAAAAACCGCTAGAGAATTGGGTGTGGTATTTGTATGAGAATCAAACCGATTCGCTCTCCGTCAACACCAACATGCTCGCTCGCCCTACTCAAATCGCTCGTGTGATGGACGACAGCACTACGCAATTATATCAGTACCAGTACAACGATGCGGGCAATATGACCGCCGCTTATGATCCACTTGGCAGGCAGACCGCCTATTTGTACGACACGAACAATGAAATTGATTTGCTGGAGACGCAACAGGCCGAAGTCAATGGAGGTGTAACCAATTGGGCGACACTGTCGCAGTTCACCTATAATTCGCAACATCAGCCGGTGACGGCCACGGACGCATCAGGTCAGATCACAACTTTCACCTACAATCCGTACGGCCAATTGACTGCGGTTACGAATGCACTGGGGCAAACGACGACCATGTTCTACGACAGCGACGGCTACCTAACGAATACGGTGGGTGCGGTTCCGGGGGCGACAAGTAGTTTTGGTTATGAGCGCGATGTGAGCAACCATGTTGTCTTCGGTCGCATCAATTCTGTCACTGATTCCGAGGGGTATACTGTGACCTTCGATTACGATGCGATGGACCGAGTCACGAACGTGACGTACCCAGATGGCAGCACGGAGCGGAGCATATATGACAAGCTCGATCTGGTAGGAAAAAAGGATCGTCTGGGTCATTGGACGCGCTCAACCTACGATGCCGATCGCCGATTAGTTGCTGTTTCCGATGCTTTGGCGCGTCTCACACAGTTTCAATACTGTAACTGCGGGGCGCTGGACAAGTTGATCGATGCCCTTGGCCATGTCACCTCGTGGACATACGACTTGCAAGGACGCGTGACGAGTAAACAATATGACGATGGATCACAGATGTCCTATGCCTACGAGAACACTACGAGCCGCCTCATACAGATGACCGATGCTAGGGGGCAGTCCACGTTGTACGCGTATAATCAGGACAATACGCTCCAGCAGGTCAGCTACTCGAACTCTGTCATTTCTACCCCGCCAGTCACCTACACGTACGGCACGAACTACAACCGCATCGCCACTATGACGGACGGCACCGGGACGACCACATACCAGTACAATCCGACAACGAATACAGTGCTGGGTGCAGCGAAGCTTCTCAGCGTTACGGGGCCATTGGGCGACAGCGCGATCACGTACACGTACGATGAACTGGGGCGCGTCACCTCTCGTGCAATCAACGCTGTGACCAACGCGGTGGCCTACGATGCCCTGGGGCGAATAACAAACGTGACAAATCCCCTGGGGTCTTTTACCAACAGCTACGTAGATGCGACAGCGCGGTTGAGCGCGATGACCTATCCGAATGGACAGATCACGACCAACATCTACTTAGATAATCTTGGCGATCAGCGGCTACAGGAGATTCGGAACAAGAATGGTTCGGGCAATACACTCTCCAAATTCGATTACACGTACGATTCGATTGGCCAAATCCAAACATGGGCACAGCAAGCGGGCGTCACGTCCACGAACGTTTATGCATTGAGATACGACCGCGTAAATCAATTGATTGGCGCCACGCTTCAGGATGCCAATACAGCAGCGATATTGCAGCAGAATTTCTACGCTTACGATGCGGCCGGCAACCGCACCAGCGAAGAAGTAGACGGGGCGCTGACCGGAGCAACGGCCAATGACCTCAACCAAATCACGGCTTTGGGCGGCGGCGGACAATTACGGTTTGAAGGCAGTGTGGATAAGACATCGTTGGTAACGGTAGCCGGGAGCCTTGCAAGTGTCACTTTCACCAACGCACCGGGAAGCAATACGGTCTTTGATAGCGCGGTGAATGTCTCTGTCGGCACCAATACGGTCTCCGTGATCGCGGCGGACTTTGACGGCAATTCCGAGACGAACAATTATCAAGTTATTGTCTCCAACCAGACGACGCGCGCGCTGGCGTACGATCTCGACGGGAATCTCACCAACATCACCAGCGGTAGTGCCAGCACCAACTACCAATGGGATGCAGTGAATCGCCTGGTGGGGATCGTTGCTATTAACGGAACGGCAACCAACTCGACTGCATTTACATATGATGGCTTGTCCCGTCGGGTGCGAATCACCGAACTCAGCGGCTCTACGACCAACAACGATAAACAGTTCGTCTGGTGCGGTCAAGAATTGTGCGAAGAGCGCGATACCACCGGCACGAATGTGACGAAACGCTTCTTTGGACAGGGTGAACAGATCAGCGGCACGAATTATTTCTTCGCGCGTGACCATCTTGGCTCAGTTCGGCAGATGACCGACACCAATGGCACGGTTCGCGCCTGCTACAGCTACGATCCGTATGGAAGGAGGTCGAGCAATCAGATAGTTTCTGCTCCTATTGAAGCAGACTTTGGATTCGAGAATTATTATTATCATGCCCCAAGCGGATTGCAGCTTACACTGTTTCGCGTATACAGCGCAGATGTAGGACGCTGGCTAAATAGGGATCCGATTGAGGAAGACGGTGGAATTAACCTTTACCAGTATGTCGCCAACAACCCCATCAACAACATAGACCCTGATGGACTGACATTGTTAAGTAACTGGAATTTCTTTTGGAGTTGGGCTTCAGGTAGTGGCCAGCAAAACCGAAACTACGGCCCCAACTCGACGGAAACGCAGGAGATGGAGAATTCTCCAGGCGGAGATAAACTTAGAAATGCGTTTTACAACAATGGCTGCAAAAATGTAAATAATTTTGGCTATGGCACCACCGAGGCTGCTAAGGACACGCTTCCCCATCCATCACAGTGGAGTAGCACGGCGCTTCAAGTAGGTGGTTTCGGTGGAGCTACCGCTACAGATAATGGGAACGGCACTGTAACCTTCACTATTCCGAATGTCGCGGGAACCCATTCGTTCTTTTATCACATTGTCCCCGACCGAAGCAGTTCAACTGGACCGGGACGGAACGTCAATCAAACTTTCCAGTGGACCGAACCAATTGATAAAAGCAAATGCAAATGCCCCAACAAATGAGGAACATCATCGTGAAGTGCTGGCTTGGATTGAGTTTGTTAAGCATCCTATCTGGGTGCGGAAAGCCAGTAACTCAGTCCGGCTTGGTTGGCACTTATGTAGCCGACTACACGGCTGCGAAGGAAACACTAACCTTGCTTCCAGATGGCAAGTTCACGCAGCAAGTGACGATTAAGTCCAGTTCTCAAATGCTTGCAACCAACGGAATGTGGACGTTCGATGCAGCGGACAAGAGGATAACCTTCCATGACAGTTTCTTGAGTGTTCTGGATGGTTTTGGCCAGCCGAAGAAGCGGCCTGAACCTGGCACTGCCATGCTGCCGGTTGTTGATAAGTTTGGGAATGTCCAAATCGGAGACGACCCAACCATTGAATACAAGAAGCAGCCGAATCCGTAACATCCGTGCTATCCGTGGTGCCACGATGAAGTGAACCATCAGAAGAGATGTTTTGCATCAAGACACCATCCCCTTACGTCAGTAGAGGCGGTGCAGGTGCGACGGCCAAGCAGTGTTGAAATGCGTTGAAGGGTGTTGACGGGTTCAACGGTTTTCAACGCTCCCGGTCAACGCAACTCAACACCAGCCATCCACTCGCCGAAATCATCCGGCAAAGTCACGCTAAAGGGACGTCTCCAAGATTTTGAAGCCCGATTGGAGATGGGAGAATTTCTAAAGGGACACGATCAGGCGCTCCTCGACATCAAAGAGAAGATTGAGAAACAACTCAAGGCGGTTATGTGTCGCACCGAGCGGACCTGGTACTTGGATGACAAGGACAAAGGCATTCGTGAATATCCTCGCCGCATTCCGCCCTACCGGTTACCCACGCGGGTCGAGACGAAGGAATTTCTTCGCCTCCGACGCTACTTGTCGCGCCATGAAGAACATCTCGGAAACATTCTGGACTATTGGAAATCATGCCCGTCCGTTCTCACTTTCATGGACAGCCGCTACAAACTAATGACAGCAGTGCGGGCCAAGCTCCCCAAGGCACTCGTGGCTCAAGACGCTGATTTGGTTAAACTGGGCAACCAAAACCTCAAGTTTCGCATGTTGTCGAGATTGTTGTTCGGGACACGAAGGCGCAGGCCATGGAAGTACTTATGGATAAAGCCAACTTATTGTTATTATGAAGACACTTTCTACAAGAGCGAGACCCCTGCGAAATACTTGGTTTTTTCACACTGGAGATTCGTTCCCAAGGCACTCGCACTTTTGCTCAGCCACCAAGTTGAGACACTGCTCGGATTTCACCCAACGAAGAAAGAGCCGATTCCTTTACGCTTTGCTCGCAAGGGGGATGTGCCCTCTTCTTTCCACGTCATGGAGATCTGCTACCCCTCACTGGCGCTCGCTGTAGAAGTAAAACCTCTGGAACTGGCGAAACGGGCCTTGGCGGCATCGGGAGAGAAGACAGTTTCTTACCGTCGTCTTCAGGTGGAAGCGCGCAAGGATGTCAAGCGACTACTCGAAAACGCGAAAGTCCGGGTAGCAGTTAAATCGGGGCGTGTGCCCCTTTGGAAGATAATGGCAAGACTGGAGGGACATCTCGACAAACGTCAGGAGCTTAATGGGTTGATTGCTGCGGCGTTCAACAACACAGACGTCGAGGGCGAGCACGGCAAACCGGTGTCAGCGGCTTACGAAAAGCATCGCCGTAAGTTTCTTGATGCCATGCACGACCAAGCACCGACCGCCGTATCAAAACGAATTTTGAATAGGCTAACCGACCTCGCGCTCAATTCGCCTGCTGTGTGTTTGATCCGTGCCCTACTATCTGTACCCCTTGCTCAACTGGCCAATCCTCTGCTGACGCACCAGACAGCCAGCACAGAACGATCAATTTCGTTAGTCATGGAATTATGCCTGAACGAACTACGCAGCTACTTCAATAAGCCAATTGTTAAGGCTGTAATAGACCGAACATACCCGCGTGAACGACATTACACGAGGCGCATTCTGAGTTATTGTCGGGACGCTCATTACCAAGCCGTGTGGGACGAGTTTTGCTTTCTTTTGCCAGTGGCGACGGAAGATCGAGACGTCAAGAAAACTGTTGAACTCTTGAGACATATCATTGGACTGTCGATCGGTACCCCAGGTATAAATGTCTGGCGAAATGGCAAGATTCAAAAGCGTCCTACTCCCAAGAGGTCCCATTTCGCGTTGGCGTTTGGCGATGATGTTGAATCCTCGGCCACATCTTCCAAGAAGACCGCCTCCCGCAAGACGCTCGTCCGGGAATCGTTCAATTCGCCGTTTTGGCCATTTCTCCTGGCAACGACATCGGTTGGACAAGAGGGCCTCGACTTCCATCTGTTTTGCCGCAACGTGGTGCATTGGAATCTACCCGCCAACCCCGTAGACCTTGAACAACGGGAGGGGAGAATCAATCGTAGGAACTGTCTCGCGATCCGACTCGGGATCGGCAAGGACCACCCGTTTGAGAAACTTGCAACAAATGATGCGAGCAACCACGCGAACATCTGGGCCCGCGCGTTCGAGGCAGTCAACGAAGACCATGCAAACTTGCAGCGGCACAAGAGCGGCCTCTATCCACACTGGATCTACCAAACCCGCACCGGAAAACAGACGCCCATGACTCGCATGGTATTCTCGTATTCACTAAGTGAGGATGCCCGGCACTATGATCTCCTGAAGCGGAGCCTCTACCTTTATCGGCTTGTTTTTGGGCAACCACGCCAGCAGGGACTCCTTCGTAAGCTACAGGAGAAGCTGGACCAGATAAAGGATCCGGTTTCTCGTGAGGCTGCGTTACAGGCCTCTACCCGTTATATGATTAACCTCGCACCGTTTGAAAAGGGCACTGCGTTGAAGGCGGCTCGCAAGAAGGCTGCAGACAATTTGTACGATGCTAGCTTCTATAGTTCTGTTGTTGACCAAGCCCGCGTCATGCTGGAGCGCCACACCGCCGAATTGGCGGCGGTGCGGGACGAGATCGAGTTTCTCTTGTCCGTCGTCAATCGGAATCCAAGGGCACCAGCATGCACAGATGAACACATTCAGGGGGCGCTCGCTACACTCATTTATCTTACCAACCCTTACGACGACGACTATGACATTCACAATAGCATCGGCTTCAGAAGTGACATTGAACTGATTCAGAGAACGTGCGGAACAATTCGCGCAGCACTCGCAAGAGCGGCAGATACCATATCCCTGGATGCTCACTCGGCCATAACGCCAGCAGTTCTAGATCTGGCAAAGGAGTAGGACAGCTTTTGTCCAACCTGTCTGCTATGATGGCGGGTAAACTATGGTGAGTTCATGTCCTGTAATCTGATCGCTGCGCCGACGTTTCCGCTGCTGGAGCAGCGGTTGCTGACGGATCTTCGGGATGCCTGCAAAGAGGACCCGATGGCCCCGAAATGGCTCGTCGTGCCCAACGCGACACTGGCAAACCACTTGCGGGTGCACTTGGCTCGCGACGCTCAGCAAACCGTATTTTCAAATGTTCGTGTAGTAAACCTGCCGCGCTTCGCACAACGGATCAACCAAACTCTGACAGGCCGCGACACGCCACCGTGGAGTCCTGTACTTGATCTGATGCTCTTCGAGTTGGTCGAGACGTTGCCTGCCCAGTCAGCGCTGGTGAATTTGAAGGGAATCAGCGGCGGCCCAACGCTTCTCCGACAGGCGTTCACGGATCTGGCCGAGGGCGGATTCGGCACCGAAGAAATGACAACACTCGAAAACTTGGCGAAAGAACCTGATTTGTCTTCGCGAGAGCGTGACCTGCTCCAATTGTATGCACAATGGTGTGCACTGGTCCGCAAACGCGATGTGGCGTGGGCGCCGCTGACACTCCAAGCCCTTCCTGAAGCCATTGAAAGCGCAACGGAAGAGCAACTCACTGTGACGCTGTCCGCCGAGTGCGGACAGCAGCCGCGGGTGTTTGTGTACGGGTTCTACGACTGGATTGATGTACATCTTGGGTGGCTCACGCCTCTCGCTCAACGAGTGCAGACGACGATTTATTACCCGTGGACACTCAAAGACGGAAAACCGCACCCAGCATTTTCGTTCGCTGAATCCGTGCTTGCTCACTTGCGTGGTCGATTGTCTGTCACCGGCGAAGAAACTATTTCCGCGCCTGCCCAAGAACCTGCCAAGTTTTTTCTCCAAACTTTCCCGGAGGGCGAGATTGCCAGTAAAGCGCCCTCATTCCTTACCCGTCAGCCAGCCGCTGGCACGCGGGCGGAGGCGATTTCGGCAGCACTCCGCGTACGCCGCTGGATTGACGAGGAGAAGATCGCCCCCGCTGACATCCTAGTCGTTGCTCCGCAGGCCGAGAATTATTGACCGGGTTCACTTTTCTGTACCACTCCACGTGTTAGTTGGAGCCATTGGTTGAAGTTACGTTTTCGTTCTGGTTTTGTCCATCCTTGGCGGAGGGAGGGCGGAGCCCGACCATAGCCGAGG
>Ga0182030_10013192_pt1 | contig 16468 bp, 12 predicted proteins | sample 812S3MmetaG_FD_121299 | JGI IMG/M metagenome (GOLD analysis project Ga0182030, IMG submission 121299) | Permafrost microbial communities from Stordalen Mire, Sweden - 812S3M metaG (Illumina Assembly) | ecosystem: Environmental > Terrestrial > Soil > Wetlands > Permafrost | place: Sweden...
AAAACCCTTGCCCTCGGCGAACGGCTCGGCCTTCAGTCCACTGTCTCGCCACTGCCGAACTCTCTCGGCCCACTTCGCTTCCGTTTCCGTCATGCCCCTATCGTGAGGCCATCAATCCGTCGCCGGAAGACGTGCTTCATACATCGGATACAAATAAACTGGCCTCGCGGGAGGCTCACTCGACCATACCGCCGCAGATGCATCGCAGACGTCATGACCGGCGCAATGCAGGAATCTCAAGCTCCTCGGCTCCCGGGGGAAGACGTATTCCGAACTCGTTCTGAAGCACCGACAGAATCTCCGGGATATCGGAGAGAGCGCGTTTTACAACACTTCCACGATCTCGAATGACGAGCTGATCATCCATGAGAGTTCGTTCGCCCTGGTCATCCGCACGCATAGCCATCAAATGCTCCCGAAATGACGAGAGCGGATGCGTCGACGTGAACCAGTTTGCCATCTCGAAGTCGATGGCCAAGAGTGGCTCTCGCGTAAACGCGTAGAGATCTTGAAACTCGCCTGTGGCGTCTTGAATCGACAGCACCCGTACGTGCGGCTCGCAGCGAATTCTGAACGTCCGACCCGCGACCCGTTGTATGCCCTCGTCTACCCGAAGGCTCGACCGAATTCCTCGTGCGCCGAACCCAACGTCGACAATTCTCGGGCCGTCCGAAAGAGCGACCTCTAGCAACATGTGCGTTCGCGGCCTCGGCGTCGTCGCCTGCCAGCGTACGCGCGCACCCAGGCGCTGCACCGTGAACCCGAGCGACTCGAGAACGTCGGCAAAGAGCGTGTTGTGCTCGAAGCAGTACCCACCGCGCCTAGCGCCTACGAGCTTGCGATGAATTGAGTCGGAATCGATGCAAATCGCGCGACCTAAGAGAACGTCGATGTTCTCGAAAGGAATGGATCGCACGTGCGCATCGATAAGAGCCGACAAAGTCCCCTCCGTGGGTTCTCGGACACCCCGGTAGACGATTCGCTCGAAATATTCTCCTAAATCCCTGTCTACCATCATCGTGCAATCTCCAGAACATACACATGACCTCTGAGCGCGTCACGACGCTGCGCGCGTCATCCCCGCGGTCTCAGCATCGAGCCGAGCGACTGCTCGATCAACACCGACCCGCTCAATCTGCATGCCATCCAGCATAGCCGGAGGTACGCTCGGTACGATGTTCGACCCTCCTCCCGCGTTCCCGTCCGAGCACCTCGCATACAAAGACACGGAGTTTCTCGACAGCGACGACGCTCGTCCAATTCGAATTCTCGCCGAATACCTGAAGCCGCTTGCGGTCTTCCAGCGCGAGGGAATAGACGGGACGATCGTCTTTTTTGGGTCAGCGAGACTGACTGAAAATGGCCCACTTGGTCGATACTATGCAGACGCTCGCGAGCTCGCGCGTCTTGTCGCGACGTGGTCGAACGGATTGCCGCCCGGTGCTCAGCGATTTGCGGTCTGCACTGGGGGAGGCGGTGGGATCATGGAGGCTGCCAATCGAGGCGCATCCGACGCAGGAGGCAGGACGATTGGTCTCAATATCGAATTGCCTCACGAACAGAAGCCCAATCCGTATCTCACGCGCGAGCTCTCATTCGATTTTCGATACTTTTTCATGCGAAAATTATGGTTTGCCCACCGTGCGCGCGCTCTCGCAGTCTTCCCGGGTGGCTTTGGAACGCTAGACGAGTTGATGGAGATCTTGACGCTGCTGCAAACTCGCAAGATCGCCCAAAGACTTCCCATCGTGCTCTATGGGTCGAGCTACTGGAACGACGTCGTGAACTTCGACGCGCTCGTACGTCACGGAATGATCGAGAGACAGGACCTAGACCTATTCAGGTTTGAAGACGATCCGAGGTCTGCGTTCGAGTTCTTGCGCAGTCGCCTTGCTCCGGATCCGACGGGGTAGTCATCGCCTATGTTGATCACCTGGAATGGGGGTTCATGCTAACGAGCAGAACGAACGTGCTCTATTGGATCGTCAACCCTAGAAAACAAAACTCGAATGGAGTTGAATTATTGGGATTTCCTGGCACGACGAGTCCAATCGTGCTGACGGGTGTATTGGTATCAAAATAGTTTCCGTTCCCTTCCGCGGGAGACATCGTCTGAAGAAGAGACAACGGAAAAGTGTCGGATGTCGCATCCACGTTCAGCGGATAATACCAGTTCATATCGCTGCCCGTGATACTAACCTGAAGCCGCAACGGAGAGCCCGCATAGTTTACATAGTAAACCGTCACGTCAGTCCCCGACAATTGTGCCGTGTTCGTCGTGCCCCCGGCAGTCGATTGATTGACATTGAACGATGCACCACCCCAGGACTGGGACGAGCTGTTCATTGCAACCGTTCCCTTGGCGCAAAAGAACGATCCCGAGTCGGGCCACCAAAACGTGCAATCGGTTCCGTTGCCGCCGACGTCCGAGTTGATTTGTCCTTCGAACACCTGTGAGTTGCCCGCGTCCAAAACCAATAGGCCATCGTCCCCAATGGTTGGTGCGCCTTGGGCGTGACCGTCCGGAACCGCAGCGACCTCGCGCGGAGGTCCAGAATCGTCGTCCCCCAAATAGAGCGATGTCGAGCCGCAGCCCGTAAGCATCCCGATGACACATAAGCCTGCACCGAGTCGACGAGGCTTGGGCCATCCTATCGAACGAAAAAACATGCAACCCGTTCCAAATCGTTGAGTTCCCAAGCGATTTCCCCTTTCCGTTTGGAACATCCATCCATCGTGGCGCTCCCGGAATATCGCATCCGAGTCCACGATCCAAGGAGGGTGTCGACCAACTTCCGTCTGCGTGTGACATTCCATGCACGTTGGAGGCCGGTCAAGAACACTGCAGGCCGATACGTGTCTAGAGTTCTCTCCGCACTTGAATCTCGGTGGCAAGGCAGAGCGCGCGAGGGCGAGGAGTAGAAATCGCGCGGGGGCGAGAACCGCCAGAGCCAAAGACGATGAGCGGTCGAGAGGATGACTCGACCAATATCTCGCGGGAGCACGCAGACGTCGAAAGCCTCGCGACGCTCGTGTCCCGGTGGTCTATCCTTCCAATTCTGACGATCGATCGCGAAAGCCTGCTCCCGGACATGGCCCTCACCGCCACTTACCGGATTTGCGCGCGCGCTTGTCAGCGAGTCCTGGGCGTCCGCCGAGACGCGCTCAGAATTGGCTGAGGAACGTCCAGACGTTCTGATATTCCCAGCTCGACTGCTGGCCCGGATCGGTCGGGTCAGGCGTGTGCGGCCCAACGAAGGAGCAAAATTCCACCGGATACCCCGTCTTGCAGCCAGCGTAGTTCGTGCACACATGAGTTGACGTGGCCTGCGTAGGAGTCTCCGCCGTGCAACCATCGGCCGCGGCCCAGGTTGCGCAGATCGACACGCCGCCAGAATATGGGAGCACCGAATCCTGGGTTCCGTGAGAGGCATAGTAGGCGACTGGTTTGCTGGAGCTGGCTTTGCAGTTATCGGTATTGCTCAGATAGGCGACGGAGTAGATCGCGATGGCGCGAACTCCCCACGCGGCTGTCGCTCCGCTCAGCGGTCTGTCGCAAGCGGTCTGTTGGGACATGCTCGCTCCGTAACTCCAGCCCGTCGCAAAAATCCGATTTTCGTCAATACAGAAGTTCTCTTCGATCTGCGCCACAACAGCATCGGCTAGAGCCATGTCCGAACCGCTCGTGTTGGGCCATCCACACCCCGAGGCAGACGTACAGTTCTTACCCGACTCCTGCCCGTTCGGAGCCACGAAGATCGTGCTGCTGTTGGACAGGGGAAGAAGATGATAGTAGTTATTTCTGTACATTTCGTCGTCGTTGCCATTGAGCTCGTGATAGGCAATGACAAATTTATACGGCTTGGTATTGTCGTAGTTCGTCGGCACATTGAGGATGTATTCGCGCGCCATGCCAGCGGCCGTAATCGCAATGTGATGACCGTTGTTGTAGTCGCTGCTCGCGATCGTCGGCGCCTTTCCGCAACCTGCGCTCATCTGCGTCGCACCGCCATCTCCTGCCGGCGCGCCTGACGAGCTCCCAGATCCATCCGGCGTGTTTCCCCCGTCGGCGCCCGACGATCCACCACCGGAAGATCCGTTTCCGCTCGAGGAGCCGCCGCTCGAACTCGAGCTGCCTGCCCGCGAACCGCTGCTCGAACTCGAGCTGCCTCCGGATGAGCTGCTGCTCGAACTCGTGCTGCTGCCCGAAGAGCCGCTGCTCGAACTCGAGCTGCTGGGTGGCGCTGGCGAGCCACCGCTTGAACTGTAGCTGCTGCCCGACGAGCTACTCGTCGAAGCCCCTCTACCGCTCGACGTCCCCGTTCCTCCGGTCGATCCCTTCTGGCCACTCGAGGATGAACCGCTGCTGCTGCCCGCGCCACTCGATGATGACGAATTGCCCCCGCCGCTGGAGCTCGCCTGATCCAACGGTAGCGATTGCGAGGTCGAGTCGCCCCCACAGCCTGCAGCTGCGAGTACCAGCAAAGTCCCAACCATGAGAGTCCCCGAGAGACTGTGCAGAGCAAGATTGTTTGCCATAAGACCTCCAGTGGATGTGTCGCTGGCGCAGAATCAACAGTTCGCGTCGAAAGCGACGCTTTCTATAACGTTACAGCTATCTCTAGGAAGAGCCGCGGCGTCCGGAATCGGAGACGTGATTGAGATTCCCGGCATGATTCAATAATATGAGGACACTACCGAAGCGAGGCTCTCGAGGAAACAGTCCGCACGTCCCAAGCCTCGGAATATCCAACAAAGCCTCCCGTCGACCGGCGGTCGATCCGCCGCGCTGGCCTCCGTTGCCCAATCTACTCCGGCACAGACTGACTCGCGCGCCACGCCTTGCTGGAGTTGCACCTCGCTGCGGGCCTCAGTCCCGTTTTGCGAGGCCTTCTACTGACTGCCGGACGCGATTCGGTTTGTAGGAAAAGTGTACCGTCCGACACGTCTACAAATTGACCATCATGAGAACGAGGGGAACAAGAGTCTTCGAGCCAACACAAGCGGACGAACCCGGCGGGCCCACACAGTTCGTCTGCCTCCAATCCCATTGGGTATTCAAAAAGATGTTGTCGCCCACCCGCCATATGGTCCCAACGCCGACATACCACTGGTACGCTTCTATCGAACCGCGATCCTCCCCGAATAGGCGAAAAATCCCATTATGCTGCATCACGTACAGCTTGGACGCATCCGGAAGAGGGTAAAACCGCAATTCAAGCTCCACCCCAGCCTGCCACTGGTTGTAGCTCATCACATCCAGAACCTGGGGATTAATCGGGTCGGGCGACGTCATCCCGCGGGTCGTACCGAGTTCAAATGTGGCCTTTGGGTGTGTCGTGATGAAGTGATTCCAGCGCATCAGCCATTCGAGGATGGCCGTGTAGTTTGTCTGGTCGTTCCAGGAGCCGGCACCCGCCAGAAGCGCCGACACATTGTTGAGCGCAGCGACATCGAGATAGTTGAATTGTATCGTGATAGGCGACCTCGGAATAGGTCGATAGATAAATAGGTTGTCAAACTCCGTCTGGACCGCACTTAGATGTCGGTCCTGATCCACCGTCGATACTTGGTAACGCTCGTAAAGCTGAGCGCTAAACTTACCGCTGCTCGCATACACGGCTCGATTGTCAAACCGGTAGTCGCGCTCGAAACCGGTCCGCAGAAGTCCGACGGCCTTCTCATCGTTGGTCACCGAAACAGCGGGCATCACGGAGATGGGACCCATCGACGACAACCAACGGCCCGGGTAGATGCCGAGCGCCGCGACTGCCGTCGTATTGGCGTCCCGCGTCGATGGCCCCAGAGTCACATTGCCGGGGCCCACTGGGTTCGTCTGAGAAAGGGATGGCGTCACCGTAACGGGCGCCGACGCTGGCGTGACCGCGGCACCTGCTGCACCGAACATGAAGGGGGACGCCAGCATGGCGCCACCGGGAAGACCATTGGCACTCACGCGACAGGCGCCGACACCTCCAGGGACGATCCCCACGGGATTTTCTCTCCCATTGACACCCCCCGGACTGACGACACCTGGGTAACCCGTGGCAGAGGCCATCGCAGGCGCATTGGGGCCTCCGGAATAGACGCCGCCCGGCGCAGGCACGATCGGACTGAGACTGGTCGTACTCGGCCCGCAAGGGCTTACTCGGGCTGCAGCGAAACCTTGATTGAGACCACCATAGCTGAGAGAGCTCGACGTCGTCGCGATCGCAGTCGCAGGAAGGCTCGTATCGTCGTAGACCACATTGTAGCCCAATTGGGGAATCAGGCCCGGGATGACCGACGTCTGGGCTCCCGAGTACAGCTCCCAGTGCCACGCCGCACGCTCCCAAACGTTTTGCTGAGCTGGGTCCCGCGCGACGTCTCGGCTACGAAACAAGGCATAAATTGCATCCGTCGCGGTCGGCGATAAGCGACCTTCGATCCGAGAGAGCGACACTCGGTCATCAAACACATGAACGGTGCCCTCTCGGGTCGACGCATCAGATATGCTGTATAGCGCATTGATGTTGAATCGCTTAATATAGGGAATGATGTGAGCGGCGTCGTACTCAGTTTGACCCACGACCTGAACGCGATTGGTGGAGTAGAACCCCGGACTGTCGAGCGTCGTATCTCCTACCTGAATGCTCGCGGCCGGATACTTTTCGTGATTGACCTGAAAACGCGCAAGCGCATGTTGAAGTGTCCCGATCCCCGGACCCGTCGAGAGATACGACGATTGCCGGTCAAAGAACACCGTAGTAGGCATAAAGCTCACAGGATAGCCCGTCAGGTTGACAACAGCCTCGTCGCGCATCCTGCCAAAGCGCGTGGCGTCCGACCCGATCGAGTTGTAGCCCTCTTGCTGATAACGGCCCGTAGCCGATCCAGCGAGCGAGGGGTTGGAGAACCGAAGAAGAGTCATCGCCGCAAACCCATCTTGACGGCTTACGTCTTCCCGATGGGATCCGCCGAGCTCCGAGTACCCCGTGAAAAGGCCGTCCTTTCCGACTGCCCGCTGAAATCGCTCGTCGATGATACCCGAGGCGAGCTCGCGCCCAGCCACTCCATTGGAACCGATCTGCTGCACGTGAACCGCGCGGGCCCCGATTTCGACATCCGACGATGGTTTGACCGACACTCGCTCGGAAACGAGAAATTCGCGAAGCGGATCGCCGCTCTCCGCGCCGGCATTCTGCTTTCGGTTGAGAACCTCGAGCGTAAACACTATGAGCGACGCCTTCGAAGCGTCTGTCTTGTCCGAGATCGACAGCTCTATGACAAAGCGATCGGTCCACGAATACGAAGCATACGCGGTCGTAAGGCCGAGGTCGATGACGGACGTGCCGAGGCTCGGGTTGGTGTTCTGACGGTCCAGTGGCAGCTCATAGTTGAAAAGCGCCTGCGCGTTGGCGGTCGACCCCATGTCGTGAATCGCCACCTGAATCTGCTCATTTGCCTGCTGATATGTCGCGTAAACGCTCTCAGTCCATCCGTGATTGATATACTTCGGGGCGGCGCCGTCGATCTGATTGTAAAGGCCTGCTTCGTCCGTAATAACATTTGGGGTGCCCGATTGAACCCATTGGCCGACCTCGTTGTTTGACGGCAACAGGTCCAACGCCGACAGGTTGCCAAGGTCCTTCTTCGGCATGAGATCCACTTCGTATTCGACCGAAATGACGCTCAGATCGTCGATGCGCTCCGGGTTGAGAAACGTCAATTGCGCGGCAGGATACACGATGGTGTAGTCCATTCCGCTGGTCAGCAGCATTCCATCGACGGTAACTCGCTCGGTTGCCGGAATGATATTTTTGGTCGTGAGCTGATAGACGTTCTGGCGAGGGCCCGTGAGAAAGTCTCGGACGACCTGCCCTCGCCGAAAGCCAGCATGGATTTCCGCAGCCCCTTTCGACTCCAAATCTGGAGTCGAAAGCTTCATTCGGGCGCCCTGCAAGAGCAAGGGGCGATCGAGCCCCTCTTCTAAATATCGGTACTGAAGCTTATCACTGACGTCAATCTGTCTGAGTATATCGTGCTTATTGCCTATGTATTCGACCTTATATTGAAGATCACGAATGCCAGACGCATCGACTTGTCCGTAGTCAAGCCACACCGATCCGTTGAGCTGGCGGTCACCGCCAATTCGTTGCCCGAAGCCGACGCCCCCGACCGCCGTCGCGTATCCGCCAGGCGCAAACTGATTGTGCGTGAAGTCGTATGGAGTCGAGCCATTGAAAGTTCCGAAGGCGTTGACGCGCGTGCTGCGCTCGCTCGTTTGAGTGACCTCGATGCTTCGCGTCTGCCACACGTTGGCAGAAGTATCGAGCGTCTCCGCGCCATCGGGGAATACGACCGTATATAGGCTGCCCACAAGAAGCGTTCCAATGGCTCCTTCTTGCCTGAGCAAGCCGTCGGCCTTCGAGTAATGGTAGAATGCGTTCGTAGTTTCGTTGTATTGGGCCACTCCTTTGTCCGTCGTCATGAACACATTGGGCGGAGACACCTCGATACCGACCACTGACCTGCCGTCGAGGCTCGCCTGCTGAGGAAAGGCCCCGATATGGTCTTGGGAAGCGCTGAATTTCGCTAATCCGTTTTCAGTGGCGATCCAGATCGTGTCTCCGTCTTGAACAAACGTTCGGATTTGGTCGCCACCTATCTCCTTGCTCGAGAAGTTGCTAAACACGCGGGTCTCCGTGCGAAAGCGCGAGAGTCCCACATCCGTACGCATCCAGACGTCGATGCCAATCTGGAAGAGCTCCAACCCGTTGGCGGACGCAAGCCCGTCCTTCTCCGTAAAGCCACGGATACCATCCACATCGGGGTTGTAGAACGCAAGGCCTCCACGGGTTGCGAACCAAACCTGACGCCCGACCGCGAGCGCGTCGTTCACGCCGCGATGGGGAAGCCCGTCAGCCTCCGTATACACTTTTATCGTGTGATCCGTCTTACGATATCGGACGAGGCCCTTGTTCGTCCCAAACCAAACAAACGTGGCATCAGCGGCGACCGTTTTTACGACTTGGCTCGGTAGTCCATCATCCATGGTCAAGCGCGTGGAGCGCAGTGTCCCCGTATCGAACCGGATCACTCCGTCGTCGGTCGCAACCCATAGAATGTAGTCATCGACGATAAGCCGATTCACCGTGGCGCTTGCAGGAAAAACATTCCATCGATTTGGGCTCTCGTGGATGAAGACATCCCCAACACCTAACCACGCGCCCTCACGCGGATCCATCGCATACACGGGAACTCTCCCGAACGCACCGATTGCGAAGGTTACCACGATAAGCCACAGCGCAAGAGCCGCGAAGGCTGCTGGGCGCATCATTTGATGTCCTCTGTATCCATCCCGTCCATCGTCAGGCGCTTTGCGCGAGGGCGAATCACTGATGCAAGCGCGATCACGATGACCAAGGAGAATTCGTGAGGCCAGGACTTCGACCTCCGGAACGAGCCCTCAGGCAGATACCTTCTTCACGCGAAGAGCGGCGATATCGACGTTTCCGAGCCCTGCCCTGCCAGCTAGCTCGATGTGCTTCGCATCGGCTGGTGTCAAATTCTTACCGTTGAATCGCGCGAGCGTCAGTCCGTAGGCATCTACCGAGGCGATCCTCCTTCCTGCGACGAGCCGCCCCAATGTCGCCGTATCACCAGGACCCGCTGGTCCGTTGGTAAGCAACACCCGAGTCGCGTCAAGAATTGTTAGACTCGGTGTCACGACCCGGCCAAGATCGGCAACGGCTTGCTGCAAATCCAACGTCTGGTGGAATGCCTGCCGGTCCTTGATAAGCCCCATGTGGTTTTTCAAGCCAAACGAGACTCCGGTCTCCCGATGTGCTTTGGCCGCGGGAATATTAATGAGGACATCGGCGGACAAGACCAGCTTGGCCAATTCGACCGACTTGAGCGACACGCCTCCCTTCACGTCCACCCTCTGAAAATCGTCCGGCGCCAGTGCCTTGAGCTTGACCCCGGAAAGTCCCGAAAGAGCTGCGCTCATGCCGCTGCGGTCAAACGCCTTGTCAGCCTGTCCCTGAGGGAACTCCACAAGAACTACCTGTTTTGCCTTCGCGTCCAGACAGGCCTGTGCGACCGCTGCCACGGTCCCAGGGTGTGTGGTCGTCGCCCAGTCAGGAGGATTCGCGAATCCAGCGTTGGCTTTTAGGACGACGAAATCTCCGCTGTGAACGAATCTTCCGATTCCACCAAGAGCGGCAAAAGCGGCCGCGACCATCTTCTTCGGATCGGCACCACTTACATCGATGATGTCTAAACCATCGTCAGCGGAGGCAGTGTCAACTTGGAGTGCCGCTGCGGCGCCGAGAGAGGCTGCTACGAAGCGGCGTCTGGAGATTGAGCTCATCTCGAGGCTTCCGATCGGTGTAAACTGGGATGTCTAACTCCCGATCCCGTGCCATGGGCTGACCTGTACCGGTCAACCGACAGTCGAAGAGGCACGAGCCGAGCGCTCATTCGTATACCAAGGTTTTTGTTGCGTAGCTAGTATTGTCGGTTACCTTCTTCCAAGCTTTCTTCACTCCCTCTCAGGAGAGCGACATGAGTCCCAAAGAGGTCACGCGTCGGCAACTACTACGCGAGGCGGCAGGTCTTGCGGCGGCTGCCTCCGCGGGAGCTGTCGTAGCCTGTTCGCTGGATGATGCCTTTCCCAACGCGGGCGGGCAATGGGCGACGAGTGTCGATCCATTGTGTGCTGGTGGCTCCGAGGATGGCGAGGCAGCGGAAACATCGACCCTGGGCGGAGGCGCAAATACGGACAGCGGACCGTCCACCCTAACTTCGACAGTCGTAGCGGTTCAGGCAAGCAGTAGTGCGATGCAGAACGCCAATGGAAGCGTATCGATTGACGCGGCCGTCGTTCAGGAGATGGTGGACGGCGCGCTTTCTAGCCTTGCTGGAGATATCGAGAATCCGTGGTCAGTATTGCTGCCCGACTACAAGGCGGGCATGCGCATCGGCCTGAAGGTCAATGGTCTAAACCCACACCTTGGAACTCACGCAGAGGTGGTCTCGGCGGTAATCAACAGTCTCGCTACCCACCTGAATGTCAATCCGGCCGAGCAGGTGCTTGTGTGGGAGATGTACCTCGACTACATGACTCGCCTGCCAGGATACTCTTCCGAGGCGTTTGGCGGGGCAAAGATCGTCGGCACACTGAACTCGAGCACCGCGCAGGGCGGTGGCGGCGGGCCGGGATACAGGCAGGACCCGTGCGCAAATATTCCAGGTCTTTTCAGCAGCAGTCCACGCCTGAGTACGATTTTGGTCGACGAGACGGACTTGACGATCAACATGCCCGTACTGAAGACACACGCTGCCGTCTCGGGAGTGACCGGAGCATTGAAAAATTCGTACGGAATGATCGACACCCCGAGCAGCTACCACATCCCGTTTACTGCCGAGGCCTTGCCGGCGATATACGGTATGGCCCCCATCCGCCAGAGCATCCGGCTCACGATTCTCGACGGACTTCAAGCCGTCATTAACGGCCAGACGTCAGACTTTCCGAACGATTTGCCTAAGACTCTGCTGATGTCGCGAGATCCCGTTGCCTTGGATGCCTACGTGGTCGACTTCATCAATCAGCGGCGCGCCGCAGCCGTGCCGCCATATGATCCATTGGATACCACTCTTCTTGGATGGCTGCCGAACGCCGAGAGACTTGGACTGGGCACGCAGAATTATCAATTGCTCAGCCTCAACGTTTAGTAGAGGATGGATTGAAATACGTCGTATTCGCGATACTGGTCCTCATTCCGATGACGCTCGTCGGTTGGGTTGTCAATGAGGGGCATCGCGTTCCGCCAGCGACGCCGCTTGCGAGCGCTGATCGTTCGACTGCCTCGTTGGCGACCGCGGCCGCTGCGGACCCCGAAGATGCTCCCCTCGTAGCACTTTTCGACGGCATGCCCGGGGGAGCAAAGGCCGAGGGTCTGCCGTCCCTATACGACGAAAAGAGCCTATTCGAATACATAGACGGTGCCGCTCCGCTCTATGTCGAACGCCATTTTCGAAAGCTCATTGCAGTCGAAATGATGACGGCCGAAGGCGCCGATCTCACGTGCGACGTGTACGACATGCGCGACGCCGTGAATGCCGCCTCCATTTTCCTGTCCGAGAAGTCCGTGTCGAGCCGCCCCGTCGACGACTGGCCTCAGGCACTGGTGGGATCGCTGTCGTTCGTGTTCCGGAAGGGGCGCTACTACGTAAAGCTCACTGCCTTTGACCGGAAGTCGGAAGCGTCGCTCCTTGGTGTGGCGCTCGCGCTGCGAGAGAGAATGCAATGATCAGCCGCAGGGACATTCTCCGAATCGGCGCGACCGGTGCGGCAGCGTTCGGAACGGTCGCCGCTGGGATCGTTCTCCATCGGCGAGAACAGCTTACCGAGAGCCGATCACTGCCAACGATAAGGGATCACCGTACCGAAAAACCACCGGGCGCCATGGACATGGTGATCGTGCGCGGCCCAGATCCAGCTTTCAACGTGAGACGCGCGATCGATGCGCTCGGCGGAATGGCGCGCTTTGTAAGAAAGGGCGAGCGCGTCGTCGTCAAACCAAATATCGGCTGGAACCGATTGCCCGAGCAGGCCGCGAACACGAACCCCGACGTTGTTGCAGAGGTGGTAAGGCAGGCGCATGCGGCGGGAGCATCCAAAGTCTGGCTGACCGATGCGTCGGTCAACACTCCGGAGCAATGCTTCGCCCGATCGGGCATCGAGAAGGCCGCTGGAAACGCCGGAGCCAGCATTGTGCTGCCGGACGCCCGCGCCTTTAGGGAGGTGGATGTTTCGGGCAGAATTCTTCGGACGGCCGATGTGCTTTACCCCTTCATCGACGCAGATCGGGTCATCAACGTGCCCATTGTAAAACAGCACGGGCTCTCGGGAGCGACTCTCTCGATGAAGAATTGGTATGGGGTCCTCGGAGGACAGCGAGTCACTCTTCACCAGAGCATTTTTGTGAGCATCGTGGACCTCGCCGTAATGATGAAGCCGACGCTCACGATCATGGACGCTACAAGAGTCCTCATGGCGAATGGGCCCACGGGCGGAAACCTTGCCGACGTGAAGACGATGGACACCATCGCCGCTGGGACCGACGAGGTGGCGCTCGATGCCTTCGGCGCGACTTTGCTCGGGCTCGATCCGTTCAAGTTGGGATTTGTCATCGAGGGACTGAGAGTCGGCCTCGGGACACCGAGATACAAGGATCTCAAGCTCGTCGAGCTCGGGAGCTAGGACGATGTTCTTGCAATTGCGCCGTGCCTACCAGGTCGTCTTCCTTGGCCTATTTCTGTTTCTCGTCGTCGTCACGACTCCGACGCTTCTCCGCGGGTATCCCGCGGATTGGTTTCTCGGACTCGATCCGCTCGCCGCAATCGCGACTGCGCTGGCCACCCACTCGCTCCACGCGCACCTGCTGTGGGCGTTGCCTCTAATGGTGCTTACGCTCATTTTTGGCCGGTTCTTCTGCGGGTGGGTATGCCCCATGGGCGTGCTGCACCATGCGCTCGGCTACCTTGCGAGAAAGCGGCGCAAGGTCGACCGCGTCAAGCAGAACGAGGTGAGGCCGTCGCGCGCCATCAAATACGTCATATTGACGTTTTTCTTGGGCGCAGCGACGACCGGAAGCGTGCAGATCGGCTTCTTGGATCCCATCGCGTCGACGTGGCGCGGGCTTGCGACATCCGTCGTGCCGGTCGCAGGCAACATCACGTACGGCCTCTATCAAGGCGAGCGCCACTTTCATTACGGCATTCTGGTAACCTTGGTTTTTGTCGGCGCTCTCTCGCTGAACTTCGTCTATCCCCGCTTTTACTGCCGTGTGCTCTGCCCGCTCGGGGCGCTTCTCGGGGTCCTGGCAAAGTTCTCTCTGTTTCGCATCAGCAAGAAGGCGGAGCTCTGCAAAGAGTGCGAAGTGTGCGGCGCGGAATGCCAAGGCGCCGCTGACCCGCAGGGCACTGTGCGCGTGACCGAGTGCATGGTGTGTCTGAACTGCATTGGAGGCTGCGCGCGCGGAGGCTTGTCGTACTCATTCTTGCCTCCGCCCGAACAGGCCATCACCACCATTAATCTCGATCGCCGACACTGGTTGGGCGCCGGCGTTGCTGGTGCCGCGTTCGTTCCCTTTGCGAGAGCATCGGATGGCGTCGGTCCGCGCCCGCATCCGGGCCGCATTCGACCGCCTGGAGCGCGCGAGGAATCGTTGTTTCTCGATCGGTGTCTCAAGTGTGGCGCATGCATGAAGGTCTGCCCGACGGGCGGTTTGCAACCAGCTCTCAATGAGGCCGGCCTCGAAGGCCTGTGGAGCCCGATTCTCATCCCGCGGCTTGGCTATTGTGAATACAGTTGCTCTCTCTGCGGACAGGTCTGTCCCACGGGCGCGATTCGGAAGCTCACGCTCGTCGAGAAGAACGGCAAGCCCCCCATCCAGGCGCCAGTTCGCATTGGATCGGCGTCGTTCAACAAAGGACGCTGCCTGCCTTGGGCCTACGACACCGATTGCATCGTGTGCGAGGAAGTCTGCCCTACGTCCCCCAAGGCGATCTACCTTAAGCAGGAAACTATGGTCGTACGCGACGGAACGCAAAAGACGCTCAAACGTCCCTACGTTGATCTTGAATACTGTGTCGGATGTGGAACATGCGAAACTCGGTGTCCCATCGTCGATAGCGCAGGCATACGGGTAAGCGCGGCCAATGAGAGCCGAACTCCCGGGAGCAGTATTAGCCTTATGGGCGGAGCCAAAGTCTAGAAGAAAACAGGCGTATTTCGGCCGATCCCTTCGCGTTCCCGGCGTCGAGCGTGCTCGCGTGCAGGAAGTACGCTCCGCGCGGCTCGCCGCCGGCCTCGCCCGGCTTCGACCGAAATCCGCCAGCCTTCTCCCTCTACTGCCCACCGATGGCTCGCGATTGCGGTCCACCTATTTTCATCTGACTTCTCCCTCTTCCGCCCAATTGGTGGATCGCGAATGCTCGTTCGTCGGCAGTTCAACTTGAGCTCGATTCAACAATCCACTGCTGACGGAGCTCAGTAGGTGTCCGTCCGTGTCTTGAGTACACAATCATCTATGAGACAGCGCCCCTTGTGTCATCCGATCGGCTGGCGAGTCATCTCAGACATCGACCTGCATCATTGGAGAGACTAGACTCTCGCGTGTGCGGCAACGTCTCCACGCGGTGAAATAACGCAGGGAGCTGGGCGTCACGCCGCCGCCCCCCCCAAGCGGCTGCGTTTCGAGTGCGATCGATCCAGCCAACTGAAATGCTCCCGTCTCACCCACGAATCCGCAGATGATATTGCCGTGAGTCTTAGTTTATCGCTTGTCGACGGAGGATTTCCTCATGAAAACTCAAAGACGTAGTGTCCTCAAAATGGCAGCCGCAGGCGCGGCAGGACTGGCGCTCGGGAAACCGAACAAAGCATTCGCTGCCTGGCCTGCGACGGGCGCGATCAACGTCAACTCGACCATCAGCAATATGCGAGTGGTCGCCTGCTACGACGCGCGGATGATGAGCGCTCCGGCGTCGATGACGTTTGCCGCCGAGAATGCGGCGGTCAATGCAGCTCAGGTGGCGGCGAACATGGACGCCATGGCGATATCCCTTGCGGGGTCGAACACGGCGGACGCCGCGTGGAGGACCATTTTTACGTCGAGCAAGGCGTGGTCGGCCACCAAGGTCGCGATCAAGGTCAACGTGATCGAGCCAAAGAACATGGCTCGAATTGCGGTGGTTCAAAAGTTTTGCCAGATCTTCGCGGCATTGGGGGTGCCGGGGGCCAACATCACCATTTACGATGGCAACTCGACCTTTGGCAGCGGCATCACCAACTATACGCCGTACTTCAGTCTGACCGATGCGACAAAGATTGCCGCGGTGGTGAGCAGTTACAACGCTGCGCTGGGAGGCACCGTCACGTCCCCAATTCCCGGAGGTACTTCCGCGGATTGCACCGCCGATATAGCTAACGGCACCATCGATATTCTCGTCAACATTGCAAACAACAAGGGACACTCGATGCCGTTCAACGGCGGCGTGACCCTATCCATGAAAAACCACTTTGGTACTTTTGCTCCGAATCACGATCTCAACTACATCTTCGACATCAATAAGAGCGACGCAATTCTCGGAGGAACGCCGGTGCGTCAGCAGTTGTGCTTCATCGATTCATTGATAGCAAACAAGGCATCCAACACGGGTACTCCGGAAGCCATGCCAAACTATCTTGTCATGGGTACTTTCGCTCCCGCGGTCGACTACGCCACGATCATGAATCTCCGCAAAGCGGTCATGGGGATCACGCCAGCAAGTCAGTCCATCGTGGACTCCTATATTACCACCTTCGGCTATGCAACGACCGACCCGAAGTGGGTGCTCGTGCAACCTGCGAGCAGCGACGGCGGCACGACGGGTAGCAGCTCCAGCAGCAGTGGCTCGCCCGGAGGCAGTTCGTCCA
>Ga0182030_10013193_pt1 | contig 16466 bp, 9 predicted proteins | sample 812S3MmetaG_FD_121299 | JGI IMG/M metagenome (GOLD analysis project Ga0182030, IMG submission 121299) | Permafrost microbial communities from Stordalen Mire, Sweden - 812S3M metaG (Illumina Assembly) | ecosystem: Environmental > Terrestrial > Soil > Wetlands > Permafrost | place: Sweden...
CAGAAATTAACCCCTATCACTTGAAAACTAAAAACTTTTTTTAACTTTAAAAAATCAAGAAACACTATCTAACAAGAAGTTCACTTTAGTTTGACTACATACACGATTAAACAATTCGATTACCGCAGAACTAACATGGTTTGCCTTTGTGGTATTCGAAGGGCCTTTTTCGGTCATTGAACCACTTCCATCTAATACTAGTATTCCAAGTTGATGAAAAACTTTAGGAACTTTTACTCCGGTTGGTTTAAATTCTGTTGCCATTGTGTTTTGATTTTTTTGTTGGTTATTAAAATTTGTTTGTTTATTAGTTATGCTATTAAATTTATTAAACAGTGTTAAAATGTTAGATTCTATTAATGAATTAATTTTAAGTGTTGGTATCATTAAGTATTCGCCATCATTTTCGGCATTAACCATTCCCTTTATAAGCCTTGTTGGAGTATTGCCCGGTTCCAACCATTTAAATTGACTAATATAATCTTTATATCGGTCGTTTGAAATAATAGAAGCTTTTGATTTATCGGCAGACAGCAAAATGAAATCGTCTGCTTTCATTCCCGCTGGCGAAGTTTTATATTTCTGTTTGTCTTTAAGAAGTTCCTTTATGACTGTTATTTCATTATTATCTTTAGGAAGATAAACAGCATTTGCATCAAAGAAGCAAATAAAATCATGTCCATTCTTCTTTAACTCGTTACAAATATTTAAAAGTATTACCAAAGAGAAATTATTTTTGTCTCTCCAAAAGCAAATGTTACTTCCATCTAAGTAGTATGTCATTGTAGTTTTAATTTTTTAAAAAAGAAAATGTTGAAAATATAAAAGAAAATTGGTAAAGAAGAATTTATTACGGAAGAAATTCTTCATTTTAACCAAATCATGACCAAAATCATTACTTATTTTCTTGGAAGGCCAAAAGATAAGAATATTTTTTAAAATTGCGGCCACTTTTTTATGCCTACGGAACAGCCTGGTTAATAAATAAGATCAATTAATTTTTGCAGTACTTATCGTTCAATTGTTTTACCTATGTTTTACCTGGACTAGCTAAGATGAAAATAGGCACCACGGAGAGTGCCTATTCTACTGAGTAGCGAGGAGGAGACTTGAACTCCCGACCTCAGGGTTATGAATCCTGTGCTCTAACCACCTGAGCTACCTCGCCGTTTTCGGAGTGCAAAGGTATAAAATCCTATAGTAACAAAAAAACAAAAAACAGATAAACAAATTTCAAATAAACTGCTGCTCCATTCCAATTCCTGATTCGATATTATTTCTTGTACTGCTTCACTATGCCTTTCATTTCATTCAGCTTCATCAGCGCCTCAACCGGCGTGAGCGTATTAATGTCAGTTTCATCGAGCAATTGCTGGATGCGGCGCATATCTTCCGTGACACCATCAAATATATTAAGCTGGAATTGTGGGGATGGTTTGATGCTTTTTACTTTTTGCAAGGTATCGCCGGTACTGCCGTGTTTTTCTTCTAACTGGGCTAAGATTTCATTTGCCCTGTCTAGTAGCTTTACGGGCATACCAGCCATCCTCGCCACCTGTATCCCGAAGCTATGCCGACTGCCACCCGGGGCCAGCTTACGCAGAAAGATGACTTTGTTTCCGGTTTCTTTATGAGTGATGTGGTAATTGCGCACACGGGGCAATTGATGCTCCAGTTCATTGAGTTCGTGGTAGTGCGTGGCGAAAAGTGTTTTTGGCTTTGCCGGGCTATTGTGCAAATGTTCCACAATAGACCACGCAAGTGATATACCGTCATAGGTGCTCGTACCGCGGCCTATCTCATCCAGCAGCACCAGGCTGCGCTCACTCAGGTTGTTGATGATGCTGGCTGTTTCATTCATCTCCACCATGAATGTGCTCTCGCCGCCGCTCAGGTTGTCTGATGCACCTACCCGGGTAAAGATTTTATCGGTAAGACCTATGGTTGCGCTGTCTGCAGGTACAAAGCTGCCCATATGTGCCATCAGTGTGATGATAGCTGTCTGCCGCAGCAGCGCGGATTTACCACTCATGTTTGGCCCGGTAAGAATGATAACCTGCTGCTCCGTTTTATCGAGCATCATATCATTAGCCACATAGCTTTCTCCAGGTGGCAATTGCTGCTCTATAACAGGGTGACGGCCTTCTTTAATGTTAAGCACCGGCTCATTCACAAGGGTGGGGCGGTGGTAATTATATCTATGTGCGTTGTTGGCAAAACACAGCAGGCAATCGAGCTGGGCTATAATGTGCGCATTATTTTGTATGGCAGATATGTATGGCTCTATGCTCACCAGCAACTGTTGGTATAGTTCCAGTTCTATAGATAGTATTTTGTCTTCTGCACCCAGTATTTTTTCCTCGTATTCTTTTAGCTCCGGGGTTATGTAACGCTCAGCATTCGCCAGGGTTTGTTTGCGTATCCAGTCCGTAGGTACTTTGTCTTTGTGCGTATGGGTAACTTCGAGATAATAACCAAATACGTTGTTGTAAGAGATTTTCAGGGAAGAAATACCCGTGCGTTGCGATTCCTGCTGTTGTATTTGCAGCAAGTAATCCTTGCCGCTTCGTGATATGGTACGCAGGTGGTCCAGCTCATCTGATATTCCTGCACGGATCATCCCGCCTTTGCTTACCTGTGCGGGCGCCTCGTCAACAATTGTTTTAAGTATACGCTCCCGCAAATCGGTAAGTGGCTGCAGTGACTCTACCATCCGGCATAAAGCAACCTCTTCTGATTGGGCGCATTGCTCGAGCATATCTTCCATAAACTTCAGGCTGCGGGCCAGTTGCATTACTTCACGCGGATTAGCTTTTTTTAGTGGTATCTTCCCAACGAGCCTTTCTACATCGCCTATTTGTTTTATAAGGTGGGTGAGAGCATGGTTGAGGTCTTGCTCCAGTATAAAATGGCTTACTAAATTTAGCCGCTGCTCTATGCGGTTAATATCAAAAAGCGGGAAGATCATCCATCGCTTCATCAGTCGCGCACCCATAGGGGTATGAGTATGGTCTATAGCTTGCAGCAGATTAGTGCCTTGTTCATAACTGCTGTGAACCAGCTCCAGGTTGCGGATAGTGAACCTGTCCATCCACAAAAAGTCAGTGGCTACTATGCGTTGCAAAGAGTTAATATGCTGCAGGTTGGCATGTTCAGTGTCTTTCAGATAATGCAGGGCTACACCGCAAGCCACTATGGCTGCTTTCAAATCTTCTATGCCATAACCTTTCATAGACTGTGTCTGGAAGTGCTGTAGCAGCAAATCATAACAATACTGTTCCCGAAACACCCATTCATCAAGCTGAAAGGTATATACCTTTGGATCAAATTGCTCCTTATATCGCTTAGCCTGCGACTTGGAAATAATAACCTCGGATGGTTGAAAGCTTTGCAGCAGCTTATCCATGTATTCCGTGTTTCCTTCAGCGGCATAAAACTCACCGGTAGTAATATCAAGGAAGGCTACCCCACACAATGGCTCACCTAAATATAAGGCCGCAAGAAAATTGTTGGTTTTGTTCTCCAGCAATTTATCACTTGTTGCCACGCCGGGGGTGACTAATTCGGTAACGCCCCGTTTTACTATCCCCTTTGTAAGTTTCGGGTCTTCCAGTTGGTCGCAGATGGCTACACGGTAGCCGGCCTTTACTAATTTATGAAGGTAAGTATCCAGAGAATGGTAGGGGAAGCCGGCAAGGTCAACGGACGATGCGGAGCCATTAGACCGCTTGGTAAGCGTGATGCCCAATACCCTTGACGCAATGTGTGCGTCTTCACTGAATGTCTCATAAAAATCACCCACCCGGAACAATAAGACCGCATCAGGATATTTGGCTTTAATATCCTTGTGCTGTTTCATTAAGGGGGTCTCTGCCAGTTTCTCCTTTGCCATTGCTCCCGCAAATGTAATCGCTTTAAAAATGGCTGATTGGCTTAATTGCTGAATGGCTCAATTGTGAGGTGTGGATATGTGGATAAGTAATAGCCCGTTACTAAATTTCCAGGGAATTAAGCAAATATGCAAGTTTGAGGGAATAGTCACTTACCGGCAATACTGCCGTAGCATTCCTTCAGCATCTTTATATCCCAGTTCAGCAGATTTGTTCCAATCCCTGCAGGCATTCTGCATATCCTTTTGCTTCATCCGTACGACACCCCGGTTAAAATAAGCCATGCCATCTTCTTTGTTAATGTCAATTAAAGAGTTATAATCCGAAATAGCTCCTGCCAGGTCACCGGAATTTATTTTGCAGCCTGCTCGGTTATAATACGGTTTCGGGAAGCCTGGAGAAACTGCTATAGCCTTATTGAAATTATCCATGGCAGATTTCATGTCTCCAGCTTCATAATATACCCACCCTCGGTTATTATAGGCTTCCGAGAATTTAGGATCAAGAGATATAGCTTTATTATAATCCAGCATGGCCGCTTGTTTATTGCCCGACTGGTAATAAGCCCACCCACGATTATTATACGCTTCAGCTACATCAGGTTTCAAATTTACAGCCTCATTAAAGTCATGCAGCGCAGATCGTACATCGCCCGTTTCCTGGTAAGTATTTCCTCTGTTGTACCAGGCAAGCGGATAGCGTGGATACAGATGAACAGCTTCCGAATATTTTTCTAATGCAGCTTTATTATCGCCATTGTATTTTTCAAAGTCACCCCAGTAATTGTATACCATGCCATCACGCCAGTTGTCCGGATTTTTGTCTATAATGTCAGCAAAAAGGCTGTCGGTATCTTTCCATACGCTTATACGGATCCATGTCAGTGCCGCGAATAAAACCACGATTGCTGAAGCGATAGGAATGATAATTTTCTTTTGTTGGAGATAGTTGTCAGAAATCCATTGGCCTGCAATATAAAACAACCCTATATAGGGTACATAACTATACCGCTCTGCCACAAAGGATGCGCCAACAGGGAATATTTGCAACATCACAGAAATAGTAACCAGGAAAAATGTGAACCCGAAAATCACTTCTTTTCTGTAAGCGCTTTTTTTCATTATTAGCCACGCAATCACAAAGAGAAATGGGAGCGAAACATAATCATACCATGGTAAAATATTTCCTTTTATATCCGGGAAAAAATGCAAAGCATTAAGATCTACTGGAATAACCAGCTTAATGATATAAAAAGCAATACCTGTGGTAAAAAGAAAAAACCGGTTAACAAAGTTGAAGTATTGCGAAATGTCACTGATAGCACCACCGGAGCCTTGCGACTTGATTGCCAGTATACCAATAAGTAAAGACAATACCAGGAAAGGTATTTTTTCAAATAATGACTGGGTTGTTATTTTTCTTCCTTTGTAGATATCTATAGCTATTAATAATAATGGCAACGTCACCGCCGCAGATTTAGAAAACAAAGACATCAGAAAAAAAAGTAGCGCAAGCAGGTAGTACCTGGCTTGCATTCCTAAGCTTAAATAGCGTAAGTACATAATAAGTGACCCTAAATAAAGCGACGTGTACAAAACATCCTTACGTTCTGATACCCACGCCACAGACTCCACATGCAAGGGATGCACAGCAAATAGCAGTGCAACAACCAACCCGGTGATCTTTTTGCCGCTGATCTTTTCCGTGAAAACAAAAACAAGCCATACATTAACCAGGTGCAGTGCTACATTTAATAAATGATAGGGTAGCGGGTCAATACCAAACCACCTGTAAATAAACAGATCTGTAAGAGTAGTAAGAGGATGGTAATTATAATTATTGAATGAAGAAAATATTGCACTCACGCCTTGCCAGCTAAAGTTATGTAGATAAGGGTTTTTCAGGATGTAAAAATCATCATCCAAAAAAGTAAAACCATTGCTGAGCGCCTTTAGATATAACAATGCTGTAAATACCAGGATAGCCGCGACTGCCCATTTTGTTTTGTCAGCAACCGGCTTATTTACGGCATTGGTTGTCACTGCCGCTATCGGATGCTTTACCTGTTTGGCTTTATTTTGTTTCTTGGCCATAGTTATTTTTAGCGACAATATTGTTGTATCATTTCCCCTGCTTTTGTATTACCTAAATCTGCGGATTTTTTCCAATCTTCACATGCGCCCGGTGTATTTTTCATACTTAGTCGTGCAAGTCCGCGATAATAATACGCCATATTATCATCGGGATGAAGCTCTAGTAAATAATTGTAGTCGTCGATTGCCCCACTAAAATCTCCCGAAGCAGCCTTGATACCGGCACGGTTATAATAGGGCCTTTCAAATGCAGGGAACAATAGGATAGCTTTATTATAGTCTTGCATGGCTGATTTCAGGTCCCCCGTATTATTATAAGCCCATCCCCGGTTATTGAGCGCTTCAGCGAAATCGGGTTTTAGCGATAGAGCGGTATTGTAATCCCGTATGGCTGATTTTACGTCACCCTCGCGAAAGTATAACCACCCCCTGCCATTGTATGCTTCAGCTATTTTAGGCTGTCGCGAAATAGTGGCGTTGTAATCGGCCATGGCTGCCTTTGCATCGCCCAGTTCATCGTAAACATGAGCTCTGCCAAAATAGGCGCTACCCGCAAAGGCAAATCCGGGGTCCATGCCTACAGCCACGGTAAAGTCATCTAGCGCTCCTTTGAGTTCATGGTCATTTATCCGGGCATCACCGCGCAATAGATAAATGTAATCTACGTCTAAAATTTCCTGATTTTTGTCTATTACATCCGTTAAAAGCACTTCGTCGTCCTTCCATACTCCGATCCGGTTAAATGTTTGTACGGCATATATTAATAACACCAGGCTTACTAAGACAATGATGGTTTGAGTATATTGTTTTTTTGCAACAATATTTGTTATCCACTGGCCAACTATATAAAACAAACCAACGTACGGAACGTATGTATATCGCTCTGCTGTCAGTGCCGACCCAACAGAAATTATTTGCAGCATTACTGAAATGGCAATGAGAAAAAAGGCAACTCCGAAGAGAATTTCTTTACGCATCGGATCATCCTTTTTTAGCCGCATGAGGAACCACGAAATGACCAGGAGGAAAGGGAGCGAGAAATAATAAGCCATCGGTAGTCCTGTGCTGTGAATATAAGGAAAGTAGTGCATCGCCGACAAGCTGAACGGCACTAAAAAACGAATAAGGTAAAGGGCAATTCCTGAAGTGAAAAGGAATATACCATTGATAGTTCCGTAATAACTGAAAAGAATATTTACAGGCCCCCCAGCTTTCTGAGCAAAGACATTGATGATGCCAAATACCAGCGATAAAAACAGGAAAGGAATCTTTTCAGCAATCGTTTTTTTATTAATGCCTCTCCCTTTATATACGTCCGTAGCTATCAAAAGCAACGGAAGGGTTACAGCCGCAGACTTAGAAAGCAAGGATAAAATAAACAATACTAATGTCCAGGTATATTTCTTTTTGGGCATCCCAGCCTCCAGGTACTCCAGGTAGCTAAAAAAGGACCACAGGTAAAATGCAGCATACAGCACGTCCTTTCTTTCGGATATCCACGCCACTGACTCAACGTGCATGGGATGTATAGCAAACAGTGTGGCAACTATCAACCCGGTTGTTCCTTTGCCACTTAGTTTTTCACAGCACTTAAATACCAGCCACGTGTTCAGCAGATGCATTATCACATTCAGTAAGTGGTAGGGAAGCGGGTTTAATCCGAAAAAATGAAACTCAAATAAGTAGGTGAGGGTAGTGAGCGGATGGTAATTACTTTGGTAATATGAGGAAAATATGGCTCCGATGCCATGCCAGCTAAAGTCGCGTAGGTAGGGATTTTTAACTATATAGAAATCATCATCAAAGCTGGTAAAGCCATTCCGGAGGGCATTACAATATAACAATGCCGTAATCAGTATAATAGCTAATGGCGCCCATTGCTGAAATGATGATGAAGTATCCCTTAAACCCGCATATGTTTTCTCTCCCTTATGCAGTATTGCAACCGGTTTTTTTTTTGCCTTTTTACCCGACATAGGGTTCTAATTTAGTAATACTTTTCGTTATTATTATCAGAACCTTAGTATACAAAGGTACAATGGCTTTAAAATGTCCAAACCCATACACATCAGCATTATTATAGAGCAACTTACTATTTATTCCTTTTATACTTGTTGCGAATAGCTGCTAATTTTTGGGCTTTGTCACTCTCCCGCATCATCTTTTTAACGTCTACCGCATGTTTTATTTTAAGTTTGGCTTCTGTCATAAAGATGGCTGCGTCCACCTGAGTCTTTACATTTTTAAATTCCTCAATCCATTTTTTGCGTTCTGGATATTCAGACCGTCCCAGCACTTTGCGCAACGCTACATGCGCAAAATTAAATTGGGCGTCTGTTGGTTTTGCGTGGGTTAGTGCTTGCGCTCTATATACTCCATTTGCCTTTGCCTTTATTAGTTCAGACCGTGTCGCTAACAATTTTTCTTTTGATTCATCTTTTTCATCATCGCTGCATTTGTGGCCGGATATAGCTGCATCTGGGAGCGTGACCGGAGCATCTGTCCTGGCAGTGGGCAGGGAAAATAGGTGCAGGTAATCGTTGGCTTGCTTATCACGCATGGTAAGGTTGCTGATGCCTAATAATTTTTCGGTTGTAGCGAGCATGGAGGTGTGGTCGAAGGTAGTATGGTCTATTATTCCTTTTTTAATGAACGGAGAAATAACAATTGCAGGTACCCGCACGCCAAGCTGATCGAATTTGAAATGAAATTGTACATAGTCGTCATTAACGTTATCGCCCGGCGGCACGGCCTTGGGCGGAGCCACGTGATCATAAAACCCACCATGCTCGTCAAATGTTACCAGTAACATACTTTTTTCCCAGATTGGTGAATTGCGTATGCTTTCATACACTTGTTTGATCAGTTTTTCTCCCATCGTCACATCGTCGAGCGGGTGCATGGAATTGCCGCAGGTAAAGTCGCCCGGCCCGGTAATGTCGAATACATGTGATCCATATCTCGGTTCGATAAATGTAAATGTGTCGCTGAACCCAGGGTCGTTAACATCTGTATTAAAATCATTCAGGTCTTTAAACCTACCTTGCAGCTCATTCAGGTTCATACCATTCAGCGCAAAGCTCACAGGGAAATCGTCGCCTTCATAAATGCTCCAGTTGATACAATTATTATCCAGCAAGTCAAATATATTCCCATTGTCGAAAGTATATCCATCTACAATTGATGAGGTAGCCACATCCCAGCTCGATGGACTTCCATCAAGCCCTCCCGAAGTAGCGGCTAACAAGAAGAAACGGTTTGGCCAGGTTGGGCCTGGCAATGAAGAGAACCATTGGTCGCAAATAGCAAATTCGGTAGCGAGGGCATTGATCACCGGTAACTGGTGGGGCGCATAGCAGTGCATGATCCGGTCTGGCGTTGTAGAACCGCTGTCTATATAATTTTGTATGAAACCAGAATTGCTTATGGGTGGGTACCCGCCGGGGACTGGATCATAAACTGCACCCTTGCCGCAAAGCACTGTTAACGTATCGGGAAATTCATGGCCGGGATCTTTATCCAGGTTTTGCAGTGTATAGTCTGCAGGCTGGCTTACTGGGACTTCCATGCCGGTGTTCGGATCAAGGTTTTTGTCAACGGCAGGGTTCGCGCGAATCGTAGTAGTAGGTTTGCCGGTAACTGCATCCGTGCCATCTATCCTGCTAAAGCCCAGCATATGGTCAAACGATCTGTTCTCAAGCATAAGCACAAAAATATGCTCGATCCTTGGTGCTGCTTTCCGTTTCAAGAAATAGCGCAAGATTGCCAGCAGCGCACATTTTAGCGTGTCCCATGCTTTGCATACCAGTTTTACAACCCAGGAGAACACGGTACAGACTGCCGTAACTATCCATGCAAATCCTTTGCACACCCACTTGGCCAGCCAGTACCATCCCAGACATACCCACTTGGCTACCCAGTAAAATGCATCGCAGGCCCACGAGCATGGCCACCATGTGCAGCATTCGTTTTGCCCCTCGTCTGCCCATGCGGAGCAGGCTTCAGAGCCTTCATCTGCCCATTCTGTGCACTCATAACTTGCCTGCTCTCCCCAGTTAGCGCAAGTGATGACTATATTGTCTGCCCATTTTGTACAAGTTGACATAAAGTTCTATGTTTTTTTATTAATAGGAAATAAAGCCTTGTGAGGCGAATCTTAGCTATGACAAGCCCAAGTATTTTTCCCGTGATGGCTGATAGAAAAATAAACAAGAACCCTTGCAGGCTGCATTTAATAACCCCGGTATTTTTATAGCTGGCATAGAAATAAAAAAGGAAAACAGTCGCGGAAACAATCAGAAACACAGCGCCAAGGCTACAGCCACATGCCGTACTGTATTCTTTTACTTTTTTAGAATACCACGTTTTATCAATTTTATCATCAGGGATATCCCGCAATAGTTCATTGATCCTGTACCCAATACTTCTTGTTTTATCCATAACTATAACGCAATTGCAGTATAGGACAAACGTATTACATAATTGCGATAAAATATAACCGTTAAATAACGGTATTTTTCACTAGTAACGTGAAAAGGAAAGGCTCAATGTGCGTTCAAATGTATTAAAATCGGACGGTATGCTATCGCCGCTACCGCCAATACCGAAGGTTATTTCTTTATAGTTATCAGGAAATCATCTGTAAAGTTTACATTGTACCCGCCGTTCCACTTTGCTTTTTGCCAGTCTGCCGTTGGATTAAGGGTAATGGTTTTCTTTCCTGCACTTAACATTATGGGCAGTGTGAAGCCTTCCACTATATTGCTAAATCTATAGCTCATTTCATGGTCCTTTATAGCGTATTCCAGCTCGGGAACTTTTGTTGAGCGCAAATATTGATTGAAAAATGATCCCAAAGCCAATCCTGTATGCGTGCTGATATAACCTTCAATTTGTTTTGTAGTTACCTCCTGGTGATAAAATTCCATACTTAATCCGCGCAGCATCACCATGAATTTTTCATCATCATCTGTCATTGTCCGTATCATGTACATTATTGCGGCGCCTTTATCGTACATGTCTTCAGATCCTTCATTGTTTACACCATAGTTACCAATGATCGGTTTGTCATTTTGAATGTTATGCCACTCGCCCCGGCAATACGCCTCTGCATTTTCTTTTCCCATGATGCACTCGGCAAATAAAGATTCAGCGAATGTGGTAATTCCCTCATGGATCCAGTTATCGGCAATATCGTTTGCGGTAATACTATTGCCAAACCATTCGTGTCCGCTCTCATGCACAATGATGTAATCGAACCTCATGCCATAGCCGGTGTTGCTACGGTCATGGCCCAGGTACCCCATTTCATAGTGATTGCCATAAGCAGTGGCACTTTGGTGCTCCATGCCGAGGTAGGGCGCTTCAACGAGCTTGTAGCCATCTTCATAAAAAGGATAGGGCCCCAGCCAGTATTCATAGCAGTGTATCATTTGTTTTACCATGGCAAACTGCGTTCGCGCCTTTTCTTCATTATACCGCAATACCCAAAAATCAAGGTCTAGTTTTCCTTTTTCACCCATCAGTGTATCTTGCCAATGTATGTAGTCGCCTATGTAAAAAGTAACATCATAATTATTAATTGGGTTTTTCACCTTCCATTCAGTGACTTTAAGCGCATGGTCGCTAGAGAGAAGCCCTTCATTTATTTTCCTGCCATTGCTTATTGCCTCCAAATTTGCCGGAGCAATCAATTTAATGTCTATGCCGCTATCTGGTTCATCCCATTGTGCATCTTTGCATGGCCACCATACGCTTGCACCCAGGCCTTGACAGGAAACTGCAATCCAGGGATTACCATTGCCGTCATGTGTCCAGCTAAATCCGCCGTCCCACGGTGGATTTACTGCATTACGTGGAGATCCGTCATAAGTGATCTCCAGTGATTGAATAAAGTCTTTTTTCAGTTTTTGAAACGGGTATTTAATCCACCATACATTGCCATCTCTATAAAAACTATCAATAGTAACATCAAACCGGTCATGTCCGCCATCGCTAATGGTCAGCTTTACTTTAGTTATGCGCATGGGTTCCTGCAAGTCTATTTGCATACTGTCAGTCGCAGTTTTTATAATTTTAAAGTCAATTCTATTCCGTCCGCTGATTTTTTTATTTAACAAATCAAATTGCACTTCCAATCCATAATGTCTTACATCCCACCATGCTCTGCCTCGCCCGTCGCTTCCGCGCAAAGTATCGGCATGGGTATAAGCAAATGTGGTATTTGCGCTGAGCAAATACCACACTATCAAAATACTATTTGTTATTTTCCTGTTCATTTTTAGAGAAACTCCCCTTTAGGGGTGGGGGTTTATCCATCGCAAAGCCCTCCCATTTGGGGCCGGGGTTATTTGTCAATGCCCAAAACTTCTACATCAAACATCAGCACCGCATTTGGCGGGATGGCTCCGCCTGCGCCTTTCTCTCCATAAGCAAGTGCCGATGGTATAAAGAATGTAGCCTTGCTTCCCATATTTAATAGCTGCACGCCTTCATCCCATCCTTTTATTACCTGGCCTATTCCCAATGTAAATCCAAATGGCTGCACATGTCCTTTGGAAGGATCTGTATTAGAATCAAACATCTTTCCATCAAGTGTTTTCCCGGTATAATTCATAGATACCTTATTCCCGGATTTTGCAAGCGGCCCCAGGCCTTTTTGCGTCATTGAATAGTAAAGGCCCGACGGAGTTTTTGTCGCCTTGATATTATTTTTGCTTAGGTAAGCCTGTATAAGGCTATCGTCAGTTTTTGCCTGATCGCTGGGATCTCTCTTAACCGGAGGAGGTGGTGGGCTTTGAATATCCAATATTTCTACATCAAACACAAGTATAGAATTTGCAGGTATTTGTGGGCTTCTGTCCTGGCTGCCATATGCAAGAGTAGAAGGAATGTACAAAGTGGCCTTAGATCCTTTTTTCAACAGCATTAATCCCTCGTCCCATCCTTTTATCACATGGCCTTTACCAATTTCAAGCTCAAAAGGTGTCGTATGATGAAATGTAGAATCAACATTTGAATCAAATTTCTGGCCGTTCAATAAAGTCCCTGTGTAATTTACGCTTAACTTTTGCCCTGAATGAGCATTTTCTCCGTTGCCAGGGGCCGAAACAGTATAATAGAGGCCCGAAGCTGTTTTCAATGGATTGATATTGTTTTTCTTAAAGTAGCCTTGCAACTGGTCCTCGTCTATTGTTTTTTGTTTTGCTTCTGCCTCTTCCTTGATCTTCTTATCTTCTGCTTCAGACCGCACACTCACCAGTCTTACATCGTATTCTATCACCTGGCCGTCCTTCATCCAAGGCTGTAATTGTGCTCCGGTTTTTCTCAGTGAATCTACAGGTAATCTCATAACTGCGCTATCGCCTTCCACCAGCAACATAAAGCCTTCCATTGGATCACCTTTGAATTTCGGAGCGGTTATTGGTAAGGGTACTGGTTTGTTATTGTTCATTTTGCGGGAGTCAAAGATCACACTATCCTTAACGTGCAAGTGGATATTCAATTCTATATGGTCGCCCATTTCCGGTTTACGAGTGCCTTTGCCGTGTGCAATTACTTTGTACTGGAGTCCACTGGCCAACCTGGTAAATCCGTATGCCATTGGCGTGCTTTTGCCGGTGACAACTGCTGATTTTGGGGCATGTTTTGAAGGTACCATCTGTGCCTGCGCATTTGCAGTAGCAGTTTGTAATCCAAAAACAAGAGTAAATATTCCTGGCAGGGCGGCTATTTTATGTAGTCTTTTCATTGAATTTTATTTGAATGATAGTTATTGACAGAATAATTTTACAACGTCTTATTGTTGAGGCGGTGCTTCACCCATTGGTTTATCGGCAACTGTTTTAACATCTGTTATTTCCACATCAAATATCAATATAGAGTTTGGGCCTACATCTGGGCCTGCTCCCCTGGTTCCATATGCCAGAGGTGATGGGAGGTATAGGGTAGCTTTGCTGCCCTTTTTAAGTAAGCCAACGCCTTCGTCTACACCTGGTATCATCTGGCCCTGGCCAACTTTAAATGTAAGTGGCGTAGTGCCATGATGCCCGATAGATGTATCCACATTCGAGTCAAATGCCTTACCGGCAAGTGTTTTGCCGGTATACTTCATACTTACGGTCTGGCCTTTGGCTACATCGGGGCCACTTCCTGGTCTTTGTATAGTATAATATAAGCCGGAAGCAGTTTTTTGTGCCTTAATATTGTTTTTAGCAAAGTAAGCCTGCAATTGTTGATCGTCAACAGGCATTTGTTTTTCACCGGCAGCTTTCGCGTCCGCTTTCTCCTGTTCCTGCTTCGCCTCCATCTCTTTCTTGTAGTCGTCCATAGACTTAACAGAAACGATAGATAGATTGATGACGATCTTGTTACCTTTTTTCAGCCACGGGGGCAATTGCTGCTGGTTGGGCGGCATGTTTTTGAGCATGGTATCACAGGATATCTCTACTATAGCACTGTCTCCAACTGCCAATTTGGTGAATACTACCTGCCACTGGCCGCTGTTCTTGGTTTCCTCCACGCGCATCACGGCTGGCTTGCCGCCCTGCTGTTTGCGTGAATCGCCTAAAACCATTGTATCCGCCTTGGCGACAATGTTAAATTCAACGATGTCCCCAACCTGGATCTTTTTGCCTGGTACGTCTTTTACAATTTTGTATTCAATACCTTTTAGCTTTTTAAAACCACCGTCGTTTTTACATCCGGTATTGCTGATGAGCGCTGCGCCAAGTATGGCGATCGGTATAATCCTTTTAATCATGTTTTTTATTTTTTCTTTATTTTATTTTAGTTTTTATTATTGAATATGTGATTGCGATTTGGTGCTTTTGATTTATTATTTTTAATTTTTAATTTTTTATCGGGGGTGAATATCCGACAAAATTTTCTTAAAATATGCAATTGTTTCCATAAAAGTTGTTTTCGTTCTGCCTCCGGATGCATTGAAATGCCCTCCTCCATCAAAATATTGTTTTGCGAAGGTACTCACGTCAAAATTTCCTTTGCTTCTGAAAGACAACTTTACTTCATCGCTGCGTTCCGTGATCAGCGTTGCAAATTGAATGCCCGAAATACTGAGCGGGTAGTTCACAAGCCCCTCGGTATCGCCGTTTTGGGCTTTGAAGAGGTTCTGGTCTTTCCTCGATAAAGCAATCAGGGCAGCATTGTATTTATAAAACACCTCCATTTTTTCTATTAGCACATATCCCAGGAAACGCATCCGGCCTTCACTCCATGAGTCATAGACCTGCTCGTGTATCCTGGTGTGGTCCAGTCCGCGGTGTTTCAGGTCTGCAGCCATACTATGTACTGAGGCGGTCGTTATGGGGAATTTGAATGAACCGGTATCAGTCATCACGCCGGTATATAGGCAAGCGGCAATGTCCAGGTCTATCAGGGCATTATCCCCGCACAGGTTGATGAAGTCGTATACCATCTCGCAGGTGCTGCTTTTTTCGGGTATGCTCATACCATAGTCCCACACAGGTTTGGGGAATAAATGGTGGTCTATTAATATTTTAGGCTGCGTGGCATCGGCGAGTGGCAGCTCTAAATGCTTGGTGCGGCTGTAGTCGTTAAAGTCAAGACAAAAAATAAGATCAGCTTCTTTCAGTGCTTCCAGTGATTCCTTTGGCTGGGCTTCATAATTCAGCATGGCGGCCGCGCCAGGTATCCAGGCAAGGAAATCAGGTATGTCTCCTGGGGATACCGCGCTGACCTTATGACCTTTCTTAACGAGATAGTGGCTGAGGGCCAGCATGCTACCTATAGCATCACCATCGGGTTTGTGATGGGTGGTGATGAATATCTTCCTTGGTGACTGCAGTAAAGGGAAGGCGTCTTGTATTGGCCGCATTTTTTTTATATAAATCCCACCTCTTCTAACCATTTTTATCTGTAGATATTAGAAGCTTTTTTGTTTGGGTTTGCAAAAGTAATGGTTCTGGTGGAAATCTGTTACGGTTAGTTGTATAATTCCATATAATAAATTGCCAAAATTATTTTGATGGCTTTTGAATGATGTTTAGTTTAGTGAATTGGTCACTTCCAAAATCCTGGCTCTGCCAGCAAATTGTTCATTTGTTACGTAATCTCCAACTGATTTTCATATTATAAATTCCGATTTTATTTACACCTTAAAATGGGACTTGTTGCTTCATCTGATATACGATCACTAATAATAAACTTCATATTAACATATAATTAAAAATGAATAAATAATAAATATAACGTGTTGCGCGGTTAAAATAAGCGCATTTTTACTTCACACTTCTGAATTGATCATTTCAATAAAATTTTCCTACCCGTAGCAACACCTAAATGAAATTGGAATAGCAGACATTTGTACCACGCAAACTAAGCTATACTCCGCAAGGGATAAAAAAGTGATTTGTTGACACATTAAAAAAGTGGCAATTTTGTAAGTGCGAAATCACAAAATATGTCCACTTTTTCTATCAACATCAGTCAAGCTGAAATTGAA
>Ga0182030_10013194_pt1 | contig 16466 bp, 14 predicted proteins | sample 812S3MmetaG_FD_121299 | JGI IMG/M metagenome (GOLD analysis project Ga0182030, IMG submission 121299) | Permafrost microbial communities from Stordalen Mire, Sweden - 812S3M metaG (Illumina Assembly) | ecosystem: Environmental > Terrestrial > Soil > Wetlands > Permafrost | place: Sweden...
GCCCTTTTTGCGCAGGCTGTCCATCTTCTTCAACGCCTTGCGGCGGCGCTCGGCCACCGGCACATAGGCGGGCCATCCAAAACCGTCGTACATGGTCTATGTCTCCTTGAGTGCGGCGTTCAGGTCGATCGCGACCAGTTTGAGCAGTTCGTCGTCTTTCATCTCGGTGAGCAGCAATTCCGCTCCGCCTTCCAGCATATCCTGCGCAATCTGCCGTTTCGATTCAATCATCGCGTCGATTTTCTCCTCGACCGTTCCCTGACAAACAAACTTGTGTACCAGCACATTCTTGTTCTGACCGATGCGGTAGGCGCGATCCGTGGCCTGGTTCTCGACTGCTGGATTCCACCACCGATCGAAGTGAATTACGTGCGAGGCGGCGGTCAGATTGAGCCCCGTGCCTCCTGCTTTTAACGAAAGCACAAAGAAGCCCACGGCTTCGTCTTCCTGAAAGCGGCGCACAAGATCCTTGCGGCTCTTGACCGGGGTATCTCCATGGAGCACGAGGCCGGGACGTCCGAAGATCGAGCCGAGAAACGACGCCAGCGGAGCCGTTACCTCGCGAAATTGCGTGAAGACCAGAACCTTCTCTTGCCGAGCGGCGATCACTTCGGCGATGTCGCGCAGACGCGCCCACTTGCCGCTGTCGGGTTCGCTCCAGGCGCTGTCGCCCAGCCATTGCGAGGGATGATTGCAAATCTGTTTGAAGCGCATCAGAAACGAAAGAACCAGCCCCTTGCGGCGAATCCCTACGGCAGAGTCAAGCTGCTCAGTGAGATCGTCCACGGCCTGCTGGTAGAGCGCGGCCTGCTTGCGGCTGAGCTGGCAAAAGGCCTTCACTTCGGTCTTGTCGGGCAGGTCGGAGATCACCGACTTGTCGGTCTTGAGCCGACGCAGAATGTACGGCCGCACCAGTTCCCGCAGCGGTCCGTAAGGATTGTGGGTGCGGTCGGCGAGCCGCTTGGTGAGCTTGGTGAACTCCTTCGCCGACCCCAGCAGGCCTGGATTGATGAAATCGAAGATCGACCACAGATCTCCGAGCCGATTCTCGACCGGCGTACCGGTCAATGCAAAGCGGGAACCAGCCTTCAGCATCTTGGCGCTGCGAGTCTGCTTGGCGTTGGGATTCTTGATGGCTTGCGCCTCGTCCAGAACGGCCAGACGCCAGTTGGTTTCCGTCAGCCAGGGAATGCGCAGCAGCGTGCCGTAGCTGGCGATTACTACGTCCACCTCAGCGAGGGACTCCGCCGAGATGTTCTTGATGGCCTCGTTGGAGAGCACCGAGGTGTGCGCAACCAGAACTCGCAAGCTGGGAGCAAAGCGCTCCAGCTCTGCGGCCCAGTTAGCCAGTAGCGAAGCAGGAGCAATGAGAAGGCTGGGCTTGCCCTGTTCCTGCTTCATGAGCACCAGTAACAACGAAAGCACTTGAATCGTCTTGCCCAATCCCATGTCGTCGGCTAGACAGGCTCCCAGCCCGAGCTTCGCCAGCAGATAGAGCCAGCGCATGCCCACCTGCTGATACGACCGCAAGGTTCCCTTCAGCGCCTTGCCTGGATCAATCTTGTCCAGACCCTCCTGCGTGCGCAGTCCCTTCAGGGTTTCGGCAAGCCAGGGGCCAGCGGTCACCTGCGCCCAATCGGCTTCGATACTCTCGGCGTCGGCATCCGCACCGCCAAGATTCGCCCCAGCCAACAAGCGCATCGCTTCGCCGAAGTTCATTCCATGACGGGCTGCGGCGCGCTCGGCCTCACTGAAGCGGTCGATCATGCGGCTGAGTTGTGCGCGATCCACCTCAACCCAGCGCCCGCGCACCAGCGCCAGTCCCTCGGTCCCAGCCAGCAGATTGCGCATCTCGGCAGCGGTCAACGACTCGCCATCGAGGGTCACGTCCATGTGGAAGTCGAGCAGAGCGTTCTGGCCTACCAGCGAGGGAGCGACGCCGCCCACTCTGGCCGTAACGCGTGGTCGCGGCGGGCGGTGCGCTGGCCACGTCGCTGGCATGCGGACGACGATGCCGGCCTGCTCCAACACAGGGCAATCGTGCAAAAACTGCGAGGTTTCGCTCGGAGTCCAGCGCAGCGGATGGAAGATCTCCCCGCTATCGACCATCTCCTTCAGCCACGGGCAAGTCTCCGCGGCTCGTTGCACCGGCAGCAGCAGCGACAGTAGGCGACCCCGATTGGCCGGTCCCTCGTACTCATGCAGTGCCTGACCCAATGGCAGATGCTGCGCCTTGGAGTGAGCCGAGAGCCGCACCGTATAGGTGGCCAGGAAGGCGAAGGGTGACTCCGCATCGTTGCGGTTTTCCGCCAGATTGAAGCAGACGCGGCCGACCAGATTCCAGGCCGGATTGCGACGCTTGAGAAACTCCTGCACCTCGCACTGCTCTTCCAACAACTCAAGCCGCAGCGCCTTGTCCGTCTGCTGCCACAAGGCGCGCAGCACGGCGCTGGTCAGATATTCAGCCCCGGTCATGAGCGGCGCGGCCATGGCCAGCCGCTCCAACTCCGCATCCGGTGGCGGCGCGACTGCTTCCACCGACTTTGTGCCGGACGCGTCCGCAGAGAGACTGGTGTGCGTACAGAGCGCGGTTACATATCGTGCTGCAAACTCACGCCAGTACGAAAAGACGGCGGGCAAAGCCGTGCCCACTTCGCCGGCGCCGAGTTGCAGAAGTCCATGGCCGGCACCACGCACAAACGTTTCCTGCAAGCGCTGCGCAACCTCCGCGTCGAGCGCAAGGGCGTCGTCCTCCTGTGCCAGCGAGAGGTGCCCATGCGGAGTCAGAACAGGAGCGAGCAGCACCGGGTCCATATATAAAAGCTAACAGCGTCAACGGCTTTGAGACAAAAGCACGCCGCACACGAGGACCAGCAAAGTAGACAATCGAACACCTACCCCGCGGCTGATCATGGGAGCAATCGTCGGTGATCGTCACATGGTTGGGATCAAATGAAGCTGAAGCGCGACGTAGCTCAGCAAGGAATATCCCATTTCTGCGCACATATCCTCTCCCGCGTGCAACTTTTCATTCAAATCCTTCGGCGCAGGAAAACTTGAATTTATTCTCTGCGAGACCAATTAAGGTGATGGCATAGCGATTGCTATCATCGCATTCTCATTTCGTGTTGGAATGTACGCTCAATAATGGTGTGCATTCAGGGGCATTTCTTAATTCATGTTGGAACCAACACGAATTGAGAAATGAAGGCTCGCTGAGATGCCGATGCACTTCGAAACACCCATTCCTCATCAAGTGGGCCCTTGCCCCATGGAGAATTGGAAGGACAACACGATTCTGCTTTCCCAGCCGTTCATTTGAACCCTTTGTGTGTGAGATATACCTGCGGGTATCAACCCTGGAGCAAGACCTCGCCAGGCAGGAACACGTCGTTCAAAGCACCCGAGCCGCTGGTTACTATATTGCAGGCATCTATCGAGAAAAGGAGTCGGGAGCCCGCGCTGATCGTCCAGAGTTGTTGCGCATGATTGCGGACCTGAATCCTGGCGAGGCTGTCGTCTGCGAACGACTCGACAGATTGTCGAGGTTGCCTCTTCCAGATGCGGAACAATTGGTTGCCTCGATTCGAGGTAAGGGAGCCAAGTTGGCGGTGCCAGGGTTGGTTGATTTGTCCGACCTTGCTGCCGAGTCCGATGGTGTCGCAAAGATCGTACTGGAGGCAGTGCAGGAAATGCTTCTGAAACTGGCCCTTCAGATGTCACGCGAGGACTATGAAACCCGCCGTACTCGTCAACGCCAAGGGGTACAGTTGGCACGCGCGGCTGGCAAATATCCTGGTCGCGCACCAGACACCAATGTGCACAACCGCATTATTGCATTGCGCTGCGCCGGGCAGACGATCAAACGAACTGCAGAACTTTCCGGGTGCAGTACGAGCCAAGTAAAACGCATATGGGCCATCCACCACCAAACCAGCAGCTTAACAACGGGGTGAAGAGCGTGGCACTCTTCAGCTTTGCGCTGGAGGCTGTGCGAAATGATTCCCCAGTTCAATACGAGCACAGCCAACGACCAAATGGGTGGTGGCTTACCATGCCCCACCCTGCATCAATGCGTCTACGGGCATCCTAGCGGGGCATTTTCGCCGTTCTCTGGAGCCACGTGATGATTTTCCAGAAGAATGCGGTTTCGCCCACGGACTTTCCATTGCGATCTTCACTCACTTACTCTCGATCTGGACTTGTGCATGGCCAGTTATTGGGCACATTCCTATACCGGACCCCGAACTGCCGGGCGATCCATCTGGGGGGAATTTCCTACATCGCCACGCGAGATGTTCCAATCCGCGCCCGGCATTGCTGCCGGGCGATGCGACTTGTAAACCTGCACGTAGCGCGTCTGGTTACCGATGTTTCAATCCGCGCCCGGCATTGCTGCCGGGCGATGCCACAGCCGTTTCGTAATGGTTCACGGTCACCATCAGTTTCAATCCGCGCCCGGCATTGCTGCCGGGCGATGCAGCGAAACCGCCGGACGCGCGACCGGTATAGACGGGTTTCAATCCGCGCCCGGCATTGCTGCCGGGCGATGCCAAAGCAGTTATAGGACGGTTACAGAGCCAGCAAAGGTTTCAATCCGCGCCCGGCATTGCTGCCGGGCGATGCGTGCAGAGTAGAGATACCCGCGCAGGCGCAAATAGTTTCAATCCGCGCCCGGCATTGCTGCCGGGCGATGCCGTCAATGGCCTGCTTAAAAGTGTCGCTTTGCAGGTTTCAATCCGCGCCCGGCATTGCTGCCGGGCGATGCGCTATCCATGCGGCCTACGCAGAGCATTGCGCAAAGTTTCAATCCGCGCCCGGCATTGCTGCCGGGCGATGCCGTCATGCCTACTTTACTGAGGAAAGATTCTCGGTTTCAATCCGCGCCCGGCATTGCTGCCGGGCGATGCTAGCATCGTTCAGAGCAAATATGTCCCGCTATCGGTTTCAATCCGCGCCCGGCATTGCTGCCGGGCGATGCCTCACCATTCAATCCTTGGGCGCGCATCTGCTCTTGTTTCAATCCGCGCCCGGCATTGCTGCCGGGCGATGCAAAAGGCTGAGTGGGAAGAGCGTACGCGTGCGTGGTTTCAATCCGCGCCCGGCATTGCTGCCGGGCGATGCATCGAGCACGACGGCGGAAGTACATCTACAATTTGGTTTCAATCCGCGCCCGGCATTGCTGCCGGGCGATGCTCCACGCTTGCAAACCCTTTCAGATCATAGCCATTCCTTGCGGTAGGCGCGAACCTGCCGCGAGGAGGGCATTGCCGAAGCAATGCCTCGTTTGGCGCCGAAGCTAAATCGTTGAAAATCATAGGGGTATGCAGAATGCGAACCAAGCCGGTTTTGGCGGGAGCTAGTGGTTCGCGCAGAAGATCTCAGACCACTAGCGGTCCGTCGAAATCGATTGCCTTGAATTTACCATATTCTTTGACAAATTGATCGGATGGCTCCGTGAGCCGATAGAGGCGCAGGCAATCTTCTAGTTCGTCAATTTCTTCAAGGAGCGTTCTCTCAAATTCTTCGTACTGCATGCGGTTCACACGACATTCGAAGACCGACTTTTGCACCCGTTGGCCAACAGCTTCGCAGGCTTTTGCTACGCGGCGCAGACGCCTACGGCCCCCGGGCGACTCGGTCGAGACGTCGTAACAAACGAGAATCAGCATGGTCAGCGCTCCAGGTAGGGCAGGTAATCTTCGGCTTCACCGCGAATAACACGCGCTAGCAGACGGGCTTGAATCTGGGGCAAGAGCCCAATTGTCAGCTTTTGGTCGAGCAACGGATGGGAAGTAAGTTCCTGTTTGCGCTCCTGATAGGCGAGAATCAGTGCCTTTCGCGCACCGTCCTGCATTTGTACCGCACCTCCAGGGCGATCTTCAAAATCGTTGGCTTGAAGCTGCTTGCGGTTGACCAGAGTGAGGGCCAGTCGATCCGCAAGGATGGAGCGAAACTCTTCCATCAAATCGAGTGCCAAGGCGGCGCGGCCGGGCCGGACAGTATGCAGGTATCCCAACTGCGGATCAAGTCCGACGGTGTCCAGTGCAGTTCTACAGTCGTTCATGACCATACTGTAGAGGAAAGAAAAGAGTGCATTCATGCGATCCATGGGCGGACGGCGACTGCGACCATCTGGCGTGAACGCTGTTCGTTGATCGGCGCGAATCATATGGGGAAATACAGCGAAGTAGCGGCGGGCGGATTCTCCCTCAAGGCCTCGTACGACATCCAGGGTGGGAGCTGATTCGAGATGGCGCAGGTTGTTGGCCAGCGCTTCGGCAGCTTCGCGCAGTCGCTCGGCATCGGACTCTTCATTGGCGTCTCGTGCTCCGCGCAGCATTACGCATCGGCTGTTCTTGAGCTTGCCGGCAATGCAGGCTTTGGCGTGAGCCAGCGCGAATTCATCTGAATTGGCACGGGCAAACTGGGCTTTTCGAAGCAGAATATTGCCGCTGATGGGACCTTCGAGGCGAGCTTTGAAGCGGCCATTGCGGTCGAGAAGCACCAGTGTCTTGCCTTCTTCGGCCAGGCGGCACATGGCCGCGGGCGAAACCAGAACATCGCCAAAGCAAACGACGCTGCCGATGTGATGCAACGGAACCCGCAGCTTCGTCACCTTTTCGACCTCAAAGCGGAGGGTGTCGTTGTCGAGATGCAGGTAACCGGGCAGCGTCAGATAGAGCGTATTGAGCAGAGTTTGCATTCAATCCTCAACGCGGAAAAGATGGGCGCGCAATGCCCTCCGTCTAGCTTCTTCAGCAAGCATCTGTGGCTGGCATATTTCGATGAGAGAGCATTCGCGGCAACGGGAATCGTTCACTGCGGGTGGCATCTGCCCCGCTTGCAGCATGGCGCGGACGGCAAGCGTGGTGGATTCCACGAGTTGGCGAAGATCTGAGGTAATCGAAACCTCGCGGCGGCGGTGACTGGTGGCATGATAGATTGCCCCGACCGGCACAGGATGGCCAGTCATCTCTTCCAGGCACAGCGCCTGCGCGGCCAGTTGGATGTTGTCGTGGGTTCGCTGGCGGCGTGGACCGTGTTTGTACTCGACGGGATACGGCGTTCCGTCGGGGAGAAATTCGACCATATCGGCCTTGCCGATCAAGCCGAGCCGCTCACAGACCAAAGGCAGCGCCCGCTCCATGCGTACGCCCGCGCGCAGTTCATAACCAGCCAGATCGACGAGCGCGTGAACGGCATTGCCGCGCGCGGTGTGCAGGTTGTCTGCAAAGCTCTGCTCTTCATGGATCAGAGCGCACTGGCGCGGGCAATAGCTGTAGTGCTGCAAGGCGGAGAGCATGATGAAATCGTCCTGCTCCATGCGGCCTCCGTTCAGTGGACAGTGAGCAGTTGCGTTAGATGCCCAGGACTTGCAGTTCTACGCCTTGAGGAAGATTCTCGCGGTCAACATCTATCGCGTAGTCTTCCCAATCGCGGGGCGCGAGGACTCCGTCGTTGAGTCTTGGCTTGATTCGCCGCAGAAGCGAGTGCGCTGGCGCGTTGCCCAGTTCACTGTCGTGCTTGAAGATGTAGAGGCCACGCGTGCTCATCTCGCCGCGCGCCGCCGAGCGGTCGTGATCGAACATGTTGATCAGCGCATCCCAAACAAGTTGCAGGTCTTCTTCGGAGAATCCGGTTTGCCCCGCCAAATGCGCGGAGACAAAGCCGTGCGCGACGTAGAGGCCATAAGGAACGGTGAACTTGCGGCCCATAGTGCGTTCTTTTTCTAAGTCCTTTTCATTCGTCACTGCCATGCGAGTGATCGAATGCTCAAGCGAAACAATGGAGTCAACCGAACGCCCAAACGTAAGTTGTACCGGCCCACGAACCTGTCCTGCAGACTGCCGGATTTTGCTTTCTCCGGACTCTGCATCTTGCTTATCGCCCGTTGACATAACCGCGCCAAAGGTACGCACGTCGAAGAAATTCTGGCACATCCAGTCCTTGGCAAGGTCCTCGTAGTGCCGCTTAGGCTTTTCGGTGTTCTTCTTCTCTTTACGCCATTTCTCCCATGCTGCGAGTCCTGCTTTCACTTCCTCGCTTTCCTGATATGCACGTTCAATTTGCTGATTCAATACACCTTTTTCCTTAATGAAAATCTCATAGGGCGGGGCCTCACCCTTGGCAATCCCAACGTAATTGCGCACCTTGCGCTTGAGGCAGACGTCGGTAACCAGTCCGCGTCCGGACTCGGCATCGACGCGAGGCAAATTGCCTGCATCAGGGTCGCCATTGGGGTTGCCGTCTTTTACATCGAATAGAAGTGCGAAATCATAGCGGTTCTTTAACGCGGTCATGCCTGTTCTCCTTCAGCGGCTTCGGGTTTCTTGGCGTAGAACGCCTGTTTCTGGTGATAGTAGCCAATGGCGAATCGGCCTTGATCGGCGATGGAAAGATGCGGAGTGAACCCTTTGTCGCCGTCGAGCGCGTCCGTGATCTCGCCGAGCAGTTTTTCGAGATTCACAGCTCGGCCGCGATTCTCGATCTTGGCAAGATGGTGCTTGCTGAGCTTGATCAGGTTGGAGAAGACAGTGACCGGCGTGGACGAAGCCGCTCCATAGAAGCGGTCGCGAACGGTGGCGTTGAGGCCGGGGCTGGCTTCTTCCTGCACCTTTTCAAGCGCAGCAAAGAGCCTCCCCAACCGATAGCCGACGTTAGTATTGGCGAGATCGAGAGACACTTTCAGTTCCTCCTCAGGTGCGGAATCGTCCGCAAGTTTTGAGCGGCGGGCTTTGCGGTTGATGCAAGCCTTGATGAGCGCGGCGCGCGAGTAGCTCACCTCGCGCTCGGCGCGAATGCGGCGCAGGGCGCACAAGAGCAGCGTCTCTGGATATGGAAGCCCTGAGAGAATTGCTCGCATGGTGTCCCCGCCGAGGCTTGGCGGGATGTTCTCGGCTTTACCTTGCAGCGCTGTGCTGGCCAACAAGCGAAAGAGCGAGGGGTACGGCGGATCGTAAGGAGCACGATCAATGGCAATGTCATCAAAATGTTCGACGATGCGCTCGGAAAATTGATGGACTGTGCCTGTGAGCCAAAAGCGAATAGATATGCGCGCGGCATTCGGAGCCAAGCCCAACACAAAGAACTGCGTCGTGGCGTCGCTCACATTCAAGCTGCCCTGCTTGACGGATTCGTACAGCGCTTTGACGGCATTCGTGCCCTTGTCGGGATCGTCCTTCGGCGGCTCTCCCCATAAACTGGCGAAGGAGCCTTCCAGGAAGCTTTCTTTTTCGGACCAGAAGATGGTCGAGGCCTCGCCCACTTGAATACGTTGCGTTGAATCCTTGCCGAGCAGCGTGTTCAACGCAGTGGTGTAGGCAAAGGCTGCGCGCTTGCCTACTGGGGCGTTCTCACCTTGCCGCTGCTCTTTGCCATAGGACTCGAAGGCGCGAAGGTTGAAAGAAACGATATTCGCGCCTGAACTCTGCGCTCCCCATACACCTTTAATCGATGGATGGAGGCGCTGAATCTCGGCGTCTTCCCCACTGACGAGGCAGATGCCGCGCACTGCGGTCGAGGTCTCGTCGTCGCTTCCAGATGCTTTCGCCAGCAGTGCTTCGACAATAGCGGTGCGCGCGCAGACAAGTTCCGTGTCGTGAACAAGCTGAAAGGTCAGATTGGGATTGGTGGCTTGAATCTCTTCCCAAGATGCTTCTTGCTCAAGCAGCGTGAGCGGCACATCGGCGAGAAACGCTTTCACCGCGCACACACCGGGGTCATCTGCTGGAAGTTCTGCCAATCGCTCCACGAACTCCGCGTGTTGAAGAACGACCCGGTCCGGCTTCCCCTTGGTGTCAATGCCCAGCACGTATTCAGCCGTGTCCCAGAGAAGATTCGCCGCGACCCCTGACGTCTTTTTCACGCCTTGAGGCACCAGAAACGACCGGGCGCGCTTCTTCTTTCCATCCGGAGTGCGGGTATCTTCGATCTGGACAAACTTTCCTTTGTCGTCGAGGACGATCACAAAGGGAATTTCTTTCAGTTCGAAGCCTTCGGGTGCCAGCGCAGTCTCTGCGTCGGCAGCCTTGCGTTCGTAGTAGCGCGCCAATTCCTGAAGGATCATCCCCGCACCTTCTCACTATTCCACTCTGGAATGAGAACAACTCCATCGGTCATGTGTGCCGGGAAGAATCGCGGCTGGGGTGAGGTAATTTCGGTGAAGTCCAGGTCATAGAGCATCCAGCCCAGATCCCGATCTCCGCGCAACTCCTCGGGAATCGCGGGCGGATCTTCTCCAGACTCCACGAGGCGAAAGTCGCAGGCAAACTCGCGGCAGCCGAGATAGGGCTGGTTGATGCACTGTCCTTTGGCCGCGCGGCGGGCAAACATCTCGCCAAACTTCTGGATGTTTTCTTCGGCGCCCGCTTTGGCTGTCATCGTGAAACTCGCCGCAATGCGGTATCGAACATCCCGCAGCAGAAGGCTTGCGCGCTGCTGACGCTCTTCTTCGACATAGAGGGCAACGGCTCCGGAGCCACGTTGCATGGCGCTCTTCACGTTGGCCAAGGAGAGCTTGCTGCCCACTTCATTGCGCCGGATTGTTGTCCAGCGAATAGGAGCGAGCACCTCGATCGTTTCCGGATGCCAGCAGATGGCGGGTTTCCAAAGAATCGATTCAAAGACGGCGCGAGCAGCGGATGGGGTGATGATGTCGTAACTGACCCGTTCGACCTTCATCTCCGGACGGGTAAAACAGGCTAAATCTCCGCTGACTTCCAAACAAAAGCGGGTCGGCATCGCGCCTCCTGACGGGTATCGAATGAAAACCCGAACAGGAGAATTGAAACACTCTGATCTTAGAATCCCTACTGAATTGCCGAGGGTGATCCTACTTTAGCAATATAGTTGGGTTGGATTTGGGTTGCTGGCCTCGCCAACCAATAGCCCGAGATCGGGGTGATAGGCAGTTTCGTTCTTCAAGACCCATATATCTGGAGCGATGGTTTCAATGTCTCCATCCCTCAAAAGTTCTTGAAACTCAAAGTTGCGTACAGAAACGGTAAACCGCTGCAACCTTCGCAAGAGCCAGCGATCCAGCTTGCCGGAGCGCAACAGCACGATGAGCGGACGACTATCGCGGCTGGCATCAGATGGATTGACATACGGAACAATCACCGCGACGCTTCCGTCTTCCTCAATCAACTGAAACTTCTCCGCCGCGGAACGAAACTGAATATGGCACTCCCCCGCATCCTTTGTCAGCAGACCTTGAATGCCATTCTTGTCCAGACCATCCTTGCCCACTTTGCTGTAATAGCGCTCAAAATAGGTTTTGAAGAGTTGAGGCGTGAGCAGATTGTCAGGGCGCTCATAGAGGATGGTCTTACATGCGTTTTCGCCGAAGAGGAGTAAGCCTTTCGGCGATGGCTGGGGTGGGACAAAGACGAAAACTTGCCCCTTGTTTGCTTGCTTGCCTTCCCGATTGCACCGTCCGGCAGCTTGAGCGATTGAGTCCAGTCCCGTCAGTGCGCGGTAAACAACAGGGAAATCCACATCGACGCCAGCCTCAATCAACTGCGTGCTCACCACGCGCACCGGCTTGTTGGGAAGATTCTCTTTGATCTTCTTGATGACTTGACTGCGGTGCTCGCCGCACATCAAGGCGGAGAGATGGATGGTTCCGGATGGCATACGGCGATGCAGTTCGCGGCAATCCGATCGCGTATTGACGATGGCCAGTACGGATTCATGTTGAGCGATCTTTTCAGCAATCTTGTCCCATTCGCCTTGAACCTTCAAATCTTCTGGCAGCGTCACCGTGACCCGTTCCAGCTGGCGATACAACTCATCCGTGCCGGAGACAATCTCGGTAGCCGAATCAAGGCCGCGCAGCCATGTCGTTCCAAAATTATCCTTGCGTGTGCCCAACGCCGGCTGGGTCGCGGTGCAGAGGACAAACGTAACACCATAGTGATTGACCAACAGGCGCATGGCGTCCAGAATCGGCTGCAAGAACCCTGGCGGAAGGAGTTGAGCTTCGTCCAGAATAATGACGCTGTTCACCAGGTTGTGCAGTTTGCGGCAGCGGCTGGTACGCGCCGCAAAAAGCGATTCGAATAACTGCACATTGGTGGTAACAATCAGCGGAGCATCCCAGTTTTCCGTTGCCAGACGGCTTTGCACCGTCTCCTTGTTTGAATCCAGATTGCTGTGGTGTTCCAGCACTGCGTTTCCGAAGATGCTACGAAAGACGTCCGCTGTCTGCTCGATGATGCTGGTGTACGGGATGGCGTAAATTATGCGTCGCTTGCCATGAGCAATGGCGTGTTCCAGTGCGAAAGCGAGGCTGGAAAGAGTTTTTCCTCCTCCGGTTGGGACGGTGAGGGTGTAAAGACCCGGCGCACCTTTTGCTTTCTCCCTGCACTGGCGCAGAACATCCGTACGGAGAAGGTCAATCGGCGAAGGATCGTTCTTCTCTGTTTTCTGCATCATCCATTCATTGAAGAGCGGCAGCAGCGAAGCCAGCGACGGATACTCTCCGCGCAGTTCGCTCTTTCCCGCATTCATGAAGGATTCCGTATCCAGAAAGTCCGCATCCGTCAGGCATGAGAACAGTATCCGAATCCATAGGTGCAGGCCGTTGGAACCTCCAAACTTGGTGGGTGGAGCTAGCAACCGCGCCTTCAGCAGATCTGCCGGTGCAGCAACTGTTGCTTTATGAAGAAGACCTTGCTCGTCTCCCTCTCTCATTCGATTGTCGAGTGCCTTATTTCCTTCTCCATCGGCTGGCGACCAGTCCGGCAATCCTGCATGGTGGCCAGCGATGGGATAGGCGAGCAGCAGCCCCAGGTTCTCAAACGCCATCTTGGATTGGAGAGCGCCCGCAATTGAGTGGTTGACTTTTCCTGGGGCTGCATCTACAAGATGCGCTTCAAAGCCACTGGCCTTCCGAATGTAACCTTGAAAATCCTCGCTATACTTACCCAAGTCGTGCCACAGGCCCGCGAGCTTACCCCATTCCGCGGCTCCGAACTCGGCCGACATCTCGCCAGCCAAACTCGAGACCTCCGCCAAATGCCCTTCAAGCGGATGGGTTACCGTCAAATGATCAGGATGAACATGCGCAATAGGATCAAATGCTTGCATCGGACTCCCTCAAATAGATCTCTGAGACTAACCTCTACCGACGATGTTTAGTTAACCGCCAAAGATTTGTTCACCTGTCTTAACAACCTGATCTTTCATTTCCACCACAATCTCGCAAACTGGCTTTGACTGGTTAGAGCGTTCCGCCATGTCGGCCAGGAGAGCGTCAATCCGTTCAACTTCCAGCCGTCGGAGCTTCGCAGTACTCATCCATTGCTCCATTCGCTGGCTATCAAAGGAGAACTCGGCTGACATTTCCAGCCACCTGTTCTCGTTCTCACGAGCTGCGCGGAGCGCGGTCTGAAGTGTCTCTGGATCTTGACTCCCTGATGAATTCATCAAGCACGAGTCTACATCGGCTTGGCCGTTCCTCCCCATGAAGTAAACGACGCGTTCGCTTACAAGTCAAGCGACCATGCGCTCTGCAGGGAGGGTACGGCGTTGTAGATCGACAAGCAGTCGTGCGCAATCGAAAGGGGAATGCCCCCGGTGATATTCCTTTGGCTCCAGAATCACCGGTATCCGGTTATGCGCGGGCTCCATCCATTCGTTGGGGTCAGTAGTCAAGACGGTGAAGGTCAAGGATTCGTAGAATCCGGAGACCGATCCGATGACCGCACTCCAGATCCTGGCCAAATCCATCTCGCCGAATGACATCCTGAAGAACGCCTATTGACTGTTGCCAACTACCGTTGGACACATGTTCGACCCTACGCCGGTCGTTCCGGCGATCGGCTTGGTCCCGACTTCATTACCAAGACCGGCGCAGACGGAACCTGCATTCAGGTAGAAATGTTGTCGTCAGCTTCGCATTGAAGGAGTATTACCGGTAGGCCTAACCGGGGCAAATGGCCCTCAATGAGAGCGTTCAACCACAGTCTGGTGCAATCTACGCTAGCAATGCACATGCATTTTCCAGCAACGAATTAGCAACAAGATCTGGGGCTGCCCCTGACATCGTTTGAGGAAACCAAGGCACAAAGTTGGAGAGCCAATAAGGCTCGGAAAGAAGGGGAAGCCTTCGCGGGTTGGATCGCGGGTCCAAAGATTCCTGGAAAAGTCTCTAACTTATTGATTCTATGGTAGGCACGACTGGATTCGAACCAGCGACCTCTTCCGTGTCAAGGAAGCGCTCTAACCAACTGAGCTACGCGCCTGCAGGTCTATAGAGCAATTCTATCAGGATCGGACTCGGCTTGGAAGCTCCCCGGAGCACATCCAATGCTGTACCATCGTTGTCAAAAGATTTTCTCTGCCCGGCTGGCCTTAACGTCCGGCCGTGGCGCAACTTACAGACCCAGTGCCGACGGGCTGGATGACGGACGGCGCTGGCAGTACAACGCAAGGCTCTTGTGACCCATATCTGCCATGTATGACGAATCGACTTCTCGGGTGAACCCGCTTCGCACGGCCCCCAATCTGCTGACCCTGGCGCGTATCTGCCTGGTTCCCATCCTGGTAGCCGCAGTGATGGAGGGAAACTACCGGCTGGGTTTTGTGCTGTTTGTGATTGCCGGCCTTACCGACGCGCTCGACGGCACTCTGGCGCGACTGCTGAAGCAGCGCTCCATGCTGGGCCAATACCTTGATCCGGTGGCCGACAAACTGCTGCTCAGCGCGCTGTTCCTGGTTCTGATGCACGAGGGTCTGATTCCGGTCACCGTGACGGTGATGGTCTTCGGCCGCGACGTAGGCATCCTGCTGGTGGCGGCCATTTTGTATGCTGCCGTCGGCCGACGCGAGTTCCAGCCCAGCATCTTTGGCAAGGCCAACACACTGGCGCAGGTGAGCGCAGTTGCGGCCGTGCTGCTCTACCAGTTTGAGAGTCTGCGCTGGATTGGCGCCGTGCGCGAGTTCGCGCTGAAAGCGACCATGGTGCTGACCATCGTCTCCGGCCTGCATTACGCCTGGATCGCATCGCGCCGGAATGGCACGCACGCCTCGAATGGCCAAAGCCCCCGCTGAGCTATAGATCCGGCCCTTCAATAGTGTGTAGGCTTCCCACCCATTTCGCCATAAAGCCTGCGAAATGGATGGGGCACGATGCTTCTATTTGAGGGCCGGATCAATAGCGGGGACTGCCCCCGAAGACTCCGCGCAGCACAAAACAAGCGTCCGCCGCGCGCGGGCGTTGGCTTCAGCCTTCTATTTGCCGGGATCTTCAGCCTGCGCTCAGGATTCTTCCTCCGCGCTTTCCGTCTCTGCCGTTTCTTCGATTTCCATATCGCGAAACTCTTCAGAATCAAAGACTTCGCCACAATCCTGGCATTCAACAAACTCGGTGTCTTCCTGCCGGGAGACGATGCGTACTTTCGGGTGTTTGCAGGCCGTTGCCATCAGTTTGGGAATCGGTTGGAATGGGTACTCTTTGCGCCAAATTGTAACGATCTTTGCGCCAATTTCAAATGGTTATTTTCGTCAATATTGCATACATCAGGGATATTTCTGACCCAGTTTGGTACCGGAGTGCAAACTACCGCTTGAAATGCCGACAGAAATGGTCCTATACTAAAGGCGACTGAAGAAGTCGCATATTATGCTCAAGCTCACCAAAAAAGCCGACTACGGGTTGATCGCCCTCAAGTATCTGGCCGAACATCCGGAAAAAGGCGCGGTCAGCGCCAAGGATGTTGCCGATGCCTACGGAATTCCCGCGCAGCTCCTGGCGAAGATTCTGCAGACACTGACCAAGAAAGCTTTGCTGCGCTCCCACGCGGGCATGAATGGTGGGTACGCACTGGCCAGGAGCGCCAGCGAGATTTCTGCCTTCGAGGTGATTCTGGCCATCGACGGCCCGTTCTTCATCACCTCCTGCACCAAAGGCGCCAAGGCCTGCGACCTGACGCCCAGTTGCACCATCAAGGAGCCTCTGGCGCGGGTGAATGAAACTATCGCGGGGGTGCTCAGGAGCATCAGTATTCAAGACTTGGCCGAGCCTGCGCCGGCCCGTGAAGTGAAGACCGACAGATTGATTTCTCTCACGCTCTAGCAGATTTTTTCAAACCGCACTTCCCCCTTCGCCGAGACGCGGAGCAGCAACAAGGATGGAGATCGCACATGGGTACAGTCGCCAGCAATATTGAAGTTCCAGCCGGAGTTACACTGACGATTTATCTGGATAATCAGGCCACCACGCAGCTGGACCCGCGCGTGCTGGAGGCCATGATGCCTTACCTGACGACAAAGTTCGGCAACGCCGCCAGCCGCAACCACTCCTTTGGCTGGGATGCCGAGCAGGCTGTTGAGAAGGCACGCGAACAGATCGCCAGCCTCATCGGGGCCACAGCCAAGGAGATCATCTTTACCTCCGGCGCCACCGAGAGCAACAACCTGGCCATCAAGGGCATCGCCGAGATGTACCGCGAGCGCGGCAA
>Ga0182030_10013195_pt1 | contig 16465 bp, 17 predicted proteins | sample 812S3MmetaG_FD_121299 | JGI IMG/M metagenome (GOLD analysis project Ga0182030, IMG submission 121299) | Permafrost microbial communities from Stordalen Mire, Sweden - 812S3M metaG (Illumina Assembly) | ecosystem: Environmental > Terrestrial > Soil > Wetlands > Permafrost | place: Sweden...
AAACTCTATAAACTCTATAAACTCTAAATCTAAACGCAACTTTTTTTCATTTTTTTCCTTATAATTTAAATTTATAATATTTTTCATTTAAAAAAACATTTTCTACAAAAAAAATTAATCAAAAAAATTAATTAAAAATGGAAGAAACAGGAAAACTAGAAAATAATCAAGAAAATAATCAAGAAAATAATCAAGAAAATAATCAAGAAAATAATCAAGAAAATAATAGTGAAAGTGTTGAAAATAATAATGATTTAAAAGATTGCAAAAAGCGCAAAGTAAATGAAGCAAAAGAAATAATAGAAGATTTTTTTAATGGAGAAACTAGAGAATTTTTTATGACCAAGCATTTTACAATGGAATCTGCTCCACATCTTGTTCCTGATAAACCAAAAAAAATGGATGAAAAAGCAATTAGATTTATTGTTTCTATGGTTTTAAGTGAATGTACTGAATTAATTCAAACAATTCAACCTGATAAAGAAAAAGCATTAGAAATGTTAAAAGAATGTTGTGGAATTGATGTGAAATCTAAAAATTTGCCTTTAGATGAGATAGATTTGATATCTGATCAAAATGATGCACTTATAGATATTATTGTATATTGTCAAAATGCAATAGTGAAGAATGGAGTAGAAGGATATTCTTTATTTAAGGAAGTAATGATAGCAAATATGAAAAAAAGAAGTGAAAATGGAAAATTCATTATTAGAGAATCTGATAATAAAATAGAAAAACCAGTTGGATGGACACCACCAGATATTCGAAAAATCGTTAGAAAACAATTTGAAGAGAATTAAATAAAAAAAATTTATAACATATTAATTATATAAAATAGAAAATACAAAAAAAGAAGAGTTTAAAAAAATAAAGGAAATTTAACAAATAAGAAAGCGTTCTTAAAAATTTTATTTATAACAAAAACTTATAGTTTCAAATTTACTAAAAAAATAATTTTTTTTGATGAGTTCACTAAATATCGAACAAACATCCAATTTTACAATACCTAGAAGAAGGAGAAGAAGACCAGTCTTTTTAATAAATCCTGTAGCAGTCGCTATCGTAATAATTATTGTTCTTGGTGTCATAGCATTAATAGGATATTTAGCTTCATTAAATCCTTCTTCTCATCCACATCATTCTCATTCTCATCCTCATCATTCTCACCCACATCATTCACATCCTCATTCTTCAAGTTCTTATTCTTCAAGTCTACCAAGTTTTTCATCTGAACCAGCTTGTAGTTTATGTCCACCATGCCCACCATGTTATTCTTATCAATGCAGTATAGCATATTCATGTGGACCAATTATTCCGTCCACTTCTTCAAGTTTACCAATTTCATCTTCTGGTGTATGTTCATCAAATGCTATTGTTCCAGTTGTAAGTCTTGGACCTGCAATAGGACGTTCACAAAATGCAAACTGTAATGGAATTCCAGGTGGAACAAAGAAATCTCAATTTTATTGTGCAATGAATAAATAATATATTAAATAAAAAAATTTTAATTATCATTTAAATTTATTATCATTTTCATTTGAGAAAAATTTATAAAATAATCAAAAAATATAAATGTTTAAACCAAAAATTTATGCTGGTGATCAAATCATGAAGAAAGAAAGAAAAGAATTACAACAAGTTAGTTGGGAGAATGAAATAAATGAATGTTGCATGACCCCATTAATTATATTTTGCATAATTTTTGCTACTACTATTGGATTATCGATAGCAGCTATTGCTGAAACTGCTGAAAATCAACAATGGAATCAATCTTTATGTTTGGTTACAAACATGACAATAGGAAATAGTGTTTATATAAATGGAAATTCTGATAATGCAATTATGGCTACTAAATGGAATGTTGTATATTTTAATGGTGTATTAAATAGAAATACAGAAGGTATTGTTCAGGTTGATCCATTTGTTTCAACTGATACTGTAAACAATTGGATTATTTCATTTGGAATAAATACAACAAATCCATGTTATTATAGAAATCAAACATTTCAATTATATTGGATTAATCAACCATCGAATCTTCAAGCTGTTACAATAACTGCAATTGTTTTTTCATGTATATCATTTTTTTTGAGTATTATTTCATGTTGTTGTTCAAAAAAATTGAGAGCTCAATATTATTATCATTGTTGTTGCTATGAATAAATGATTTATTATTTTAATAATAAAAAGTAAAGATTTTACAAAAATTAAAATGTTGAAATTAAAATTTAAACTGATACATTGGATTTTATAATATTCAACTTCATAATTCAATTTTTATAGAAAATAAATAAATGGAAATTATCCAATTTTTTTATATTTATTAAAATATTACGTTCAATTTTTATAAATTGATTTCAAATGAATAGAAAAATATTAAAAAACTAAAAATTTTTATTTTCAGAAATCTTTATTAAATGTCTTCTTTACCAGTAACTTCAACAGGAACTACTATCAATTTAACTACTTGCCAGAAAATTTGCGTTTCAGTAGGTCTTGAACAAGTTTGTGGATCAATTCCCCCTGGTTCTATCACATCAATTACATGGGTTATTACTAGTGGTGCCTCTAATATTACTTTAAGCGTTGCATCAGGAGTAACACCAACATCCGCAGTTATTTTTGGATTAAATCCAGGATCAGCAACTGTTCAAGTTTCTTTCTTCTTAAATGGACTCACACCAGCCGCTTATATTATTAACATTCCAGTTATTGTTACTCAAGATCAATTAGTTTCAACATTTAGTTTTGGACCTGCTACACTTATTACATCTTCCTTCCTTGTTCCTTGTGGTAGTGGATTACCCACAAGCAATTTCCAAGTTAGAAATAATCGATCCCAATTTCTTTCTTACTAAATTTTTTTATTGAAATTATTTTATTTATAAAATATTTAAAATAAAATATTTATAAGTGACTTTTTTTTAATTTCTTCATTTTTTTTCATTTTTAATTTCCTTGATAAAGATAATAGATTTTTTTATTTAACAGTTTTGAAAATATTTGTGGGAATAAAATATAAATATTTGAAATATATTGGATATTTTCTAAGTTTTTTAATATGGGAAAATGATATATTTTAAAAACATGTGTGGGAACATAACTTTTTATTATCTATCATATCCCAAATAATTTACAATTTTATTTGCGTTGGATCTTAGAAAAGTAACAAATAAATAAAATGTCATCATTAGGATCACCATTGTCTTCTGTTAGCTCAATTGGAACAACAGTTAATCTAACAACTTGCCAAAAAATTTGCCTTACAGTTGGATTAGGTATTTGCTTTTAATAATAAATAATTATATATAAAGGTCAAATTTGTGGTTCTTTACCAACTGGGGCTATAACATCTATAACATGGACTGTAATTTCAGGAGGAACTTATATCACTCTTGATGTTGGAAGTGGTAGTGTTCCAACTAATTCAGTTATCTATGGAGTTAACCCAGGTAAAACTAAGAAAAAAAAATTAATATATTAGGAACTGCAACTGTTCAAGTTGTTTTCTACTTAGATGGAAATGTCTCTCCAGCCTATGTAATTAACTTTCCAGTTATTGTCACTCAAGATGCTCTTGTTTCCACATTCAGTTTTGGACCTGCAACTCTTATTACAACTTCTTTCGCTGTTCCATGTAAGATTTATTTTTATTTATTTATATCTAAAAGGTGGTTCTGGACTCCCAACTGGAAACTTTACTGCAAAAAATCAAAGTCGATTCCTTGGATATTAAATAATATATTTCTTCATTTGATAATAAATCGATCAAAATTATTTTAGGATTTAATAATCCAACAAATTTTAATATAAAGATTTTAAATTTATCAGGGAACGTTCAAAAATTTATTCAATTTTTAATCTTAGAAAACAGAATAAATAAATAAAATGTCGTCATTAAGCTCGCCAGTGTCTTCTGTTAGCTCAACTGCTCCTACTATTAATTTGACGACTTGTCAGAAAATTTGTGTTTCAATTGGACTCCGTAATTAATATTTTCCATTAATTAATATTTTCAAATAGATCAAATTTGTGGGTACTTATATTAATTTTTAATAATTATAGATCTCTCCCATCTGGAGCTATAACATCTATAACATGGACTGTAATTTCAGGAGGAACTTATATCACTCTAAGTATTGGAAGTGGTGTTACTCCACTCAATTCAGTTATTTTTGGAGTTAATCCAGGTGGAAAATAATATTTAAAATTTACATAATTTAGGTACATCAGTAGTACAAGTTGCTTTTTATTTAAATGGAAATGCTTCACCATCTTATGCTGTCAATTTTTCTGTTGTTGTTACTCAAGATCAATTAATTTCTACATTTAGTTTTGGACCTGCAACTCTTATTACATCTTCTTTCGCTAAACCTTGTGGCAGTGGTCTTCCCTCATCAAACTTTATGTCAAATAATCAAAGTCGCTTTTTATCAAATTAAATACTTTTTAATAAATGTAATTTTTAAATTTTGCGATTTTGATATAAATTTTATAATTCTTTTTGGAAATATAAAAAATATTCATTAAAATTTGATCATTTTTTATGAACTTTTTAAAAATAATTAATTATTAAAAAATTTTATTTATGTGAATAAAACAAATAGGGAATAAAAATTAAAAAATTTTTAGCGTTCATTTTAGAAAAATCAAAATAAAATAAAATGGTATCTTCATCAAATCCAGTCACTTCATCGGGAACAACAGTCAATTTGACTACTTGTCAAAAAATTTGGTATAGTTTTTTTCATTCTTTCTTATATCTTGTAGCTTAACAGTAGGTCTTGGACAAATTTGCGGTTCGCCATTTATAATTTTTAACAATTTATAGGTTCTTTACCAACTGGGGCTATAACATCCATAACATGGACTGTAATTTCAGGAGGAACTTATATCACTCTTGATGTTGGAAGTGGTAGTGTTCCAACTAATTCAGTTATCTATGGAGTTAACCCAGGTAAAACATCATTATAAAATTCACATTTCTTTAGGAACTGCAACTGTTCAAGTCGCTTTCTTTTTAGATGGAAATGCATTCGCTTCATACATAATCAATTTCCCTGTTGTTGTCACTCAAGATGCTCTTGTTTCCACATTCAGTTTTGGACCTGCAACTCTTATTACAACTTCTTTCGCTGTTCCATGTAAGATTTATTTTTATTTATTTATATTTAAAAGGTGGAAGTGGTTTACCAACTGCAAACTTTACTGCAAAAAATCAAAGTCGATTCCTTGGATATTAATAATTGCAATTCATTATATTTCTATAAATTATTTTTGTCATCCAATTTTTTTCATTTTTTTTTGTACTTATTGTTTTTTAAGATAGATTTCATTTGAAAAAAATAGTTTATATAAATCAATATTAAGAAATATGGATGATGTAATTGAAGAAATTAATGAAGAAGATAATTTATTATTTAAAAATAATCATAAAGAAGAAGAAAAGGATAATAAATTGCAATTTTATATATTAGCAATAATATTGATTGGATCTTCATGTATAATTACATTTTTTTATCTATCTGTTGGATTTATTTCTAATTTTGTTTGTGAAAGTGATAAATTTATTCCATCAACAAATTGCAATAATACAAATATAAAAAGTATTGAATTATTTCAATCAAAAACATATTGTATAAATCAAGAAAATTATGAATGCAATGATATATCAAGTCAAATTATTTTTCATCAAATTATTGGTATAATATTTATATTTATTACATTTATTATTACATTAATATTTGGAATATTTTTTTATAAAATGAAAAAAGCAAAATAATTTTTATGGAAATAAATGATTTATAAAATTTGGAAAAAAGTATTTTAAAAAAAATGATTTAATTAATTGTATAATAATATTTATTTAGAAAAGTGTACATATATAATTTATAAATATTTATAAATATTTATAAATATTTATAATGAAAAGACGATCAGATGGAGAAAGAATGGCATTATTAAATGAAATTATAACAAATAATAAAAGAACTATAAGAATTATATGGATAATGAATATAATATTATCATTTATTATTTTTATAAGTTTTGGGATTGGACTAAATATTATTTTAATAAGTGAAGATCCAAATTCTATTTGTTATAATTTAAATGTAAATAATAGTTTTCCGTTTCATTTATCATCAAATTGTAATCCATTATTATATCAAAAGCCTGAATTTTTACAAAGACCAAGTTATTGTTATTCAGGACCTTTAAATGAAACGAAATATTCAGAATATGGGATGAGGCTTGCAAATTATAATATTATTTGTATTGATAAATCGGATGAAGTTTATTTAAATCAGGTGATAGGATCATCATTTATGATTATTTCATTTGTATCAATAGTTATATTAATTATTTTTAATATTTTTAATCATAACACATTGGATTTTTAAAAAAGATTGTATTAATTTTTTTTAAAGATTATTTTATATTGTTAAAATTGTATTTGATTTATAAAGATGATTTATTAATTTTTTTGAAATAAATTTTTTTCTAATAAAATGGGAATGAATGTTATTTCAAATGATGAATTGAGAAATAAAAAATTAAAAAGTATAAAAAATAAAAAAAATAGTCAAGAGGAAGAAAATGAAATAGAATATGATTTGAAGATATTATTTAAAAATGATAAAGATTTATCTAAAAAGAAAATAGAAAAATGGTGTTTAAAAAAATTGAAAAGATATGATTTATTTGTTGAAAAGCAAGTAAATTTTTTTATAGAAAATGGATTTTTGCAATATTATCATTTATCAGATGAAATAAATATAGAAAAAGAAAATTATGCAATAATTTATACAAGAGGATTTTATGAAAATTATAAACAAATTGATTTTCAAATTATATTACCAATGGAATCTTCCATGTCATTATTATTTTTTAATATATTAAATAATGAAATAAAAAATGGTATAAAATTTGAAGAAGAAAAATATTATTCAAATGTTATTAAAGGATATACAATATCATTCATAAAAACTTTTATATTAAATAAAAAAAAGGAAAAAATAAATTTATTAAGAATAATTTTTCCTTTTATTCCTGGAATTTTAAATATGTCAAATCCAGAAAATTATTTTTCGAATCAATCAAAAATAAATACAGAAAATTTTGTTCATCAATCCTTTATTTAAAAATAAAAATCTTTTTTTTATCACATAAAATTATTTTTTAATATCAATTTAAAAATGGAAATTAAATCTAATAAAGGATTTAATTTCAAAGATTATGAAAATTCTTTGATAGAACATAATATTTTGGAGAAAGTTATTGAAGAAATGAGAATGAAAACTGGAAATAAAAAGAATGAAAATGAAAAAAAAACATTTTATATTTATGGAATAATTCCAAATGAAGTAAAAATAATAAATAGTATAGATGATAATGATAAAATTGAGAATATTTTAAAGGAAATATGTAATATATATAAAATTAAATATAGTCCAAAGTTCCATAGATTAGTTTATAAATCAATTACATTAGATAAATCAAAAACAATAAAATTTTATGATATTTTAAATGAATCCACATTATATTTCTCAGGAAAAATATTAAATTATAAAGATTCTAAATCATTTATTATTCTTTAATAAAAATATTATAAAATTTTTTGTTGAATTATTTAATGAAAAAGAGCAAAATTATCCAAAAAAATATAATTTTATATCCAAATAATTTTATATTCAAATCATTTAAAGAAATCATAAACTTGTCTTTCTTATATTTACCAAAAAGAACTTATGCTTTTGAATATTAAGATATAAAAAATGTATCAACATCTTACATAAATGTAAGTAAAGAATCGATAAATTCACAATTTATATTTTTAATATCCAAAAATGATCTTTTTTCAAATAAATAAATAAATTTAATATAATTATTAATAGATGAATTATGTACAAAATTGTATTATACCTAATTGTATTAATCAATCTTATTATAGATTAATTGATTCAAATAATGGATCCATTCCGATTTGTGAAGATTGTGCGACAAAACTAGCAGCTTCAAAACTTTTAAAGCCATTTAAACAAACAATATTTTTATCTATAAAAGATCCAGAATTTCAGCGAAAATTACAAAATTTTTTAAATGATTTAAAATAATAAATGATTTATAAATTATTTAGATATTTTTATTTTGTGGATATTGAAAATGATTGAAAATGATAGAATTAAAAGAAGAAAAACGAATTTTGAATTTCCAAATGATATTTTAAATTTAATAATTAAATTTTTTAATGAAAAACTTCCTAAATATCAGAAAAAGGATTTATATAATTTAAGATTAGTTTCAAAAAACTTCAAATCTTTTGTTGATAAAATCTTGATTTATGATCCAGAAAGAACAAATGTTATTAATGAAGATGACTATTATATTACAATTAATTCAAAGATAATGATTGATGATAAATTAAAATCAGTAAAGAAGAAAACTTTAATAATAACTGGTTGTTTATTTGTGGAGACTTATGCATGTATAAATCATTCTATTCACATACTTAAAAATGCAATATATATCGAAAAATTACTTTATAAAGATGGAAATATTAAAAGAATTGATCAAACAAATTATAATTTTCATGTAAAATCGAATATGATAAAAATTAATTTTTTTCTTATTGATAATAACAACAAAAATAACAAAAATCAAAGAAATATAATATTTCAATCATATTTTAGATCTTTAATTAGAAATGTAAATATTTCTAATGTTTTAGAATATATTAAAGTTTTCATGAATGATTTAAAAGATTTAGATTATATTTATACAACTTCTTATAATATAAATCAATTTAATAAGATTGAAAATGATGAATATTTTGCCATTTTAAATAATACCGTTAACCTAAATCTATCCTTATCTGACACTAATCTAAATAGTCATGATTCGTTTTCCGAATATATTAGACTGAGATCAGAGATCCTTAAATTAATAAAAAATCCTGACAATAAATTCGATGATGAATCTGATATATTGGAAAATATTGTACCAAAAAATGAATATCAAATTGAATTATTTTTTTACCAACAAAGTAAAAATGAAAATAATTCACAATTTATATTTTTATTATTTCCAAAATAAAATTGTTTTATAAATGATTTATAGAAATAATTAATTTAAAGAAATTTAGTTGCAAAGCAATATATTTCAAAAGAATTATATTATTACAATTAAAATTCGAATGTTAATAAGAAATAAGAATAAATATGGAAAATACAAAGATAAATTATGTTATATTTCAAGATTCCCAAAAACCAAAATATATTTCATTATTAAAAAATGTTTGATTATTGTATTTTAATAATTTTATTTAGGAATCAAATTCAAGATATAAGATTAGCCAATTATAAATCAAAATTAATAGAAAATAAAAATGATGAAAACATTATTTATTAATATTGATCAAGTTGCTGCTGATATATGTGTTTAATCAGAAAATAAATTTATTATTTAATTTTTAATAATTCAGTTTTAATTAATTATTTTGGATATAAAATTAGTACGAGATCATTTTTATTAAAATATGATTTAAATGATTTAAATTATTTAAAAATCTTAAATGATTTAATATATTTTTATAAAAATATTACAATATAATATATTTTTATAAAAATATTGCAATATAATATGGATTGTTTAATTGGCGAATATTTTCTGAATTCTATTTTATTGCAATGTGATCTTCTTATATTTATAAAAATTTCTAGATTAAATAAGGAATTTAATGAAAAATGTAAAAAATATCAAAAAAATAAGATATGGAAATATTTATGTGAAAGGGATTTTAAAGAATGGATACCAGAAAAACAAATTTGGGAAAGTCAATTTGTTAATATAAAAAACGAAAATTATTTTGGATTATATTGTTATTTTTATGGTATTTGTAATCAAGATGAATTTCTTAAAGGTAAATATATAATTTTGCCTTTATATTTTTATATAAATAAATGTCAGAGAAATTCTAAACAAAACAAATTAACATTTGAGGTTCCAAGATCTACAAGGAAATTTATTTTATATCCGAGATATCTGTTTTTGAAATTTACAAAATTAAAAAATATAATAGAAAATGAATTATTTGATGCAAATAATATAATATGTTTTTGTTATGATGATAAATGCAAATGTGAAGATGGTTTTAAAAATATATTTCGATATTATTGGTATCATATTTATAAGGCTCATTTTGTAGATGTTGATAATTGTAAGACACTTCAAAAATTTAATTCTCATGAATTGGGTTCTAATGACTATGATTTATGTACAATTTATTCAAAAATTAATCGCAAAGAATACATTTATGCTATAAATTCTTTTAAAAATAACAAAGCATTTTCATTAGCTTAAAAATGATATTTATTATAATAAATTTTTCTTTTTATTAGATTTTAGATCAATTATTTTATCAGATAATTTTATAAATTTGTTTAATAATTCGAATAAATGATAATGTTTTAATTTTGTTTCAGATTTATTTAAAAATGGATGCAAACTCCACATTGATCTTGCTGGATGAATGTGTATTTCACCCTTTGATTTATTTGAAGTAACAACAATAGCATCCATTAATTTATCATATTGTTTCAATAATTCTATTTTTTGTTTTGAATCTTCAATGTCTTCCATGTCATTTATAAATTTTTCTCTTGCATTATATGCAATAACTCTGGATCTCATTGAACAAACTGGAAATACATTTCCATCATTATGCCTATATGATGTAAATACGCATGATTGATCCATTTTTACATATAATTTTGCAAAATTTCTTGTATCCCAACCAATATTGTCTAAGAAATTTGTTACTAGATTAATCATTGGTTTAGATCTCATAATAGGTTCAGAAAATATCATTTTTTGAGATGCAACAAATTCTGGAATTGAATTAAATGCATTATTTACAATGACTCTTAATTTCATATGTTTTAATAAATAAGTTTCTTGTATTTTTAGTGCAATAAATGATCCTATACAATTTCCTTGTAAAATAACATCTTCTGGATTTATATTTGGATAATCTTGAAATACTTTTTCTACAATTCCCATTCCGGCATAATAAAAATCTATTAAATCTCTACAAGTTCCAGTGCTTTTTGCAATTCCAGGATAATCAAATGCATAAATTGTTACACCGGTACATTTTGATTGTAATATTTTATCTTTCATTGAATAATTATACATTCCAGATTTTCCTTCAAATGTAATAATAATTTTTCCTTTTAATCTTAATTTATTTGGTCCATTTACAAATGATAAACATGAATTTACTAATTTCTCATTCTCATCTTTATTGAATTTTAATGGATCATTTAAATATTGTGTTGTTGGTTTTATTATTGTATAATCAATTATTGCAGTTGATTCAATTCCATCATTATGAATATTTTTATCTTTAAAAAATATAGTTTTATAGTTATTATCAAGATAATTATTTCTTAATTTAACAAGTAATTTATTATTTTGTTTTAATTCAATTCCTTTTGTATAATATTTATCAGAATGATCTTTATTCATTCTAATAACATATCCTTTATTTGGACCATCTTTTCCTCTTGCTAAATAATATTCTTCATAATAACATGATAATCCCATGTAAAAATTGCGCATAAATCTTCTATAACTTTTTTTAATAGTTTCATCCATTTTTCTTTCTAATAAAATATAAATAAATCATTCGTTTAAAATTATTAATAATTTATCAATTTATCAATTTATCAATTTATCAATATTTTTATAAAAAATATGATTAAAAGAATATAGTGAAAATATTGTTTTTGAAAAAAATGAGTTCAATATATTATCAATTTGCTATATTAGAAAATGAATTATTGAAAATTAATAAAGAAAATAATATAAATGAATCAAAACAAGAATTAAAACAATTTATTCATAAAAAATATGATTATATAATATATAATTCAATAAAATATTCATTAGAAATTAAATCTTTTAAATTTGAATTATCATTATTCCAATTAGAAAGTTTAGAATCTTTATTTCATTGCAAAAATTTAATCAAATTGACGATTATGATTGAAGATGATTATCCAAATACTGAAACAAATGACAAATTTTGGAGTTTATTTCAATTATTTTTTGAAAAAATAGCAACTTTAAAAAAATTGACAATATTTGTATCTTTTGGAAATTTTCCATCTTTTTGTAATATTTTAAATTCTGTAAAATATAATCAAAGTATAGTATCTTTATCTATTTATTCAAGTTCTATTGAATTGATTGCTGAAGAAAGAGATTTAACAACGCATGAATATAATTGTTTAAAGGAAGCATTCGAAAATAAACCAAATTTAATTTCAATAAAATTGGATAAAATTGAAATTAAAGTTATAAATCCTATTTCATATTGGTTTTCTTCAAATAATCAAATTAATAAAATTACTTTAAAAAAAGTATTTACTGATATAGATAGTTTTGAAAGAATATTTTTAAATGTATATAATATTAAAAAATTGGTTGTTAATCAATTTAATACAATTGATAATATATTAAATATTATAATTAATAAAGCAATAAAATTAGAAACAATTTCAATAATTGATAAAAATCAAGATTTTTGTAAAGATTTATATAAAATTATTTTATTACAAAATATTAAATGTTTTTCATATCTTGGAAAGATAAATTATAATAATGAATTAAGATCCGATTTAGAAAAAGTCATATCTGCTATATCTTTGAACACAAAAATGATAAAAGAAACTTTCAGTTTTTGTCCATTTTTTGATACGAATGAGCAACAATTAAATCAACAAATAAAAGTAGAATTAGATCAATTTATTTCAGAACAATTAGAACTAAATGAAATAATATATGCAAAAAATTTAGATGATCCTTTATTCAGAATTGCATTATCTATAAAAAATTTACAATCTCATTATTTTTTAAATCAAAAAACATCAATAAATCATATGAAAGAAGCAAAAGAAAAAATAATATATTTTTATAAAAATAATATATTTTATATAAATGATTTATGTCCTCATAAATATCTAAAATATGTTTTAAATCAAATATTTCCAAATGATATAACTTCATTAATAATGCATGATACTCCTTGGTGTCTCGTAACAGATGAAAATATACAAAAATTAATATATTATCAATTACTTGATTTTTATTATGAACAATAAAATTAATAAAATTATTATAAAAAAAAGAAATATTTTTATTATGTAAAACTTATTTTTGGTATTGAATCACATTTATCACATTTAAAAATAGTTGAAGCTTCATATGTTATTATTCCAATTTTGCAATTATTACAATAAATAATGATTTTTCTTTCTTTTAATATATCTCTTTTACGATTAAATTTTGTATTATCAAGTAACTTATAATTTTTAAAAGTATTCATAATTGATTCTTTTTTAATTGATTCTTTTTTAATTGATTCTTTTTTAATTGATTCTTATGAACTCTTTTGGTAAAGAATGAATTTTTTGATTATTATGTAATGATTTTAAATCAATTGTCATAAATTTTAAATTATCTGATTTTCTTTCACCATTTTGATTTAAATTATTTTCTTGTAAAAAAATTATTCCATTATTTGTTATTACTATTCTTTTCATTTTTCTTATTAATAAATTTTTGAATATTTTTAATTCATCAAAAATAGAATATTTTTCCAAATATTTTTTATCATTAATATTTTCTAAATCATTTTCATCTAAATGATATAATTGATAATTATAAATCTTTTTAGATTCTTTTCGATTTTTATAATCAAATTCATTTAAATAAAAATAAAAATCATCTTTTAAAGCTTGCTTATCTATTAATTTATAAAATTGAATATAAATTTCATTTAATCCAAGATGTAAATCAAAAACATATTGAGTTTTCAATATATCAAATGTTATCATATTTTCCTTTATGCAAATTTGATTTATATTATTTTTGAAATATGGATGATTTTCATTAGATAAAATTAATATTTCAGATTGAAACTGTTTTTTATCATTTAAATCCCAAAAATATATTCCATTTTTATTAATTTTTATCCATATAAATGATTCGAATAAAATAATTGGACCTATTTTAACGAAATCTTTTGGAATTTCGATTTCATTAAATGTAAAATGATTTAATTTAAAATCAAATTTAAAAATCATTTTTTTTATCATATTTAATATTTCAACATTTCCATTTTTCTTCTCTAAAAATAAAAGATTTTCATTTAATTTTAAATTTCCAAAAGTTAAAACTTGTTCATCAATTAATTTAGTATCAAAATCCCATTGTGAATTTAATATCCAAAATAATCTCATTGATCCAATACCAGAATCAATTTCATTCTGTTCTCTCTTCGAATTTGTAAAAATAAAAAAACAAAATTCTTTTGTACAAAAGAATTTATCAGGTATATTATCATTAAATTTAATTTTTCCAATAACATCCCCAGTTTCATGATTAATTCTAATGAATTCTTTCATTCCATCTTGAAAACAATTTATTTCGTATGGAGATGTTTGAAAATTAGTTGATAATAATATAAAATATTTTGATTTTTCAAATGATAACTTCTCAATCCATTCAGGCTTTTTATTATCTGAACTTTTCCAAAAAGCTATCAATGAATTTTCATAAAATTTTATACTTCCAATTTTAAAAGATTCATCATTAAATAACCCAATTAAATTCGTATTTTCGAAATGTATTATAGATTTTAAATTATTTGGATAATTTAAAATATCATATGTAATTAAATTTCTTTCTTCTTCAATACATTTTGAAAGTAATGTCTTATTTATATATTCTTTCCATGTTTTATAATATATTGAAATATATTGCATATTATCTTTTTCAATATCTTGTATAGATTTTTTCCAATCTTTACAAACAAGTTTAAATTCCAATAATTCATCCACATTAAAATAATCCAATAACTTTATAAAAAATATTAATGGAATCTTTTCCCATTGTATAATATTTTTTTCAATTTGTTTTTTATTATTAGTTTGCTTTTTTAAAGATCGAAAAAGATGCATCTTGTTTCTATAAAAATACCTCAATTATATTATTTTAATATATGAATCATTTATTAATTTTATTAAATCATTTATTAATTTTATTAAATCATTTATTGAAATATAAAAAATTATTATTTTTATAATTTTCAAAATTTCAAGATAATTAAAAATATTAAAATTTTTTTTATTAAATCATTTATTATAAAAAATCGAATTATTATCAAACAAACAAAATGCGAATATTTATAATTTATAACCATAAATGATTTATAACCATAAATAATTTATAACCATAAATGATTTAATGAGAATAAATGATAACTATTAATTATAAAAATTCATGCTTTATATCTGTTGGTAATAACCAAAATTACTATCAATTTATTATCAATTTCATAAATCATTCAGAAAATATTATGAAATAATTAAGAATTTTTATTAGATTTCATTTGGAAAAATTTATACAATTAAAAAGCTAAATTCAATAATTTTTAATATTTAAGTTTAAATGATTTATTTAAGTTTAAATGATTTATTTAAAATATTTTGAAAATAATCTAATTTGAAAAATATTGAATTAATTTTATAAAATTGATAAATATTAAATAATTTTATTTTAAATAATTTATAAATTAAATGATTTAATTTAATTAAATATTTTTTGATAATTGAACTCTGGAAATAACATTTACGAAAAATATTTAATTTATTATAAATATTTGATAAATTATTTCAAAAAAATCCAAGTCTTTTTTTCCCGAATTCCGCGCATATTTTCTTAATTATTCTATTTCATCCAAATTTAGATGAAATTTCATTTTCATCTTGAAATTTTCACAATGTGAACAGATTATGATGGAAAGTAGAAATTTTATGAAAATAGTTACAAATTAACATCTTATTTAATAAGAAATAGCAATGAATACTAAATTTTATAATTATTTATAGAATTTTATGAAAATTTCATTATTAAAAAAACTAGGATTTATTGGATTTATAACTTTTTAACTATTTATTTTTTAGTTTTGTTTAGAAAATAAGAAATAAAGCATAGTAATATTAAGTTGAATTTAGTTTACAATTGATAAAAAGTTTTGTTAATTAATTTATAAAATATTTTAATAAAAAAATAGTTTCAATATAATTTATATAATAGTTTTATAAAGAAAGTAGTCAAAAGTAGAAAATTATTCATTTTAAATTATATATTCAATTTTTGGAATTTTATCAATGATTTCAATAATAATATCAAAATTAATGCATTTATTTATAATATTATCAAAAATAAGGCATTTTATCCTATTTATTTATTATTTAGATATTTTTAATAAAATTCTTTACAATTTGTTTGAAAATAATTTTTTAAAACAAAATTTACTTTTTATACATCATTTTTTGAAAATAGTAGAAAGTAAAAATTAATTTTTAAAAACTACTTTCAACTTTTTTAAAATCATCTA
>Ga0182030_10013196_pt1 | contig 16465 bp, 16 predicted proteins | sample 812S3MmetaG_FD_121299 | JGI IMG/M metagenome (GOLD analysis project Ga0182030, IMG submission 121299) | Permafrost microbial communities from Stordalen Mire, Sweden - 812S3M metaG (Illumina Assembly) | ecosystem: Environmental > Terrestrial > Soil > Wetlands > Permafrost | place: Sweden...
CCGCGAGGGCGTGCGCCAGCGTCGACTTACCGGAGCCGTTGGGGCCCATGATGACGTGGACCTCGCCAGAGGCCATGGTGAGGTCGAAGCCCTTCAATACTTCCTTGCCCGCGACCTCGACGCGCAGTCCCTTGATCGTCAGGGTACTCAACTCACCACCACCTGGAGTCGGGCGTCCTCGACGAGCACGTCGTAGTGACGCACCGGGCGCGTGGCCGGAAAGGACATCGGCTCGCCGTCCTTCAAATTGAACATCGCCCCGTGGCGCGCGCATTCGATCTCGCACGTCGCGACGTCGACCTCGCCGAGGGCCAAGGAGAATTCCTCGTGGCTGCAGCGGTCGTCAAGCACGTAGACGTCATCGTCGATGCGCACGACCACCAGCACTCGGTCGCCGCGCTTGACCTGAACCGCCTGGCCGTGGACGTAGTCCGCGAGGGTGCCGATGTCGAAGGTCGTCACGGCGTCACGATTTCCACTTGGCGCAGCGTCTCGCCCAGATCGCGTTCGACGACCCCGGCGAGTTCGTGGGGCAGTGTGGCGAGCATCTCGTAGAAGAAACCCTGAATCATCAGTCGCTCGGCGTCGGGCCGCGTCACGCCGCGCGACTCGAGGTACCAGCGCTGCAGCTCGTCGAGTGGCCCCACGCTCGACGCGTGCGCGCACATGACGTCATTCTCACGGATGTCGAGGTTAGGCACGCTGTCGGCGTGCGCGTGCGGTGAGAGCAGCAAGTTGTGATTGGTCTGGCGTGCGTCGGTGCGCTTAGCGCCCTTTTCGATCTCGATGAGTCCGGTGTAGACCGAGCGCGAATGGTCCGCCACGGCGCCCTTGGAGAGCAGCGTGGAACGAGTGCGAGGTACCTGATGGAACTGGCGGGTGCGAAAGTCGTGCACCTGGTCGCCCGCGCCCAGGAACGTCGTGCGCAGTTCGTTCTCGGCGCCGGTCCCGAGGAATTCGGCGTCGTTTCGCGAACGATTGTAGTGCGCACCCAGGGAGATGACCGCCTGACGCAGGCGCGCGTCACGATGCAGGTGTCCGGTCGAACGCGCGATGTGCCAGGCCGTCATGTCGAGGCGCTGGTACGTGCTGACCTGCAGTGAGGCGTTGTCCGAGAGGTCGAACTCGGTGAGCGGCACGACGAGGGCGTCCACGCCGCCATCGAGGTACTCCACGACCGAGGCCTGGGACGACTTTCCCAACGCGATGCGCAACTGGGGAAACGACGCGCCCGACGTCGTGGTGTTCAAGATCACGATGGGTGCCGTCACGTTGATGCCCGCATCGACGCTCAACGTGATGGTGTCGGGACTCAGGGCGCAGTTGAGTTGCGCGAAGGCGTCCGATTCGTACTTCGCGCTCCACGCGGACTCGCCCGTCGTCACGTTGACGCCCTCGAGGTCGCCGTCGAGGGAGATCAGATAGCCGTCGACCACGCGCACCACCAGCCCCGCGCGCTCAGCCAACGCCGTGGCGAAGGCCGTCAATGCGGGCACCTCGCTGGCGGAGGCCAGGGCGAACCGGTCGAGTTGGAGGTCGCCCAGTGGGGCGTAGCGCCATACCTCGTCCACGGTGGTCGGTAGTCCCAGCGTCGAGAAGGTGCGCCACGCGTCGGCACGGCTCGCCGAACCCGGGCGGGCGTCGAGAAAGGAGAGGGCGGAGTCGGCGAAGGTTGTCATATCAGGGGGCTTGGTGAGTGTAACGGCCGGCTGGCGGTGCCGGGGCGGGTCACCAGATCAGCGGCGCCAGAACTTCCAACCACGGCGTTGCTTCGCTTCCATCTCGTCCAAGATCTTGCGCCGCTCGGCGAACAACTCGGGCGCCACGGCGTCGATGATGTCGCTCGCGGCATTGAGGATGTCGCGTCGGTCCTCGACGGGAACGTCGGTGGGCGGTGGCTCCTCGACGTTGGGACGGCGCGCCAATGATCCGTGCGACCAGCCCACGTCGGCGAAACGCCGCTCGTAGGTGAGACAGTTCTCCGGGCAACTCCAGGGTTGGTCAGGGGCGTTGCCGAGCACGCAGAACCGAGCCACTTCCCCAGAGGCGTAGGTCCGGCTCTGGAAGTGCTTACATTCCTCACGCATTCCCATGTCGTCTCCATTGTGTCACGCCCGAAGCGAGGACCAGCCGCGAAGTTCGCGACGAAAGTCCTAGCCGATCGAACCTTCCATCTGCAGCTCGATGAGTCGCGACCACTCCACGGCGTACTCCATCGGCAGCGTGCGCGTCACCGGCTCGATGAAGCCGTTGACGATCATGCCCATGGCCTGGGTCTCGGTGAGTCCGCGGCTCATGAGGTAGAACAATTGGTCGTCGCCGATCTTCGAGACGGTGGCCTCGTGGCCGACCGACGCGTCTTGCTCACCGACCTCCATGTAGGGCTTGGTCTCAGAAATCGACTGCTCGTCGAGCAACAACGCGTCACAGCGCACGAAGGCCTTGGCGCCGGTGGCGCCCTCCTCCACCTTGACGAGGCCGCGATAGGTGGTCTGGCCGCCATCCTTGGAGATCGACTTGGAGATGATCGTCGAGGTGGTCTCGGGAGCGCAGTGCACCATCTTGGCGCCGGCGTCTTGGATCTGGCCGGGACCGGCGTAGGCGACCGAGAGGACCTCGCCTGAGGCCTTGGGACCCATCAGGTAGACGCTCGGGTACTTCATCGTCAAGCGCGAACCGATGTTGCCGTCGATCCACTCGACGTGGGCCTCTTCTTCGGCGCGAGCGCGCTTGGTGACGAGGTTGTAGACGTTGTTGGACCAGTTCTGGATGGTCGTGTAGGTGATGCGCGAGCCCTTGAGGGCCACGAGCTCGACGACGGCGGAGTGCAGCGAGTCGGTCGAGTAGACCGGCGCCGAACAGCCCTCGACGTAGTGGACCTGGGAACCCTCGTCAGCGATGATCAGCGTGCGCTCGAACTGGCCCATGTTCTCGGTATTGATACGGAAGTAGGCCTGCAGGGGCTGGTCCACGTTCACGCCGGGGGGCACGTAGATGAACGAGCCGCCGCTCCACACCGCCGAGTTCAGGGCGGCGAACTTGTTGTCGTTGGGCGGGATCACCGTGCCGAAGTACTTGCGCACCAAGTCGGGGTACTCGCGCACCGCCGTGTCCATGTCACAGAACAGAACGCCCAGGCGCTCTAGGTCCTCGCGGTTGCGGTGAAAGACCACTTCGGACTCGTACTGGGCCGTCACGCCAGCCAGGTACTTGCGTTCGGCCTCGGGGATCCCTAGACGCTCGTAGGTGTTCTTGATCGCGTCGGGGAGGTCCTCCCAGCGCTCCACCCGGTTCTCGGTGGGCTTGATGTAGTAGTAGATGTCGTTGAAGTCGAGGTCGGGCATGCGACTGGCGAACCACTCGAGCATGGGCTTGCGCTCGAAGCGCTTGAGCGCGTTCAGACGGAAGTCGAGCATCCACGGCTCTTCGGACTTGATACCCGACATCTCACGCACGATGGCTTCGTTGATGCCCTTCTTGGGCTTGAAAACGGGGATCTGGTCGTCAGACCAGCCCAGCTGGTAGCGACTGAAATCCAAGTTATCGACGGTCATCGTGCTCCTTCGTAGGATTAACCCTACGGCCATGTTACTAACTCAACAGGGGTTCCTGACAGACAAAATCTCGACATCTGGCAGAGTGGAGCCATGTCCCCGGCCCCCCGCGTACCGCAACGCCCCTTCGAAATTACTCGCCACGGCGACACCCGTGTCGACCCTTATTACTGGTTGAACGAACGCGAGAACGACGACGTCCTCTCGCACCTGCGCGCCGAGAACACTTACCTGGCCCAGGAACTGGCCTACCTGGCCCCCCTCGAGGCCGAACTGTTCGAAGAGATCAAGGCCCGCATCGAGGAGACCGACATCTCGGTGCCCGTGCGCCGCGGCGACTGGTGGTACTACGAGCGCACCCGCGAGGGTCTGAACTACCCCATCAGTTGCCGGCTGCGCGTGTCCGCGGGCCAACTGCGTCCCCCCGAGATCTCCGCCGACGTCGCCCTGGACGATGAGCAGGTCATCTTGGACGAGAACCTCGAGGTCCAGGGCCGCGACTTCCTCTCGGTCGGCGTGCTGGCGATCAGCCCCGATGACTCGTGGGTGGCGGTGGGCACCGATTTCGAGGGCGACGAGCGCCACCGGCTCACCGTACGGCCCCTGGCCGGACAAGCGCCTCTGGACGACGTGCTCGAGGACGTCTACTACGGTTTCGCCTGGGCCGGAGACAGTCGCCATTTCTTCTACACCCGGGTCGATGAGGCAATGCGCCCTTGGCAACTCTGGCGCCACGAGATCGGTACGAGCGCCGACGTCGACGTGCTCGTACTGCAGGAGGACGACGCGCAGTACAACGTGTCGGTGGGTCGCAGCCGCGACGACGACATCGTCATGGTGGCGATCTCCTCGTCGTCGACCTCTGAGATGTACTACCTCGACGCAACGACGCCGACACAGGACTTCGTGCTGGTCGAACCTCGTCGCCAGGACATCGAATACGCACTCGAACACTTCCGCGACTCCTCGGGACGTCGGTGGTGGCTCAAGATCACCAACGAGGACGCCACGGACTTTCGACTGCTGGCGCGACTCGTCGACGAGAACGAGGGGCCCTGGCGCGAACTCATCGCGCACCGGCCGGGTCAGCGTCTCGACGGGGTGGACGCCTTCGCGGACTTCCTGGCGATCTCGGAGCGCTACGACGGCAGCGCCGCGGTGCGTATCGCTGGCCTCCTCCCCGGCCAGGACCCCTTCGGCGACGACGTGCTGGCTCGGGCCTACTTCGTGGACGGGGGACCCGCCCCCACGACCGTTTCGCTCTCGGCCAACGCCATGTACGAGACGTCGACGCTGCGCGTCTCGATCACCTCGATGGTCACGCCGCGATTGGTCGCGGACGTCGACGTCGCCAGTGGCGCGATGACCGTTCTCAAGCAGCAGCGCGTGGTGGGCGGCTACGACGCCAGCCGTTACGTGACCAGTCGGCTATGGGTCACGGCGAGCGACGGTGTGAGGATCCCGGTATCGGTGGTCGCGCGACGCGACGTGGTGAACGTGAACGATGACGGCACCTTCACTCCCCGCGCTCCCGCACCCTTCTTGCTCTACGGTTACGGCAGTTACGAGATTTCGATCGATCCGACGTTCTCTTCGCTACGACTCTCCCTGCTCGAGCGCGGCGTCATCTTCGCGATCGCGCACGTGCGTGGCGGCGGCGAGATGGGACGCTCCTGGTACGAGATGGGCAAGCTCGCCCAGAAACCCACCACCTTCAGCGACTTCGTGGGGGTGGCCCGATTCCTCGTCGACGAGGGCTGGACGACGCCGTCGCAGTTAGCGGCCCGCGGCGGGTCCGCGGGCGGACTGCTCATGGGTGCCGTCATGAACCTGGCGCCGGACCTCTTTCACTGCGTGGTGGCCGAGGTCCCCTTCGTCGATGCCCTCACCACGATGCTCGACGAGTCCCTCCCCCTCACCGTGGGCGAGTGGGAGGAGTGGGGCAACCCCGACGCCAGCTCGGAGGCGTATCGCACCATGAAGTCCTACGCGCCCTACGACAACGTGCGCGAACGCAACGACGATGGCACGGTGCGCGTGTACCCGCACGTCTTCGCCGCCGGTGGACTCAATGACTCGCGCGTGGGGTACTGGGAGCCGGCGAAGTGGGTGCTCAAACTACGCGACGCCAACCCCGCCAACGTCGCCTACCTCAAGACCGAGATGGGCGCCGGACACGGCGGACCCTCCGGACGTTACGACGCGTGGCGCGACGAGGCGCAAGTGCTGGCCTACATCATCCACGAGCTGGGGGCCACAGCGTAGGCACTCGCGATCGCGGGGCTTGACTTGGGGTGCGTCTTGGGGTGCGCTCCCACCAGGAGTACTGCGATGAGTCCCGCCGCCAACAACGCGATCAGCAGTACCCAAGCGAGACGGCGACGACGACGCACCCTCGGATGCGGCGCCCGACGCATCGAGCGATCGAGCGCCCACCGCTCGTCGTGACGAAGGTGCGGTGCGCTGAGCGACTCTGACGACGACGCGAGGTGATCGTTGAAGACGAACTCCTTGTGCGGATCGAGGCGTGGAAGTTGTATTTCGTGCGGTGCTTCTGGCTCGTTCCCGTCGAGAATCTTGAATCCGCGCGACGGCTGATACGGCGAGGGGGGCAGCGTCGGTCGGAAGTCGGCCTTGGACTTCTCTTTGACCTTCGCGGGGGCCTTGGGTCGAGATGAGGACGCCGGCTTGTCGTTGGCGCGAGTGGCGCCGAAGCGACCGCGCAACAAAAAGGCCAGCACGAGGACTACTAAGATGACGCCGCCGGCGACCTGGACTAGCAACACGAGGCCTCCCTGGCGTGCACGGCTTCCTCCTCGTCTCGAGAGTTAGCGTAGCCAGTCGCGCGACGTCAGTCGAGTTCGGCGAAACCACCGCGGAAGTAGATCAGGGGATGACCACTGTGGGCGAGGACGTAGCTGACCTCGACCACCGCCACGTCGTGGTCACCGTGCGTCGTGATGCCCGACACCCGACCTTCGATGTGCGCCAGCGCACCGTCGAGGAGCGGCGAACCGTCGGGACCCTTCTCCCAGGGCATGCCTTCGAACTTGTCGACGCCCGAGGTGGCGAAGCGTCGCGCGAGTGGTTCTTGGTCGGCTGACAGGATGGAGATGCCCACCAGGCTGCTCTGTCGCACGAGTCCCCACGAGTGGCCCTCGGTAGCGGCGGCGAAGGTCACGAGCGGCGGTTCGAGCGACAATGAGCCAAAGGTCTGGCAGGTGAAACCCGCCGGCCCGTCGGACGTGGTGGCCGACACGATGACCAGACCGGTCGCGTAATGACCCAGTACCTCTTTGAAGTGCGCCACGTCGACAGTCATCACGCGACCTTAATGGGAGGGGGCCACGTCACCGCTCAGGGCGACGTGGCCGCTCGAGGCGACGACGAGGCCATCGCGGATCAATTGCTGCACCAGAACGTCCACGCGGGGACCATCGATGTCGTTGAGCTCGCGCGCGAGCTCGCGCGAGCTCAACGCTCCGTGGACGAGCGATTTCATAATCCGCCCGCGCACCTGGCGATCGGATCCTTCGAACGCTGCCTGGGGGCGCGACACCGCCGCCGACTTCGGTGCCGGGTCCTCACCCCCTTCGCGCCGCCAGCGACAGTGCACACGCACGGGGCATTCAGCGCAGTGTGGCACCTTGGTGCAGAGTTGCGCCCCCAGGTCAAGCACCGCTTGATTGAAGGCGGCGACTGCGTCGCGCGGGAGCAGCAGGTGGGCCAGCGCGTGGGCCTCTGGCGCGCGTAGGGGTCGATTCGCCACCGCGCGCGCCAGGACTCGTCCGACATTGGTGTCGAGCACGGCGACGCGTCGATCGAAGGCGAACGACGCCACCGCGTGCGCCGTGTAAGGGCCTACCCCGGGCAACGTCAAAAGCTCCGCGACTGACGACGGGACGCGTCCGGCGAACTGTTCGCACATCACCTGTGCGGCGTCGCGCAGTGACTTGGCGCGTCGCGGATAGCCCAGACCGCTCCAGAGGCGAAGGACGTCGGCCAATGGCGCCCTGGCGCAGTCGATCGGCGTGGGGTAAGCACCCACGAATCGGCGCCAGGGCTCCTTCACCCGACCGGTTGATGTCTGTTGGAGCATCACCTCGCTCACGAAGATCGCCCACGGATCGTCCAGCCCGATCCAGGGCAGATCGCGTGAAAGACCGTTGCTGGCACGGCGTAGGGCCCGGCGAAAGGGAATGATGTTGGCAGTAATCTCCGGCTCGAGGACGACCTCGGGCATCGCGACGAAAGATCTAGAGGACGACGGGCAGCGGGCGCGTGGTAAATGACGCCGTGGCACCGGTGAGCGACTCGCCGTCGATCACCAGACGCCAGGTGAAACGCGAATCCGGGCTCAGGGGGATCGGACCGAGGTTGACGGCGATGGGTACGTCCACCGGCGTGCCGGGTGGCACTCCCTCGGGCGCACTGGCCGAGAAGTCACCGCGGATCTCGATCGTCTGAGGACCCTCGGGCGAATCAAACTGGACGAGTTGCCCGTCAGCGTCCTCGAGGAACAACTCCCAATGGTGCATGCGATCGAACTCGTGGGTGTCGACCTCCACCTTGATAGCCACGGCCGAGGGGACGGGCTCAGGACCGCTGAGCGACCAGCCGCCCCCGAGGATGTAGAGCTTGCCCTCGGCAACCTGGGCGGAATCGGCGAGCAACATGGTGACGTTCATGCGCCCAGCCTAGACAATGGTCTCGAACCCGGATTCGCGCGAACGGGCCGTGGAGGTTGCGAGAATTCATCCGGGTTGACCAGGAATTTTATTCGATATTTATCACGCGGCCCGGCATCGACGTGTCCCGAGACGATAGCCTTCCAGTCGTGACTTACGTCGAGCGTCTCGCGCGCCCTTCGACGCAACGGCTCGCGAGCGGACTCCAAAGGTCCCGGTGGATACTCACCACGCTGGTCGCAGTCGCAGTGTCGTTCAGCACTGTGACGGTCCTCTCACGTCCCGCCGGCGCCTCGACCGTCGCCCAGGAGAAGGCCCGTGCGGCCGCCCTCTATTCAGAGATCCAGCGCGTGGGGGGCCAGGTGCAATTCCTAGGCCAGAAGTTCGACCTCGCGCACCTCAAGTACTCCCAGATCACCAACACCATCGCCAACACCAAGGCCATCGTGGCGAGCATCCAAGGCAAAGTCGTCTCGGACAACGCTCTCTTGAAGGCCGACGCCATCTTCGCGTACGTCAACAACGGATCCGCCTCGTCGAACAACCCCCTCTTCTCCACCACCGCCGCCAACTCCGGCGCGACCGACGTCTACAACCAACTCGCTGAAGGAAATGTCGGCTCGGTCATCGCCAGTCTCAAGAGCAACCGAGTGGAGCTCACCCAGGAACGCGGTATCTTGACCGCCGAGCAGACCCAGGCGCTCGCCGAGCAGAACGCCGCCGAATCGGTCTACCGGCAATACCTGACGTTGCAGGCCAGTATCGAGCAGGCACGTTCACAGGTCGAGGGACAGATCTCGGCTTACTACAACGCCATCCAGGCCGCCGCCAACGCGGCTTCGGCGCGCGCCGTGACGACCGCCACCGCGACTCCCCCGGCACCGGGCACGGCGCCGCCGCCCAGCACGATCGGCGAAGCCGCGGTCCAGGCTGCCGAGTCCTACCTCGGACCGCCCGCGACCTGGTACTGCTGGGGCGGGGCGTCACGTAGCTGCCTTGACTGCTCCGGACTGGTGATGCTGGCCTACCAAGCCGTGGGCGTCTATCTGCCGCACTACTCGGGCGGGCAGTTCGACGACACCGAGCGTGTCCCGCTGAGCGACATCCAACCGGGCGACCTCTTGTTCTATGGCTACAACGGTGACGAACACGTGGCGATGTACGTGGGCAACGGCCAAATGATCGAAGCGCCCGAGACGGGCTACCAGGTGCACATCACGCCCATCCGCCTGGGGTACGGATTCGCGGGGATCGGTCGCGTCCGCGCCTAGCGATGTCGGGCGTACCCACTTCGATTCATCTCGGACCCTTCGACTTTCACCTCTACGGCCTGGGCCTGGCCATCGCCGCCTATGTCGCCTTCCTCTACGCCGAACGGCGCCTGCGACGTCACGGTATTGACGTCGGACCCTTTGGTCGCTACACCATCGCGCTGTTGATCTCGGGTCTGCTCGGTGCGCGCCTGGCCAACATCGCCACGAACTGGTCCTACTACTCCGGCCATCCGGCGCGCTGGATCGCGGTCTGGCAGGGCGGCCTCGCCAGTTTCGGTGGCATCGCCCTCGCGTTGCCAGTCGGCATCTGGTTGCAGTGTCGGTGGTGGCCCACGACGCGCCTGGCCGCGTTCACCGACGCCCTCATCCCAGCCCTGGTGGCCGGCTGGGCGCTCGGGCGCGTGCTCGGACCCCAGTTCATGGTCAACGGTGGAGGACACCTCACCACCTCGTGGTTCGGCATGCACTACGCCGATCAGGTGGGCAAACGCGTACCCGTCCCGCTCATCCAAGGTGGTGAGGACGCTCTGCTGTGGCTCGCGCTGTTGCGACTCGAGGCGAAATGGACGACGCGAGCCGTGGGAAGTCTGAGCGGAGTGGCCATGGTCATCTGGGGACTCGTGCGCGCGTTCGACGAACGCTGGCTCCTGGGCGAACAGTCGCACTCGGGATCGATCGGCGTCCAATTGGCCGGGTTGGCGTTGTCGCTCGCCGGTTCCGTCACCCTCTGGCGAGCGCATCGACGCCGCCGCGACGAGGCGCTGATCGCCGGTGCGACATCTACTCCCACGACCTAGGCACAGCACCGCTCTGGGAGTCCACGCAGCGGCGCGCACCACTGTTGTCTAGCTGGCTTATCCGCAGCGTCACTGCGACGCGATAGAAACGGTGAATGAAGCGCACACTTGTGGCGGTGATGGTGACGTTGCTGGGCGTCGCGCTCGGTCCAAGTGCGCCGACGGGTGCGGCCACGAGTGCGACCACGAGTGCGACCCTTCCGACCTCTGTCATCACGCAGGTCTTCGTCGAACCCGGCGCCGGTTACGGCTTCTTCTCGTCGGCACTCGCCAGTGCGCGTCACGACATCGACCTCTCGATGTACGAACTCAAGGACCCCGTCATCGAGGCCCAACTGGTGGCCAAGGCGCGCTCCGGCGTGCGCGTTCGCGTGCTGCTCGATACTGACGACGGAGGCCGCAGCGACAATGCGGCCGCAGTAGCGGTGTTACGTAGTGGTGGCGTGCACGTCACCTGGGCACCGAGCGGTCAGATCTTTCACGCCAAGTACCTGGTCATCGACGGGTCGCGGGCCTACATCGGTAGCGGCAATCTCGTGAGGTACGACTACTCCTCCACCCGGGATTTCTGGGTGCTCGACCAGGTCGCTGGTGACCTCGCGGCCATCGAGACGACTTTCGCCAGTGACTTCTCCGGGGTGTCGCACACACCCGTGGCTCACGGTGGCCTGGTGTGGAGTCCGGGCTCGTCAACGGCGCTCACTTCGGTGATCGCGTCGGCACGCCACTCCTTGCTCGTCGAGAACGAGGAGATGGACGACTACGCAATCGAACAGTCGCTCGACGCGGCGTCAGCGCGTGGAGTGAGCGTCACCGTGGTGATGACGAGGTCGAGTTCGTATCTCAGTGCCCTAAAGAGTCTTGTCCAGCACGGCGTACGCGTCGAATTGCTGTCGTCGTCCCAGTTGTACGTGCACGCCAAGGCCATCTGCGCCGACTGCAGCACGACGACAGGCACTCTCTTCGTGGGAAGTGAGAACTTTTCCACGTCCTCGCTCGACTACAACCGCGAACTCGGCGTCACCACCCAGTCACTCGTTGCGATCAGGGCCGTGTGGACTTCTTTGCTGACTGACGCGGCGGTGGGTACGCGCCTGGCTCCCTAGAGCAGGGCGTTCCACTCTTCGTCACTCAACGCCCCGAGACGGTTGACCTCGGCTCCCGCCACCACGGGACTTCGCGCCACGTCGACGTAGGACACGTGATCGAGACCCAAACGGCGCCACGCGGAGAACACGCTGCGCGTCGGCGACGGGTTCGAGTAGATGCCGCGCACCAGCAGGCCCTCATCGGACGCCGCCACGACGATGGCGGGGCGGATCTTGGACTGTTTTTCGGGGACCACCGGGTCGACGTTGTCGAAGGGGACCTCCGTCGTCACCACCCAACCGGCCAACGGGTGAGCGGGGTCGTAGAGCGCCGTCTCCGCCGGAGTCAACAAAGCGGCCCGGCGCGACACCTCGAGCTTCGTGGACATACTGGCCACCGTGGCGGGGGTGGCGTGCACCGCGGGCTTCTTCTTCTCCGCCTTCGACTTGGGGTGCGACCGGTCCACCTTGGCCTTCGCGGCCAGGGCCTGCTTGCGAGCCTTCTCCTGTTCGCGACGCGCGCGGCGTTGCTCGCGAACGCTCTCGTCGACAACTTTCGGGCTGAGCAGGGCGGCCTGACCGATCGTGATATCGATCTCGGGGAGAGCGAGTGTCTCGTCCTCGCCCAGGATCTGGCGACAGTGCGGGGCCGCCGGGAAATCATTGCCAATGGCGAACGCCAGCACGGCGACGAGCTCGTCGTCGCCCAGAGTTTCGCCGCGCAATGACGTGATGGCCGAGCTGAGTTGCTCATAGGTGGGCGAATCCGCGTGGTCGCCGAGGGTCTCGATGACCTTCTCGAGGGGCTCCATCGCCAGGAGTTCCAAGAGGCCCGAGACGGCGTCGATGGGCGCTCCCGCGGCGAAGGCCGCCACGTCGCGCTTCTTCTGGAGCGACCGCAAAGGTACCGCAACCACGGCGCTGAGTTTGGCACCCTGGAGTTGCAAGGCGTCCACCACGTGCATCACCTTGTCGGCGTCCATCTTGGCGATGGCGCGTCGCATCACGTCGTGGGGACTGGCGGTCAAAAGCGGCATGACATTCCTACTTCACGTGGTTCGAGCAACGACTTCGTGCTGCGTCTGGTGGTCCCGGGCGTCGTACGAAACGGCCACCGGCACCCATCTACTGTACCGAGGGCGCACGGCACCCGAAATCAGCCACTGTCGTGGCCACCACGCTGATGGGTCCCCACTGGCTCACTACCCGCCCTCCCTCGACGGTGGTCATTCGAGCACCCTTGCCCCACGTCGAAGTTCAGACCAGGGACTCTACGAAGCACGCGGGGCCCACCACACTGACTGCACATTGCCATAGGTGAAGAAGGGGTACGACGCCAGGGCCAGCGAATACTGCGTCTGGTCGCTGCGACTCCCCAGCGCGAGCGGCACCGCGAAGGGGACGACGCCGGTGAAACACTGGTGTGGCTTCATCGTCGGCGACAGAGTCATCAGTCGATCGTGAATCAGCTGCGGTGGCGTGCCGATGTTCGAGAGTTCCGGCGTGCCGAAGTACGTACCGTTGATACCGCGCTGGACGGAGGGGACGAGAAAGAGATGACTGGCCACCGCGTCGGCGAGGTCAGCCGAATGCGATCCGTCGACGGCGTCGAATCCCAGCGCGTTGGCGCAAGCTCGCACGAGCACGTCCACCTCGTAGGACAAGGGGCCCTTGGTCTCGATCAGGCTGGTGGGCTTCGTCGCCACCACTACTTTGAGGACGGTGACCGTGCTCACGCCAGACGTCGTCATATACCCCGGCGTCAGCCAATTCGTGTCGAGGCCGGTCGGCACTTTGACCGTCGCGCCATACTCGTGGGCCGCGACAGACGCTGAGGTTGAATTACCAACGTTGGTCTGCGTGGTGTCGGTGCGGTGCGATAGCCACCCCACCGTGAAGAACACCGCGGCAATCACGATCCCCGTCGCCGCACGTTGCAACATTTTTCGCTCCGACATGTTGCGTCCCCTCGACGTCACCGTTCCCATCACTCGTCCACGACTCCAACGTGTCCGAATACTAGGTCTCTCGTCAGGACAATTCCACGGACTCGACCGGCAGCCACTGATCACGCGGAGGACCGATTGAATATCTTCCGACGTGGTTTCGGCGTCGAAGGCCCTCGCTCAGCGCTCGAGATCCTCGCGAGCCCACCACCGCGACGTGACCGTGACCACTCTCCGTCGGTCGAATCAGTGACCTTCGCCCCACCTCGTCACGTGCGAATCATGCGAGAGTGGTATTGCGTGCGCCACCCAGGGTGGACGAATCGAAAGCGAGTCAGCATGAAGGAGTCGCGCCGTTATCTACTCGGTCTTGAACCATTCTTCGAAGGGGGCTGGCTCCACCACGGTAAGCGGGGCCGCGCCTGGGACGTGGAGAAAGAGTTGGTGGCCATCGCACTGTTCGGCGACGTCACCATCGACCTGACCAGCGTCAAGAGCCTGCCGCCGATGGTCAAGGTCCACGCGTACGCCATCGGTCGTGACGTTGAGATCATCGTCCCGTCGCGAACCCACGCCGAACTAGTCGGTCGAACCAATAACGGGCACTTGAAGAGTGGCACGTCCATTCCGCCCTCTGGCGGATCCCATTCAGTCAAAATCAAGGGCCACACGTTCCTCGGTGATGTGACGACTCGCGAAGCGGTGGCGACGAAGTAACGGTCATCACGTTTATCTAACGCATCGAGAAGCTCAGCGCACGAGACAAACCAGAGTGGTCGTGTGCGTGACCCGTCGGGTCGCGCTCAGTCGTCGGGACGCCATTCGTAGGTGGCCACTGAACCGAAGGATTCGAAGCCGAGGTGCTCGAGAACGGGTCGACTGAGGGGCGACGCCGTGACGTAGAGGTAGGTGTATCCGCGACGAATTGCCAATCGTGCCCGATAGGACACCATCGCTCGATAGAGGCCCCGGCGTCTCCACTCGGCCAGCGAACTACCTCCCCACAGACTCGCGAATTCCTGCCCCGGAAGAAATTCGACGCGTGCCGATGAGATGGGTCGCCCGCCATACATCCCCACTACCAATTCACTCACGTCAGGTGAATTAGATCGTTGAGCGAGGAGAGACCGACGCAATTGAGAGTGATCAGTGCCAAAGACCTTTTCGTGCACCTGCACCAACCTTGCGATGCCTTCCTCGTCGTTCGCGGCCACGAGTTCGACACCCGAGGGTAAGACGTATTCAAGGGGAAGATCCCCCACGTCCACGATCATCAATTCCGAGGTGCCCGCGAAATGCATGCCCGCCTTCTCGAGACGTGTCCCGAGATCCGCCGGATGGTCCTCCTCAAATATTCGCCATACAAAGCTCTGGCGAATCGAGGAGAAGAAATCGAACTGCTGGGCGATGACGCCATCTGCATTTTCGTCGTCCAATTGAAACCACGCGATCTCTGACCAACCGACGTCGCCGTTCGCTGACCATCTCACTACCTGTGGTGAAACGTGGACGCGACTACCAGTGCCGCTCTCAACGGTGGATTGACGAACTTGTTCGTCGAAGAGCTGACGGATCGAGTCTGGGGTCGGCGACATGCACGCAAAGTCTTTCACGGCCGGGGTGTCGTGGTTGAATCTCTTTTGTTGGACAATGAAGTACGGTTGCATTCTCCTTCATCACTGTCGTGACGCGATCAGGATCAATCGAAATCTGAGGTTGCGCTCGAAGGGAGATCGACAAGATCTCCGAGTGGTGAATCGCCAACGAGAGGCATGGTGCTGCGCTGGCGCGTGGGCCTGACCGCATGGGTTTTGCTTTGCGAACGGCGTGACAAATCTGCATCCCTTCGTTGGCGACTGGTCGGCTAAGTGGCGCCATCGGGCAGCGTTAGGCTCTCGAGGTGGCCCCCGCAAACCGATCTCGAATCAAGAGTGCGTCAATTGCGGGTCGGGTCATGTCGCCCGATGAGGCCGCCGAATACATACGTCCCGGCGACAACGTTGGGATGAGCGGCTTCACAGGGGCGGGATATCCCAAAGAGATTCCCGGGGCCCTCGTGCGACGAGTCGAAGAGGCGGCCACACAAGGTAAGCGTTTCGCGGTGAGTGTCTGGACCGGGGCGTCGACGGCTCCCGAACTTGACGGTGCGCTCGCAGCGGTCGATGCGATCGACATGCGCATGCCCTACCAATCTGACCCGGTGAGTCGCGCCAAGATCAACGCCGGACTGCTCGACTACCTCGATATGCACCTCTCGCACGTCGCGCAGATGGTCTGGGAGGGCGCCTTCGGACACCTCGACGTCGCGGTCATCGAAGTGTCAGGTATCACTGCGGACGGCGAACTGATTCCGTCGTCCTCGGTCGGCAACAACAAGACGTGGATTGACATGGCCGACCGCGTCATACTCGAGGTGAACTCGTGGCAGCCCGCCGCGCTCGAGGGGATGCACGATATCTATTACGGCACCGCGCTGCCGCCATTTCGCAAGCCCATCCAAATCCTCCACACGTCCGATCGCATCGGCGTTCCTTACCTTCATTGTCCGCCAGAGAAAATTGTGGCCGTCGTCGAGACAAACTCCCCCGATCGCAATACCGCGTTCAAACCGGTCGACGACATCTCGCAACAAATTGCCGAAAATCTGCTGGAGTTCCTGGCCTACGAGGTGAAGGGAGGACGCCTGCCCGCGTCGCTCTTGCCCTTGCAGTCAGGCGTCGGCAATATCGCCAACGCCGTCCTTCGTGGACTCGACGGTGGACCGTTCCGTCCGCTGACCGCGTACACGGAGGTCATCCAGGACGGGATGCTGGCGCTGCTGAAGTCGGGCACGATGAGCAACATCTCGGCTACCGCCTTCTCGCTCAGTGAGGAGGGATCGGCCGACCTGCACGCCAACATCGCCGAGTACCACGACCGGATCATCCTTCGACCCCAGGAGATCAGCAATCACCCCGAAGTGATACGCCGTCTGGGCTGTCTAGCGATGAATGGCGCCATCGAGGCCGACATCTACGGCAACATCAACTCCACCCACGTCATGGGATCGAGCATCATGAACGGCATCGGCGGCTCGGGTGACTTCGCCCGCAACGCCTACATCGCGATGTTCCTCACG
>Ga0182030_10013198_pt1 | contig 16460 bp, 12 predicted proteins | sample 812S3MmetaG_FD_121299 | JGI IMG/M metagenome (GOLD analysis project Ga0182030, IMG submission 121299) | Permafrost microbial communities from Stordalen Mire, Sweden - 812S3M metaG (Illumina Assembly) | ecosystem: Environmental > Terrestrial > Soil > Wetlands > Permafrost | place: Sweden...
ATCGACAACCAAGCCCAGGCGCAGGCGCAGACCGCCGAAGTTCCTCTCGCTCTGGCTACGCTGCGTTTTCGCGGATACCCCAAACAGATTGACCTGCCCAGCAACGGCGATCTCGACTACGACTACGACCGCGTGAGTCTGACTGGGCCTTATCAGCATCAACGCGGAGACTACACGCGCTTTGGCGATGTCACGCCGCTTGTGAAGGGAATTGACGATCGCTACGCCATCTTCGGCAGTGGCGAAGAAATTGCCGCCGAATTCGATATCGCAAAGCTGCCCGCGCTGCGCACGGGCTGGAAGCGCGACTATTTCTTCTATGCCAATGGATACGTGAAAGACATGGACTGGTGGGATGCCTCGCCGTTTACCGTAAGCCAGCTTCCATTTCACAAGATGAGCACCTATCCGTATCCGGCCAACGAAAAATTCCCCGAAGATGCCGGCGCGCTCGAATATCAGTTGAACTGGAATAACCGCTGGGATTCCGGCGAGCCCGTGCGGTCGTACCACTTCAATTTCCAGACGCTGCACTCGACTCCTGCCGAAGATACTCCGCCTGCTGATGCACAGGCTGACGATCCAACGGTGCATCCGTGAGCCATCTCGTACTTGAGCCCGCAGTACGCCAGTTGAAATTGCTCCGCACCGGCCAAATTTCAGTTTTTGAATTGGCCGAGGCGCACATCCGCCAGATAGAGCGCCTCAATCCCATGCTGAACGCGCTTGTCGATTTCGATGCCGACAAAGTCCGTGAGCGTGCGCGCAAGCACGATGAATGGCGCGGAACCCCTTCACGCCGGCCGCTCTTCGGCCTGCCTGTCACGGTGAAGTCCTCCATTTCCACACGCGGATTGAAGTGCGAAATCGGCAGCCTGCTTCACAAGGGCGACATTCCCGCGCACGACGCGCTGGCAGTGGCCCGGCTGCGCGGCGCCGGGGCGCTTATCCTCGGCACCACCAACTGTCCTGAGTTCCTCATGGCCTATGAGACCGATAACCTTTTGCACGGCCGCACCAACAACCCGTGGGATTTGGCCCGTTCCCCTGGCGGTTCAAGCGGTGGGGAGTCGGCTGCCATCGCCGCGGGCATGTCCGCCGCGGGCCTGGGCAGCGACAGTGGCGGATCAGTGCGCATTCCCGTGCACTTCACCGGAATCTGTGCGCTCAAGCCCACGCCCGGCCGCATTCCGGGCCGCGGGCATCTACCGCCCTGTGTTGGGCCGTTTCAGATTCTTGGTGCGATCGGACCCATGGCACGCACCATCGCTGACGTCACGCTGCTCTTCCGCATCCTCAGCGGCCACGATCCGGACGACCCCGCGAGTGCGCCCGTTACCTTGCGCGAGCCAACCTTAGAAGACCTGCGCTCCAACACCATCGGGTTCTTTGAAGACGACGGTCTTGTGCCCGTCACTGCGGAGACGCGCGAGGCCGTCCACTCGGCTGCCGCGGCCCTGCGCGAGGCGGGTTTCCGCGTGGAGCCCTTCGCACCCACCACGCTCGAATCTCTCCGCAAGCTTTGGTGGAAGTTCTTCGTGCAATGCGGAGCCATGTTTTATGCCCCTGAGATTCGGGGTCGCGAGGGCGATCTCAGCCCCATCTTCAAAGAATTTCTCGGTATCGCCGCGTCCGTTCCGCCACTCACGTCCACCGATTTACTCAATGCCTGGGCCGAACTCGACCTTCTCCGCTCAAAAACCCTTGAGCAGATGAAGAAGTATCCCGTGCTGCTTTGCCCCGTGGCCAGCGTGCCCGCATTCCGCCACGGCGAACGTGTCTGGACGATTGACGGGCGCACTGTCGAATATCTCGATGCGTGGCGGCATTCGCAGTGGTTCAATGCGCTCGCGGCCCCGGCGGCCGTTGTGCCCGTAGGCCGCTCGCGTGAGGGCCTTCCCATCGGCGTGCAGATCGTAGCTCGCCCATTTGAGGATGAGATTGCGCTGGGCATCGCGGCATTTGTCGACCTGGCGTTCAGTTACCGGCCTCCACCACTCGCACTCGCCTGAATCGTTCACGCACGATGAGGCATCTCTCCAAAGCACCCATATTTATTTGAAAGGGCCCCATCCGTGAATGTCCTCATCGTCTTTGCGCACCCTGAGCCAAAGAGCTTCAATGGGGCGCTCTTCGATACCGCCGTGGCCACGCTCACCGCCAGCGGACACACCGTGGTCACCAGCGATCTTTATGCCATGGATTTTGAACCGCGCTCGAGCCGTGCGAACTTTGTGGACCGGCATAACCCCGACTTCTTCAAGCCGCAGCTTGAAGAGCGCCACGCCAGCGAGACCGATGGATTTGAACCATCACTTGAGGCGGAAATTCGCAAACTCGAAGCCGCCGATCTCGTCATCTTCCAATTCCCGTTGTGGTGGTTCGGCCTGCCCGCCATCCTGAAGGGTTGGGTCGATCGCGTCTTTGCCATGGGCCGCGCCTATGGTTCCGGGCGCATTTACGACAAAGGCTTTTTCCTCGGCAAGCGAGCCTTGCTCTCATTCACCACGGGTGGGTTTCAACCCAGCTACGTAACCGGCGGCGAAGAGGGAGACATCCTCGGTATTCTTCGTCCCATTCATAAAGGAATCTTCCAGTTCACCGGGTTCACTGTTCTTGCGCCGGCCATCCATTACGGTCCCGCCCGTGTGGACTCGAGCCAGCGGCTCGAGTGGCTGGAAAAGTGGTCTCAGCGCCTCCGCTCCATTGAACAGGAGGATCCTCTCGATGTGGGTCCTTATGCGTGATGCTCCACAGTCGAAAACGGCGGCAGGGTAAACGCACATCCATGCCCTCGGACCCTCCAAAAAGCAGCGTGTAATGTGCGCTGCATCACATGTGTTGAGCCAATTCACCTGATCTCCACCTTTCGATGGAGATGGTCGTTCTTTGCCGGCGATAGTCTGAATCTTCCCCGGAAATGGAGCGCACAAGGTGCGCGAAAGTTGGCACGACCGATTTGCCGATTCACCGGATGTACTGAAGTCCGCCCAGTGCGAGCGGACCATCGTTCCCGTGCTCGATCTTCAGGTGGGCGGCGGAGAATTCATCACCATGGCGGGGCCCTGCTCGGTGGAAACCGAGTTTCAGTTGCTTGCCACGGCCAATCATGTGCGGCGTGCCGGCGCGCGCATCCTTCGCGGCGGCGCGTTCAAGCCGCGCAGCTCTCCCTATGCTTTTCAAGGGCACGGCCTCGAAGGGCTCAGGATGCTGGCCCGCGCCCGCGCCGAGAGCGGCCTCGCCATTGTTACAGAGGTGATGAGCGAAGACGACGTGCCGATGGTGGCCGAGTACGCTGACATTCTGCAGATCGGCACGCGCAACATGGAGAACTACTCGCTGCTGGTGGCGGCGGCACGCAGCGGACGCCCCGTGCTGCTCAAGCGCGGCATGGTCGCGACGATCGCCGATTTTCTTCGCTCCGCGCAGTTGATTCTCGACAATGGAAACCCCAACGTCATTCTCTGCGAGCGCGGCATTCGCACCTTTGAGACGGCCACGCGCAATACGTTTGATGTCGCAGCCATAGCCTTGTTGAAGCATGTCTCGCATCTGCCGGTGATTGCCGATCCCAGCCACGCGTGCGGGCATCGCGAACTGGTTCCCGCCCTCGCCCGCATCGCGGTGGCCTCTGGCGCCGATGGGCTGCTTGTCGAAGTTCATCCCAATCCCGAAAAGGCCTGGAGCGATGGGGAGCAGTCTCTCGACTTCGCCGGCTTCGATGCCATGATGGAAAGCCTTGAGCCCTGGCTTGAGGTTCGCGGGCGCGAACTCGAACGCCAGGCCGAAGACGGCGCACAAACGATGGAGGCCGTGGGATGAAGATGGTTCCGAGGCTCTTCACCGCGGCGGCGCTCGCTGCTTTGCTCATTCCCGTGTGTGCGTTTGGCCCCGATGTCACCGGCGGTGCGACCGCTCCCGACATTGTTGTCACCGCCGCGCCCATCTACGCGCAACTGGCGGCGCTGCATGGTAAGGAACGTTTTCCGCTGGGCGCGCACCTGCTGCTCGTTCACGATGGAAAGGCCGAGCCACTCGTCTCCGGCTTCTTCGCATCGGCAGACGCGCAAGTATCCTTCGACGGCGAACGCGTACTCTTCGCGGGCAAGCAGACGCAGAAAGATCCCTGGCAAATTTGGGAGATCGCTCTTAAAGATCGCTCTCTGCGCAGAGTCATCGCGGGCGAGGGCGACGTCATCCGGCCCCTTTATCTTCCGTACGGGCGTCTTGTATATGCGCGCCAAACTGCCTCGGGCTTTCGTCTCGAGGCAGCGGGCAAAGATACGCCAGAAGCACTCGATCCTGTCGATCCACACGCCGGGGATACGATCCAGCCTCTGAGCTTTTTGCCCGGCAACGCGATTCCCGACGACGTTCTTCTCGATGGCCGGATCCTTTTTGAATCCGGATTCCCGCTCGGCTCCGGCACGACGCCTGAGTTGTACCTCGTCTATTCCGATGGCTCCGGCGTCGAGTCGTACCGCTGCGATCACGGCAAGGCGCGCTGGGGTGGAACACAGTTGGCCTCGGGTGATGTTGTTTTTACGCATGGCGCAACGCTGGCACGGTTTACCTCGCCGCTCGCGCATGAGGCAGCCATCGCCGCACCAAACGCCGACTACGCCGGCGGACTCGCCGAAGCCCCCGATGGCTCATGGCTGTTGAGCGCGCGTACCGTCGGCACGCATCGCTCGCTTGTCTCTTGGCAGCCCGCGGTCGAAGAAGGTCAACAGGCCGAACCGCTCAAAACGGTGCTTGCGGTTGACGGTGAGAACCTTGTCGAGCCCGTGATCGTTGCGCCGCACGCGCGTCCCAAGCGTCATCCAACAGCGCTCCATCCGTGGAAGTACGCCAACATGATGGCTCTCGACGCGCGCATCTCGCGCGATGGCGATTTGAAGACCGCGCCAGCCAAGGTTCGACTTGAGTCTATGGATGCTCACGGTCACGCCACGGTGATGGGCACAGCGCCTGTGGATGCGGACGGCTCGTTTCTGGTGCGCACGCCGGCCGACCGGCCCATTCGCTTTGCGCTGCTCGACCAAAAGGGTTCCATTGTGCGCGCCGAGCATGGGTGGTTCTGGATTCGCGCCGGCGAGCAGCGTTACTGCGTGGGTTGCCATGCTGGCCCTGAGCGTTCGCCCGATAACCATGCGCCCGCGGTCCTGCTGCGCACGACGACACCCGTGGATTTAACCGGCTCCAAGCCAGATGCCGCAAAGTCCGGCGAGCTGGGAGGCAACTGAAATGTCGAATCGATTTATCGCTCTTTCCGGTGCAGTCCTCCTTGCGATCACCGCATCCTTCGCCGCTTCGCAAGCGCCCATTTCGCCGCAGGTAGTGGAAAGCCACGGCTCACCTGCGAGCGAGCAGCCAGCGTCTGCCGCACCGCAGGTGCCGCAGGCGTCGATCGTTTTTGAAGATGCCAGCGACAAGGCCGGTATTGACTTCACGCACAGCTTCGGCTCGCGGCAACTGGGTTCGTTGCTCGAAGGCACCGGCGCTGGTTGCGCCTGGTTCGACTACGACAACTCCGGCTTTCCCTCGCTCTATGTCGCGAACGGCCGCCCCCTCGATGATTCGATGCATCCGTACCCGCTCAAACAGAAGCCGGCCACACTGCCGCACAATCATCTCTATCACAACGATGGCAATGGCCACTTCACCGACGTAACAGACAAGGCCGGCTTGAATCCCGACATGTATGCGCACGCAGTCGCCGTGGCCGACTACGACAACGACGGCAACGAAGACCTGCTGGTCACCGGCTACGGCAAGGTGATTCTCTATCACAACGACGGCAACGGCCACTTCACCGACGTAACCCAGAAGGCCGGCATCAAAGTCGATGGCTGGGCCATCAGTTCCACGTGGCTGGACTACGACAAAGATGGTTGCGTGGATTTGTTTGTGGGCCGCTACGTCAAGTTCGATCCCAAATATCGCGCCTACTATGCTGCCGACAACTATCCGGGACCGCTCGATTACGAGGGCGAGACCAACAGGCTCTTCCACAACAACTGCGACGGTACCTTCACCGACGTTACGGAAAAATCCGGCATTGGCGCTTTTATCGGCCGCACCATGGGCGTAACAGCTGCCGACTACGATGGCGATGGATGGGACGATATTTACGTAGCCAACGACCGCACTGAAAACTTCCTCTTCCACAATAAGCACGATGGAACGTTCGAGGAAGTGGCCAACGACCTGGGTGCAGCTTTCGGGCAGAACGGCGAGTCCACTTCGTCGATGGGCCCTGTCTTCGCCGACTTCGAAAATCGTGGCACTTTCGACCTATGGGTCACCGACGGCCATTACAACCGATATCTTCGCAACGTTGGGAAGCAGGGCTTTGAGGACATGGGCGCATCGAACGGCGTCTCGCAGACCAATGCGCAATACGTGAGCTGGGGGACGGGCGTCTACGACTTCGACAACGACGGTTGGCTCGACATTCTCATCTTCCACGGCGGCCTGATCCATTTGATCCCGCAGGAACACACGCTCTTCCGCGGACTCGGCGGCGGCAAGTTTGCTGATGTCTCGCGCCAGGCCGGCCCTGTTCTGAGCGTGCGCACCACTTCGCGCGGAGCCTGTTTCGCCGACTACGACAACGACGGCAAAGTCGACGCTTTCCAGGTGAATCTCGGCGCGCGCGGCACGCTGCTGCATAACGTCACCACAAACACCGGCCACTGGGTAGAGATCAAGCTCAAGGGCACAAAGAGCAATCGCGACGGCATCGGCGCCAAAGTGGAAGTGCTTGCGGCAGGGAAGCGCTGGACACGGGAACGCGTTGCCGGCTCCGGCTATCTCTCGCAGGACGACGGCCGCCTGCATTTCGGGCTTGGCGCGGCGGCGAACATTGATAAGCTCCTCGTTCATTGGCCCAGCGGCCGTGAGCAAGTGCTCACCAACCTGACCGTCGATCGCGTCCTCACGGTGGAGGAACCGAGATGAGCCAACGCAACCAGCACAGGAACCGTACAGCTGCAGCGTCGGCGCTTCTGGCGTTCCTTGGCGTGAGCGGTCTAATTTTATCGCCGGGACTTGGCCGCCCGGTGCACGCGGGCGAAATGCGCCCCAGCGTCGAAAGCATCTCCTACGCTTCGCCGCTTGAAGTCCTGCTCTCGCCCGACGGCTCCCGGCTCTATGTGCTTTGCCAGGGTGGCGAGGATATACGCGTTCTCGATGCGCAAAATTTTGCGGTCATCAAGAAAATTCCCGTCGGCGCCGTACCTCGCGGCTTTTCGTTTTCTCCCGACGGCGCAAAACTGTATGTGACCAATTCGTCTGAGGATACGGTATCGGTCATCGACACCGCCAAGCTCGAAGTGGTCGCGACGTGGAAGACAGGCGCCGAGCCTTCGAGCGTGGTTGCGGAGCCAGGTGGCAGGCGCCTGTTCGTTGCCAACCGCATCAGTAACGACATTTCTGTGCTCGACGCCGCCACGGGTGTCGAACAAAAAAGGCTGAGTGCAGGCCGTGGCGCAAGCTACCTTACCCTCGCTCCTGACGGATCGAAGATTTACGCCACACACGTGTATCCCAACCCATCCGCCTACAGGACCGCACCCGAATCGGAAATTACGGTCATCGATGCAGCCCGCGCCGTTGTCGTCGATCGAATTCCGCTACACGGAATCGCGCACGCCTTCCACATTGACTTCTCTCCCGACGGGCGCCTGGGCGCGACGACCGGCTACCATCCCAAGAACTTGGTCACGCTTGCTCACCTCGAGCATGGCGGAGCTTTTGAAGACACCATCACGTTGTTTGGCGCCGACCTCGGCAGAACCGTAGAAGTGCCTCTCGACGAGTTGGAACGCTATGCTTCCCAGCCGTTCGGCGTTGCGATCGCTCCCGACAAGTCGCGGATCTATATTTCCAGCGGCGGCTCGGAACTGGTCACGGTGATCGATCTTCCGCGTCTGATGCAATACATTCGCCTGCACCCCGGCGGATTCGCGCACGATCTTTCCGCCAGCGCGAACTATGTCGTGACGCGCATTCCCGTTGGATTGAATCCGCGCGGCATCACGCTCAGCCGGGACGGCCGCCGGCTCTTTGTCGCCAACCGTCTCGACGACACGCTCAGCGTTATCGATACGCACGCGAACAAGGTGGTTTCCACAGTCCGTCTCGAAGGCCCGAAGAATGTATCCGCGCTACGCCACGGTGAGCAGACCTTCTACACATCGCGCTATTCGTTTCAGGGCCAGATCGGCTGCGCCAACTGCCATATCGACTCCACCTTCGACGGCCTTACCTGGAACCTGGAACCGGACGGCTTTGGCCGCAACCCGGTGGACAACAAGCTGATCGAAGGCATCAAGGACACCGAGCCTTACAAATGGACCGGCACCAATCCTGACATCCCAACCGAATGTGGGCCGCGCACAGAGAAGTACTTCTGGCGTTCTGAGCAGTACGACGACATCACGCTGACCGATCTATCTCTCTACGTGCGCAGCCTGAATCCGCGGCCCAACCGCTGGAAGCTGATAGGCCACGAAGTAACGCCGGCGCAGGAGCGCGGTAAGGCCATCTTTGAGCGCACGATCGATAAATTCGGCAACCAGATCGCCTTCTACAACCGGTGCATCTTCTGCCACAGCGGCCCCAAAGGCACCAGCCAGGAGCTTTTTGACGATGTGGGGACCAGCACGCCTCTTGACAACACCTCGCGCCTGAAAGCCCCCCCACTGACCAATATCGCGCTTACCGCGCCGTACCTGCACAACGGCTCGGCAAAATCGCTCGAAGAGATCTGGACCATCTATAACCCGCAGGAAAAACACGGCCGCACCGCCGACCTGACCAAAGACGAATTGAACGACCTGGTTGAGTATTTGAGGACGCGATGAAGACGAAGCATCAACTCGCTGTCATTTGCACAATGGCAATCTCGTTGGCGATGAGCCTGGCTGCGCAAGCACCGCAAATGCCAAAGTTCCGGTTTGAGAATTTCACGACCGCCAACGGCCTCCCCAATAACCACGTCTTCGCGGTGCTTGTGGATGGACCGCGCGTTTGGGCTGCTACGGAAGACGGCCTGGCTGTCTACGAGAATCACGCCTGGAAGACTTACACCACCAAGGACGGCCTTGCACACCGCGCCGTGCTTTCGCTGGCGCTCGACAAAAATACCGGCGACCTTTGGGCGGGTACCATGGCCGGTTTGAGCCGCATCTCGGCTGGCCGCATCGACACTTACACGCAGTTGAACTCCGGCTTGAGCAACGACGTCGTCTATGGCGTCAGCGTGGAGGGTGAAAACGTCTGGGTTGCCACGGCCGCCGGCGGTTGCCGCCTCAACCTGCGCACCGGTGTCTGGACGCTTTACAACGAGCGCAACACGCCCATGAACGAGATCTGGGCTTATGCCGTCGCCGCAACGCCCACCAAGGTCTACTACGCCATCTGGGGCAGCGGGCTCCTCGAATATGATCAAAAAACAGGCCGTTGGGACAAGTACGACGATCCGGATGGCGAAAATGAGATGGTGCTGTTCAAGGATCAGGGTCTGATTCACGAGATTGTCACATCGGTCAGTTACGTAGACAATATTGTTTGGGCCGCCACCTATTTCTGAGACAGCCGGTACGACGGCCGCTATTGGCACAACTTCCTGACCAAAGACAGCGGACTTCCCTCGAACTTTACGAACACGGTCAAGGGTGTGGACGGCACGCACGCCTGGTTCGGCACGGACAAGGGCCTGGCATATTACGACGGCGCGAACTGGGCGGTCTATCGCCCGTCGTTGCAAGACGGAAAACCAGAGATGACGGTACGCGATGCCGAGGGCAGGGTTACGACCATAGCGGTAACAAGCGCGCCCGCGCACAACTACGTGTTGGGCATCGATTTTGACGGGGACGACATTTGGGTGGCAACTGCCAAGGGGTTAAGCCATGGGATTCGACAAAGACCATAAGGAGAAACACGAACCAATGAATGCATACGCAGATATTCTTGAAGCCATTGCACACGCACCAATTGAAAAACGCGCCATGACCAATCACGGCGTGCTCAACGAGGCCTATGCCTACGCGAAGCCAAGCTCGTTTTCGCGCGGCATGCGCATCGATCTCGGCGGCGTTTGCATCCTGCTCATCTCGGGCACGGCCTCCATCGACGAGAACGGCGTCAGCGTGCACATCGGCGACTTTTCCGCTCAGCTTCGCCGCACCTTCGACAACATCACAGGCCTTCTGAAGAGCGAAGGCGCAACCTGGCACGACATTGTGCGCACAAGCTGCTATTTGCGCGACATCGATCGCGACTACGATGTGTTCAACGCTGGCCGCACCGCGTTTTTCAAAGAGCAAGGCCTTGATCCGCTGCCTGCTTCCACCGGAATTCAGGCCCATCTCTGCCGCCCGGAACTGCTCATCGAGATTGAAGCCATCGCCATGTTCCGCACCGACAAAAAGGAAGAAAGCAAGGGGTAAGTGCAATGCGTACGGCGTGGGGGGTAGTGGCGGCCTGTGCTCTTGGCACAGGCCTTGCGGCAATCGCAACAGCACAAAGCACAACCAAATGCGCGTGCGGAGCGAATCCGCCGGGTCCGCCTAGAGACAGGGCAGTCGCCCCCTATGCCGGGGAACCCGCCGATCTTAGTCCTTACGCAAAGTTTGCGGCCCCCTACGATCTCAACTACATCCACCCCAACATTTATTCCGGCGCCGGCCGCGACATTCCCGACCCCAAGGGTCTGACCGAGGTCCGCATTGGATTTTTCGGGCCGGTCGCGCCCAATCCTGAATCGATTTTCGGAACGCGCATGCTGCATGGCGCGCAACTGGCTATCGAAGAGGCCAACGCGCGCGGCGGCTACGGCGGCAAGCCTTTCAAGCTCATCGAGCACAACGACTACGACAACTGGCAGGCCAAAACCGTTTACGGCGACGACCGTCCCACCGACCCAACAATTTGGGGCTCGGCGTCGAACGAAGTGGTCAAGATGGTGTACGACGATCAGGACTGGGCGATCTTCGGCTCCATCAGTTCCGAATCCACGCATATCGCACTGCGCGTGGCACTGCGCGCTGAAATCCCCATCGTCAACTCAGCCTCCACCGACCCCACCATCCCCGAAACTTACATCCCGTGGTACTTCACCGATCTCCAGGACGACCGCGTGCAGAGCCTGACCCTGGCCCGGCACATCTTCACCGAGCTTGGCCTCAAGCGCGTGGCGCTGTTGCGTATCAACAGCCGCTATGGGCGCTTCGGCGTACCCAAGTTTCGCGATGCGGCGCGGCGCCTGGGCCATCCCGTGGTTATCGAGCAGAAGTATCTTCCGGGCGATACTGATTACTCCAAGCAATTGCAGGTCATCAAGTCTTCGCGCGCCGACGCCATTGTTCTCTGGGCCGACGAACCGCAGGCTGCGGGAATCCTGAAGCAGATGCGGGTCGCCGGGATGAAGCAGCGGGTCTTCGGCGCCTATCGCACCCTCGGTCCCGAGCTCCTTGCCCAGGCCGGTGATGCTGCGGAAGGCTACGAGGCGGTCTTTCCCTACGATCCCAGCCGCCAGGACCCGCGCTGGCTCGCCTTCAACGACCGCTTCGATGCTCGCTTTCACGAGAAGCCGGAGCAGTTCGCCTCGCTGGCCTACGACGCCATGAATGCTCTGCTCGATTCCATCTGCAAGGCGGGACTCAATCGTGCCCGCATTCACGACGCTCTGGCCAACATTGAGCACTACGACGGCGTAACGGGCCCCATGATCTTCGATCCGAATCAGAAAAATGTTGCGCCCATGTACCTGGGAACCGTGCACAACGGCGCCATCACTTATCGTGTCGCCACCATGGAGAAACCCGCTGCGGCGGGGCAGGCCGAAGATCAGCACGAAATAGGTGCGAGCGGGCAGCGAGCGTCTGCCGCACCGCAGGTGCCGGGTGCCCCATCCTTCGCGCCCCTTGCGAAGGGTGGGAAAACACAACTGGTCACGCCAGTACCTGCAGCACCGCAAGTGCCCTACGCAACGGTCGGAGAAGACGGCGTCGAGTATAACGGCCCGCATGTTTCCGACCTGCACGCGGGTTCGCTGAATGTTGTTCTTTTCGGACCTCATGCCGCGCAGGCGGCTCAGTCGCCTGAAGTGTTGCAGGCCATCGGCCGCCCAGCCTTCGGCTGCGCTTGGCGGATCGTTCCCATTGAAAGCGCACAGAACTGGGGCGCAGCGTCAACCCAGCTGGTGCACGCCCTCATGGACGACCATGCGCTTGCCATCGTGGCCCTCGATCGCGATGCCGCCCATCTCGCCGAGCAACTGGCGCTTAAAACTTTCGTTCCGGTTCTCGCGGTAAGCGACGACAAAACGCTCACGTCCACGAACGTGCCGTGGATCTTTCGACTGCCAGCCGCGACCTCGCCGGCTGAAGCCATGCATGTGCTGGCCACGGCCGCTGCGCAAAGCGGCCCCAATGCAGAGCGGCTGCGTGATATTCTCGCCACCGGCAATGCGATTGCGGGCATTGCCTTTCAGTCCAGCGGAGAACCCAGGCTGTACTGATCCGGAAAGCAACCGCGCATCGCCCACTTCGCTCGGGACGACAGGCGGTTTGCTGTTTGCGACAAAACACAATGGGCAGCCCGCTCAGCGGACTGCCCATCATTCCCGTTTGTATCGCAGCTTCGCGGGTTAAGGCAGGTAGTAGCGCAGCGACGTCCAGAACATGTTGTCGATGCCCTTGGCGCCGATACCACCTGCGCCGTCCCAGCCTTCACGTACAGCGTAGCCATATTGGAAGCCCTGGCGGAAGCGGCCGTGATCGCCTTTGTAAATGTCGTACCACCAGCCGCCGGTGATCTCCTGCACGTCGCGGGATTGCGCGCCGCAAGAGCCTCCAGTGTAGTAGCCGGTTGAGCTGCCGTTATAGCCTGGCGCCGTGGTTGAAAGGCAGCCCGAGTTCGAGAGCAGCCGCGAACCGTAGCCGACCGCCGCCGCAGAGGGAGCTTTCCACGTGCCGCCCCATGTGCCGGTTGCGCTCTTGGCGGCGCTCGGTGCACCCAGGGTCGTGGCGTACGTGCTGTTTGCTTCGTCCACACGTCCCGCGTAGTCGCCACCGTAATTCAGGTAAAGCGTCAGGCGCGGGCTCGGTGTTGCTTCCGCGGTCAGCAAGCCAGAGAAGTTGTGGATCGGCTCAAGACCGCCCCAGTAGTTCGCTGTCACGTCCGCAAGCGTTGAATCGCCGTAGCGGCCAACGCCTGGTCCATAAAGTGCTTTGCCGCCCAACGTCAACTTGTTGCCGGGAGCGAGCGGAACGCGGAAGCTGCCGCCAATACCGCCCAGCGAGATCTTGTCGGAAAACGATCCGGCCGTCGTCAAAGCCGGTGCCACAACCAGCCCGGAGACGATGTCCTTCAATCCGCCATAGAGGTTGCTGTTGGTTGTTTCGCCGGGGTAGACCGTCTCATGCGCGAAGCCGGCGATTCCCAGCACTTCCCAGTGTCCCCAACCCGGATCGAATGCCAGCTTGGCAATGATATCGGGAGCCTGGTTGAACGAGAGGTTGGCGACGTTGGCGCAGGAGTTGACCGTCTTGTAGACCGGAACCGCGATATTGGCCGTGGCTCCGCCGCTATCGGTAACCGCCTGGTTAGTGTAGTTCACGATCGAAGTCGATGGTGAGCAGGCGCTAACCGCCGCGTTGTAGTTGCCGCCGTTGTTGCCGGCGCTGCCGAGCACGGCATAGGGAGTGCTGCCGGCCAACGTTGCGGTGTAGAGCAGCTGGGGGTTCTCAGCCGAGATGCCGAAGGCCGCGTGATTAAAGCTCTTCACAACCCTGAAGCCGTACTGCCGCGTCCAAACAAAGCCCGTGACGTAGTTCGGGTCTATGGTCTGCGGCGTCATGATGTCGCCCGAGAGGTTTGAAATTCCTACCTTGTCTTCAGTTGCGAGCGACCACATCTGGCCGCCGGCGAACTTCCAGTGATTGTTCGTTTCTGCCGAACCCCAGATGACGCGCTGACGCAGCACGTAGCTGTTCGACTGGTTGTTGTTTGAAGAGATGCCGGTGCCAAGCCAGTCAGCCTCGTAGTAGCCTTGCAGCTTGCCCCAGCTTGTTTTGCCTTCCGTCAGCAAGCTCACGCGCGACTGCCGTGCACTGCCGTAAAACTCGCTCAACGAGTAAGCGTCGGCGCCTTCATAAGGAAGGGCATTGAAAGCCGTCGGAATATCGCCGCCGGTGGCCTTCGAACGGTAAATTGTTTCGGCCGCCGTAAAGCCGCCCGGAGTCAGGCTGACACCCCTGAAGTGAAGGACGTTCGGGCTTTCGATGGACTTCTTGATGCCCGCCGTCTCATCGGAAACCGTGGCCGCCAGCGAAGCCTGGTTGCCCTTCAAGTCGGTCACCGTGGTTTGAAGCGTGGTCACCGCTGACGCATTCTCCGTCACTGCCTGGTTCTCGGCCGAGGCCGCGGCATTGGCACGATCGGCTGAAGCCTGCGCATCGGCTGCCGCCTGCTGTGCTTTCTTCAACTGCGCATCTTTGTCGGCCAGGTCGGTCTTCAGGCCGTCGATCTGGCCCTGCATTTCCTGGCGCAGCGCTTGAATCTGGTCTTGTACTGATGGCGGTGGCGGTGTCTTGGGCTTCCGGGGCGTGTGCTTTTTGACCGCCTCCGGTTCCTTATCGCTGGTTGCGTAAGCGGGCGAAGCAGCCAAGGCTACGGTCAGCATCGCCGCGGCAGCAGTCTTGAGCGTGAAGTTCATCGGGCCTCTCATTTTCCTCTCAGATCAAGTTGGTTCGAACACAGCACACACACTTCGCGTGCGCGGATTGCTCCCGCACTTCGCAGAACTGAAAGGATTCGAATTCTGTCGTCATGCGGGAAACACAGAAGCCTTGCTGAGCGCTCGTCGTACACGAGTCACACAGACCGCTCCCCGTTGTTCAGAGTGGCAGAAGTAAGTTAAGATTTGACGAATTCACAGGCTTTTAACAGAGCGCGATAGGTGCCATTAACATAGCCGTAACATTACAAATCTGTAACAATTGCCAGCGAGATACAACCATAGATAGGACTTAATTGCATCTTCCTTACCACTAACTCGATCGTAAGTTGAACCGTGAGATTCCGCTAAGTCTATATCTGCTCGAATCTCAGATGTTCCGGCAGCAATCGATCTGCTGACTGCCGGCGAATGAAACCGGTGTCCTGAGCAGGCCCCAAAAGAAAATGCCGGGAAGCGACCCCGGCAGTTCTCGTTTCCTTTTTTTGTAGTCTGGCTGGATTCAGTGAAGTTTCGCCCTTTGTCGTCTCAGAAGATCCAGCGCGCCGTCGTGACCAGGCCATGATTGTAGGTATGGAAGTGGCTGGTTGCGATTTGCATACCGGCGCCAACCGCGAACCCCGGACGCGATCTTGGGTTGTCCGGATGCAACTTGCACTTGCCGATTAGAAGTCCAGGAGTGATGAACTCCTGCTTCTTTCCGTCGTTGGTCCCGCCGTGATAAAACGTCGCGTTACTTTCGATCTCGGGCCAGAACACCTTGCCGATCTGGTACTGAGCTGAGGTATTCCAAAGGACAGGACGCCCCGCAGTGTTTGTTGCCGGATTTCCTGTGGGCAGCGTTGCGCCGATGGTCGACACGATTGCCAGCTTGCCAAATCCCTTGCCGCCGCCTAGATTCGGTTGCACGCTCGCATTGGTTGAGCCGTTCTTGGCCTGTCCGGTGGGGAATGTGGTGAGTGCCCACACGCTCAGGTCGAAGTTCCCATGCTGCGCGTTCCCTGACGCCAGCCGGTACTTGGCGAGAAACGAAAAATCGCCCCACCCATCCACAGCCGTTGTGTTGTGCTCGATGTAGGGCGGCAGGTCGATCGCAATTTCAAAATTGCCGCCGGGAATAAAGTTCACCGCTTTGCTGTTATCGAAGTTCCATGTGCTGGTACGGGCCGGGGCAACCTGGCGCACGAAATCGGTGCGAATTACCTGAAACAGCCCCGTAAATGTTGTCACAAGCGGCGGGGGCCACGCCGGCTGTTTGCTCTGGATCGCATTGGTCTGGGCAGACCAGCGGGCGTAGAAATTGCCGCTGCTGGGAGTTGGATTTGTGGTGGGTGCCTCCTGCGCGTGCAGACTGACGGGGATGAGGAGGAGAAGCAGGGAAAGGGGAAGACTTCTCATAGGTTTGCACTGAGCATGAAGGTTCGATCTCCCAGTGGCAAGGCACCCTGGGGGGAGGTTTTTCTCCACCCTCCGATGGACCACCATCTGCGGCGGTTCGGACTGTCCCTCTTCGCTCGCGCGGGGTTCGTGCTTTCCCACCCATTTCACGATGAAACCGTGAAATGGATGGGGCACCGGGTAGATGCTCAGCGTCCAGCGCTTAACAAATTCGCCAGGATGCGATAGGAGCCGGGAACCAGTTCGGGGAGTTGCCGATGCAATGCGTAGGCAGCGTAGATGTAGGTTCCTTTGCCGGGATGGGCCACCA
>Ga0182030_10013199_pt1 | contig 16460 bp, 19 predicted proteins | sample 812S3MmetaG_FD_121299 | JGI IMG/M metagenome (GOLD analysis project Ga0182030, IMG submission 121299) | Permafrost microbial communities from Stordalen Mire, Sweden - 812S3M metaG (Illumina Assembly) | ecosystem: Environmental > Terrestrial > Soil > Wetlands > Permafrost | place: Sweden...
GCTTCTCCATAAATGAAACGAGCAGGCGAAACCCCACCCAGTTGAAGAGCAGAATTCCCAGCAGCAATATTGAGGCAATTCTTTTCAAGGTTGAAAAATTAAGAAAAAATATTAAATCGCAATATTTTTTCTTTCAAAGAGGCTTTTTATCCGTTTATATTTTTACTCACAAAGCTGCTATTTACCTAACCGCTTTGAGCAAAAAATAAGCCTTGTGAAATGTGCAGAGATATTTCCGGAAGATAAATTATATGAATAAACCAAAACAACTATCATTGAAATTCTTTAACTTAGAATTGATTTTGCAAAAAATATTGCTCATTTTAAAACGATTGCTATGCCCGATACTGGTTCACTAAGCACTAATGCCCTCCGGCAATGGATCGCAGACAAGCTTGACGTTCAAAAGATCAGGGAAAATTTACAAGCGCTTGGCTTGGATGAAGACAGTGTTGATGCGCATGTTCGAGAATTTAAAAAAATGAAATACGCAAAAAAACAATTTCGCGGATTTATTTGTCTGGCGACAGGAGCCTTTTTAGGTTTCGTTAGCTGCGTTCTTGCATTGACAAACCCTTTGCCAGATATGTATAACTGGTTTCTCTATGGCCTTACTTCAGTTGCTATCATTATCATCTGCACAGGTTTGTATTTTGTGTTCGAATGATGAAAGACAAGTGATCGCTATTGGAAATCAAATGTCTCTGCTTTATCAAACCTTATTAAAATATCAATGATGCCCTTGAGCCGCCACCAATCCCATTCACCCGGTGTTCCATTGGTTTTGAAACTCCATTTATCATACGCGAGAGGAAAAAGAAACGCAATCCACGCCTGGGCAACTCTTGCTCTTCCCGGTAGTCTTTCAGGTCAAGCGCTCCCTGCAGATAAAGGCTGCCCAGTTCCACAGCAAATTCATCCACTTTGTGAGCGGCAGTATCTGCATCCCTTTCAAGTCTTTCCAAAACAAGAATAATAATTTTGGGATTTATTCCTTTCAATTGCAGGAAAAATCTGAAATCTGCGACACTTCCACCAATGACGAGCACATTATACCGACTTTGTATAAGCAGCATCTCTAATTTGGAATAAATATAACATCCAAGTTTACCGTAATTATCTTTTTGGCTAAAGAATCACGGTCTATCCCGGAGTTTCGGGGCAATTTCATTATTGTATATATTTGCTGCATATCTGATTAGCAATGAATGTTAGCTCACATAGCTTTTTTATGGTTTTCTTTTTATGCTCGTTAGGATATATCACCAGCGCGCAGCAATCCTTTGAAAAAGGCTCTTTTTATGAATCGATGAAATCTCAGGACACGAGTAAAATAGACATGCAATTAAAAATCGTAGAGACTTCTTCATTGAAAGAAAAAAATGCATATTCGGGTGCCCTGCTGATGAAAAAAGCAGGATTAGTAAGCGGACCGGGACACAAATTAAGTTTGTTCAAATCCGGCCACAAAAAACTGGAAGCGTCCATTAAGAAAAACAACACGAATGCAGAGCTGCGCTTTCTGAGGCTGATGGTACAAGAGCATGCTCCGGGCATTTTAGGTTATAAAAATAACGAACAACAAGATGCGGACTTTATAAAGAAAACTTATAAAGATTTACCTCGTGTTGTACAGCAAGCCATCATTGATTACTGCAAACAGTCAAAAATATTAAAGCCGTCAGATTTTAATTTCGAAAAGAATGAGTAAAAAAGTTTTAGCTATTTTTTACAGCCAGACAGGACAGTTGGAAGAAATCATTGACAATTTTACAGTGCCACTGATCAGAGCAGGCCACTCAGTTGAAAAAGTCCGTGTGTACCCCAAAAACGCATACCCATTTCCGTGGACAGGGTCAACTTTTTTTTCTGTGATGCCCGATTGCGTTACCAGCGTACTCACTGAGCTACAGCCTTTTCATCTCAAGGAAAATAAGTATGACCTGATCGTATTGGGCTATCAGGCATGGTTTCTCTCACCAAGCATTCCATCAAATTCGATATTGAACCATCCATCTATGCAGTCTGTTTTGAAAGACACACCTGTTATTACAATTACGGGTGCCAGGAATATGTGGATCAGTGCTATGGAGCGCATAAAGAAGACCCTGAGAGGTGCAGGCGCAAAGCTTGTGGGCAATATCGCATTGGTTGATACCCATCATAACTTTGTGAGCTTTGTTACCATTTTTCATTGGATGTTCAAAGGAAAGAAAGACCGTTATCTGAATTTTTTCCCGAAGCCCGGCGTATCAGATGAAGACATCGCCAGTACTAAAAATTTCGGAGCATCTACGTTGCCACATCTGGAGCAAAATAACTGGGATGGTTTGCAGGATGAACTAGTTAAACAAAAAGCAGTAGTTATCAAATATCCGTTGATGTTCATTGAATCAAAAGCAAGAAAAATATTCGCAGTGTGGGCGGGAATCATAGTGAAGAAAAAAAACCGCGCACCGTGGCTTGTTGCATTCAAATATTATCTTTTAATTGCGCTTTTTATTGCTGCGCCTATTATCTTGACCGTTGACGCGATTTTTTTTAAACCTTTCTTATCGAAGCGCATAAAAAAGCAGAAACTTTATTTTTCAGGAGTGAACTAATTATTATCAGATGGCATTTAGCAATGTTTATATAACGGAAACTTCATCTTTCCTTCCAAATGAGCCTGTTCAAAATGAGGAGATGGAAACTGTGCTTGGATTGATTGATGAAAAACCATCTAAGTCGAGGAGGATTGTGCTGCGGAATAACGGCATCAAGCAGAGACATTATGCGCTTGGCAAAGATGGAAAGCCAACTCATACCAATGCTGAAATGACGGCGATTGCTGTGAAAAAATTATTCTATGAGCATCCAGAAGAAATAAAGTCCATCCAATTGCTAAGCTGCGGCACTTCTTCGCCCGATCAGATGATGCCTTCACACGGCGTGATGGTGCATGGCGAATTGCCCGATACAAATTCAATAGAAGTGGTTTCGCCATCGGGCGTATGCTGCGCCGGCATGCATGCGTTCAAGTATGCATACCTTGCCATTAAAACCGGCGATGTTCAAAAGGCAGTTTCTACGGGCTCAGAAAGATTCTCCACTTCTTTGCGGTCAAAGAATTTTGCTGACGAAGCAAAAAAATTAAAAGAACTGGAAACAAACCCTTATATCAGTTTTGAAAAAGATTTTTTGAGATGGATGCTATCTGATGGCGCTGCTGCTTTTTTGTTATCCGACAAGCCAAATGAAAACGGTATCAGCCTGCGCGTTGAGTGGATTGATGGCTTTTCCTTTGCGCACGAAAAAGAAGCTTGTATGTACATGGCAAGCGATAAGAATGAAGACGGCACTTTGAAAAGCTATATGGAATATTCGCCGGCGGAGCTTTTGGAGCAATCGATACTATCCATTAAGCAAGATGTGAAATTGCTGAGCGAAAACATTGTTCCGCTCGGCGGCATCGGCGTGGTGACGGTATTGAAAAAACACGGCATGCAGTCATCAGAAATAGACCATTTTTTACCACACATGTCAAGTGAATTTTTCAGAGATAAAATTTTTATCAGACTAAAAGAAAACGGCACGGGCATTGAATATGATAAATGGTTTGTGAACCTAAGCAGAGTTGGCAATGTGGGCGCCGCGTCTGTTTACCTGATGGTGGATGAGTTGTTCCACAGCGGCAAATTAAAAAAAGGGGAAAAAATATTTTTGCTAGTGCCCGAAAGTTCCAGGTTCTCTTATATGTATGCGCTGATGACAGTTGTGTAAATGGGAGTTCATAAATTGAAAGGACTATCGGGATAAGCTAATAATATTTTAATTGATTGCAGACATGCACAATTCCGGCAGTACTATGAACCACTAATTTCAAGTCCATAATCATTCTAATCTCCCAAATCTTAGTTCAGACAAAATGAAAAAAGAAGAAATACCTCAAGATGATGGTGCGCTGAACAAGCTGACGAAAGAAATAGTATATGCAGTTGACGAATCCGGTAACTATACAACAGAATTGAGCACTGGTTGGGAAGTAAAAGCAAGAGCATTGGATGTAGCCTGGGAAGATATCGCGGAACGGATCGCAAATGCGAAACAAAAAGTGCTCAATAATGAAGCAAGCCCGGTCCTTTTTTTTATTGAGTGGCGATTGATGGACGTGCCGATAGTAGCGGCTTATACCGGGTTCTGGCAATGGCAGATAAAGCACCATCTGAAACCTGCTATTTTTAAAAAGCTGAGCGAAAAAAAGTTGCAACGCTATGCAGATGCTTTTAATGTGAGCATTGAAGAGCTTAAAACGATGAATGTACATGAGAGTGAAATTTGAACATCTGCAGTCAGCGCATTGTGAAAATGGCGTTACCACAAATCTGCTAAGGGGCGTTGGGGCAGATAAATTAACAGAACCATTGGCTTTCGGCATTGGCTCTGGTCTTTTTTTTATTTATGTGCCATTACTGAAAATAAATAAAGGACCTGCCATTGCATTCCGCACACAGCCGGGATTGATTTTTAAAAGAACCTGCAAAGCGCTGGGCATTCCAATAATAAGAAAAAAATTCAGTTCCAGAGAAGAAGCACAAAAAGTGCTGGATGAATGCCTGCAATCAGGCAGGCCCGTGGGTTGCCAGGTGGGTGTTTTTTATCTTACTTATTTCCCGAAAGAATACCGCTTTCATTTTAATGCGCATAATATTATAGTATTCGGCAAAGAAGATGACAACTATCTCGTCAGCGACCCGGTGATGGAGACAGCCACATCGCTCAGCAGCTATGAACTTGAAAGGGTTCGGTTTGCAAAAGGCGCACTAGCTCCGAAAGGGCAGTTATATTATCCAAAAGAATCCCGGATCGTTACCGATGAACAAATAAAAAATGGCATCAAGGTGGGCATCAAAAGAAATGCGTTTTTCATGCTCCATATACCGGGCAATATTGCCGGCGTCAAGGGCATCGTGTACACTGGAAAAAAAATAAAAAAATGGCGGGATAAATTGGAGCCTCATGATGCAGGTTTATATCTGGCTCAATTGGTGCGCATGCAGGAAGAGATTGGCACCGGCGGCGGCGGCTTCCGTTATATTTACGGAGCTTTTCTACAACAAGCATATGAGTTCAATAAAATCGATGAGCTTTTAGATATTTCAAAATCATTCACAAAAGCCGGCGACCTGTGGCGCACTGCAGCGGTACAGGCAGCAGGCATCTACAAAGGAAGGATAGGCTCTCAACATGATTATAATGTGATGGGCGATTATTTGCTGGAAATTGCCGAGATCGAAAAACAAGCTTTCACTGCCTTATCAAAAATCAAATGGGATAAATGAGCAGCCCTGCCGTGAGCATAGAAAATATAAGCTTTGGTTATAAAGGGCAGGGCAAAATGTGCTTTTCCGGCTTAAGTTTGCAGGTTCAGGAAGGCGACCGATTTGGTTTATTCGGGCCAAATGGAGCAGGAAAAACCACCTTGATCAATTGTATGACTGGCCTGCTTTCCATTCAGCAGGGAAAAATTTTTCTATTTGGCAACGAGGTAAGAAAGCACGACAAAACGGCGAACCATTTCTTTGGCTTTGTGCCTCAAGATTTTTCATTTTACCAGGAGCTAACGCCGACAGAGAATCTGGAATTCTTTGGCGCATGGTATGGACTTCATAAAAAGGAAATCAGTAAAAGAACTACAGAACTGCTGGAAGTTCTGGGGCTTGCCGAAGTAGCAAATAAGCAGGTGCAAAAATTTTCCGGCGGAATGAAGCGCAGGGTAAATCTGGCCATTGGGGTGATCAATAACCCACGAATTTTATTTTTAGATGAACCCACGGTAGGAGTAGATGTTCAGACAAGGCATGCCATCATTGGTTACCTCAAAAAATTGAACGAACAAGGCACAACGCTGATCTATACTTCACACCAATTGCACGAAGCAGAAGATTTATGCAATCGAATAGCATTGATTGAAGTTGGTAAAATTATTGCGCATGACACATTGGAAAGCCTGATAAAAGAACATGATGAAATTGACCTGGAAGATTTGTTTTTGAAATTGACAGGAAAGGAATACAGAGATTGAGGAAAAGGCGGAAAGTCTTTCCCGACCCGCAAAAAAATGTATAAACTCTACGCGACCATAAAAAAAGACTTTCGCATTTTAATGCGTGACAAAGTGGGGCTGACGCTTATGTTCGCCATGAAATGGTCAACCTATTTCAGGGTAAGACAGACTGACAATAATCGAACCATCGGACAACAATTAACTTTGACCAACAATAAATAGAAATCATGAGCCAAATTATCTTTGACTGCGGAATATCGCTTGATGGCTTTTTCGCAGGCGATAACAGAAGCCCAAGCAACCCAATGGGCGGCGTTTCAGGAGCAATCCACGGGTGGATGTTCAAGCAAAAAGCATTTTGGAAACACCTCAATATGGATGGCGGTGAAGAATACAGTGCAGACAGTAAATTAATTGAAGAGGTGTTTGCAAGAACAGGTTCTTATATAATGGGAAAACGAATGTTTGAAGAAGGTGAAGTCGTTTGGCCAGAAGATTTATTCAAAGCAGATGTTTATGTTCTGACACACGAAAAACGGGAACCCTGGGTTCAAAAGGGGACAACAACTTTTTATTTCATCAATGACGGAATACAAAGTGCATTAGAAAAAGCAAGACAATCAGCTCAAGGAAAGGACATAAGAATACAAGGCGGTGCAAATACTATTCAACAATTTATCAATGCAGGGCTTGCTGACGAATTTTTTATTCACATTGCCCCTGTCTTTTTAGGAAGTGGTATCCGGCTCTTTGACTGCATTGACAAAGACAAATATAATATTAGAATTGCAGAGGTAATACCATCTAACTTGACGACGCATTTGAGATACAAACTGACTAAGAATTAAGAACAACTACCGCTAACATTCGGGTCGCTTGCTGCTATGCGGGCTGACGGAAGAGCAATCGGCATTAACCAGTCAACTTTTTCAGGACTGGTCAGTATGCGCCTAACATAAGACCAGCCGACAAGTTAGTCAGTTTAGGCTTACATGCTACATAACTTCTTGACGCAGACAACCTCTTTTTTGACGCTTTCATACCTTATTTATTTGTGGTTAAGCGATACATTTGAGCAATAACAAAAAAATAAGAGTAATGGCACTTATCAATCCTCACATTAACTTCAACGGCAATGCCGAAGAAGCATTTACGTTTTACAAATCAGTATTTGGCGGAGAGTTTTCAAAACTTGTTCGTTTAAAAGATCTTGCAAGCCCTGAATTTCCCGTAGCCGAAAAAGATGAAAATAAAATCATGCACATTGCTTTGCCCATAGGGAAAAGTAATGTGTTGATGGCCAATGATGTCCCAGAATTCCTGGGGAAAGTAAACGAGAATGAGAACAGAAGTAAAATTTCAATAAGCACAGAAAGCAAAGAAGAAGCTGATCAATTATTCAATGGACTTTCGGCAGGTGGAAAAATAGAAATGCCTATTACAGACAGCCCCTGGGGTTCTTATTTTGGTATGTTTAGAGACAAATATGGCATTGAATGGATGGTGGAATTTGACCCAGAAAATAACGGAAAAGCATAAGCGAAAAACAACGTACGCCTAACAAAAGTATTATTACAAGCGGAGCCAGACATTGAAACATCAACTATTCTATCTTTAGTTCATGGGCTGGACAGACGCAAGGAAATTTCCCCCGCAACGCCAGATACTAAAGTTGCATGCCATTTTATCAAATACAATAAACCTAAATGGGAGAGCATGAAACTGCCATCATTTTGGTTAGACTTTTAATCGGTGGCGAGAGAAGTTTTATTTGGCACATACATTTAAATCACTCCATCATCTGTAAAAGGGCAATTATAATTTGGACTAATAATATTCCTCACTTTTTATTTAAACTGCTGCCTTCCGGCCGGCACGGGCGAGATAAGTGAATACAACCAGCCCTGCAGCAAGCACCGCAAAACACATAATCAGTCTTATACCCACCGGCCTGATAACCCAAATGGCACCAAAAAACTGAATGATCAAAATGAGGTACAGAAATTGAGCGATGCGCTTTCGCGGCAATTTGCTAACCACAAAGGCTCCGAGCGGTGCAAAAAAAGCAACGAGGGGAACGCAGGCGATCCACATCTCGAAAGCTGCTGGCTGAAAATCTTTTACAACCTGTGCATGTATAAAAAAACCCAGCAGCGTTTCAATAGTCATGATGATAACTGATGAGGGCGTTGCCACTTTTTCTGAAACGCCATAATAGATGGTCATGATGCAATAAGTGAAAATATTGATGCCGGTGCCAAACAAAGATGAAATGATCCCTCCGATGAAACCAAATAAAATCAGGCGCTGTTTATCCGTTGCCTTAAAATTTACAATCTCATCAAACACTTTGCGGGCAGGCCGGCTGTTCTCGATCCATAATGCTATGCCGAAGCTGAGCCATAAGGAAACAAAAAATAATTTTGCCATAACGGGCGAAACCAGAGGCACTATTTTATACGTGCCAAAAACCAACCCGAATACCCCACCGAGCGTAACAAATTTTATATAGTTCCATTCCACTTTTATTCGCAAGCCCAGGATGAGCAGTGTGGCGCAGGTCATGCCGATGCTTTGAATAGCAAAAGAAAAATTGCGGGCAACGGGCGGCGGGATGTTCAGCAGCAATGTGAAGATAGGATAAGATACTGCTGCGCTGCCTTCAGGGCTTGAACCTGCTATGAAGGAACCAAAAATCATAGTGAGGGCAGATGGCCATCGCCGGGCATAGAGTGCAGGCAAATTAATTTCCCGAACGTACAAAAGCCAACTGATAAGCACCAAACCCAAAAATATAAAATAAAGCACGGGTATTTTTCTCTGATCTTTCATTTGCGTTTTCAATAAAAAATTATTTTGTGTTGAAATGAAATTATATTCTTAAAGACCTTCTTTTTAAATAAAAATAATTTAATTTGCTGATGATATTTATCTTATCAGCATTTCTCATAAATCGCTTTTCCATCAATCATTTTTAAACAATCTAACATTCTATTTTATGGCAGATGTAACAAAACTTGTAGCAGCAAATAACAAAATTCTTGGCAAGAACAACACCCTTATCGGTGAAAACAATCGTGTTTTGAAAGGCAATGCAAAGTCGATCAAAGATAACAAAGCGGCAATCGACAAAAACAACAAAGTACTTCAGAGCAATGCAAAGTTTCTTGCAGAGAACAACAAGCTTTTAAAATCAAACCATGCACTGCTGACATCCAATCATGAACTGCTAACGTCGAATCATGATCTGCTTGTTAAGATTGCAGCAAAATTGGGACTGTAAATGCTGTTCTCAATTCAATAAATATTTTTATATGGGAGCTGCTTTCAGTTCCCATTTTTTATTCTCTGCAAAAATTCATCAGGCTGTTTCTGTCCGCTGGCTTGTTTGTCAGTAAAATTTATTTTTCCTGTCAGCCTGTTTGCAACCGGGATAATAATGAGGCCGCAAAGAAAAGCGATGGGGAACATGGTTAGCCATGTCATCAATATTTTCACCACCCAGCCTTCATGCAATCCATAATTTCTCAGCACGCCGATGAATGCCATGATCATTGTCATAGGCCCGAGTATGAAAGCTGTATTAATATATTTCCTGTACCTGCAATGAATATTTATCATAGATGCCTGCATAATTATTGTTTTTGAAGTTACTCCGTTCTCACCACTTTTTTTGCATTCCGGAAAAATAGTTAAGAAATGAAACCTCCTGCAAAAAAGAGGTTTCATCCGGTTTTATTGCTGTTCAGAAACAGGCAGCGGAAATTCAGTCCATACATCATCTCCCGGCCTGTCGATTGGCAATGTATTCAAAAGGTTGTACCTGCGCATGTCTATCCATCGGTGGCCTTCATAGAACAATGAATATCTGCGCTGGTTGAGCATTTCGGTGATCAATGCTGCCTGCGTTACAGCGCCGCTGTAAACCGGTAAATTATGAGTAGTCCTGATTACATTCAATGCTGTTACGGCATCCGTTAAGTCATTGGTCTGGATATTGGCCTCTGCATAAATAAGAATCAGCTCTTCATTGCGTATAATAGGCAAATTTGCTGTGCTTGACGTATAAACCCAAACATCTCTGTTGCTGGAAAGCCCATCGAGAGATGCAACGGCATTTCGCAGTGTGGCCTTGTTGATGCGGTCATCGTTGGCTTCAATATCAGCAGCATAAGATGGATGAGCCACCCTTATTTCACCATTTTGATTTTGTGGTATGAACATGGGGTTCAACTGGTCGCCGGAACCTGTGCCAAACACATGATTAACGCCGAGATAAAAATCATTGGTCAAACCAAAAAAGGAAGCGGTTAAATCGGTCAGGGCTTCTGCCCATTGCTGGCGATAAACCGCTACCCGTGCAGCCAGTGCGCGGTTTACCTGAGTGAGGCCGGGAGCATCGCTAAATCCTGAAAAACCTGCCAAGGTAAAGGAGATCGTTGCACCATTAAAAACTGTCTGTGCAGAGTCAAGCAAAGCTGCGATAGCAGTGAGCGCATCATCATATCCTATGATCGGTCCCAGGTTGTTCGGGTCAGCAACGTCAATGCGTATGCCATTTGTGTCTGTGAGATTCAGGTTTAATAAAAGCTGGTAGGCCTTGATAGTTTGCGCAAAACCAATATATCCGTTTTTTTGCGCCGCAGTAATCAGGTTTGAGTTAGTGGCAGCCTCTATGAGGGTATTGCAATTTTTCACCACACTGTATCGTGCAGCCCAGGGATTGGTAATATAAAAATTGCTGTTGCTCAATGTAGCTCCGCCACCGCCGAGCAGGTCTGTAACATAGCGGGGCTCGGAATTTGAAAAACGGTAACCCTCCCTGCCCAGCGTTCCGGCATCGTCGAGATACAAGTTAAGGACATTGCGCATGCCTGATTCTGTTCCGCTTACCAGATTGTTCAGTTCGCTTTCTGTTGCATTGGATAAAAAAGCTTCTACTGTCGGGCTATTCAGATTGCCATAATCTTTCTTGCAAGAGCAGTAAAATAAAATGAGGCTTACTGATAAAACAATTTGTATGAAGATATTTTTTTTCATGATATGCTGTTTATGATTTTAAAAATCAAATGAAATATGAAAATCTGCCCTCTTGGTTGCAGGATAAGGATCCACATCGACACCAGTTGAAAAGCCTGTTCCAAAATTTGACACTTCCGGATCGTAGCTTTTATATTTCGTGATGGTGATATAGTTATTGAGAGATACGCCAACGCGGATTGCCCTGACATAGTTTACCGGTAATTTGTTGAACGTATAGTACAACCCGATCTCGCGCAATCTCAGGTAGCTTGCGTCCTGAACAAATTCTCTTGCGCTCACGCCCACCTGCGTAATCCGATAAATGCCATCGGGCAAGCCGGCTTTATTGGTGACTTTATCAAAATCCGCGCTCGTTCCACCGAAGTCATTTTCAAGATTGGTGAGGTTGATGTTATCCCCGCCATATTTCCAATGTATAAGAAACCGAAGGCTCAGCTTTTTGAAAAAAGTGATCTCGTTGTATGTGTTCATCTGAAACGTTGGCTCCGCATCGCCCAGTTTGCTCACACCCCCCGTTCCATCCAAACCGAGAATTTGCGTTGCAGAGCTTCCCTGTTGTATCTGGAATGAACCCAATACATAACCAAATGAGCCCTGCGGAACAGATGGTATTGTTAACTTGGTTACCAGAGAACGGTTCAGCCAGAAATTAACAGAGGTATTCCAAGTTACGTTTCTTGATTCAATGATTTTTGCATTCAACCCCAACTCCACACCGCGGTTGCGGAGATTGCCCGCATTGGCCCAACTGCTGGAGAAGCCAGATGAAGATGGCGGGTTTGACAGCATCAAAAAGTCATAAATATCTTTATTGTAGTAAGTGGCTTCAAAGCCAAGCCTCCCTTTCAACAGGCTAAAATCAATGCCCGCTTCAATTTCTGTTTGCCGCTCAGGGGCAATGTTGGGCTGCCCTTCCTGCGAGCCAACGATAACACCAGGGTTGCCTGCAATATTGGAAATCACCAATGAAGTGAATTTGCTTCCATAAGCAGGAATATTCGTGGCTTCGCCGAATGCGGCACGCAATTTCACGTTATCAAATAATCCTTCATTAATAATTCCCGAGCGTGTAAGGTTCCATGATATCCCAGCCTTAGGGTAGGTATAGTACCTGGCAACGTCTCCATTGTCTGATGAGCGATCGAACCGGACGCCTGCTGTGAGACTTAAAGCTTCGGCGATGACTGCTTCTTCCTGCACAAATATGCCATTGTTCTGATATTTTGACCTGAACTGGGTGGCATTCAAAGCTCCTGCCTGATTCACGTTGGATTGACCGGCAATTGTCTGAGTAGCCACATTCAGTAAATTATCATAGTTTCCGTTTTCCTGGGTTAAACCAGCAGAAGATGTAAATGACAATTTATCGGAAGGTGTAAAAGTATTAACAAGGGAAAGTATATAGTTCACATTCAGGTTTTGAGTGAACCCCTGAATGGAGGTTCCTTTATTAACTGCTTCAAATTGCAGGTTACTGGGAAACAATGCTGTAGTGACCAGGTTATAAAAATCAAGCCCACCTCTTGCAATAATTTTTGTTACGCTCCGGTTACTTTTTTGTAATCCTGCATCAAGTGTTACTCCTGTAATGAAACGATTGACGGACTCATTGTTTTCCATCAAAGCGATTGTTTGCAGCGGATTGGAAGCGGCAAATGGATTGTTGGGATAATTGCCCTGAGCATCCGGATGCAGTTGCGCAAAGCTTGGTGTAGAGGAAAGCGCTATACCGAGCGATACACCAGAATTATCATTGCCCGTTAACCCCCTGTCAGCCAATGAATTTACGTAGTTTGTACTGAGGCCAATTTTTATATTATCTGAAATGCGATGATCAAGATTCAAGCGCAAGCTGCTGTTGCGGTAACCTGTATTTTTCACAATGCCGCCTTCATCTTTTTGAGCAGCAGAAAAATAAAAGTTTGTTTTTTCATTGCCCCCGCTCATGCTCAGCACGGTGTTTCTGGCGAAGCCTGTGTTGCCATACACTTCTTTTTCATAATCATAAATTTGCCCTGCTGCCTGAGCTGCTAAAAACTGCTGGCTGAGCGCAACACCTGTTGCACTGTCACTTGATAAGCTGGCGGCCCTGGCAGCGGTAAAAGTGCGCACGCCCAGTAATTTTCTTGCTTTGATAAATCCGACATCCTGCGAAACAGATATCTGTGTTTTTCCCTGTTTGCCCCTTTTGGTTGTAATGATAACCACACCAGCAGCGGCTTTAGAACCATAAATCGCAGCGGCGGAAGCGCCCTTTAAGATTTCAATGTTCTCGATATCCTCTGCGCGGAGATCCGCAATACGGCTTGATGGATTGTCCTGATTTGAAGTGGGAGAACCATTGGCCAATGCATTGGTAACTACATTTAATCCGCCGGATGTTGCCGTGTTATCGACAAAAACTCCATCAACGACATATAATGGCTGCGTGTTGCCATAGACAGAGGTAACACCACGCAGCTTTACGGAAATGCCACCGCCCGGTGCACCTGAATTTGCATTGATATAAGCACCGGAAATCTTTCCTTCCAATGCAGCATCAAAAGTTTGCGCGGGAGCAACACCATTTAATTCTTTTGAAGAAATGGTTGCCACTGCATTTGCAAGATTTCTTCTTTTTACAGAAGTAGCCAATCCGGTGACTACCACTTCATCAAGATGAGCTACATCTTCCTGCAGTTTTATCACCAGATCTGCTGCAATGGCATCTGCTTTTATTGTTTGAGATTTGAAACCAGTTGAACTGATAATGATTGTCGCATTTGCCGGAACAATCAATTTAAATTTCCCTTCTGCATCCGTAGCAGTTCCTTGTGTAGTTTGTTTGACAACTATGCTGACACCTGCGATCGGATTTCCATTTGCATCTGTAATTTTCCCTGTCAGCGTTTTGTTCTGTGCAAGCAGCGAAGCAGGAAGCATCATCAATAAGCATCCTGTTAAGCAAAGCAATAACTTTCTCATTAATTAAAATTTTTGGTTGAAATAAAGTAGCTACACGCTTATTAACAAAAGCAATAAACGCTTTAAAAAAATCAGTTTTATATACAGCTAAGCAGAGAGAATTTTTCTGGCGGGTTTTCTACAACCGGAGAAAAATGAGATGACATTGATTCATCGGGCAGGGATCGCCAGTCAAAAGAATATGATAACATATGGTTCCATTCGAAACTATGATGAAAGATGAGATAATCATTCAACACATTTTTTGAGAACGAAGGGCTATTTTTTTTGTTCTCCTTATGCTGAATATCATTCACCAATTTGAAGAATTCATTTTTTATACTGCACAGATTCATTGCTTTCTGATTGGGGATGCATATCAGCTCAACAGAATCGTTATATAACCTGCGCTTCACATATTTATATTGAACTCCGTTTATTTCTACTTGCCCATCTACTCTTTCAAACTGTGTTGAATTATTATAGTAAGAAATATTTATAAGAGGAACAGTTATAGTAATTAATCCGGACTCATCATAATTATTTTCATCCAAATGCTGCTCCAAATTCGCATCCGCTTTCACTTCTATAAATGAAATTAACCACCGGTATCCGAACCAGTTAAATAACATGATTGCAAGCAACAGTATGGAAAAAATTCTTTTCAAATCAATTTACACTTCTGCTGCAATGGGTTGCGTTGTTGAAAAAATATGTTTGCCATAACCGTGTTCCGCCACCTGTTTTGCACGTGGAGCATAAGTAGAAAGATCAGTGGGCGTATTGGCAGCCAATCCATCCACATATCTGTTGAACATGCAGAATGCAGCAGCAATCAGCACAGTGTCGTGAATGTCTTTATCAGTTGCTCCTTGCTTTCTTGCGGCTTCCACATCATCTGTAGTTACAGACTTCCCGCTTTGTTGTACTTTGCCAGCGATGTTCAGGAGCGCTTTAAGTTTGTCTGAGATGGATGCGTGCTGATAATCTTTTCTTACCTGATCAACCAGTTCACGGTTGCCATCCAAATAAATGCATGCAATTTCTCCATGCGAATTATGGCAATAAAAACAATCGTTCAGATAAGAAACATGGGTAGCAATCAGCTCTCGGTCAGCAGGGCTTAATCCATCTGTATCTTTCAAAAGTGCATTTGCTAAAGCGCCCATCGGCTCTGCTGTTTCGGGGCGAAAGGCCATCAGCCCTCTGATGCCGGCCAGGTTGTTATCTACTTTAATGTGTGGCATAATTAGTTTGTAGTTTATAGTTTATAGTTCGTCAGGTTTAACTTTCGTCAGGATATCAGGCATTGCCTCAATTAAAAAATCGGATTGAGACCATGCCTGATATTCAAATCCCATGACAGAAAATTTGTAATTAGAAATCATATCTTAAACGAATACAGAAGTTTTGCTTAAAACCTGTTCAGCAAGAAGAGTTCCTTCAATCCGGGATTTGATTTTCGCGAATGCGATCTGTCTTGCAGTAGACACATCATCAGCAAATGGCGAGAAGCCGCAATCATCGGTTGTGCCTAACTGTTGAACAGGGATGACTGTTGCAGCCTGCAAGATGGTTTCGCGGATTTCATCAGCCGTTTCTATTCTCGGGTTCAGCACATCGGTTACTCCTAAAAAAACAGTTTGTGAAGGTTTCAGATTTTCTTTGATGGACGATAGCACCGATTGTTTGTCTTTTTCCCCTGCATATTCCAGATAAAAATTGCCTGCATTCAGTTGAAATAACAATGGAAGCAGGTCGGCATAAGGAATATCCGCGCTGTGTGTGGAATCATGGTCACCGCCCGGGCATGAATGAACACCGATTTTTTTCCTTTCTTCTTCGCTGAAACGATTCAGTACCTGGTTATTTAGATCAATGAATGATTTCAGCAAGCCGCCGCTTGGGTCGAGCTTCAGCGATAGCCTCGCTTCTGTGAAATCAATCTGCACGTTATATGCGCCGCTGTTCAGGCTTTTCCTGATATCCGCCTCTGCTTCATTCAATAAATCGCTGATGAACTGCTCATGCGAATATCCTTCAATGCCTTCCTGCGGATACAATAAACTGATCGCTGATACAGCAATCACAGCCTGCTTTACAGGCAACGAAGTGAGCTGTTTTGCTTTTTCAAGATAACTGTTCGCATAGGTCTGATAATGAAAAGGGCCGCTTGTTATTTTTGGCAACTGGCGGGTGTGCCCGTCTGCGAAAGGAATCACCACTCCGTTCGGATCAAGGTTTTTCAATCCTGCTATTGGATAAGTTGCAAAACTGGGTTTGGTTTGCTCGCCATCAGAGATGACTGGTGATCCTGTCTCTTCAAAGCGCTTAATGGTATCCGTTAGTGCGGCATCAAACAATTGTTGCAGCCCTTCCTCATCAAGTTGCCCAGCGGCATTTGCCTGCATTCCTAAAATCAGTTCAA
>Ga0182030_10013200_pt1 | contig 16460 bp, 9 predicted proteins | sample 812S3MmetaG_FD_121299 | JGI IMG/M metagenome (GOLD analysis project Ga0182030, IMG submission 121299) | Permafrost microbial communities from Stordalen Mire, Sweden - 812S3M metaG (Illumina Assembly) | ecosystem: Environmental > Terrestrial > Soil > Wetlands > Permafrost | place: Sweden...
AATAGTCGGCATCCGAGATATAGACATTGCCCGCACCATCCACCGCTACGCCACCGGACGATGTCGAGGAAACTACGGTGGTGACACTGTTGTTTGCCGCGGTCCACTTCTTGATCGCCGAATTGCCGCAGTCGGCGATATAGACGTTGCCCGCGCCATCCGCCGCCAAGCCACCTGGCAGGTTCAAACCCGAGGAAATCAAGATGGCTGTGGAGAATAGTGTCGTCCGCTTTCTGACCGTATTGTCATAGCAGCCTGCGTAAGTATTGCCTGCGCCGTCCACCGCGACACCGACAGGTTCGGTCAATAACGGCCAAAAAAAACGATTGTCAATGGGGGCGGCAGGCGTCCAAATATCGATGGAGCCGTAAGTGACGTTGGGGAAAAAAACGTCGCCCGCACCGTCCACTGCCACTCCATAGCCAACGCTTCCACCAGCCAATATAGTTAGACTGCTGTTGGCCACCGTCCACTCCTGGAGCATGTTAGCAACGCTGGTTATATAAACATTGCCGGTGGCATCCACCGCCACGCTCCAGGGATTAATTAATCCCGACGACACCAAAGTTGTCACGGTGTTGTTGGTTGCTGTCCACTTTTTAATCGCGTTATTGTCTGTGTCGGCAATATAGACATTCCCAGCGCCATCCACCGCCAAACCTCCAGGATAATTCAGACCTGACGATACCAAAGTGGTCAAGGGTTGGGCCGAAACATAAGTTGAACCAGCCTGGGTGACCGTAAGCGTCTGGCCGGCAATGGACAGAGTGTTGGCGCGCGTCGCGCCCGGGTTGGCATCATAACTGAAAACAACATTCGTGCCGCCCGTTCCGCCCTGATTCGCCGGACTGAGGTGTAACCACGTCCCATTGGCCGTGGCCGCCCATGTGGCATTGGTGGGCGTCACTCCGAGCACCACACTGTTCGACCCCGCCGCTGGCCCCACCAAAAGCGCGGTCGTGCCCAACGTATAAGTACTTTGCGCCTGGGCAGAGCTCATGGCCAGCCACGTCAGCGCGAGGAACAGACCGCCGTAAACTCGCAGATAGAAATAAAGGTAGACGGTCGAAGAATACCACGCCGAGCGAGAGGTTTTTTGCATCGGAGCCTTTTAAATATTAAGTAAATCAACTAATCCCGACCGCCGCCTGCGCGGTTATCATGAATTGTCTTAATACATCACGGACACTCCTTTAAGTAAAGCGAATTCTGCCATTTGGTTTTCGGCGAACGCAAATCTGCTTTTGCCTGACCAGGCGCAATCGACTCAACAATTTCGCCCTGCGCATTCTCCGACAGACTTTCACCAACCGCCGACATGGGGTGCTTGGCGTTTAAAGCAGATCATCCAGCAGGAATCCAAGCGATGCAATACGAAAATCAGAGAAACAGGAATCAATCAAGAGTTCACAAGTTACGTTATGACAACAAGTTGTGCCTGTGTCCTATATAAAATATCGTAAATTTTCACGATTTTTTTCCGGTGTTTTTAACAGGAAATTTCGACGAAAAACCCACCCGCCGCGCAAAAAACTTCAGTCCTCAGATTCTCAAACCAGCGTCAGCGGTTTGAACTTCGCGCCCAGAATCGGCTGGCTCTTGGTCTTCAACCACTCTTCCAGCACGCCGGAATAGACCGACCGGAAATCGACGTTGTATTGCAAGTCGCCGTTGACGAGATCCTGCGGCGCGAGGCTCGGATATTTTCCGTGCAAACCTGATTTGACTTTGTGTCCGATGACGAACATCGGCGCGGCCGCGCCGTGGTCGGTGCCGCCGTTGGCATTTTCGGTGACGCGCCGTCCAAATTCGCTGAAGGTCATCACCAATACCCGTTGGAAATTTCCCTGCGCTTGCAAGTCTTCGACAAAAGCTTTGACGGAATTGCCCAAGTCCTGCAACAAACGTTCCTGCTGCCCGGTTTGGTTGGTGTGCGTATCGTAGCCGCCTTGCGAGACGTAATAAATCCGCGTGGGCAATCCGCCGCCGATTAATTTGCCGACCAGCTTCAACGCATTGCCCAATTGCGAAGCGGGATACGCGGCCTGGTTTTCGACGCGCTTGGTAATGGCGAGGATTTTGTCCGAACTCACCTGTGCATCGAGCGCGGTGCGCTCCAAAAAATCCATGACAGATCCCTGATGCGCGGTTGGCCCTTGAATGGCGCCGATGGTCGCACCGGAATTTTCCGCGCCCTCTCCCATCGGTGGGCGATTCAATTCGCGAAAGCTTTTCTCATCGGCGTTCATTTCCCCATTGGCGCCGGACCGGCCGGCGGCGAAGCGGAAACTTTGCGGATTCTCCAGGCTTACGCCGGTGGGAGTTTTGGCGCTGAAGGCCTGGGGCATTTGCTGGCCGATGCTGACGCCGACCGTCGGGTCGGCGCCACGGCAGGCGTTGTCAAAATAGCGGCCGATCCAGCCGTAACGCTCCACGGTGTTTGCATCGCTGGCTGTTTGCCAAATTTCAGTGGAACGAAAATGGGACCGGTTCGGGTTTGGATATCCCACGCCCTGGATGACGCTGAGCTGGCCGGCGTCATAAAGATTTTTGAAGCCGGTCAGGCCCGGGTGCAGGCCGACGGCGTCATTGATTTTCAGAATGGAATTGGCCGGCAGCCCGATGCGCGGACGCGCCCGGCGATAATAGTCGTTGGCATAGGGAACGACGGTGTTCAACCCGTCATTGCCGCCGGCCATTTGCAGCACCACCAAAATGGTGGAGTCTTTGCCGGTGGCGCTTTGCGTGGCTGATCCGGAAGCTTCGGCTTGCAAGGCTGAAAAAGTATTGGCAAGGAACGCCGGCACGGTCCAAGTCAACGCGCCGCCCAAAACGCTGGTGCGGAGGAATTCGCGGCGGGTGCGCAAAGCAGGTTCTGTTTTCATAGGCTTCAAGTGACTTGATATTCCGGAGTGGACATGAGCAATCGAATGGCATGGCGGATGTCCTGATCGTTTAAATCGGCGCGGGGCTCGAGGTAATCGCGCAGGACTTGCCGATGGGCTTCCGTCAGATGGCCCTGGATGAAGTGCTTTTCCAATTTGGCAATGACCGCCGCCGAATCGCGGCGGTCATCGTCGCCAATAATTTTGCCGACGTCCGCCGGAGAAAGCTGGCGGGCCATTTCATTGGCGCGCTCGGCGATTCTCTTCAATCCGGGACGGCTGGCTTCCGCCCCCAAACTCCCCTGGCCCATAACCAGGATCGCAGCCTGATTATAGCGGGCCAGGAGAGTATTGGTAGTAATCCAGCTCAAGCCGCCGTCCCAGCCTTTGACGTTGGGCGGGAGCAATAGATCCTGGCCGAGAGATTTGATCATCTGAGTGGCCACGATGGGAGGCGGCAAGTCGCGTTGCAAAAGGCGGACGGAGTTCACCAGCCATTGCACGGGACTTTTGACCTGATTGTGCATGACTGTGTCCGAGTAAAATTCTTCGCAACTGAAGAGGGTGCGGAGAAAAGGGGCGAAGTTGTTCCCGCCGGATCGGAAAGCATCGGCCAGGGCGTCGGCCAGTCTGTCAGGAAGATTTTCGGAGGCAAAGAATTTCCAAAGTTTGCCGGTGATGAAACGCGCGGCCTGCGGCTGGGCGACAATTATTTCCAAAACATCCCGGCCATCTAAAGTGCCTGTCGTGCCCAGGACGGTTTTGACGCCGTCATCGTGGATGCGGGGCCGGTAGCGGTATTCTTCGGCGGCGCGGTCGAGGGACCAGCCCGTCATGGCGCGGGCAGCCTCGGTGACGTCTTTCTCGGTGTAATGACCTTCGCCCAGAGCGAAGAGCTCCATGCATTCGCGGGCGAAATTTTCGTTGGGATGTTCCCGGCGGCTTTGGGCTTGATCCAGCCAGACCAACATGGCCGGGTCCGTCGCGACGGCTTCAAGCAAGTCGAGCCAGTTGCCCGAACCCTTCTGCCGGAAGGTCTCGATTTGCAGCCATATGAAATAAGCGTCGCGCACTTTGATCGCGCTGGTGGCAAAATGGCCATGCCAGAAAAGCGTCAACTTCTCTTGCAGCGGCCTGGGCCCATTGGCCATGCGTTTGAGCCAGTCGAAACGCATTTCCTCAAGATGCCTGATCTGTTCGCGTTGCGCTTCCTGGACCAGAAGGCGGCGTTTTTCGGCTTGTTCCCGTTTCTCGTCCTCGGTCTTGGCGGATTCCTTTTCTTCCCTAAACATCCGCTGGATCTGCTCATAGCGCTGGATGCGTTCCGGGTCCGGCCTGGCCCAATCCGGAGTGGAAGCGAACGGATCAGGAATTTTCTGGTAATCGACCAGCGAAGCCACCGCGGCGGCTGGAGACATTGCGGCCAGTTTTTCGATGGCATCGGGCGTTCCGCCAAAGCCGGCGCGATCCAGCAAATGCGCGGCAGTGGCGTAATTCCACTTCGAACCTGGCAACGAACTTAGCACGAGGAGATTGACGTCCCTCGCTGGAAAAGGGTTACAACAGATTGCGGTGTGCCGGCACTGACGCGGGAAAATGCCGGGCCTCGACCGATCTAGCCAATATCAAAAACGACTGATGCGGGGGTCTTGGCCGCTCTGTCTTAAGTGATTGTCAAAAACACAATGAGCGACGGAAAAGGGCAAAAATCTGTCGATAACTCTTACAGATCTCTTTGAAAAATCCGATATAATTTAAAATCAACTGTTTATGGATACGATTAGAGTGGCGAACTTCCTTTGTTGTCGAAGTTCTTAACGCTTTCTCGCCGCACTGTGACCAATCAATTTCGATAGGAACGTTTTTAAGCAATAAGATTATTTTAGGATAAGAAGTTACCCCGCAATTGTTTGCAGAGTTCCAGTTTGGAAGAGGAGCCTGCGCCCTCGTTGTTTTGGCATGGCCTTTGCTTAATCAGGCTTTTGTGTGCAGTGGATGGATTTTGTGAAACCAAGGATGGGTGCAGAGTTGTCAGTCATAAAACCGAGACATATGAAAATCATAAAGTGCATCGCATTCTTTTGGGCAGGGCTTCTTGCGGCGACGTTTAACGCGCGGGCGAATCTGATTACGGGGAATGTTGACATGGGCGGGTCAATTCTTCTTAACGCTGATGGCGTGCAGGGCGCCACCTCGGGGACCTTTGATACGGGCGGAACTGTCAAGCAGGATTCCACCGGTTCCTACGCCAATTCGGGGGGCGACCCGGTCACATGGGCGGGCGGATCACTGAGCTTCGCCGTTGGCAACCAAGCCATCAGCCCTCTCTGGTCATTTAGCGGTGGAGGCGAGGCCTTTTCCTTTGATTTGTCAAGTATTGTTTCGTACACGGTCAGTGGAAACGACCTGACCGGGACCCTGGTTGGGTATGGAACGCTTGAGGGCAGCGGAGTGCAGAATTATACTCCGACCGCGGGGAGTTTCACGTTAATCATCACGGACTCAAGCGGCGGCTACAGCGGGGATGCGGATTTTGGATTCCAGGCATCGGATACAGCCGCGCTGCCCACCGGCGGCCAGATATCGTCTGCCCCCGACGGCGGACTGACGGCGGCCCTGCTGGGCTGTTCGGTGGTTGCTTTGCGCGTCGTGCGCCGGAAGATTTAAGGACCTCTCCAAGCACTCTCAGAAAGACCGACGGCTCATTACCCGGATTTTAAATTGCCTCACGACAAACCGGGCGTAAAAACTAAAAGCCCTTTACGCAACGGAACCCCGCCAGCACAGTGGCCGAATTGGTTGGCGGAACGTAGCTTCGACCGGCACAAGACGCTTCGCCGGCGTAATAACCCCAGCAGCCGCCCCGGTAAACGCGATTGGATCCCGATACGGGGCCGGTTGGATTATTCGTGGTGGGCTGGCCGTAGGGAGTTCCGTACCAATCCCAACACCACTCATAAACATTCCCAGCCATGTCATAGAGTCCATATCCGTTGGTCGCAAATGATCCTACCGGGGTCGTGCCGGTCGGGGGCCCACCGCCAAGTGAATTATAGCCGTTCGGTCCCAAATCGTAGCTAAAAGTGTTAGTATTTCCGAGGTAATTGGCCTGGCTTTCGGAAATGGTGTTTCCCCACGGGAACCGTAGCCCGCTGACCCCGCCCCGCGCTGCCTTCTCCCACTCCGCTTCGGTCGGCAAGCGGTATCCGGCTGCGCCCCAATTCACGTAGGGGGCCACATCCCCATTCGTATAGACGTGGGTGAAATTTGTGTCGGTGTAATAAACCGGAGCCAAACCCGCTTGCTGAGATCGCGCATTACACCACTTCACCACGTCAAACCAGCCCACGTTCTGCACGGGTTGATTGGTTGCCTTGCCGGAACCGGGGTTGTCAAAGCCGTATTTGGCGTTGGTGGCAAAGCTGTAAACCGACTGCCATCCGCTGTAATTGACAAGGTTTACGTCCATGTAGAAGGCGGAGACAAAAACAATGAGGGGGGCGGCGTTGGTTTCCCCGTCCAGAGTGTCCCCCATCGTGAAGCTGCCGGCTGGAATCAGCGCCATGCCCGCCGGGGTAACAGGCTGGGCCAAACGGTAAAACTGGTGTGTGCCGGAAATGGAGTTTGTCACCTTGTATTGCCCGTTAGCCACGACGGGGGCGGGGGAAGCGTTGCTCCACGCCGCGGGACGAAGGTTGGTGGTGAGCTGCAAAACATAATTCGTCGCCGTCGTGGGCCAAAAGAGAACGACTTGATTGCTCGCTCGCGCAATACTCAAGGTGGTTGTTTGGGCCAGGGCGGGATCAATGCGATCAAACAACGCCAGCACGACGAACAAGGACAGCAACTTGCGTTTCATAGATACTGAATCGGCAATAAATCCCCGGGTCTTTAGCGGCATAGAAGTCCATTGTTACGCGAAAATACGAATTGATGCAAGATATTCATTTAACTTATCGTTGCGCAGCGCCATCGCAGCCTCCACAGCCCGTTCAAAAACACAAAGTGTTATGAATCTCAAATGCCTGGAAATTAACGATTTGAAGCTGGAAACAACGGTCCGGCGCCGCGCTTGGTGGCAATATAACGCCAAACCCTGCGTAAAACGTGTCGAAAGCTCTTACATGACACAGAATAAGTTATAACTATTTTATTATAAACATGTTATGACTTTACTGTTTACTTCATCGAGGTTAATTCTGTCGGGATAACTTACGCTTTAGCGATTTCGTGTCAGAGAGCCACCCCAAGGCTCGCGGGATATGCACCGGCTAAGATACTTAAGTGCAACTACTTACAAGCTCGAAGATCGTCCGAGGCAACTTATCAGATGTCTTGGCATAGCCTGTGCTCAAATCGGAGTTGTTCTGACTGGACCCCAGAACAAAGTGACAATTTACAAAACCAGAACTAACGTAAAAGAACGGAGAAGACGGAAATTATGAAATATATAGCAATATTGGCTGGCGCATTGTTCGCAGGCGCTGTGGCCATTCCGCAGACCCAAGCGGCTCTGATTGAATCAGGTACCGCAGTGCTTGGGGATGTCATCGGAACACCAACACCAACACCCGAAGACCTGACTGTTGACTATTCGGTTAATCTCACGGGCAGCACCTACACCTACAGCTATACCATTAATAATCCCGCCGGGGACATGATCCTCGGAGGGCAAAACGCTGGCAACCCCGAAATTGCGGAGTCTTTCCAATTAAACTTTAACACCGCCTTGGAATACATTCCGGGAAGCGCGACCTCGACTGCCCCAGGTTGGACGGCAGCGGCGGATCTGGACATTAACGGCAATGGGCTCACTTGGGTGCAACTGCTGATCACTAATGGGTTCAGCCAAACTGTAACATTCCAGTCGCCTTATGGCCCGGTGTTGGGAGCTGCGAATGCCAGTGACGCCAGCCCGCCCGCTCCGTGGTCTTCCTTGAGCCCGAACGGCCAATTGGTTCCGATTCCCCAGCCTTTGGGTGTTCCGGACGGCGGAATGACAGTCGCCCTTCTGGGCGGTTCACTGATGGCTTTAGGCGCCATTCGCCGGATATTCCGCAGCTAATCCTAATGTAGAGTTTTTCAGAAAGGCAGGGCATTTACGCCCTGCCTTTTTTATTGTACAGGCGCATCACGCCCCGGCTTTTGATTTACGAATTGGATCAGCCGCCTTTCGACTGAACCGGAGCCGCGGGCAACTGCTGGAACCACTTCAGCTTCGTCGGTTTGTCCTTTCGCCAGTTAAACAGTGCCAGAACGCGGGCGCGCTGTTCGACGGTCATTTCGGAAAAACCTTTGTCATCACCCCAGCCGTTGGAGAGCGACACCGCCGCCTGATAATTTCGGACGCCGTAGTCGATCCACGCCCATTTCGTCACCGGCCACCAGCAACAGGACCAAAGCACATTGCGGTAGTTCGGGAAAATGCCATAAGACCACGCCTGCGGCTGGCACCAACTGTCCTGATAAGTGCCGTGCGCCATCAAAGCGTAGGGAGCCTTATCTTTTGCGCCGGCAACCGCCCCGAGACAATCGGAGGTGAGAAACGCGATTTGCTGGTGGTGAGCGCGGTCATAATCGTCGACCAGGCACGTGAGGTCGTGCGTCAAACGCATCGCAGCCCGATCCGCATAGCCGGGCGCTTCCTTGGTGCCCAATCTTCCCGCGGGAATATGAAATGTTTCGTCCCAGTCCAGCATGTCGATGTCCGGACCAAATTCAGCCAGCAGGGCTTTGGCATAAGCCAGATAGAAGTTGCGCACTTTGGGGTGAAGCGGATTTTGAATGTAACTGCGCCCTTTGGAATCCGCGCCCTGCCAGCCTCCCCACTCCAACACGCACTTCGGATCAAAGTCAGCCAGGCCCTCTCCGGCATTCATGCCGTCCGCAAAATAAATGCCCACGCGAAAACCCTGCGCCCGCGCATAATTCAGCCGCGCATGGACTTCCTTGACGGACATATTGAGCGGCTTGCAATTGGCGAACCCCACCTCGACCGAGTCCCCTCCAATCGAGCCAGATTTGGGCGCCTTCTGCGTTGCTTCATAACTGGAAAAAACCGTCCACTCGCGATCAAACTTGCCGGTCTTTGCATCGAAGCAATAACGGCCCAGGAAGTCATACCAGCCGTGGAGGCAGAAAAGCACCTTGTGCCGGTCCTCTTGCGGCAGCGCTGACGCAAGCGTATCGATGTCGTGAAACCAGCCCTCTCCTCTGTCACTCATATAATCGTAGTCAACAAGCGCAATGTCATGAAGCCACTTCGGCCCGGGGGGAATATCAGGCAAAACAGTGCGAAAAAAACAGTCGAGCGATTGTTCCGGCGAACCTTTATGGCTGCTGATGAAGATGGATCGTGTCTCGCAACCATTTTCCAGCCCGCCTTCCGCTGGATAGGTCCATCCAATGGCCGTTGCAGTAAAAACCGCCGAAAAATACGGATCGGCCGCGATCATCAACTGGCCGGAATGTCGGGAGAGCGCCCGTCGCGGAGCGCTGACCATCGGCAGAGCCAGCATTGCACCCGATTGAGGCAGCGTGCCAGCCAGCCGATACGCTGCCGTCTCATTGGTGCCCAGCGGCGCACCCACGCCATTGACCAGAGGCAACCAAGTGACCGAAGGCAATTGCTGCAAGCCGGATTCAACGAACACCGTCAAGTCCCCGGCCAATTTCTTGTCGCTTTTTACCTGCATCTGACGCTTCCACGTCCAAACCCCGTCCTCCCGGTTCAATTGGTGTCGCACAACAACTTGAAGTCCGCGCTCCTCCGGCCACTGATAGGTAAAAGCAAGTTCGTTTGACAGACGCGAAACCGCGGCAGGTTTGGCCAATTTCAAAATTTTACCTGCATAACGAACCTCTCCAGCGCTGGAGGATACCGGGTTTCTTTTTTCCGGCATTCCGCCTTCCCACCGCACAAGAACCCCGTCGGCATTGAGGACAACAGAATCCGAGCCGTGGCCTAATACGAATTTTTTTTCCTGCGGCTCGTCAGCGGCAAACGCCGACAGCACGACGCAGGTCAGGAGACTGAAGCCGGGCAAAATCGTCCAATAATTTCCGCCGTTTCGTCGAATTGATTTCATGCTGCAGACTGGCAGCTTTTTCTTCTGACAACAAGTTTTAGCAGCGGAGCCGCGCGAACGCGGACAAAACCGTAACTTCTCGACTTACTCCCGCGTCTCCTTTATGAAAGTCATTGTGCATCCAGCGCGGGAAAATCCAGCTTCGGCGGCGCAGACCCCGGCTGACGGCGCTGTTCTGCGCGGACCTTCGCGACCCGACCTTTTGCGCGACGAATGCCTCGCCGATATTCTCACTTCCACAGCTCGCCGGCGGCCCCGACATCCGGCACTCATCTGGGGAACTCGTGTTTTAACTTACAAGGAATTGGATGCTGCCAGCGAAAGAATTGCGCACGCTCTCGCCCAACGCGGCGCAGCTTCCGGACGCGTCGTCGGATTGTTTATGCCGCGCGGCGCTGATCTTTTGATCGCACAAGCCGCCATCACCAAAAGCGGCGCGGCTTGGTTGCCTTTCGACGCCGACACCCCATTGGAACGGATCAAAATCTGTCTGGATTCCGCCAACGCAGCCGGCTTGATGACCTGTCGCGATTGGTGCCCGCGCTTGAAGGACTTCTCACTCCCAGTCTGGGCGCTCGAAGATTTGGAAAAATGCGAATATTCCAAGGTTTCCCTTTCCGCAGCCAGACTCTCGGATCCCGCCTACGTAATTTACACTTCTGGTTCGACGGGCCAACCCAAGGGCATCGTTATCAGCCATCGCAGCATTTGCCATTTTCTCCGGGCAGAAAATGAGATTCTCGGCGTACGCGAAGACGACCGAGTTTATCAGGGATTCTCTGTCGCGTTCGACATGTCTTTCGAGGAAATTTGGATTTCCTATCTTGTGGGCGCGACCCTGTGGATCGCGCCGGCTCCGGTAGTGCGCGACCCTGATTTGCTCGCGCAATCCCTGACCCGCGAACGTCTCACTGTGCTCCATGCCGTACCGACTTTAATGGGATTAGTCCAAGATTCCCTTCCGTCTGTCCGCTTGATTAATTTGGGCGGCGAAGCCTGCCCCGACGCACTGGCCCAACGCCTGCTAAGCTCCCAGCGCAAGGTCTTCAACACCTACGGCCCGACAGAAACTGCCGTCTCCGCCAGTCTGGTCGAGTTGCGTCCGGACGAGCCGGTTACCATCGGTCATCCACTGCCCAACTATGGGATGCTCGTCGTGGATGACCACCGCCGTCCCCTTCCCGCCGGCCAAACCGGCGAACTATGTATTTTCGGACCTGGCCTCGCCCTCGGTTACCTGGGCCGTCCCGATTTGACTGCGGATCGATTTGTCCCCAATCCCGTGGCCACCGCGCCCGGCGAAGCGACGATATATTTGACTGGAGATCTGGCTCGCATCGAACCTGGCGGACCCGCCCATTGCCTCGGGCGCACCGACCATCAGGTAAAAATTCGAGGATTCCGCGTCGAATTGGAGGAAATCACCGCAGCGTTAACCGCATCGCCCGGCGTGGCGGCGGCCGACGTGGTGTTGCGCGCGCTGGGTGAAAGCGAAGAGATCGTCGCCTTTGTTGTGCCTGTAATCGGCAGCGGCCTGAATAGCGCCCAATTGCGCCAGGCCCTCGCCACGCGCCTGCCTTCTTACATGGTGCCGGCCCATTTTGAATTGCTTTCCGAGATGCCCCGTCTGACCTCCGGCAAAATCGACGGCAACGCCTTGCACTCCGCCCCTCTCAACTTCCTTTCCAACTCTCCCAAAACAGCCGCGCCGCAACAGCGGGACGAAGCCGAACTTTTCGCCGCGCTGGAAAAACTTTTCCCAGGCCGCGCCCTTCGGCCGGAAGCCGACTTTTTTCAGGATTTGGGCGGGCATTCCTTGCTGGCCGCGCGGCTGGTTTCAATCCTGCGCGCAAAACCTGAATACGCCGCCCTCGGTGTGCGGGAAATTTACCAGGAACGATGCCTCGGACGAATCGCCCTCGCCATGGAACGACAGCGTCGGGCGATCCGCCAAGCATCCGTTCCGGAACGCCCGGACATTCCCCTCTTGCGCCGTTTTCTCTGCGGGGCGGCCCAAGCCGTGGCCGTGCCCTTTTTCGTCCTGCTGCACATGGCCGACTGGCTTCTGCCTTTTTTCGTTTACCATTATTTCACCGGCGACCCCGGTGACACCATTCCGCGAGCCGTTCTATTCTCGCTGGGAGCGTTTGTCCTAACCCAATTCGGCAACTTCGCCCTGGCGGTGGCCGGAAAGCGGTGTTTGACAGGACGGCTTGAGGCGGGACGCTATCCGCTGTGGGGCATGGTTTATTTTCGCTGGTGGCTGGCCGGCAAATTCTACGAGATGCCGGATGTCCACCAGTTAGCCGGCACGCCCTGGATGAACATTTACCTCCGCGCCCTGGGCGCGCGCATCGGCAAGGATGTAATGATTGACACAGTTACGGTCGGCGCCCCCGCGTTGCTCGAGGTCGGGGATGGCGCCAGCATCGGCGCGTTCGTCAACATTGAAAACGCCCGCGTCGAAGCCGGCACGCTCATTCTCGGCCCGGTTCGGCTGGAGCGCGAGTCTGTGCTGGATTCCTATGCCGTTCTGGAAGAAGGGACGACTCTGGGCGAAGGGGCGCGACTTTGCGGGCTGTCCGCGTTGGGGAGCAGTTGCGCAATTCCCGCAGGCGAGATCTGGGAAGGCGCGCCGGCTGCTCCCTCAAGCCAACAGAACACTCCCCTGCCCACTCGCCCGCAAATCTCCTTCGCGCGCCATTGGTTGATGGCGCTCTTCTCCGCCGCCACCGCCGTGATGGTATCGGTTCTGTTTTTCCTGCCGACTTTCCCAGCCTTCATGATGATTGACTGGCTGGACGCCCATACCCTGGATATTTTTGACACCGAACCAGGCCCGTTGGCTGCGTTCGGTTTCTTCTTTTTGCTGTCCATTCCGGCCAGCGCGCTTCTGGCTGTCCTGACAATATTCGTAACTTCCGCCCTGCGTAGGTTGCTGCCGCGGCAGTCCGCAGGCATTGCTTCGGTCCATAGCGTGGCCTTTTGGCGAAAGCGTTTAATGACTCTTATTCTTGACGGCAGTCTCCAGGTGCTCCACGGCCTTTACGCGTCGGTATTTGCCCCTCTCTGGCTGCGGTTGCTCGGCGTTCAAGTCGGCCGCCACGCCGAAGTTTCCACCGCCGAAGGCATGGTCCCGGAATTATTGTCATTGGGCGACGACAGCTTCATCGCCGACGGCGCCATGGTGGGCGACGAAGAAGTGCGCGGCGGCTGGATGGTGCTCAAACCCACTCGCATCGGCCATCGTTCCTTTATCGGCAATGGCGCTTATGTGCCCGATGGCGCAGCCGTGCCAGACGACGTTTTGATTGGCGTACAAACGCGCACCCCGCGAAATGCCGAACTCAAGCCGGGCCAAACATGGCTGGGCTCCCCGCCCTTGCTGCTGCCGGCGCGGGAATGTGTGGGCGGCTTTGCGGCATCGCTGACTTTTCGACCGTCCAATTGGAGGCGATTGGGCCGTGGCTTGGTGGAGAGTTTGCGCATCGTGCTGCCACTGGCTTTTGTGATCGCCGCCGGGTACCTCATCGTGGTGCTGGTCGTGCCGCTGGCCGACGAAGACTTCTGGGTGGCGAAGATCGCCGGCGCACTGGCTGTGTCCGGCTGCCTCTTCGGCGTGGCCTCCTTCCTTCTGGTCGTGGCACTCAAATGGCTGCTGGTGGGCCGTTACCGCCGACGCGCCGCCCCCATGTGGACGCCTTTCGTCTGGATCAGCGAAGCCGTCACTAATTTGTATGAATCGCTGGCCGTGCCAAATTTTTTGGACGTCCTGCGCGGCACGCCGATGCTGCCGTGGGCGTTGCGCCTGCTCGGCCTTCACGTTGGCAAGGGGGTCTTCATGAACACCACCGACATCACCGAATTCGACTGCGTGCGCATCGGCGATGGAGCGGAATTGAATGCCTGGTGCGGTCCTCAAACGCATTTGTTCGAGGACCGCGTCATGAAGATTGGCAGCGTCGACATCGGCGCCCGCGTCACCGTGGGAGTGCGCAGCACCATTCTTTACGACTCCCACGTCGGCGACAATGCGCGCCTTGGTCCGTTAACACTCGTGACCAAAGGCGAACGCCTGCCTGGAGGAACTCGTTGGGAAGGTTCTCCCGCCAAACCAGTTTTCGGATCATGAACGAACCCACCACTTATCCGCCCGCTTCATCGCTGCCGCCGGCCGGCCAAGCCGTGCTCCTGCTCGTCACTGAAAAGTCGCAAGTGCGCGCGGTCCTGCGTCGGGTTTTGGCGGACTGGACGGGATTACCGCCGCAAAAGTTGCCCCTGCGCGAAACGTCCCGCGGCCCACGGTGGATCGGCCCGTTGGCCGGCGATTTCCTCGACATCAGCATCTCCTATTGCGGGCAAGAGGCGTGGCTCGGTCTTTTGCGCGGAGGCTCAATTGGAATTGACGCCATGCCTCTCGAGCCAATCCCCGAAGCTGCCGAAGTGGCGAGCCATTACTTCAGCCCTAAAGTCCGCGCAGCCCTTCAGCAATCGCCCGACCCCATCCGCGCCTTCGCCATCGCCTGGACAGAATTGGAGGCCCGCCTTAAATGTCTTAAGCGCGATCTCACCGAATGGTCCCCCGCCCGCGAGGATTTGACAGCCCCTTGTGTCATCCAGAACTTCGTGTCAAGCGACGCCACTGTAATTACAGCAGCGCTCATCCCGTTTCCACCTGCGGTTGGCCTAACCTCTCACCCCCCGGGTGTTGGACCAAAAGGGTGCTACAGGTGCTACATTGTTGATTCTCAGGCATTTAAGGTGCTACAAATGGTGCTACAATAGTGCTACAAGGGTGCTACATTTTGCCTTTTCCTTTGTCCGGGCCATTAAATCCCCATTTATCCGCGTGACATGCGGACGACAGAGGCTATACTAATTTGCCTGACGACCCTATCGTCTAGCGGTTAGGACACTGCCCTTTCACGGCGGTAGCAGGGGTTCGATTCCCCTTAGGGTCGCCATTTTTCAAACATTCACCTCATCCTTGCTAATTAGTCGCTCTGGCTTAAGCGCTGCTTGGGCGTGTCAAAAAGCATGGCGTGCGCCTCGGCCAGGATGGCCGGAACCCGATTTGCGAACGGACTGTTGACCAGGGCCGGCCCTAATTTTTTAACGTCGATTTTCGCCGCGTTCGCGCCCGGAAACCAGTGGTCCGCCTGCCCCAGCAAATTGTAACGCATTTTTCCCCACGCCACCAAGTCGAGGGATTTGGCATACGTCCAGAGCCGCAGGATTTCCGAGATATTTATTTGCCCCGGCGCGTCGAGGTATTCAGGCAACCCCCGACTCCACCCGTCACACCAATCCTGCCCCAAAACGCGCTCCATTTCCGCCCGCAATCGGCGTTCAATCGGCCCAATCGTTTCCGGGATTCTGTCGTAATAATCCAGAGCGCGCACATGCGTCTCAAAATCCTCCGGCCGGGCTGCGCCGCAACTGAGCGTATGGACCTCCGGTCGCGCCAGACAATACAGATCATTAAACTGCATCGGCGTCAGTGGCGCGCATAACTGGACCATTTTCGGCGGCGGTTCGTAGAGCTTCCCGCCCTTGTCGTTGGGGCTGATTATAAACACCCCCATGTCCAGCTTCCGCGCCGCCGCGATGGCCGGCCAGTTGAGCGGATTGACAAAATACCAGTGCAAATTCATGTAATCAAATTCGCCCGTTTGCACCGTTTCCAGGATGACATCGGTGGTCGCATGAGTGGAAAAGCCCAGGAACCGAATCCGCCCCTCTTTTTGCAACCGCCGGGCGGCCGCCACGCAACCATTCTTCTTTACAGCCCAGTCCAGCAACTGCCGGTTGTTAATTCCGTGTATGGAGAACAGATCCACGTAATCCAGATGCAAATAATTCATGGACCGCTCAAAAATCTTCAAAAACTCAGCCGGTTCCGCCTGAGGCGTGACCTTGGTTTGGACGATCATTTTGTCGCGCGGCAATTTTGGCAGCACATTGCCCAACTGCATTTCCGAGGTGCCATAGCCGCGCGCCGTCTCGATATGATTGATGCCCAATTCCAACGCGCGATGGATCGTGGCCTCCAGATTAGCCTGGCTGGCCGCCGGAATTTCCGATGGCGGCACATCCTGCCATTTGTATTGATACCGCATTCCTCCGCAAGAAATGACAGGCATCGTCAGCCCCGTCCGCCCAAAACGCCGATATTGCATCCCATTCATATCGCATTTTTCCGGCGCTTCGGCAACTCCAGCCCGCGCCGGATCCTTCGTGCTTAAATGCTCCTGATCTTAATCTTAATCTTAATCCCCAAATTGCCCGAAAATGCGAAGCGTCTTGCGCCGCTTTTGGCTGGGGCGGCGCGGGCGCAACTTGACACTGCTACCGTCCGCCACAAGCTAGAGCGGTTTAAGAAATACTGTAGCCGCGGGACCGCAAAGAATTCATACCACCTGCCGACGGATGCAGATTTGTGGCGCAGGTTTCCAAACCTGCCGTATCGCCGATTTCCAAATCGGCG
>Ga0182030_10013203_pt1 | contig 16457 bp, 17 predicted proteins | sample 812S3MmetaG_FD_121299 | JGI IMG/M metagenome (GOLD analysis project Ga0182030, IMG submission 121299) | Permafrost microbial communities from Stordalen Mire, Sweden - 812S3M metaG (Illumina Assembly) | ecosystem: Environmental > Terrestrial > Soil > Wetlands > Permafrost | place: Sweden...
TAAGTACTAATCCGATCATACCTAATTTGTACATAATAATAAAATATATATTTCTCCTAATTTATCAGTATTAACTAAAATTTCTTTTTTTCATCATCCGAAAACTCATTAATAATGTTTATCCTTATTTTTTAACTAATCAGAAATAAAACAATCAACTTTATATAATGCGTTTTATATTAAGTATTATTATATTTCTCAACTTTTATGCAATTTATTACTAATTTTTTAGGGTATGCCATCCTATTTTTTTTAATAACTTTTTTTTACCAATAGTTCAGTAGAATTTTAAGTAATCTTCCTAAAATTTAATATATAAAATGCGAATATACTAATGATGTAAACAAATTAGTGGTGAAAATTAATGGATGATGAATTAGACGATATAGACTCGCGAATTATTCATTCTTTGGTCAAAAACGCTAGGATCACTCTTTCTCAAATGTCTAAAGAGATTGATGTACCCGACGCAACCATATCAAATCGTCTCAAAAAACTTGATAAAAATGTGATCAAACAGTACACTCTAAAATTAGATCTTGATAAATTCGGTTTAAAAGTCACAGCGATTATAATTATTCAAACCGAGTCAGAAAAACATCGAAGTGTAGAATTAAAATTAGCTAAACTTGAAGAAGTCTCGGAAGTGTACAGTATATCCGGAGAATATGATATACTAATTAAAGTATGGGCTCAAAGCTTAGAAGAACTTAATAACATCGTTAACAATAAAATACGTTCTGTGGATGGAGTGGAAGATTTAACAGAGATGATTGTAATGGAACGCATTAAAGAGGGAGTGATGCCCCACAACCTATAAGTGATCAATAAAAACTCCATAAAAATAATTAATAGTGAGGTGAAAGCTTTGTATCTAAGTGAATTAATTAAAAAACCAGTAATAGATTCCACCGGAAAAAAAATAGGAAAACTTAAGGATGTTCTAGTATCTTCCGAAGCCGCATATCCTATCATAGAAGCTATAACTGTGAATACTTCAGATAAAAAAATAATTAGTATTCCATACACCCACATAAGTCAATTAGGGAGTGAAATTAATCTTAAAAGTACGTTAAAGGATATACCCGAATATAAGATTAAAAAATCAGATATAAGACTTTCAGAAGATGTTCTTGATCGACAAGTTGTTGATATTGAGGATAAGAAAATAAGAAGAGTAAATGATATTAAATTATCCCCAAGTCAAGGTTATTATCATGTTATAGGTGTAGATATTGGATTTTACGGTATTTTAAAAAGATTAGGCGTTGAAAGTATTGCTAAACCATTCGGTGTAAAATCTAATGAAAATATAATCGCCTGGGCTGATATTGACACATTGAATACGGATTATACTAAGTTGAAATTAAAAGTGCCTGAACAAAAAATAAAAAAACTCCACCCCGCAGACATAGCAGAAATAGTAGATCAACTAAGTATTAATGAATCCATAAATATTTTAAATTCCCTTGATGATGAAGCAGCGGCCGATACTTTAGAGGAGGTATCTCCTGAACGGCAGGTTTCTCTCTTAGAGGGTATGGACAGTCATCGTGCTGCTGAATTATTGGATGAAATGGATCCTGATGATGCAGCAGACGTACTTGGTGATTTATCCGAAGAAAAAGCTGAGGAACTCCTGGATTTAATGGAACCAGAAGAATCTAATGATTTAAGAAAATTATTAGAATATCCTGAAAACACTGCAGGCGGAATCATGACCACCGAATATGCCTATGTGGATCAAGATCTAACAGTTAGGGAAGTATTGAAATCTCTTCGCGAAATAGCTAAAGACGTAGAAACCATTTATTATGTTTATATAACCTCCAAAAATGGTAACTTGGTAGGCGTGACTTCTCTAAGAGATATTTTACTAGCAGATCCCGATAAAAAGATCACAGATTACATGCACACCCATATAATAAAAGCTGACATCAATGAGGATCAAGTAGAGGTTGCCCAGAAAATCGCTAAATACAATTTACTCGCTTTACCAGTTGTTGAGGATGAGCAGAAATTAAAAGGTATTATCACTGTTGATGATGCTATGGATATTGTTTTACCTGTCGCTTGGAAGAAAAGAGTTCCAAGAATGTTTGGAAGATAAAAGAGGTTTTTGATATGGATCTTAGAGTTTTCCGCAGAGTCTTCCAAACCCCATTTATAATAAGTTTAGTAATATTTTTAGGTGTAATGGGACCGGGAATAATCACTGCTAATGTGGATAATGATGCTGGTGGTATCACCACTTATTCCTTGGCTGGTTCACAGTTTGGTTATAGTCTGATGTGGCTTTTTATTCCCATGTTCGTAGCATTAGCTGTTATTCAAGAGATGGGTGTTAGATTAGGTATTGTATCTGGAAAAGGACTTGCAGATCTTATCCGTGAAAGAGTAGGAATTAAAATCACCGTTATACTGATGTTCGCACTTCTTGCAACTAATTTCGGTAATGTACTTGCCGAATTTTCAGGCGTAGCTGTAAGTACGGGGATATTTAATATTCCTCGGATCATTGCTTTACCTCTTGCTGCGCTTTTTGTCTGGCTTCTTATAGTTAAAGGTAATTATAAAAGTGTAGAAAAAGTATTTTTATTAGCATCAGCCCTTTATATTTCATATATTGCAGCCGGATTACTTGCACAACCAAACTGGGCACTTGCAGCAAAAAATGTTGTATTACCTCAGCTAAGTTTAAGTACCGCTTATATTACTATGGTTATAGGGGTGATTGGAACGACAATAGCTCCATGGCAAATGTTTTACATTCAGGCGTCTATTGTCGAGAAAGGAGTAAGTTTAAAGAATTTGAAATATTCTAAAATAGATGCCGTATTTGGAGCTTTTGCTGTGAATTTTATCGCTTTTTTTATAGTGATCGCCTGCGCAGCCACCATATTTACTCATGGTATCCCTGTTAATAATGTTGCAGATATTTCAAAAGCACTTGCCCCCATCGCTGGGAATTATGCTAGCATATTGTTTGCATTTGGATTTTTAAACGCATCTTTATTTGCAGCAAGCATCTTACCATTAGCTACTTCATATTTTGTCTGTGAAATGTTAGGTTTTGAGGCAGGAGTTAACAAAGGATTTAGAGAAGCACCGATATTCCATGGACTATATCTCGGGCTTATAGTAATGGCAGTTATAATCATCTTGATTCCAAATGCACCTTTACTTTCAATACTGTTCTTTTCCCAGGTTGCAAATGGCCTATTACTCCCATTTATATTAATATTTATGCTTCTACTCATTAATGATAAGAAAATAATGGGAGAACATGTAAACTCAAGGTTTTTCAACATAATAGCAGGAACAACAATTGCAATTTTAATAGGTTTGAGTATTGCCCTGGTACTAACATCATTCCTCCCTACATAAAAATAATGATAGATGAATGAAGAGAATTTAAAGGTTTAATATTTAAATGTATTATACTAACTTTAAAAAATACTATTTCAAAGAATTAAATAACTAATAATTAATTGGATTTCGTAGAAAAATAGATAAATGAAGAACCTGAAAGATTTAATCTTGCCCAAAAATGTTCGGGAAGAAAAGAAAACATGGATAGGGAAGAAATAGGGAATAGATCAAATAAATTTGCTATATTAGTTAATGTTATTCTTACAATTTTAAATTTTGTAGTGGGAATAATAAGTGGGTCAACTGCTTTGGTAGCTCAAGCTGCGGATAATGCAGGTGATCTCTTATCTAATTTAATTGGTCTATGGGCTTTTCGTGTTGGTTTGAGACCGGCAGATGCAGAGCATCCTTATGGGCATGGACGTATTGAGCCTCTTGTTGGCTTGTTTATTGCCTTAATTCTTTTCTTTATTGCTTATCAAATATTTCTGGAGGCTTATACTAAATTTTTAATGGTTGGTTCATTAGCAGCTCCCAGCTGGATTGCTGCAGGAATGGCGATTATTGCCTTTTTTTTGAATTATTTTACAATGAAATACCTTTTTAAAACAGGAAGAGAAATTAATAGTCAAATATTAATGGCTACTGGTAATCAGAAGAAGATGGATGTATTTACATCTGTTGCAATTTTTTTTGGTATTGTAGGTTCTCAATTAGGTTATCCTATTCTGGATCCAATTTTAGCAGTAGTAATAGGAGTTCTAGTTATAAAAACTGCCTTCGATGTTGCTCGGGAGAATATAAATAATTTAATGGGTAAAGTGCCGTCTAAAAAACTTATAAATGATATAAAATCGGTGGCCGTTTCTGTTGAAGGTGTGTATGATGCTCATGATATTAAGGTTAACAACATGGGACCTTATGCATCAGTTGAGATTCATGTTGAAGTGAAAGGTGATTTACCACTTAGAGAAGCTCATAAAATAGCGCATAAAGTTGAAAGAACTATCATCACAAAAATTGATATTATAAGTATAGCAATAGTACATTTAGATCCCATGGATGATGATGAAAACTGTTCTGATTGAAAAAAGGATAAAATAATCTACTATTTAATAACTCATTATTCCCTATAACTAAATTATCGCTTTAGGATTCAAAATGGTTTTATGGTAAAATTTTTATGAAATGTGATTCATTGGTATCTGCATCGAATTCAATGCTTCTATAATCATCAATATTATCACCAAATATTTTCCAGAGAATTTCATCATCTGCATAAATCAGGATAACTTCATTTTCTATAATTATCTCTTTAATTCCTTTATATTCATTTTTGAGTTTATTATATACTTCATTTAAATTTTTTTCATTGTTTTCCATAAGAAAATCATCTCTTAATCATTAAATTGAACAATTCAATTTATATAATTGAATTATTATAAAAAAAATATGTGGGTTTATCTAGTTTGATAAAGTCATTCTTCCAGGATAATGAAAGCTTTCAAATTTCACACGATTTGGATACATAACTTTTCACCCCATCCTGGGAGATTATTTTTAATTAAATATAATTCTTTATTATTTACTTTATTAGATTCTATTTTTTTTTATAAGATGCGTTTTGTTAATAGATTGATTTGTGATTCCATAATAATTCTTATTTAATCTAAGCATACACCTTTTTCACCTGTGATGCATACATGAACATTCACAATAGTTACAATCTCTACCTGTTCAATGATTTTCTTTTCTACTTGAATGGATATTTTATGTGCTTCAACGACGGTTAAATTAGGTTCAACTTCAATATGAATATCAACTGTTGCGTAAGGTCCTAAATAATTTATTTTAATGGAATGAGCTCCGGAAACTCCTTCAACTGATAAAGCTGCTACTTCAATATTTTGTAAAAGATGATCTGAAGGTACTTTTCCTATAATATTATTTATGTTATCTCGAGCTACTTCAAAAGCTGTCCTTAATACTAATACAACAATGATTAATGCTACCAAAGGATCTAAGAAAGGTACACCGAGATGTGATCCGATTACACCAATGAATATGGCAACACATGTGAATATATCAACTCTTTGATGTTTTGCATCCGAAGTTATGGCTGGACTGTTAATTTCATGGCCAACTCTAGTCATATAAGTGGTCATAGTATAATTGACAATGATACCTACTAAAGCCATTAATGCTGCAGTGAAATTTGGCGGAGTCAATGCTGTCCCTAATAAAAGCTTACTATATACATCCAATAATAATTCATAAGCAATGAACACCAGAAAAATTACGCTTATTAATCCTGTTAGAGATTCTGCTCTCCCATATCCATACGGATGCTCAGTATCAGGGGGTCTAAGTCCTATTTTAAATCCTATGAATGCTATTGATGAGTCTAAAATATCAGCGAAAGTGTGGGCAGATTCCGCTATAAGAGCTGTACTTCCGGAAAATGTACCTATAATGAAATTAAAAATAGCAAGAATTGCATTTCCAGAAATACCAACAATTATAGCATTTCTACCTAGTTTTTCCCTTTCTCTTGAATCCAAAAATAATACCTCAATTATGAATTTGTATGTTATAAATTCTATATCTAGTTTATTGTACTTAATTACTCTGGATAATTAAATTTGCCCTTAATTATCAACTGTACAAAAGCCAAATATCGCTGAATAGTATCATTATTTTCAAAAAATGGAAAAATTATGCAAAAAAACTCTAAATATAGTTTATAGATAAAGTTTTAATTTTAAAAAAAAATAGTGCTTTAAAATAGTAATCTTTGATTTCTAGAATAAATGAAATGTAATTTGATTATTCTGTATAAACAGTTTTTTTTGTAAATAGATATTCTGAATTCTGAGGCATAATTTATGGCAGGATCGGTTAATAAAACGAGTTTAAACTGTTGACACGTTACATTAATTGGGGGTGCCTCTAGCCGCATTAGTGGTATGGTTACTCGTGATTAAAAGTAGTTATCGGAGGGTTGAAAAGGTTTTCTTAACATTAGTTATATCTTAGCAGCATTATTATCACATCCCAATTGGAATGCTGCCTTAAGTAATTCATTCTACCTCTAAGTTTTAGATGGAATTCTACATATCTAGTTTTTATTGTAGGGTTGGTGGGTACAACTATAGCTCCTTGGCAGCTTTTTTACATTCAAAGCATATCAGCAGAGAAACATATATCCATTAAGAACTTGGTTTATGGTAAATTCGATGCTATTTTCGGTGCTTTTCTCACGAATTTTGTAGCATGGTTCATTATAGTGGCATGTGCCGCAACCATATTCACCGCCAGAATAACCGTCACTGATGTACCCACTATAATTAAAGCTTTAATCTCATTAGCCAGTAAGTATGCAGGTTTATTATTTGCTTTCGGCTTCCTAAACGCTAGTCTCTTCGCATTGTGTATTCTACCTTTATCTACAGTTTTCCCCATTTGTGAGAGTTTAGGATTTGAGGCTGGTATTCACTTCAAACTTCAAAGAGGCACCAATGTTCCATAGTTTGTTTTTGATTATTTTAATTGTAGGTGCTTTAGTCATCATCTTAATTCCAATGAATCTTTTATTAGGTATTTTGTTTTATAGTCAGGTTATACTTGGAGTTACATTACCAGTTTTCGTTTATTACGTGTTAAGGATTACTAATAATCCGAAAATTATGGGCGAATATGTGAATAGTTGATTATTCAATTGGATTGCTGGACTAACCATTGTATCAGTGGCGGCTATTAGCATACTTGCAGCGTTGACTAGTTTTCCTAATCTAATTTAACTATTCTTTATTAATATGTAATTATAGATTAGTAATAGTTCAATATGTCCTATTATATTTAAATAAAAAAATGGAAATAATTTGTTGATTGTAGAAAAATAAAAAAGAGATATCCGAATATCGTTTTATGATAAATCTTAAACTAGTTGGTTAATAATATGACTTATGATAATGGTAAAGTAAATATAGATGAAGATAAAAGAAAAAAAATTAATAAAATGATTAAAAAGGAAGCTGAAAAAGATTTAAAACCTAAAATGGGTGAAATCAGAGAATTTGAAATAAAATCTAAGAAAAAGAAGAAAAATTAAAATATAAAGTATGAAAAGAATTATATATTTTTTTTTATTTATGGGCAAAGTAGAATTTTCTTTTAGGTTGTATTTCATCTAACCTAGCGAATCCAACCCGTTCTAGTTGCACCACATCGTTGGGTTTAAGTTCTTCAATTGAAGATTCAGCTAATCCTTTAAGAATTGAATTATCAGGCATTACTAATTCCACATCTATTGATGATGTGGCTGGCACCCATTGCACAATTTGAGCATTAAATTTTCGAGCATCTTCTAATGAGGAACTGTGAAAAGTAATTCCTCCATCTTTAAATATAATGTTAACAGAATCCATTAGTCTTAAAACTTTGTTTTCATTATTATTCAAATCAATTTGATCTAAATAAACTATTCCGTCAAATGGTAACATTCTATATCCTCGATCTGGGAAATCAGGATGTTTAAGTCTTTTAATTACTCCTTTAAATGATCCAGGTAAGTATTTTATAACCACTTTCCGTGGATGGAACACTGCAAAGTAACGGTTAGCCTCTTCTTCAAGTACATTACGATTTAAACCATAAATCTTCTTCCAAGTAATAGTTGTATCTGCTATTTTAACTCCTATTTCTAACATTAACTCCTCTAAGGCTTCCTTTCTTATTCCACGTTTGGAAACTGCTCTTAATGTACCTAAATGTGGGTCATCCCAACCAGTGTAAACACCATCATTTATACCTTTACGAGCTTGGGATGTGCTTAATGCAACATCCTCCATTTTAAGCCGACCATAATGAATAAATTCAGGGACAGTCCATCCAAAGTGATGGTAAAGATATTTCTGTTTTTCACTATTTGCAAGATGATCCTTTCCTCGTAATACATGAGTGATCCCTTGTAAATGATCATCCACTGTAACTGCGAAATTCATCATAGGGTAAACATTATATTGAGTGCCAATACGCGGATGTTCAAAATCCACTATTCGCATAGCCACCCAATCTCTTATAGCAGGATTTTTATGATTTATATCAGTCTTAACACGTAGAACTGCTTCACCTTCACTCATAAATGGCATTTCTTTCCAGAGTTTTAGGTTATCATTAATTGATAAATCTCGGCAAGTGCATGCTTGAGACTGATCCTTCAATCTTTTGAATTCATCACCAGGGCAGGTACACATATAAGCTTGACCGAGTTCAATAAGTTTTTCAGCGTATTGATGATAAAGATTGATGCGGTTGCTTTGAATTATCTTCTCATCCCATTTCACCCCAAGCCAAGTTAAATCTTCCTCTATCATTTGATATGCTTTAGGATCTACTCTACGTGGATCTGTATCCTCTAATCTGAGGATTAATTTTCCACCGTAACGTTTAAAATACTCATGATTTAAAAAAGCAGCACGTGCATGACCAATGTGTAGAGGTCCACTAGGGTTAGGTGCAAATCTTAAGACAACTTCACCTTCAACATGTGGAAGATCAACTAATCCTTTCTCTTCAGTTTTTCTTTCTTTAACTATTTCATGAATCCCCTTATTTTTCATTTCAATATTTTGATCTTTTAAAGTCAGTGAATTAACTTCTTCTATGATTTCCGTAGTGAGTTTAATAACTTTTTGAGCTTCACTTCTAAATTCAGGGTGAGACGCCATAATTACACCCACCACGGCACCACGCTGGGCATGTCCCTTATGCTTTACAGCATTTAAAAGTGCATATTTATATATGAGTTTTTTAAGTTGATCTTCCATAATAAATCACTTAACAAATAAATTACTCAAATAAACTTTAATTCTAAATATAAAGCTTTATTACCATCTTTTTTTTTAAATATGTAAAAATTATTAAAAAATTTGTTTAATGACTACGCTGCAGTACGAAATCTGCAAGTAAAATCAAAGCTTCCTTGGAAGGCGAATCTTCCACTATAACTAAGAGTTCTTTAGCTTTCTGCACGTTTTCCAGAGCGATGTTATGAGTGTAATTAATGGAACCATATTTTTCGAAGATTTTAATAGCGTTCTCCACATTTTTTTCATTATTTTCCTTTAGTATGGATATTAAAGCTTCTTTATCTTCTACTGAAGCTTTGGATAAAGCATGAACTACCATCAAAGTCATTTTACCCTTCACTATATCACTACCCACTGGTTTACCTATGTCAGTCTCTTCACTAACCACATCTAAATAATCATCTTGTATCTGGAAAGCCATCCCTATGAGTCTTCCGTATTCTGCAAGTGCTTTAACTTGTTCCTTTGAACCTCCACCCAGTATCGCACCTGCTTTGGTAGCGGCAGCTATTAAAGCAGCGGTTTTCTTGTAGATCATATTCATATATTCTTCTTCCTGAACATCAAAGTTACCTTCAAATGACATGTCAAAAGCCTGGCCTTCACAAATTTTTATACAAGCATCCACAACAGTTCTCAAAGCTTCGACAACTCTTTTTGATGGTATATCTTCATTATGGGTTTGCGTAACCAACTCAAAAGCTAGAGAGAAGATTATATCACCTGCTAAAATGGCCATGGGCTCTCCCCATATGGTATGAACTGATGGCATTCCCCTTCTCATGTCATCTTGATCCATGATATCATCATGAATCAATGAGAAAGTATGAATTAATTCAACAGCAGCAGCAGTTTTTAAAGCTCCTTCTAAACTACCACCCACTGCTTCACTACTTAAAAGTACTAATGATGGTCTGATCTTTTTTCCACCAGCTTTTATGAGATGTTTTGACGCATCATGAAGTTCTTCTGGATCAACCGTGTCAAGAGCCTTCCCTATTTCAAGGTCAACTTCAGTTGAATATTTCTTGAGTAATTCTAAAACGTTCATATTACTAGATCCCTCCATTGAAAACTTGTGCCTGTCCATTACGCAGTATATGGATATTATTACCCATCTTGAATCCTTCCTCCTCAGCCATTTCAGTATAAGCTGCTAACATTTCCAAATCTCCATGAGACGGAATAATATGCATGGGATCAAGCATTCTAATATAGTCCCTGTGATCCTCTCGTCCAGCATGACCAGAAACATGCAAATTAGGAAATATTCTGGCGCCACTTGTTTTAAGTCTTCTTTCCATAATATTACGATTCGCAACATTCATTGGAGCTGGTATTATAGGTGCTGATATAACGACATTATCTCCTCTTCTCACTTTAAAATTAGTTTTTCCATTAGCAATACGTGGAAGCAATGCATCAGGTTCACCCTGATGTCCGGTTGTAACTAATAAGTAATCCTCTCGTTTCTCCTCAGCCCTGGCCAATGCACGATTAACCGCCTTAGGACTCCCATAAAGACTTGCGGTAGGTGGTAAATTTAAAAGACCCATAGATTCAGCTATACTACCGAACCTCTCCATCGATCTTCCTAATAATAATATTTGTCTATCACTACGCTTGGCTATATTACAGATAGCTTGGATACGTTCTATATGGGATGAAAATGTGGTGATAAGCATGCCTTCCTTCTCCGTCAGAGCTTGTTCCATAACATCCTGTAAAGCGATACGAGCCACTTTCTCGGAATAAGTTTTAACTTGCTTCTCCTCAGTCATTCTAGTGGTTTCCACAATAAGAGCTAAGACTCCTTTCCTTCCAAGTTCCCTTAAACGATGATAATCCGGAGGTTCAGAAATCATCTGATGATTATCAAACTTGAAATCATTCGCGTATACTATAATACCTTCAGAAGTGTGTATTGCTGCATTCACAGTATGAGGTATACTATGAGTCGTTCTAACAAATTCTAAGGTCATATCTGGAGATATTTGAATTTTTTCCCCGGGATTTAAAACCTGCAGTGGATTAGTGACTTTAAACTTCCGCTCTGACTTTATAGTGCGCTCAATTAAACCCATAGTATATGGTGTCCCAATTATAGGTGCCTCATAACGATGGGCTAATTTACCAACCGCCCCAATATGATCCAGATGTCCATGTGTAAATACTATGGCTCTAACTTTACCATCCACATCCTTCATCAAGGTATCATCAGGTATTATACCCCTCTCAATCAAATCTAAACTATGCATCCGCGCCATATCAGTATCTTCATGGATATGAACCCTATCTAAGTGAATTCCCATATCAAATATCACTACATCTTCCCCAACCTTAACTGCGGACATGTTTTTACCTACTTCTTCATATCCGCCAACGGCTATTACTTCAACACTCATAGCTGTGATCTCCTAGAATATTCTTCAGTATTAATCCCCCTTGACTTAAGCCATTCCCTAGTTTTTCCCATTATTAATAAATCTGATTTTCTGAGTTCAGATATATCTGATGCTCCCACTAAGTACATGGCTACTTTAAGTTCCTCTATGAATTTCATGATCTTAATTTTAACTGCTTCATATCCCATATAAGCTTCTTTAAGAACTGGCAAAGCTAATCCCACTGCTTCAGCACCTAAAGCTAATGCTTTTGCAGCATCCAATCCATTTCTAATTCCACCAGATGATATGATGGGTACATTTACTGATTGAAGCACTTCCACAGTACTTACAGCTGTGGGTATTCCCCAATCACGGAATAGATTCCCCATATAAGGGTCTTTCGAACGATATGTTTCAACAGCAGCCCAACTGGTCCCACCAGCACCAGCCACATCTATAGCAGCTGCACCAGCTTTTGTTAATGCAATAGCATCCTCCCTCTTAATACCAGCCCCAGTTTCTTTAACTATTATAGGTATATCCAGTTTTTTGGAAGCTTCACCTACATATTGAAGATAGTTTGAAGCATTTACATCTCCTTCTGGTTGTATAGCTTCTTGTAAAGGATTAAGATGAACAGCCAAAGCATCTAAATTCATCATAGCAGCTGCTTCCTCAGCATATTCAATCTGAGGGGCGCCAATATTACCTATTAAGAAAATAGATGGAGCTTCATCCCTCATCACAGTATAAGTTGATCTTAACTTCGGATTTTCAATAGCAGCTCGCTGACTTCCCATACCCAATCCTATATTAAGCTGTTCCGCAGCCCGAGCTAACTCACGGTTAATAGACAAGCTGGCCGGATGACCTCCAGTCATCCCCGTGATAATTATAGGCGCTTCCAATGTTTTACCGAGAAACTCAGTGGTTATATTAATTTCTTCTTTGTTAATTTGAGGAAGAGCTTTATGAATTAATTCTATTTCTTCAAATCCTGTTTTTTTATGCTTATGTTCTACATCACAGTGTTTACATAGCCACAGGTGCTCTAATTTTCTATCTGAAATCATTTTTTATTACCTTCTAAAAATTATTTTTTTTAATCAAAGTTCCAATTACTTTCTCACCATTTAAGGCGTTTTTTATAATATTAAACTTATTCGCATTAATAATCTCAGATTCAACCCCTATATTTGCAAGTTCCAGGAGTTCAGTGAGTTTCCCCCTCATTTCCCCAGTCACGTCTATTGTTTGAGTATTTTTTATTAATTCTATCTGTTCACTAGAGGTTACCACTTCTAATAACTCTGCATCTGGATTTATTTTCGGATCCTTATTATATATTCCATCCACATCAGAACCCATTATAACTCTTTCTGGCCTTAAATTCTCTGCTAAATATTTAACGATTTGATCTCCAGATAATACTGCCATTTTAATAGATTCATCAAGATCAAGTACTACATCCCCATAGATCACAGGTACAAAACCTAACTCTAGATATTTACTAATTAAATCCAAACTAGCAGAATATACTCTTTTATTTTTAGTTAAGATGAACGATGAAGGCTGTAACGATACTGATAAAACGCCATGTATCCTTAAATATTCACAAACCAAACCATTTAATTCCTTAACCCCATGCTGAGTAATAGAAAATCCCAACATCTTATTCCATAAATCTAGGTCATCTCTAATTTCATCACCAATATCATACTTTCTAGCGAAAGGATGTCCAAAAGATCCAGCACCATGCACTATTACAAGTTTTCCATAGGAGGATTCTGATATTTCCTGAGCGATTCTAGCTAAATTCTTATTATCCAAAGTAGGAGTTGCAGCATCTTTTTTAGTTATAATACTACCGCCAAGTTTTAAGATTATCAAAAATTTATATCCTCCTTTTCAAGTTCTTCCCACTTCCATTTGAACACCTAAACTTGATAATTTAATGATAAAAGCATTTTCCACCCGCTGAAGCTCTCTAAGAACTTCCTTTATTTTATTAGGTGAATAAGCTATGATGCTACCCCCACCTCCAGCACCAGTGATCTTAGAACCAATTGCTCCTGATTTTCTAGCTAAATAAACCATACGAGATAATTCTGGAGTGTTCACTCCCAATGCATCTAAAAGACCATGATTAATATTCATAAGTTCACCTAGAATCTCAGCATTTTCACAAATAATAGCTTCTCTGGCAGTTTCAGTTACTTGTTCAATTGAATCGAGTATAGGATTAATTATAGATGGATAACTCTTTTTTTTAATTCGAACTGATTCAACTAATTTACCAGTATTACTTTCTCTTTCAGTATACCCTATAATCAAAGAGGGATTCCAATTTAAAGGTAGATGAGTTATTTCCTCAGAATTCCGGGATAGGTAGATAACACCGCCATATGTACTTAATGTGGTGTCAATGGGGCTTGCTGCGCCCTGAACATTTAACTCTACCTGATGAGCATAGTTTGCAATTTCATCTTTTTTTAATTCCAATTTATTATAAAATGATAGTGCAGTGATGGTAGCGACAGTAATCGCTGCAGATGACCCTAAACCAGACCCGATGGGTATCTCTAAATCCACAATTATATCAAGTCCATTCTGCTTCTTTAATTCACTTAGTTGATTTACTTTCTCTAATGATTTGGAAATGTAATCCAAAATTCCTTTATTGTTATCTTTCTCTTGTACTACATCATTTTCAAGTTCTAGGTATTCTGAAATACCCAGCCCATGCACCTCGACATGTGTCTTTGAATCCATTCTTTGACGAATTTTCACTCGAGCTTTTTTATCAATAGCAACTGCTATAGCAGGTTTACCGTAAATTACAGCATGTTCTCCAAAAAGAATGGCCTTACCCGGTGCAGATGCTATAACATGCATTTGGAATTTACCTCCAGATGCTTTAAATGAAATCTGGATTCAATTATAAAAATTTTTAATATTTATAAGAAATTTTTTTGAAACAAATAAGATTGTTAATATTTAAGTCCTATATTAAAATGTTTTGAAGTATTAATTGACTCCATAATTAAATCTTTAATTTTTATTTTTTTTTATAGAATCATAGCTGAAGCATATCCAACTACGGCGGTTTTATCACCAGTGATATCACCACTAGTTGCATACTTTAATATTTCAACTTTCTTAGCATCTAATAATTTTGAGGCTACTAAAGCAGCTGCGACTGGTCCATATCCACACATGGTAATGTTTAATTCATTTACACGTTTAATCATCAATTTTTCATCTAATTTTTTAATAGCGTCTAAAACCTGCCGGTCATTATTTACGGCTATTTCCTGAGGTTTGTAATGTGTGAAGTCAGTACTTGCAATTATCAATACATCTCTACCCAGTTTCCTGCTAGTTTCAGCTATAGATGCACCTACTTCCGTTGCAGTTTCCAGATCCTGCATCCACATGCATATAGGCACTATTTGAAAATCCTTATTCCATCTTTGAGCTAAGTATTGTAAGAATGGTAATTGGACTTCACAACTATGTTCCTGTAAATGTGCAGAAGGTTCTGAATCTATAATTGGTGCTTGATGAATTAATTCTTCTACAAATTCATTATCAATTTCCACTAAACCTAATGGAGTTTGCCATGAGCCTTCCACCATAGTAGAGACGCTAGAGCCAATACCAGTGTGATTGGGACAGAGTATTATAAAGGTTTCAGGCAAACCATCTTCTGCTATTTTAGCATAAGAATGAGCAGCTACAGGTCCTGAATAAAGGTATCCCGCATGTGGTGCTATAACACTTTTTAATTCTCTTTTATTTCCTAAATGATCTGGAATTCGTCCAGGTCCTAATTGATGTTGGAAACACCATTCTATTCTTCTATTTAAAGAATCAGCATCTCCTTCATAAAAAGTTCCTGCTACTGTAGGTTTTCTTATCATGAAAAATCACTTGTCCTCTTCAAAAAATTTTTTTTTCATTTAAAACCTATTTAAAAATCCTATTTATAAAATTATTAATCTATATTTTTAGCTCGAAATCTGTAGGTTCAATATCTAGATCCTGGTCTTCATTTAATATTCCTTTCGCCCTCAACATTTGGCGTGCCAAGAGCCAGTAAACTAGTGCAATGGCTTTTCTACCTTTGTTATTAACGGGTATTACTATGTCCACATTTCCTAGGAGATTTTCTGTATCACATAATGCTACCACTGGTACTCCTATCTGTCTTGCTTCTATTATAGCCTGAGAGTCTGATCGAGGATCGGTTACAAGTATTACTTTGGGTTCTATGAATTTAGCGTAAGAAGGATTAGTGAGTGTACCGGGGATAAATCTTCCAGGAATGGTGCGTGCGCCAGTAACCTCACCGAACTTCTTAACCGGTGCTTGACCATATTGTCGAGTGGAAACTACTAAAATATCATCCGGGTCGAATTTAGACAGGAATTTAGCTGCCGCGGTTATTCTGTCATTAGTTTTTCTAACATCTAATACATAAAGACCGTCTGATCTTACCCTATATATATATCGCTCCATATCCTTAGTTTTCTGTTGAGTGCCGATGTGTAAACCAGCTGCTAAATATTTATCTAATGGAATTAAAAGTTCTGACAAACTTATCACCTCATTTAAAACTTAAACATTTTTAAACTAGTTTTATTTAAACTTTAAAAATTCTTCTCCTAATTAAATTTCTAAGAATTTTATCTCCCCCTAATTCTATTAAAGTTATTAAAGGGATTAAAACATTCTAAAAACTTGAAATTATTTTTATAAGAGTAAGCATCACTAGTTTAATCTATTTTTTTTTATTTTTATAATCGAAATTTATGATTATCTAAAA
>Ga0182030_10013204_pt1 | contig 16456 bp, 15 predicted proteins | sample 812S3MmetaG_FD_121299 | JGI IMG/M metagenome (GOLD analysis project Ga0182030, IMG submission 121299) | Permafrost microbial communities from Stordalen Mire, Sweden - 812S3M metaG (Illumina Assembly) | ecosystem: Environmental > Terrestrial > Soil > Wetlands > Permafrost | place: Sweden...
TATGGGATGGGGAGCGGCGAACGAGAACGGTGTACGTTGCTACGCACCCGATGGCACGCTTATCGCGAAGATCCACTTGCCTGAACTTTGCGCCAATCTGTGTTTTGGAGGAAAAGACAACAGCCGGCTATTTATGGCTGCGAGCACCTCTATTTACGCCGTTTATTTAAATGACCGCGGCTTGTAATCAGATGACAGATAGACCCAAATTGCTCTTTGTTTGCAGCCAAAACAAATGGCGAAGCTTAACAGCAGAAAAAATATACCAGGGATTTCCTCTTTATCAGGTAAGGTCAGCGGGCACAGATAAAGGTGCACGGGTGAGAATCACAGGCGGTCATATCGGTTGGGCCGACTGGATCTTTGTAATGGAAAAAAAGCACTTACAGCTGCTAGCAAGTAAATATTCAGACGAGTTGAAAGACAAAAGAGTTATCTGCTTGAACATTGCAGACGATTTCGAATTCATGGACAGAGGACTAATCGAGCTACTTAAGAGCAAGCTAAGCGAATATGTTCAGACGCCAGACTAGCTAAGCTAATGAAGGACTAGCCAACTGACTTACTAGCTATGTCCGAATTCAAAAATACATAACCGGACAAAACTAAAAATCAAATGAACTTATCGTCGCCTGGTGATCCCAATAAGTCACCTGCCCGTCTTTCCAGCGAACAAAGTGCACGCTTCCGTCCTGAGATACCACTACAGCCAGAGCTGTTTGTATTTCACTGCATAAACGAAAAGCAGAACGATGGCGAGTGCCCACGGCTTCGACTGAATCCATCTTGATTTCGGTCCCTTCTAAATCAAGAGCTCTTGCTACGTAAGAGACATCGGAGTCTTCGCAATAGATCTCTGCTCCAAATCCTAATAACTCAAACCGTTTGGTCATTATTACTGCACCATCAACGGCGGTCAATCCTGCAATCAAATGAGACACCTCAAAAACAGCCTCATCTAGTTCTGCAAGTTTTTGATCAGTGCTTGCTTCGTAGTCAGCCCAATCGACAATGACTTTCGGAGCATCAGGAAGTCCCATGGAACGCCCGCCATATTCCGCCAGCGCATCCATAAGATTTAAGATCAAAGTCATAAATCGAGCGCGCGGCTCACCTTCAGCAAATTTATATTTGATCGCAACATAGGGATTTTTCTCGATTAACTCGTAACCGGCCTCCTCAGGCATAATCACTAAAGTGCCACCATGTCCGAAGGTGCGCATAGCGGTTATTACACGCTTAACCATGTGTTGAGCAATCAGCTTTGTGATTTCTGGATTGAGATCTGCCCACAAGGTTGTGGACTGAGCCCGCCTTTCTAAATGAGTCATTAGATGCTCACCACGTACGTGCTCAAAAAATTGACTTAACCAGCTAGAAGCAAATACGTTCATTGAGCGACCATAAATTCGGCCGTCATTGAGTTGTCCAACTGTAATTTTGCCTTTCCGCACCTCAATGCGACCGGGACCGGCCACATTTACGACAAGCGACGGTGGCATGGGCGGTGCCTTTCCTCTACCACCGTGCACAGCTCTCAACCATCTCGGCCCTGAGTGAACAAAGCCCCAGATTTTTGGAATACCTTGTTCGAAACAAATGCCAATTAAAGACCTGTGAAAGGATGCTGCAGGAGAGAGACGCCGCAATTCGTGAGCACTGAACTTTCTGGTCTCGGAAAACTCCAGCCTGTGCAGTCCGGTCGGAGGACCTTGAGCTGGAGGAAAACAGTCTGGCTCTCCAAGAATGACTCTGAATATTACCGGTCGCTGCTCCTCTGACATCAAGCTTGCTTGATAGCACGTCGATATGATCAGCTCAAGTTCGTCCAGTCCTGGTAGCTCAAATCGCTCGGCATAGGGAGCGAAATAGTCGGCAACGAAAACTTCTTCTGCATTCCATCTAGGAACGACAAACTCGGCAAGGTCTCTAGGATACGCCAATGTCATGAGTCTACTCTCAAAAATTCAAATTCAAATTCAAGTTTTTAGCTCAACTTGAACGAAGAGTTTTTTCCTTCAATATCCACAGCATACTTCCGACCAGCAGAGTCGAATGATTTGTGCACGGACACCGCCGATAGTTGACCTTCCTTCAAACTCAACTGCCACTCATTATAGACCCCTCGTTCGTAATCGAAGGATTTACCATCATCTTCAAAATACATTCCTTGAGCATTCTTTCCAAAGCATTTAAATGTGATGGTGCAACTCTCATACTCAGCGGTGCTTTGCATAGCGCTTGCCATCGGTATAATCGATCCGTCACGCACGAAAGCAGGCACGGAACCTAACGGTATTTCAACAGCGAGGGTTTGACCACCTTTTACGGGTGTCCCGCCATTGAATGGGTGCCAGAGACCCTCTGGAAAGTATACGTTTCGGCAGGATTTTGATCGCTCTGTTATCGGTGCGACGAGTATGTTTTCTCCCAGGAGAAATTCATCATCTGCATTTGCAGCGATGCGATCTTGCGGATAATGCCAACTTAGAGGACGCATCAGCGGTGCACCATTTGTGGTGTGTTCGTGAAAGAGAGAATAAATATACGGCAATAGCCCATATCTGGTTTCAATCAACTTGCGTAGCAACATTTCGCATTTTTCACCGTAAGCAAAAGGCTCCTGAGCCCGACCTTCCAGCCAACAATGATTGCGGAACAGCGGATAAAAAATGCCCAGCTCATACCAGCGAATAAGCATTTCCGGAGGGCAACTTCCAAAGAACCCGCCGATATCCACACCGCAAAATGCGACGCCAGACATTCCCATATTGAGAAGCATAGGGATGCTCTTCGCAAGATGCTCATACCATGAATAGTTATCTCCCAGCCAGACTGCGGAATAATTTTGAATTCCTGCGGTTGCAGACCGGGTCAAAATGAATGGTCGCTCGTTTGGCCTCTGTTCGATCAGCCCCTGATGGGTGCTCTTACACATCAAAGTGCCGTACAAGTTTCTCACTTCTAAATGACCTAGTCGTTCGTCATCGAGTGAATGGCAAAAATGTTGAGCCGACTCAGCAGGCAACGCATCCATACCATCAGGCAACGGTCGCGTGAGATTAAACAGGGCAGGTTCGTTCATGTCGTTCCAGATACCTGCAATGCCGTTCTTCACATAAAAGCTATGATTATCAGCCCACCATTTTCGAGTTTCGGGCTTCAAGAAATCAGGAAACGCGGAGTGCCCCGGCCATACCTGACCGATGTAAACTTCACCATCCTGGGTTTTACAGAATAAATTATCTTTGAGTCCTTTTTTAAATACCGGAAATTTTTCGTCCTTCTTCACGCCAGGATCAACGATCGTGATGACGTTGAAGTTCTGCGCTCGCAGATCTTCAATCATTTTGGTGAATGCCGGAAAGCGCTCCGGCGAATGAGTAAATACGCGGTATTCATCCATGTAATCGATGTCCAAGTAAATGGTGTCACAGGGAATCTTTCGCTGTCTAAACTCAGTAGCAATTTCTCGAACTGTTTCTTCATCCGGGTAGCTCCAGCGACATTGCTGATGTCCGAGAGACCAGAGAGGCGGCATCTTTGCTTTTCCAGTCACGGCAGAGAAGCTATCAAGAATCGACGGCAATGGAGCCGGTCCAAAAACGTACATGCTCCAGCCTTGACGAGTAAATAACTCTATTTTGCCTTCGCAATTTAATTCAGAATCGAGATCCCACCGTTGAGGCGCCGGACTATCAAGAAAAAATCCGTACGAATTATCACCATCGAACAACACCATGAACGGAATAGCTTTATAGAGGCTGTCTGCAAATTCAGTGTGCTTAGTTTCATCGGTCGTACAGAGAGTGTGCCTGGCGCCTCGTAGATCAAGCGTCGAAAATCGCTCGCCCAGTCCGAAACAGCGTATGCCGTCGGCTAGAGAAAAGAAAAAGTCAAATCTCCCGTCTTTTGATTGCTGCCACTCCAGGCCTAAAGGCAGACCAACGCCTGCAGATTCTTCTTTCCAGTCGTGCTTGTGATGAACCATAAACGAATCGGCAAGGCGCAAAAGCCCTTCCGGATGAGCTGCGATCTTGAGCACATCCACACCTGCGACCTGGCACTTCCCGACCTTGGATTCACCTGAAAACAGGTTTTTTGGACGTTCTTCAGCCTTCCAGCTTTTTCTCCGCTGGCGAGCTGTAGTCCAATCGTAGGTTGGGGCGTCGGTTTCGATCATCTGAACAAACTCCCTGGCGGTGAACGGGTCCTGGGCAAAATTCCAGGACATCAATAATAATCTGCAAAGGTTGCCAATCAGACGATTTGTTCAAATTTGAGCGCATTTCACGTAGTTTTCACCCTTCTATATGTAATGTCTTTACAACAAGACCGCCTTTACTAGATCAAGCCTGCCAATCCAACACCCCCTGAGGCTTCCGCCATGTCGACCGCAACTATTAGAGCTTTTCCAAATCAGTCATCCACCAGGATCCACCATGCTGCAGCCGACCGGGCTACAGCAGAATCGCTCTTCAAAATGGTAACTGAAGTAGAACAGAGTCCCGGAAGTAGACGGCTTCAAAAAGAATCACGCTCGCGCCGTGATCTTAAAGTAGTTCCTGCTGCAGACACCTGTGCAGAGTCATACGACAATTCCGGCGCGGGGACAGAAGATGGCACCGACGTTTCTAAAACGTTTTGCGAATGGTTGACCTCGGTTCGAGAACTCCAACGCTACCCTGCCGACCGCAAAAAGATGATTTCAAGTTTTGCCATGCTGGTGTTTCACAGCGGGGTCGATGATTCTGGCGAAGATGCGATGCTTTCAAAAGAACAACTCGACTTTGTAGGCCGCGCGCCTGGCTGGAACGAGAACGAAAGAAAAATAATTGGCATCATGAAATCCCACTTTTACACCATCAAACAGCTTTCCGGTCAAAGTCACAGTGGAATCAGCTATGAAGACATCTCGAGTCTCTTCAGCAGCAGAAAGAAATTAAAAGAACGCCTGGCACTTTCGGCCTCCGATGAGGGAACCAAGACCGGAGTCGGAATCGGAATTATCTTTCAGATTTTCATCTTTCTCATCTCATTTGGGTTCGGTCTGAACATTTCTATGCTTTTCGCGACCGTAGGACTTATCGTTGGCTTCTATAGAGAAAAGAGTATAAATGCAGCGATAACCACGGGCATCAAAGGCGCTTTGTGGGGCATGACCGCTGGATCCGCCATGGGCGCAGTCGTGGCAGCCAATCAGGCAAGCCGCCAATTCGATGAAACTTTAGCCTCTCATGTTGATCTGTTGCGTAAGGACATCCAACAGCTCTCATTTGAACAAGTCTAAAGGTTTACATTATTTTGCTTAACCAGCTCGGACACCCGAACACTGGAACGTTACCTTCGATTCACTACAATAGGCTTTGTTACTGCGATATTTTTCTGCGGTATATACTAACGGTTCGGATTATTTGTGACCTTGTTCGGATTCTTTGTGAACCCGAACAACGATGTCTGAACGGCAAGTTAACAAAAGCACAGAGGGGTAGTTTTGGCATGAAGTCGATCAATCTTTTAGGCTCTGGACTGGTCTCGGGAGCGTTGGCATTGATGTGCACCGTCGCTTTTGCTGCCACCCCGACCTTCAAGGATGCAGTAAATGAGTACAACGCTGGAAAATATAAAGAGGCTCTCGCCAAGTTTTCGGTTCTGATGAAGTCCAATAGCAGCAACCCGACACTCCATTACTACAGCGCAATGTGCCACCAAAATCTTGGTCAAATGAGTGAAGCGCGCACAGAGTATCAATACGTCGTAACGAACGGCGACGCTGCTTTACAAGATTATGCACAACGTGCGCTCGCCAGCTTAGACAGAAAGAGCACCCCTAGTGCGTCTTCGCCATATTCCCAAATAAACGGAATGGGCATGCTAACAACTGTAAAACCGAACATTTCCGGAATGAAGGTGGCGGCACCACCGCCGGGCAACCCACGCCGCTAATCTCCTTGATGGTGTTGAGCTTCCTATAACTTCGGTCTTCCATAACATCGGCTCCCATAACTTCGAGTCGTATAACTTCGAGTCGGATCTCTAAAAAAAGGTCCGAGGATCAATGATCCCCGGACCTTCTGAGTTCAAATACCGATGTCCTTATTAACTAAGCTGTTGGTACCTTGCTATAAGGGAAAAGCACCGCATCTGGTTCTATCGTGCTGACACCAGGATAACCTTTCTCGATGATCAGGTCTGCTACCTTACACAGGCTACGATAGTATTCATCTGTAGGTCTCTTGCCGCTCAGTTTGAAGCGAATAGTCTGGCACAGTACATCCGCCGAAGCCTGGATTACTTCATCTCCTTCAGCGTGTGCCCACATTGCCGTTACCAGCATGATAATCATCCACTGGATACGCTCAGACATGTCTGCAATGCGGCATTGTCTGTCGGTCAACTTGAGCTGATGTTTCACCATATTCAGTGACAGCTCAAATGGTGATCCTTGCAATTGTTTAGAAGCCCATTCGATATGATCCTTCAAAGCTGCATTCATTTGCGGAAGATCTGGGCTGCCTTTTGGCTCGAGGACCTTGCCCGCAAACCACAGCGAATACGGAATCAATTCATTACGCAAAGCCCAGACATGTGCAGGATTTACTGGATTTAGTGTCTTCATTTTGTTTCTTGCCAGCGCTTTGCCAACAGGTTCGAAGAATCTTACACCATGATCTTTGGCAAGCGACTTGAAGAACGCCATTCCCAGTACTTCGCCTTCGCCCTCGTAGATGCAGGGAGCAAGAAACTCATGAACGTTATCGCCGAAAAGATGCCCATGCATGAACGAACGTCCACCATGCGTCTTCATAAAGTATTCAATCGCGACTTCTTTTTGAGCCTCACTGCCAAAAATCTTGGCGATAATACATTCCAGTTCTCCGCGATAGCCCTGGTCTAAAAGCCATGATCCCCAGTTGTATAGAGCTTCGGCACCAGCTATCAACCCCGCAGTTTTTGCAATGCGGCGCTTGACCAGCTCTCGTTTAATAATGGCATTGCCATAGGTTTCTCTAAAACGTGACCATGGCACCATGTTTGCCAACATACTCTTCATTCCAGCCGAAGAAGCGGCACAGAGAGCAAGGCGTCCACGATTCAAACCATGGTAGGCTATCGTCAGCCCATCTCCACTGGAAGGAACAAGCAAATTCTCTTTTGGAACGCGAAAATTGGTGAAGCGGAAACCTAGATTGTAGGCTCGTTTAACAGCATATAATCCGTAAGTGATTAATTGAAAGTTTTCGCTTTCCTGCTTTGGAAATTCCACAACTAAACAAGCTGGCTTGCCATCTATAATACAGACAACACAAACAGTTCTGCCAAGAACGGCGTTTGTAATGAACAACTTTTCGCCGTTCAAAACGTATTCATCTTTATCCAGAACGGCAGTGGTGCGCAGAGCGGTCAGATCAGACCCTGCATTCGGTTCGGTCAAACCAAATGCTGAGATCATCTCTCCACTTGCAAGCTTCGGCAAATACTTGTTTTTCTGCTCTTCGTTACCGAAGGCACATAATGGATCAACTGCTCCGATACAGCTGTGCACCGAGTTTAGTGCCGCCACCATAGGATTGAGCGCTGCCACGCGTCCGAGGAAATTCATGAATGCTCGAACAGAAAGACCTTGACCGCCATAACGTTTGGGAATGAAAAGTCCCCAATAGCCTGCGGTGCCCAGGTCATGAATAACCTCTTCGGAGATCTTTCCCTTCTCATCGTAAAGTGTTTTCGCCTGGTCGTGACGTTTGACTACTTCAATAGAGCGTCTCACTTCCGGGATATCGAGAGACTTTTCATCAAACTTTGGCGTAGCAAACAACTCGATCGGAGTCTTCGCGTCCCAAACAGCCTTGTGAATCGGACTATTTGAGGTCTTGTACTGAGCTGCGAAAAGAGCTTCGACTTGATCGTCAGCGCTATCAACGGCACCAGTGCGCTTTGATTCCTCCTCTGACTTGCCACCAAGTCTCATCGCTGTCTCAGCGAAACTTACCTGCTCTGCTGGGTTCACTTCCGAAGTGAGTTTCCTGTCTTTTAAACCTGTCATTGTGCTCTAGCCTCCTATAACCTTTTGCACTGCGCTCACTAATTTGGATAAGCGCTAAACCGGACAAACCATGGCTTCCGTGGGGTCAAAGTTTTCCATGTTCATTCTTTTTGCGCCGCTCAATTTGTTGCGTGACTCCTGTTCCTCTTCCTGCTTCCTTTTCAAATTCCAATAGCGAACAAATGGTTCTGGCACTGGGACGGGCCGGCCGGTCGTGAGGTCGACCAGGCATCCCTCCTGAACAGCGTGAGTCGTAACTACATCATTTACAACGAACTCACAGCTTATGCGCCAGCGCAGCTTACTCACATGCTCGAGATGCATACGGGCGACCGGACGGTCACCAAACTTGACGGCGCGCTTATAAGATACTTCAGTCTTAGAAAGCACTGGAATATAGCCCAGCTTGATCTGCTGCTCGATCGATTGAACCTTTTCGAGAAAGGCTGTACGGATATCGTCGAGCCACAAAAGATAAACGCTGTTATGCACAATGCCGCCGACGTCAATGTCATATCCTTTAACCTGAAAAACAAGTGTGACATCCGGGGTTCTGGTCATTTGAAATTCCTTGAGCGAGTGCGCAACAATTCGGTTTCCGATCTTTACATAGCACGAACGTTCGATCCATCTCTTAAAATATTAGCACGAACGTTCGTTTTAAGCTTATAATTCTGGCATGAGGCGGATAGATAGATACATAGATTAGGATCAGTCACCAATGTGTCCACAGATAGCTCAATCAGAGCAAATTCGTCCTCAATCAGCGGAGTCTGCGTCAAGAAAGCGCACCAAACAGGGCGAACAAACGAGGCAGCTAATTCTGCAGACAGCAGTGCAGATGGCGTCACGCGAGGGGCTTGAATCTTTATCTATTGGAAAACTGGCAACCGAGCTGAACATGAGTAAGAGCGGTCTTTTCGCACATTTCAAATCCAAGGAAGATTTGCAAATATCGACAATCACAGAAGCCTGCAACCTGTTCAATGAAGAAGTCCTTTACCCGGCTCTCGCCGTCGAAAAAGGTGTCAAACGACTCTGGAAGTTGTGCAAAGGTTGGCTACGTTATGGAGATAGGGCGGCCTCACACGGAGGCGTATTTTTCACCAACGTCGCGTCTGAATATGATGGGCGAACAGGTCCCGTCCGAGATGTGGTGGTAAAAACTATGCGCGACTGGTTGCTCTGTATGGAGCGATTACTGCAGCAAGCTCAGGAGACAGGAGAACTTAGAAAAGATACAGACGTGCAACAGCTAGCGTTTGAATTTAACGCTCTATTTTTTGGTGCCAGCCTCGCTTTCCAGCTAAGCCAGGACCCTACTACCGGTAAAAGGATGAAAATCGCGGTAAAAAATAAACTACTTTCTGAGGCGGTTAATCCCAAAAAGATGGAAGCACTGTTGTCTTCGTAGCAGCGTTCAACTTTTTTGCAATTCTTCGCCCACCAACTGGCGGACAAGATTGCCGTCAGCCAATCCTTTAACGCGCGGCATCACAGCTTTCATGACCGCGCCCTGATTGCGTCCATCAGCGGGTAACGACTGCAAAACTTCCTTGACGATCGTGCGAATTTCTTCTTCAGACTTTTGCGCAGGCAGATACTTAGCCAGAATGTCGCGCTCACGCACTTCTTTTTCTGCTAACTCTGGACGATTTCCTTTTGTGTATTCTGCAATAGAATCGTTCCGCTGTTTGACCTGCTTTTGCAGAACGGCGATTTCTTCTTCGTCTGTGAGCTCAACGCCCTTCTCCACTCGCTTGTAGGTGAAGGCTGAGACCGTCGAGCGCAACGTGTCAATTCGCACCTGGTCTCGCGCCTTCATAGCTTCTTTTAAATCGGCTGAAATTTGTTCTTTTACGCTCATCAGTTTAAACTCACCACGTGAACCGATCATCAAGTATACCGTGATAGGTGTGCAAGACTGATATAGTTCGCACAGTGACTTACAATCAGTCAATTTTATGTTTAAGCCTACACTAAAAAACTTGCTACCGGTTGCGTTGTCAGCAGCTCTCGCCTTACCTTTGCCTGTAAGGTCCGAGGGTCTGGAGCAAGCTCTCTCGAACCTGGAATCTCGCGCATTTGGTCAACCTCAAAGTGGTTCAACTGAGGAAAATCGGGTGAGTGTCCTGGAGCAAAAAGCATATGGCAAGGTGCACGTCGGCGCACTTCCATTACGCCTTGCGGCACTGCAATATTATTTCGGTATACCTGCCGATGCACCATCAGCTTTGATTAATACGAGATTGCCTCGACCAACCGCTTCAACCGATGTTCCAACCACAGCTGTAGACATACCAGCCGGGATTGACCAGCATCCTGGCAAACCGGCTCTACAGGCAGGTATTTCTGAAACGAAGATGCAAATGCGGGTTGGCGATGATGAGCGCTTCGGAGGTTTGTGGATTGGAACGCTTGGCAGCAGAATAGATCCGCATGTTCATGTTTTTTGTGAGTTGCATGGCTCTGGCAAAAACTTTACCGGCACAATGATCTGGACATCGAAGATTTGCGGCGGATGCAGACGAACTATAATTGGTTACTTCGATCCGAAGGACCAAGCTTGCATGATGAAAGATCTCAGTGTGGAACCACTAAATCCTGAGAACAGGGCGGCGTTCTGTCGAGTAGACAAATACGCTTTTGGGGTAACAGAAAATGCTGAGCGGCTCGCTGGATGGTTCAAAGCAAATCAATGTAAAGACGCAGGTCCGGTTACCCTGGTCAGGTATAGAACCAATGAAAAAAATTGAAACCAAAGATCGCGATCTTAAAGATATCGGAGATGTTGAAGATATCAAATTTATTGGAAATACCGATTCTCAAAATTCCAGCTGTAAAAAATCCAGATGGATCTGGAGAGCCGCTCTTGCGCTGGGTTGCCTTCTTTCAAGTCAAGTAGCCCATGCCGATGTTCGATTACCAGCTATTATCAGTACTCACATGATGGTGCAAGCGAATAGCAATCCGAGAATTTGGGGTTGGGCTTCTCCAGGCGAGAAAATTGTAATTAAGTACTCCAATAAAACACTGAAAACTGTTGCAGACGCAAAGGGCGAGTGGCACGTTTTTCTTGGAAAGATCAAGGCTGGTACGAAATTTGATCTCGACATCGTCGGCACCAACTCTCTATCGGTCAAGGATGTGCTCGCGGGGGAAGTCTGGGTTTGCTCTGGGCAATCAAATATGGAGTTTAAACTGGGTAAGGCAAAGAACGGTAGTTCCGAGCTGGAATCACATAGTTGGCCGCCTATCAGATTCTTTACCGTGAAACAGACATCGTCAGTGACTCCAATGAACGATGTATCTGGCTCATGGACGGTCTACTCGCCACAGGCAGCAAAGGACTGGTCGGCGGTCGGATACTTCTTCGCAAAAGAGCTATCGCTAGAACTGGGACGGCCAGTTGGAATGATTGAGTCGCTTCGTGGCGGCACCGCTGCACAAGTATGGGTAAGTCAAAGCGCGCTAAATAACGAAGATACGGTGCGCTCGGTTTTATCGCCTGCGACTGCAAGCACCAGCTCTTTTGACGCACCGTCAGGATTGTTCAACGGCATGATCAGCGGCATAACGCCCTACACCGTAAGCGGTATCACCTGGTACCAGGGCGAAAGCAACATAAAGCAGCCAGACCTATATAAGAAGCTTTTTCCAGCACTCATTCAAGACTGGCGCAAATACTGGGAAAATCCAGAACTTCCTTTCATTTTCGTGCAGCTTCCTAATTTTGCAGCAGACAACCCGACCGGAACTGAGTGGGCAGAGTTAAGAGAAGCGCAGACGCTCGCACTGCAACTGAAAAATACTGCGATGGTTGTTAGCATCGATGTCGGCGAAGCAAAGAATGAGCACCCGATAGATAAGCAACCCATTGGACATAGACTGGCGCTCAATGCGCTTGATCTCGTCTATCACAAAAAACTGCCATGCAGTGGCCCCACGCTCAGGACAATGAAGCCACTGCCTGGAGCCATTCCTTGCCAGTTTGTTAACACCGAACAGGGCATGCGCGCTCGGAACGGAGCTCCTCTTTCAGGGTTTCAGATATGTGGTGCCGACGGACGCTATGTGCCTGTTGTTGGCGTAATAAAGGGGAACACAATAACTTTATCGTCCCCACAAGTTGCCTCACCCATCGCCATAAGGTACGCATGGGCCAATGATCCTGATGCAAATCTGGAAAACGGCATTGGACTTCCAGCCGCGCCATTCAGAACCGATTATCAGCCCCTGAACCGAACAAAAAATTGACGGAAGGGCTCTCAGCTGCAGGTGGTGCAACGAATTAATTTGAAGCCTTCCCCCTTATCAGCTTGAATGGTTGAAACAAACTAAATGATGACGGCAGTGAAGCCGAACGAGGAACTGATTTGGCACTCGAACTTGAGCGCAACCCTGACTACCAAACTAGCCGACAAGAAGAAGAGCAAGAACCAAGACAAGATCAGTCGCAGCTTGAACGACAGATCAAGCTCACTCTGGTGGCAGCTTCGTGTTTTATTGTCATTTGCGCTGGCGTAGCGTGGTACGACAGTTATGAGCGGAATAATTTAGAACTTGAGATCGTTCCGCCTCCGCCAGCGGCAATAACTGGTTCTGAAATATTTGATCGTGATAAGGCGACAACCCAATAAAAAAGCCATCCCGATTGCTCAGCGATGGCTTAATTACTACTGCCTGACTGCCTCTTGCGATGAGACTCAGTATGGTTTCTTCACGCTTCAGTCAGTGATTTACGTGTAGCGGGCTTCTTACTACGGTTTCTGGTCAGCGCGGACCTGATGTTTCCGTAAGTGCCCCTCGGCTCAAAGAACTCAACTTCGTGTGAGTGCTCACCGGTTATGCATCTAGTTTAGCGAATAACGTGATGAGTGGAAGTACCCCAGTGAACGTTTAATGGATATGAATTAGGAGTGCTAGATGCAGTCCACGTCTTAGTGATCCTGTTGGAGCCAGATCACAAGCGCTCGATCCATAGATTGGCTCAGTGACCCGATTTTGTATATACAAGCCGTACTGATTCTATATGCAAGCGTGGTACCAAATGGTGCATTACCGGATAACTAGTTTTCAAGCTAGCTCCAAGCTGTCTTTTACTCGGAAGAAGGGTGCTTGCTCTCCGCCTTTTCCTGTTTGCGAATTACTTTAAATATTTCCCGTCTGTTTGTTTCGAGCTTTTTGATGTCCTCTTGTATAAACCCAGTGATTCGAGCTATCGCCGGATTATCGTAAGCCGGTCCCTGAGTAAGTTGTTCAAGTCTTTGCTCTTCTTTTGCAAGACGATTTACAAGCTCAATCCATTCCTTTAATCTAGGAGCAAGCTCCGCTGAGACACCCACAGTCAAATCGATTTGACGGGTATTGGAAACGAAATCGTCGGCATCAGCTTTCATCTGTGCCACCATGGGTCTCAAGGACGCCATCGCCTGGTTCACTTTTTCTTTGCGCGCTGGAGCAGATTCACCAGTCGCTTGCACGGCCACCGGCATATTGATTATGTTGCCAGCAACCGCCTCGGGCTGGGTGATAAGACTCATAGGCTGAATGGTCACTTCATCGTTCAAACTATTCGCTGACTTTAACATGCGCTTTAAATCGGCATTGACTTCGCCTAGTTTTTTTAGACTGAACTCGACTTTCTGAACACCCGATTTGAAAGATCTGGGTGGTGACTGTACTGCCGTCGAATCAGTCGTTTGGGCTTGAGCTTGATTGGCAGTCACAAGCCAATAAAAAGCAATGAACGTTAGCAACAGAATTTCATTAGGTCGAGCATCCATAGGGGTTAATTGCCTCGATTCGTCGCACTTAATATGCGCTGGACTTAACCCTTCTTGCCACCAGTTACTGAAGATTCCATCATCCCCAGCTCTGTATTGTGGCAATTCGCATAGTGAGCCGCACCCATTAGTGCGGCATTCTCATTTAGAATGATCCTAACTGAAATGCACTGCAAAAGTGGCTTCATTCTGCCCTTCTCGGTAAACTCGCGCATGAAAGGTCCAGTTTTGAGCCTGGGTAAAATTTTAGGAGCGATGCCACCACCAAGATAAATACCACCGAGTGCCATTGCCTTGAGAGCCAGATTACCGGCTTCAGATCCATACAACGCACAAAAAAGGTCAACAGTGTTCTCGCACAATACAGATGTGCCAGCCATTGCCGACTCGGTTATTACCTTGCCAGCGTCGTTAGACTTCATTTTGTCGGACAACCAATGCGGTTCTTCACCGCGATTGGTGTCACGCAAAAACCTATAGATATTGAACAAACCAGGTCCGGAAAGGACTCGCTCCCAACTCACATGCTCCCAGTCTGCCATTAAATAATTCAGAAGCTCGACCTGCAATGGATCGCGAGGTGAAAAATCCGCATGCCCACCTTCGCAGGCAAACGGGTGAAACTTTTTGCCATCCCAAAACAAGCCCGCTTCACCAAGACCCGTGCCAGGCGAAATAACTGCCGCATTCCCAGACGCAGTCGGGTTGCCGCGATTGAGGTAAACAAAATCGTCGTCCTGTAAAACTTCAATTCCCCAGGTGTTCGCTTCCAGATCATTGATAACGTGCACATCGTCAATTGCAAGAAGGCTTTTCAGATCGGCCGTATCTACAGTCCAGGGAAGATTGGTAGCATGTACGGTACCATGCATAACAGGACCAGCAACTCCGAATGCAGCCTTTTCGACCTTATGCTCATTCGACTTCAAGAACAGACGCACGATATCTGTCAGGTTTGTATAGTCCTGACTTGGATATTTAGCCACGCTGAGGCAAAGCTGCCGCCCATCAACTTGATCAAATATTGCGAGCCGTGTGTTGGTTCCGCCAATATCACCAGCTAAAATCATTTGGTAATTTCTCTCCATTGACGACCATCTCGACCGATCAAATCATCGGCAACACTGGGACCAGTCGAACCCGCACTATAGTTAGGGAAATCTGTTGCTTTCTCCCGGCTCCAGACTTCAAGCACCGGTTGCACAACTTTCCAACAAGCCTCTACATTATCCGCACGATTGAAGAGCGTCGCGTCCCCGAGCATTACATCAAAAATAAGCGTCTCGTAGCCAGTGCTCGCTTTTGCTCCGAAAAAATCTTTATAGTCAAAGTGCATGCTCACAGGCGCCATTTTTACTGTCGGTCCTGGAATTTTAGCTTCAAACTCAAGCGTGATTTCTTCCCCCGGTTGAAGTCGAAGAATGAGGAAATTCTTCGTCATTTTATCAATAGGAGTATCTCGGAACATGGCATAGGGAGCCTGTTTGAACTGAATAGCAATCTCGCTCACTCGGCTGCCCAAACCTTTACCTGTCCGAAGGTAAAAGGGAACACCCGCCCATCGCCAGTTGTCTATCATCAGCTTCATTGCGACAAAAGTGTCTGTGTTTGAGTCTTTAGCCACTCGAGGCTCATTTCGGTAAGCATTCATCTCCTTACCTTTAACGGTCCCGGCATCGTACTGCCCACGCACCGCAACTGTGTGCACCTGCTCGTAGGTTATGGGTTGAACAGCATTAATCACCTTCGCCTTTTCATAGCGAACATCATCAGCACCAAATGTGGTTGGAGGTTCCATTGCGGTAAGAGCAACAAGTTGCAACAGGTGATTCGAGATCATATCTCTGAGTGCGCCAGTGTGGTCATAATAATTACCACGCATTTCGACGCCCACATTTTCCGCCACTGTTATTTGCACATGATCGATATAGCGGCTGTTCCACAGAGGCTCGAAAAAGCCGTTTGCAAACCGAAAGACCATGATGTTCTGAACTGTTTCCTTGCCCAAATAATGATCGATGCGGAATACCTGATCTTCGCCAACGGTCTTGAGCAAATCGCGATTCAATTCTTGAGCAGATTGAAGATCGTGTCCAAAAGGTTTTTCAATCACGACTCGACGCCACTGATCATTTTCTTGCTTCAACAGATCGGCTGCAGCAAGCGAATCAACGCACTTGCTGAAATATTCTGGCGCGGTTGCAAGATAAAAAAGATAATTTCCCTGAGCATCGAATTTAGTGTTCAGTCGACCTAGCTCTTCCTTCAATTTGGCATAAGTCGTCGGATCGTCAAAGTTACCCTGGAGATAATGGGTGCGTTCGACGAACCAGCTCCATGCTTTCGGGTCGACATCTCCGGTGGCGAATTTACCAATTTCACTGGTCAATTCCTCACGGAATTGTTCTGTAGTTTTATCCGCTCGAGCAAGGCCGATAATCGCGAAATTATCCGATAGCATTTTGCCATCGCACAAATTTAGTAGCGCAGGGAAGAGTTTTCGTTTAGTGAGATCGCCTGCAGCACCGAATATCACCATGATGCAAGGTCCGGCCTTTTCAGCGGCGGCCAAAGTTGCTTCTGTCATCAACTGCGTCGTTGCCATGAAAACATCTCCAGAGAA
>Ga0182030_10013207_pt1 | contig 16452 bp, 8 predicted proteins | sample 812S3MmetaG_FD_121299 | JGI IMG/M metagenome (GOLD analysis project Ga0182030, IMG submission 121299) | Permafrost microbial communities from Stordalen Mire, Sweden - 812S3M metaG (Illumina Assembly) | ecosystem: Environmental > Terrestrial > Soil > Wetlands > Permafrost | place: Sweden...
CGGAGGGTGAATTCGCCAAGCACGGCGTGGTGTCGTCGAACGCCAGTCTGTCCCCGTTGAGCGAGCCGGAGATGCGTTTTGCCCGTCGCGCGACGCTCGCGCCCGGCCGGCGCCTGTCCTGTTCGGCCCGGGTCGAGGCGGACGTGGTCATCGATGTCCCCGCGACCAGCCAGGTGCACCGTCAAGTCGTCCGTAAAGAGGCGGACGCGCGCGCCATCGAACTGTATCCGGTCGTGCGGCTGCACTGCGTGCAGGTGACGCAACCGGACATGCACGATCCGTCGGGTGATCTGCGGCGCCTGTATGACGCGCTCAGCGCCGAATGGGGCCTCATCGATCTCTCGTGCGATCTGTCGGTCCTGCAGACGCTGCAGCCCGTTCTGCGGGCCGGAGGCTGGCAGGTCACCGTGGCGGTGCACGCCGAAAAGCAGATCATCGGGATCTGGCCGGGCCTGCACGAAATAGCCTACGGGCTCGCCGTCGACATCGGTTCAACCACCATCGCCGCACATCTGTGCGATTTGTTGAGCGGCGACGTGGCCGCTTCCGCCGGCGTCATGAATCCGCAGATCCGCTTCGGCGAGGACCTGATGAGCCGTGTGTCGTATTCGATGATGAATCCCGGCGGCGCGGCGCAGATGACGGCTGCCGTGCGGGAGGCGCTCTGCGCGCTCGCGGCCGACGTCGCGCGCCAGGCGGGCATCTCGCCCGAGGACATCCTCGAGGCGACGCTGGTGGGCAACCCCATCATGCACCACCTGCTCCTCGGCATCGATCCGGTGGAACTCGGCGGTGCCCCGTTTGCGCTCGCGACGGACCACTCGCTCACGCTGCGCGCCAACGTGATCGACTTGAAGCTGAACCGCAATGCGCGCGTGTACGTGCTTCCCTGCATCGCCGGGCACGTCGGGGCGGATGCGGCGGGAATGGTGCTCGCCGAGCGTCCGGATCTCGAGTCGGCCATGACCCTGCTCGTCGACGTCGGCACCAATGCCGAGATCGTGCTGGGCAACGACAAACGCCTGGTCGCCTGCTCGAGTCCGACCGGGCCCGCCTTCGAGGGTGCGCAAATCAGCTGCGGTCAGCGGGCGGCACCCGGCGCCATCGAGCGCGTGCGCATCGATCGCGAGACTTTGGAGCCCCGCTTCAAGGTGATCGGATCCGATCTCTGGTCCGACGATCCGGGTTTTGCCGCGGCCACGGCCGCGACCCACATCACCGGCGTGTGCGGTTCCGGCATCATCGAGGTGATCGCGGAGATGTATCTGGCCGGGATCATCAATCAGGACGGCGTACTAGACGGTCGCATGGCGTCACGCTCGCCGCGGATCGTCCCGAACGGCCGTACCTTCGCCTATCTCCTGCACCAGGGCGACGTTGAGATGAAGATCACGCAGAACGACGTGCGCGCCATCCAACTCGCCAAGGCGGCGTTATACGCGGGCATCGCGCTGCTCATGGAACGCCTCGGGGTGGACCATGTCGACCGCATCCGGCTCGCCGGCGCCTTCGGCAGCCACATCGACGTCAAATATGCGACGATCCTCGGCATGGTGCCCGATTGCGACCTCGCGCAGGTGCGATCGGCGGGCAATGCCGCCGGCACGGGCGCACGCATCGCGCTGCTGGATGCGACCTCGCGCGGCGTCATCGAAGGGCTCGTCCGGCGCATCGAGAAGGTCGAGACGGCCATCGAGCCGCGCTTCCAGCATCACTTCGTCGAGGCGATGGCGCTTCCGCACAAGACAGCCGCCTATCCGAACCTGCGCCGGGTGGTGGATCTTCCCGAGCCGAAGGAGTCGACCAGCCAGAGCGAGACGCGCGGACGTCGCCCGCGCCGCGCCGTTTAGGGCCTGACTAGACGTTCGAATCCGGCGATGCCGCCTTGCGCCGCGCGACATAGTCGAGCAACGCCTCGTCGACGGCGGGATCCATCGGCGGCGGCACGTACTCCGCGAGCTGTTTCTTCCAGAGCGCATTGGCGCGCTTCGTCATGTCGGGCGAGCCCTCCGCCTCCCACTGCTCATAGCTGTTGTTGTCGGCCAGCGGCGAGCGGTAGAACGCATTTTCGAAATTCGCCTGCGTGTGGCCGCAGCCGAGAAAATGCTTGCCCGGACCCACTTCACGCACCGCATCGAGTGCCTGGCCGTTGTCAGACAGATCGACGCCCGCGAGCAGGGTGTGCATCATGCCGGCCTGATCGACGTCCATGACGAATTTTTCGTAGCCCATGGCGAGGCCGCCCTCGAGCCACCCGGCGGTGTGCAGCACGAAATTCACCCCCGCGAGGCAGGTCGGGAGCAGCGTGTTGGCCGACTCGAAGGCCGCCTGTGCGTCGGGAATCTTCGATGCGCAAAGGCTTCCACCCGAGCGGAACGGCACGCCGACGCGACGCGCGAGCGCGGCCATCGAGTAGAGCACCAGGGCGGGTTCGGGGGTGCCAAAGGTGGGTGCGCCCGATTGCATTGAGATCGAGGAGGCGAAACTGCCGAGCACCACCGGCGCTCCTGGATTCACCAGCTGCACGAAGGCCATTCCGGCCAAAGCCTCGGCCAGGGTTTGCGCGACGGTACCCGCCACCGTGACGGGCGACATGGCGCCGGCAAGGATGAAAGGCGTGATGATCGTCGCCTGGTTGGCGCGCGCATAGACCTTCGCCGCACCGAGCATGGTCGAATCGTAGGTCATCGGCGAATTCACGTTGATGAGATTGATAATCGTGGTCTTCGGGCGACCGGTCGAGGGATCGGTCAACTCGCCGCCGAACGCAATGTTCGCCATTGCGATCGAGTCTTCCGCGCGTTCGGGCGCGGTGACCGAACCCATGAAGGCCTTGTCGCTGTACTTCAGATGGCTGTAAACCATGTCGAGATGGCGCTTGTTGACCGGCAGGTCGACGGGCTCGCAGATGGTACCCCCGGAATGATGCAGCGCGCCGGCCATATAGGCGAGCTTGACGAAATTGCGAAAATCCTCGATGCGCGCGTACCGCCGCCCCTCGTCAAGACTGCGCACGAACGGCGACCCGTAGGCCGGCGCAAACACGGTGTTCTTGCCGCCGATCACGACGTTGCGAGCCGGGTTGCGCGCGTGCTGGGTGAACTCCCGCGGCGCACTGCGCTGGACGATCGCGCGGCACATCCCCCGCGCAAAGCGCACGCGTTCGCCCTGCACGTCCGCGCCGGCGGCCTTCCAAATCCCGATCGCCTCCGGATCGTCGCGGAAGTCGATGCCGACCTCCTCGAGAATCGTGTCCGCATTGTGCTCGAGAGTGGCCAGACCCTCCTCGGTCAACACTTCGTAATAGGGAATCTTGCGGGTGATGTAGGGGATCGAGGACGCGGCCCGCGCCGCGCGCGAGGCGCGCTTCGCATCGCGACCGCTCGGCCGCCGTGCGTGAGTCGTTTGCGTTTGTGGTTCGTCCATCGTCGCTCTCCGAAGGTGGTGGTGGGCGGATGTCCCCCCGTCTACAGCCGCTCCCAGTATGGCCGCTGGCGCCCCCCCGGGCTGATCGATTTGCGTCGCCGGCTTGTCCCCATGCGCCATCCTCGACGCGCCCGTGCCGAGTTCTGCGCCGCACTGTCTAGCGACCCAGCCAGGTCTCCATGCGCTCGGCCAGGTCTCTCACGAAGCTCGGACGGCTGACGATGTGGTGCTGCCCGGGATAGATGACGAGTTGCGAGGGGATGCCCAGGGTCTTGAGCGCCTCGTACATCTGCTCGCCGCCGATGACCGGCACGTTGAAATCCCGGTCTCCGCCCAGAAACAGCGTGGGCGTGTGAATGCGGTCGGCATGCAGAAACGGATACGACACCTTGAGCCATAGCGCCGTGTTGCGCCAGGGCGGTCCGAGTTCGCTGTTGTACTGCAGGACATACTGGTCGGTGCCGTAGAACGCGAGTTGATTGGCGCTGCCCGCGCCGCTGATCGCGGCCTTGAATCGCCGATCCGAGGCAATCGTGTAATCGGTGAGGATGCCGCCATAGCTCCACCCGCCGATGTTGAGGCGCTGCGGGTCGGCGATGCCCCGCTTGACCGTGAAATCGACACCGGCGAGCAGATCCTCGACCTCCTTGTGACCCCAGTCCGCCGCGATCGCCCTCGCATACGCCCCGCCCCGGCCGCTGCTGCCGCGGTAGTTCACCCGCAGCACCACGAATCCGCGCGCCGCGAAATACTGCGGCTCGAACTCGTAGCCATCGATGGCCAGCGCGTGCTCGTCCTGCCCATTCGGGCCGCCGTGGATCCACAGCAGAAGCGGATAGACGCGGCCGGGAACGAAGTCCGGCGGCTTGACCAACAGACCGTGAACGGTTGTGCCGTTCGTGCTCGGGAAGCTCACGTCCTCGACGGAGCCGAGCGCCAACCCCGCGACCAATTCGTCGTTTTGCCCCGTGAGCTTGCGCCATCGGCCCTCCTCGAGGGCGAACACCTCCGCGAAGGATCCGTCATCCGCCTTGAGCATCGCGAGGTGTCCCGCGGCGGAGGACAGCTCACTCACCACGAAAGCGCCGGGCGGGACCACCCGCACGGCCGCACCGCCGCCGAGATCGGCACGCGCCGGATAGACCGACCGGTCATCCTCGACGGCGATCACCACCGCACCCGACTCCGCCGTGACGGCATACGACTTCACGGCCCGATCGAGCGCCCCCGCGACCGGACGCGGCGCTCCGCCGGTGGCGGGAACGACGAACAGGTGGTCCTGCATGTAAGCGTTGTACCGAGGTTCGGCGCCCTGCAGAAAGGCTATCGAGGCGCCGTCGGCACTCCAGTCGAGCCTCTGTTGGTTTGGCGCATAAATTCGAGCGACCGGACGCGGCACCGCATTCCGCCGCGCGTCGACGACGTCGACGTCGGCCTTGCCGTCCTGATCCGGGCCCCGCTCGCGGGTGCGGATAAACGCGATCTGCCGGCCATCCGGCGACCACGCCGGCACGGATTCGTTGAAATGCGGATCGCCGGTGAGCGCCTCGCTGTTCCGAGTCACGACGTCGACCAGATGGAGGTGGCGCGAGCGCCCGGCGGAAAGATAGCCGTCTTCGTCCTGCTTGAAGTGTGCCGCGTCGATCACGATGGGCTTTGGCCCCTTGTCGGCGCCACGCTGCACCGGAGCGTCGGCCTGTTCTAGGACGATCACCACACGCCGGCCGTCCGGTGACCAGGCATAGTCACCGAGGTCGCCGTCAACGTTCGTCAACTGCAGCGCCTCGCCGCCGCGCCGGTCGAGCAGCATGAGCTGCGGCTTGTCCGTGCCGGACGGCGGGGCAAGAAACGAGATGAAGCGTCCATCCGGGCTCCAGCGCGGCTTTTCCGTGCCGTTCGCAGCCCGGGTCAGCTGCACCCGCTGCGAGCCGTCCCAGCTGACCATCCACACGGCGCTGCGTTCCTCGTCGGCATCCCGGTCCGCGGTCGTCACCAGGTAGGCAACCCAAGACCCGTCGGGCGACACGCGCGGGTCGCTCACATGCTGGACCCGGTCGAAATCAGCGACGGTGAGCGGATGGCGCATCGGGTCGTCTGCGCGCGCCGCCCCGAAGTTCGCAGCCAGGCCGCCGGCAGCCAGGCAAAAGACAGCCACTCGGGTCAGTCCCATTTCAATCTTCGTTGTTGAAGGACTGCTTGCCAAAGCGGTAGGACAGACGCACGCCGAACACCCGCGGTTCGTTAACGGTCTGGCGCAGGTCGAAATTACCCTCGTTCGTGTAGATCACCGCCGCTTTGTCCAACAGGTTGGTGACGTAGAGTTCCGCGGTCCAGTGTTCGTCCGTCTGATTGACCCCGAACCGCAGGTTCATGACCGAGTAGCCCGGCTGCAGCACGCGCGGCAGTCCGTTCGACCCGTTCGTCTGCAGGTCGTTCCACATGTCGCCCTTGTGGGCGACGTCGTACTGGACGTACCCGTGCAGGGCATCCTTGACGGGCCGCTCGTACCGGATGTTTCCGCTCCAGTTGAAATACGGCACATAGGGCAGCCGCTCACCGGGGTCCACGTTGAGCCCCGGCAGCGCGGACACGACACGCGAATCATTGTAGCTCGCGGACAGCTGCATGCTCAGAAAGGAATTCGGCTGGTACTTCAGGGTCGTCTCGGTGCCGTAGATCCGGGCGTTCCCGACGTTCGCGTTGAAGCTGCTGGACGGACAGTAGCCGGGATCGAACAGCAGACTCTGCAGGTTCTTCCAGGGCATGTAATAGACGGCGCTATCCCAGGTCAGACGCTTGTCGAGCATGGTGGTCTTCAACCCGAGTTCGTAGTTGGTGAGCGTGTCCGATTGGAACACCAACGGTATCCCCTTGGCGACGCAAGGCTGGGGCAGCCCGTTGTTCACACCGCCGTCACGGAAACCTTGCGAGGCATCGGCATAGATGAGCGTGTTGTCGAACGCCTTGTAGCTCAAGCCCAGCTTGCTGTTCCATTTGTTCGACGAGCCGGGCGCGGAGGTCGGCACCTGGGGCGAATACCAAAACCCGCCGTATTGAATGTTGTTGAAGGTCGAATGAAAATGCACGGTACCCGTTTCGACGTGCAGTCGCGGCGTGATGTCGAAGGTGACATTGGCGAACTCGGTGGTTTGAAGGTAGTCGGAACGGGCCACATAACTGTACCAGTCGTCCGGAGTCGGCGGCAGGCCGGTCTGCCCATAATAGACCGCCTCGGCCTGCCATGCCGCGCCGGAGGTCTGCAGGCCGGGCATATGATAGAAGGAGCTATAGATGTCGCGTGTCTTCTCCCAGTAGGTTCCCACCAGCCAGTGAAAGCGACCGCCCTCCTTGGATTGAAGGCGCAGTTCGTTGGACCACCGGTCGATGTGGTTGATGTTGTCGTAATACTGGACCGCGGCGTTGCAGCCGCTGTACGGCGCCGCGCCGCCTGATGACACCGGATCGGTCTGACAGACATATCCCTGCTGCGCGGCCGCCGTCAGATTGTCCGGCGGTCCCGTGTTGATGTACTGCATGTATTCCGAATACTCGTTCACCCACCGGTCGTCCTGGGCCCAGTAGGTGCTGGCGTAGACCAGGTCGCCGATTCCGACGTCGCCGTCCAGGTGAAAGTCCAAGGTCTTGGCGTAATACTGTTTGAATTCGGGACCGAAGCGGTCGACGTTGTTGGTGCCGATCGAGCGGGCCGGACCGTTGGGGAGATTGCCGTAGTAGTCGACTGCGCCGCCGATCGAGTTGTTCTCGTCCCAGGCGCCATGCGTGAGCTGTTTCTGGTAGCTCGAGGTAAGCGTTGCGTTCCATCCTTCCGCAATTTTTTGCGAGATAGCGAGCCTCGCGCCCGTGACCTTTTCCACATTGTAGTTCCGGCCCGCCCACTGCGAGTTGTTCGACGTCACCCCGTTCACCCAGTTGCGCGTGGTGTTGAGGTTGTTGATGTAACCGCCATGGTAGTCCTGGAAAACCGACAGGCGCAGCGCGGTGCGGCCCTCGATCAACGGCACGTTGATGAAACCCTCGATGGTGCCGTTGTGCGAACCGCTCTCGACCTTGCCGCCGTTCAGATCCACCCCGGCGCTGAAGGCCGAGGGATCCGGCTTGTTCGTGATGAACCGCAGGGCGCCGGCCATCGCCCCCGCACCATAGGTGGTGCCCTGCGGCCCGTTCAGGACCTCGATCTGCTGGATGTCGTAGAGATGCAGGTCGGGCGTCGTACCGTAATAATTCATCGACATGTCGTCGACCAAAAAGGCGGTGGTCGCGGTGTTCGCATAGTTGGGGTTGCTGCCGTCGGACACGCCCCGCATGACGAAGGTCTGCGTGCCCGGGCCCGCGCTCACGAAGGAAATCGAAGGACTGACCGTGGCATAGTCCTCGAACTGCGAGATGCCCTGATCCTGCAAGTCCTTGCTCGTAAAGACCATCAAGCTGATCGGTACGTCCTGCAGGTTCTCCGCGCGTTTGCGCGCCGTGACGATCACCTCCTCCAGGGTGACGTCCGCCGAGGCGTCGCCGGCAAGGGCGGGCCGTCCTTGCAGGGCAGCGGAGCCGTACAGGACGGCGGCGATGGCAAGTGCGACCTTGGTGCGCGCCGGTCCGTGTGCCGGCACCGTCTGTCTGCGGACCGCGCAGACCTTCGATCGCAATGCCGCTCTACGCATCGCTCATCCCCTGTATGAAGCAAACTTCCCGCCGCTCCCCGTCAGGATCATGTCTCCCGCACACTGCGTCTGTCAACAATGTGTCCTGAACGATCGTTCGACAGCTTGCATCGGTCGACCGGTCCGCGAATTCCCTCAGGCATCGGCCCCGAAGCGTGCGAGGCAGTCGCCCAAAGACCGCTGCAGCGGTTCGAGCTGCCGTTGGAAATGCTTCCAGTAGCCGATCCCGGTGGAGTACAAGGGGCGGCGCACCTGCTCGGCGCTGGCCGTGCGCACAGGGCGCCGCGTCTCGTGGAACGCCAGACATCCCGCCTCGAATTGCAGACCGCAATGATCCAGCAGCCGGCGGATCTGCCCCTCCGGGTCCCGGACGAGGGCCTCATAGCTCTGGTGCAGGACTCTTCCCGGCAACACCCGGTCCCAGTGGTCCATCAGGTCGAGGTAGCAGCGGTAATAGCGGCCGAGGTCAGCGAGGTCGTAGCTGAACGACTGCCCCTCCGCAAAATACTGTTTGAAGGTGCTGAAGCAGGCATCCATCGGATGGCGGCGGACGTCGATGATGCGCGCGTCCGGCAACATGGCGAGAATCAGCCCGACGTGGCTGAAATTGTTCGGCATCTTGTCGATGAAATGCGCACGCCCGCTGCGCAGCGGCAGGGTCTCGTCGATGTACCGGCGCCCCAGCCGGGTAAAATCCTCCGGCCGTACGGAGCGAAGGATCTCCGGATAAGAATCGTGGTCCGGCCCCGCGTGATCGAATTCGCGGACGATGGTCAGCACATTGGGCAGCTCGAAGGTTCCCTCCACGGCGGAATGACTCGCCAGAATCTGTTCGACCAGCGTCGAACCGGAGCGGGGCAGACCGACGATGAACACGGGTGCGGGATCCCGCCAGCCGCATCCGGCTTGGCCGGCGAAAAAACCCGGATCGAAGCACTCGATCACGCGCACAGTCTTGGCTTCGAACCGCCCAATGTCGAACGGCACGGTTTTCCGCCGCCTGCGGTTGCCGTCCGAGTAATGGTCGAACGCCCGGCTGTAGTCGGCTCGTTGCTCGAAAGCCCTGCCGAGGGCGAATTGCAACTGCGCCTGGTCCTCATCCTCCCCGCCCTCTCCCAGCAGCAGTGCCTGCATCGAATCAAGCTCGGCGTCGCTGAAAACATAGGTCTTGAGATCAGCGAGACTCCAGTAAGCCTCCCCGAAGCGCGGATCGAGATCGAGGCAGGCCTTGTATGCAGTCTCGCATTCCGCGCGACGGCCGAGGGTCTTGTGCACATGACCGATCGAGAGGCGCAGACGCACCTCGCCGGGGCTCAACTTGGCCGCCTCCTCGAACGCGACCAGCGCATCCGCCTGCCGCATGAGACGCGTGCAGACGGTCCCCAGGAGCACCCAATTTTTCGCATTCTCGGGTTCCATTCTGAGCAATCTGCGCACCGCCCCTTCCGCCTCCGGGAGCCGGCCGAGGTCCACCAAGGTCTGGCACAGTCCGCGCCAGGCCAGCGGGGCATTCGCCGACTGCTTGAGAGCGTGCCGCAGAAGACGCAGGGCGTCGACTCCCCGGCTCACCGTCAGCGAAACGGCGGCAAGGCCGCACAGGGAAGGCATGTGGCTCGCATCCGTTTTGAGGATCTCACGGAAGATGTCCTCAGCCCGCTTGCGGTCCCCGGCGGACAGGGCGGCGGTCGCCTCCTCGATGCCGGACCGAAACGGATCGGTTGCGCGCGCCTGGTCGTAGGCGAAACGGGCGTCGGGAAACTTCCCGAGATCGACGAGCACATCCCCGTAGGCCAACCAGGCCAGATCCAGGTCAGGGGCAGCATCGAGGGCGCGGCGGACGGCGCATCGTGCATCGTCCAGCCGGCCCGCCGCTCGATAGGCGCGCGCCAGATCCTTGGCCGCGTGGGCGAATCGCGGTGCTGCGCCCACCGCGCGCTCGAGCACTCCCACGGCTTCGTCGAGCTTGTCCTGATCGAGCAACGCAACCCCGAGGAGGCGCAGGCTGTTCACATCCCCGGGCGCGACGCGCTGGATTTCGCGCAGGCGGCGCTCGGCGGTTTGCGCCATTCCAGCGCGCAGGTCACCGAGCGCCCTCGCGTACGCGGCACGCAAATCAGCCTGGTCGTTCTGCATCTCCGGAGGCCGCCTCCCATTCCATCGCCCCGAGCCTGTCGGCCCGTGCTGGTCCTTCGTCTCCGAGCAGATTGCGCACCGGGGCCCCCAGTTTGCGTTCCGCGCTCGGCGGATGGCCAAACTGGTTGCGATAACATTTGGAAAAATGCGGCGGGGATTGGAAACCGCAGGCCGCCGTGATGTCCATGATGGGCATGCCGGTCTGCAGCAGCAGCTCGCGGGCCCGGCGCAGTCGCATTTCCAGATAGTAGCGTTTGGGCACGCAGTTCAGATCGCGCTTGAACAGCCGTTCGATCTGACGCCGCGACAATCCGGTGGCCTTCGCGATCTTGTCCAACGACATCGGCTTTTCGATGTTCTCCTCCATCAACTGCGCAACCCGGATCAAACCGCGATGCGATATGCCGATCTGCGCCCGCAGCGGCACATACTGGCGCTCCGTATCCTTGCGCACGCGATCGACGATGAACTGCTCGGAGACAAGCTGCGAAATACGCGGTCCGAGCTTCATCTGAATCAGATTCAGCATGAGATCGAGCGGTGCGGTGCCCCCTGAGCAGGTGTACCGGTCGCGGTCGATCGTGAAGAGTTGGTCGCTGATGCGCACGCGCGGGAACTCCTCGCGCAGTGCGGACAGGTTCTCCCAGTGGATCGTCGCGTGGAAATGATCGAGCAGCCCGGCGCGGGCGAGGGCATACCCGCCGGTGCACAAGGCGCCCAGGGCCACCCGTCGATCCGCCAGCCGGCGCAGGCTCGTCAGCAGCGCCGGCGAGACGGCCTCCCGCACGTTGACGCCCCCGCAGACGAACAGGATGTCAACCGATCCCAGCTTGTCGAGGGACCGGCCGGGCGTCAGGCTGAGCCCGCTGCTCGAGTCCGCCGTCCGGCCATCGAGGCTGATGACGGACCACTCGTAGACGTCCTTGCCGACCAGGCGATTCGCCATGCGCAGAGGCTCGATGGCGTTCGCAACGGCGATCAGCGAATAGTTCTGCAGTGTCAGAAACGCATATCTGCACTTGCGCAGTACCACGGGGGCGTCCAATGAGGCCTCGGATATTCCGAAAGGGCATTATGCCATCGGGCGGCGATGGATGCCTCATTTCGACAAGAATATGTCGCTTATTGAACTCCGCATCCCGTGCCGGCCCTGGGACGCCGCATCCACGCAGTGGCATGGCGCGTTTCAACAAGCCTTCGTCGCGTTTGGCGTCGTGCCCATCCCATGGGTGGTTACACTGCGGGGCGCATTTGCGTTGGGAGAATCAAGCTCATGAAAACTCATGCCCGCGTGGTCGTAATCGGCGGCGGCGTGGTGGGCGTCAGCACGCTCTATCACCTGGCGCGGAAGGGTTGGTCGGACGTGGTGCTGCTCGAGCGCGCCGAGTTGACGGCCGGCTCGACCTGGCATGCCGCGGGCCTCCTGCCGCTGTTCAACATGAGCTATACGGTCGGCCAGCTTCATAAATATTCCGTGGATCTGTACAAGCGCCTGCCCGCCGAGACCGGCCAGGACGTGAGCTTCCACGTGACGGGCAATCTCCGCCTCGCCACGAACCGCGACCGCATGGATGAATATCAGAAATACTGCGGCACGGCTAACACCATCGGTGTGCCGTTCCAGGTGATCGGCCCGAAGGAGGTCAAGGAGCTGTGGCCTCTCGCGGAGATCGGCAATGACACCGACACGCGGGGCGGCCATCCGCCCAAGATCGTCGGCGCCCTTTACCACCCGGATGACGGTCACATCGCACCGGCCGATCTGACGATGGCGCTGCGCAAGGGCGCGCGCAGCCGCGGCGCCGACATTTACGAACAAACCGAGGTCACGGCGGTCAGGCGCACGCCGTCCGGCGAATGGCATCTGACCACCAACAAGGGTGACATCGTCGCCGAGCACGTCGTGTGCGCGACGGGCAACTATGCGCGTCAAACTGGCCGGCTTTTCGGACTGAACGTGCCATCCATTCCGGTGGAACATCAGTACATCGTGTACGACGAATCGCCTGAACTGAAGACCTACCGGCAGAACGGCGGGCGGGAACTCGCGGTGTTGCGCGAGTCCGACCAGTCTTATTATCTCCGCGAGGAGCGCCTGGGCTGGATCCTGGGACCTTATGAAGCGGGCGCGCCGGCGCGCTTCGCCGACGGAGTGCCCGAGTGGTTTGGCAAGAGCCTGTTCGAGGGGGATTTGGAAAGGTTGTTGCCGCACGTGGAGGCTGCCCAGCGCCGCGTACCATCGCTCGCGACGTGCGGCATCAAGGACATCGTGAACGGCCCCATTGCCTACACGCCCGACGGCAGCCCGCTCGTGGGTCCGGCCTGGGGGGCAAAGAACCTGTGGCTCAACGAGGGACACAGCTTCGGGATCACGGCCGCCGGCGGTTCCGGCTGGCAGCTGGCGGAATGGATCGTCGAAGGGGAGCCTGGAATCGACATGATGGCCGTGGATCCGCGTCGCTACGGGCCGTACACCAGCAAGCGCTACGTCGTGCAGAAGAACGAGGAGACGTATCGAAACGTCTTCGTCATTCATTATCCCGACGAGGAGCGGGCCGATGCGCGCCCCGCCAAGACCAGCCCGATCTATGACAAGCTCGCGCGGATGGGAGCCGTGTTCGGCCAGCGTTACGGCTGGGAGCGGGCAAACTGGTTCGCCCCTCCGGGCGTGGCGCCCAAGGATGAATGGAGCTTCCGCCGCTCCAATTACTTCAAGCACGTGGGCGAGGAGGCCTTGCGCCTGCGCCGGCACGTCGGCGTCATCGACCTCACACCCTTCACCAAGCACGAAGTGACCGGGCCCGGCGCCGAGGCTTGGCTCGACAGCCTCGTGGCCAACAAGGTGCCGACCAAGATCGGACGCATCGCCCTGTGTCACGCCCTCACCCGCCGCGGCGGCATACGCTCGGAATTCACGATCACCAAGATCGCGGATGACCACTTTTACGTCGTGAGCGCCGGCGCCGCCGAACGCTACGACAGCGATTATCTGCAACGGATGCTGCCGCCCGGCGCGTCAGGCGGGGAAATCACCCTGCGGAACACCACCACCAGCCGAGGCGTCTTCGTGCTCGCCGGTCCGCGCTCGCGGGACGTGCTCGCAAAGCTCACCGACACGCCGCTCGACACCGGCGCCTTCCCGTGGCTCACCGGCCAGGTCGGCGAGGTGGGATTGGCCACCGACGTGTACCTGCTGCGCGTGAATTTCGTCGGGGCCCTGGGCTGGGAGCTGCACTTTCCCATCGAATATGCCCATCATCTGTTCGACTCCCTGTTTGCGGCGGGCGCGGAGCACCAGATCGGCATGGTCGGCATGCGCGCCATGGAGTCACTGCGCCTCGAGAAATCCTACCGCATGTGGGGCACGGATTTGAGTCCCGACTACACGCCCTACGAGGCGGGTCTGGACCGGTTCGTGCGCCTGGGGAAGGGCTCTTTCGTTGGCAAGGAGGCTCTCGAACGGCAGTTGAAGGACGGCGTGCCCCACAAGTTCGTCACGTTCGAGGTCCACGACGTCAAGGACGCCGATGCGCTCGGCAACGAACCCCTGTTCGACGCGCAGGGCAACCTCGTCGGACGCGCAACCGCCGGTTACTACGGCCACGCGCTCGGCAAGAGCTTGGGGTTGGGCTACGTCAAACCGCAGTTTGCGGCCGTCGGCGGCGAGTTGTCGATCGAGATCCTGGGCGAACGCAAACGCGCAACGGTGCTCGTCGACTCACCGTACGATCCCGAGAACAAGGAGCTGCGGGCCTGATTTCCCGCCACCCATGAGCAGGCAAAAATTTTCCGCGCTGGCGTTGTTCAAGCGCGGCCTGTCGGGCCACCAGGGCTGGCAGAAGCAGTGGCGCAAGGCCGAGCCGAAACCCGCCTATGACGCCGTCATCGTCGGCGGCGGCGGACACGGGCTGGGAGCGGCCTACTACCTCGCCCGGGAACACGGACTCAACAACATTGCCGTGGTGGAAAAGGGTTGGATCGGCGGCGGCAACACGGGCCGCAACACGACCATCATCCGGTCCAACTACCTGTTCAACGAAAGCGCGGCGCTCTACGATCACTCCGTCAAGCTCTGGGAGACGCTCTCACAGGAGCTGAACTACAACGTGATGTTCTCGCCCCGCGGCGTGATGATGCTGGCGCATACGGTCCACGACATCCAGGTCTTCAAGCGACACGTACACGCGAACCGCTGCAACGGCGTCGACAACGAGTGGCTCGATCCCGTGCAGGCCAAGGAATTCTGTCCTCCGCTCAACATCGACGACAACATCCGCTATCCCGTGCTCGGCGCCGCATTGCAGCGTCGCGGGGGCACCGCGCGGCACGATGCGGTGGCCTGGGGCTATGCCCGCGCGGCAGACGCGCTCGGCGTCGACATCATCGAGAATTGCGAAGTGACCGGCATCAGGCGCGACGCCAGCGGCGCTGTCGAGGCGCTCGAAACCTCGCGCGGCACCATCCGCTCGCGCAAGGTGGGCGTCTCGGCCGCCGGCAACACCAGCGTCGTGCTGGCCCTCGCCGGCGTCAGGCTGCCGCTCGAAAGCTATCCGTTGCAGGCGCTCGTATCAGAGCCCGTCAAACCGGTCTTTCCGTGCGTGGTGATGTCGAACACGATCCACGCCTACATCAGCCAGTCCGACAAGGGAGAACTGGTCATCGGCGCCGGCACCGACGCTTACACCTCCTATACGCAACGCGGTGCGCTGCACGTCAACACGCACACGCTGGATGCCATTTGCGAGCTGTTCCCAACGTTCAGGCGCATGCGCATGATGCGCAACTGGGGCGGCATCGTCGATGTGACGCCGGACCGCTCGCCCATCATCGCCAAAACACCCGTCCCCGGACTGTACGTCAACTGCGGCTGGGGCACGGGCGGCTTCAAGGCGACGCCGGGTTCGGCCAACGTCTTTGCTTGGACCATCGCGCGGGACGAACCCCACCCCATCAACGCACCGTTTACCATCGAGCGGTTCCGCGACGGCCATCTGATCGACGAGGCTGCGGCCGCCGCCGTGGCTCATTGAGCGCCGTGCCATGCTGCTGATTGCCTGTCCTTATTGCGGGAAGCGCCCCGAACTCGAGTTCACGTACGGCGGCCAGGCCCACCTCGCCCGCCCCGCGCGACCCGCCGAACTCGACGATCAGATGTGGACCGACTTCTTGTACATGCGCACCAACCTCAAGGGTGTGCACGCGGAACGCTGGCGCCACGCACGCGGCTGCGGCCGTTTCTTCAATGCCCTGCGCGACACCACGACGGATCATTTTCTGGCGACCTACAAGACCGGCACACCCAGGCCGGAGCCGGCACCCGCCACCGGGACGCCGCAGTGAGCCTGCGCACGGCTGCCGGCGGTTTCATCGACCGAGCCCGGCCATTGCGTTTCACGTTCGACGGCGTCGAGTATTCCGGCTTCGCCGGCGACACCCTCGCCTCGGCGCTGCTCGCCAACGGCGTCCATCTCGTCGGCCGCTCGTTCAAGTACCACCGGCCCCGCGGAATCCTGTCGGCGGGTTCCGAGGAACCCAATGCGCTCGTGACCGTGATCCGGGACGACGCGCGCTGCACGCCGAATCTGCGCGCCACCCAGGTCGAACTGTACGATGGCCTCGCCGCCGTCAGTCAGAACCGCTGGCCAAGCCTCAAGCGCGACGTCGGGCGGGTGAACGACTGGTTGTCGCGCTTCTTTCCGGCCGGGTTCTACTACAAGACCTTCATGTGGCCCCCGAAGGCCTGGAAGGCCTTGTACGAGCCCGTGATCCGCCGCGCCGCCGGTCTCGGAGAGGCGCCCACCCGCCCTGATCCCGACCGCTACGCACAGCGATATGCCCACTGCGACGTGCTCGTGGTGGGTGGTGGTCCGACGGGCATCGCCGCGGCACTGGCCGCCGCCGAGGGCGGCGCGCGCGTCATCCTCTGCGACGAGCAGGCGGAGTTCGGCGGCAGCCTGCTCGGCGATGCGGCCGCCCGGATCGACGGTGCGGCCGCGCTCGACTGGGTGCGCTCGGCCATCGGAGAACTCGGGCGGAACCCCCGAGTCACGCTGCTCAACCGGACCACGGCGTTCGGCTATTTTCCGCACAACTTCCTCGGATTGAACGAACGCGTCACCGAACATCTTGCCGGGCCGCCGCCCGGGCAGCCGCGGGAGCGGCTGTGGCAGGTGCGTGCCGGGTCGGTCGTCATCGCGGCCGGAGCCATCGAACG
>Ga0182030_10013208_pt1 | contig 16452 bp, 10 predicted proteins | sample 812S3MmetaG_FD_121299 | JGI IMG/M metagenome (GOLD analysis project Ga0182030, IMG submission 121299) | Permafrost microbial communities from Stordalen Mire, Sweden - 812S3M metaG (Illumina Assembly) | ecosystem: Environmental > Terrestrial > Soil > Wetlands > Permafrost | place: Sweden...
CAAAATCTCCAACCCCCTGTCTCCGGTCCGAATGGGTTTTGCTTTGGGTGCTGGGCCTGATCCTGGTTCTGGCCGTCAGCCGGCAAAGTCTGTGGATAGACGAGGCCATAACGGCTGCTCTGGCCAGCCCCGGGTCCCTGCAAGATTGGTGGCACACACTGATCGGAGTCCGTGGTTCAGACATTCAAATGCCTGGCTACATGTTTTACATGTGGGGATGGGTCAAAGTTTTTGGCCGCAATGAGTGGGCGTTGCGTGTCGCAGGTATGGTGTGGCTTGTGCCAGGATTGGTCGCAATGGCATCCGGATTTGCCCGCCGGGAACAACGAGTGGCTATCATGCTTGTGGGAGTCACCAGCGCTTTCGTCTGGTACTACGCCGGGGAAGCCAGGCCCTACTCCATGCAAGTGGGTGTCAGTTGCCTGATTTTTGCAGCACTGCACCGGTTGAGCCGCGTTGAGTTGACTGAAAAGCAGCAATCTCGCTGGTTTGCCGGATTTTTATTCGGAATTTTTATGCTCTGTGCCAGCAGTTTGCTGGGCGTAATCTGGTCCATCGGAGCATTGGCGGCAGCATTTATCCTGATTCCCCAGCGCCGCCTGTTTAGTCTATGGAAGACTGGCTGGTGGCGTTTGGCGTTGGCGGGCTTGCTCTTGCTGGTTTTGGGCCTTTATTTCCTCTGGACGCTGTCTGTGGGAGCGCGGGCTACAGCAGTGGGCAAGACAGAATGGAAGTCGATCATTTTTCTGTTTTATGAGCAACTGGGCCTGAGTGGGCTGGGACCGGGCCGCATCGAGCTGCGGCGTGCCGGCATCGAGAGTCTCCGCTTCTACCTGCTGCCGCTGGCCGGATATTTTGTGTTGTTATCGATTCTCATAGCCAGCGGCATTAAGGAAGCGGCACGTTTGGAATCTGCCAAGCGAATTGGCGCGCTCGCGGCAGGCGTGGCTCTGCCGGGGTTAATGCTTCTTGGGGTGGGGTTGGTCACACATTTTCGGGTCTTGGGAAGGCACTTTGCTCCCTTGATGCCCGTATGGTTTATGCTGCTGGCTTTGGGACTCTCCGCCCTCTGGAACAGGGGCGCATGGATGGGAAGAACAGTTTTGGCGGCGTATTTATTGTGCAGTATTTATTCGTGTCTCTCCATCCGGTTTGCCCTCAGGCATGAGCGGGATGATTATCGCGACGCCGCCCAAGCGGGCAAAGTTGCCTTGCGCCAAAATCAAAGGGTATGGTGGAATGCGGATCGCGGCTGCGCCGAATATTACGAGATGCCCGTGCAGAGTGCTGGGGAGCAAGGCAAAGCGGCGCTGATCGTCAATCCCTCGCCAGACGAATTAGCGGCGATGAAAAGGCCCAACGTTGTCATCACGTCCAAACCGGACATTTTTGACGGTAACGGCGCACTGGCGGAATACCTGACGCAAAACCATTACCGGGTGTCGGAGAAATTCCCGGCCTTTACTATTTGGCGGGAATGAGATGACAAAATGTTTCGTTCTCGACTCCGGTCATGGCGTGTGATAACCAGTCGCCACATTGCACAAAGACGCGCAAGCACATGAGTTTGGAATCGACTAAACAAGGGGCCCCGCAACGACCGCTGGTTTCGATCATCATTCCCATGCTCAACGAGCATAAGGGGCTGCGTTTGCTTTTTGATCAGGTCGAGCGTTCCATCAAAGATACGGCGGTAGATTGGGAATTGGTGATTGTGGACGATGGGAGCACGGATGGCACGCGTGATGTCATTGCTGATGAACTGGGTCGGTTTCCACGCTGGCGCGTAGTTTTTTTGAGTCGGAATTTCGGCCAGCAACCGGCCTATCGCGCCGGCCTTGAACATGCGCGGGGCGACGCCGTTATTTTTTTGGACGCAGATTTGCAAGACCCACCCGAATTGATTCCGCAACTGCTGGCCCAATGGCGCAAAGGTTTCAAAGTCGTAACCGGCTGCCGTGTCAGCCGCGAAGAACACGGCTTGCGTCGGGTGATGTTTGATTCCTTCCACCAGATTTTCCATCGCATGACCGGCCGGGCCATGCCGATAAACAGCGGGATGTTTTCGCTGGTGGATCGGGTGGTGGTGAACCAGTTGCTGGCGGCGCGCGAAGCCAATTTGTTTTTGCCCGCACTGAAGTGTTGGTACGGTTTTCCGCAAACCACCATCAACTACGCCCGTAAAGAGCGCGCCGTCGGCGAGCCCAAACAGTCTTTTCGAAAACTTTTTCGGTATGCGTTGGACGGTCTCTTCAGCTTTTCGGATGTGCCGCTGCAATGGATTGCCCTGGCGGGAGCCGTGATCAGTCTGGCCAGCTTCTGTTACGCCGGCATTTTGCTTATGGAAAGAGCTCTGCAACTCCTGGGTTTCTTTCCGGAGTTGCGCGTGCTCGGGTTCACCACGCTGGCGGTGGCCGTGTTTTTCTTCGGCGGACTCAATCTCCTGGCTTTGGGAATAGTTGGACAATATATCGCGCGCATTTACCGCGAAATCAAAGGGCGCCCGCTTTACATCGTGGAAACCGTGTTAAATTCGGAGAAAACTGGAAATTTGCAGGAAGCCGCCAAAGGCCAGTGAAAGCTTGCGCTGAATCAGGAGGCCAGATAGCCTCTTTTTGTGTTATGATGCCGACGGAAAAGATTCTACCCCGGGACGCAGGTAAAAAAAAGGTCGAGGCGGGCGGCAATAACCACCCTCCAGGATTTTCAAACTGATCACCTCTCTTGTTTGCTGCTTCACAAGCCAATGCAGGCGGACCGGCACAAAACCGGATCTGTCAATACATTGATGTCTTTTGCGAAAGGGGCATTCTCGGGCTGGTGGTGCTGATACTGTGCTGGGGGCCGCTTGCTTTTGGGGGCATTCCGGCTGGCGCATTTTTAGTTATTCAAGGACTGACCGTTGTGGCAATGGGATTGTGGGTGGTGCGTCTTTGGACGCAACGGCCTTTTCGCCTGCTTTGGCCACCAATTTGCTGGGCGGTTTTTGTCTTCGTGCTTTATGCCCTGGTTCGCTGCCGGTTGGTCCCCATCGAATATATCGCGCGGATGGAGCTGATAGAGGTCGTTGTCTATGCCTCATTGTTCTTTCTCATTCTCAACAATCTCCACCGCCGTGAATGGGCCGCGTTTATCACCGTGTGTCTGGTCGTGCTGGGAATGGTGTTGGCCTGGTACGCAGTATTTCAAGTTGCCACGAACCATCCGCGTATTTGGGGCATCCCGCGACGAGCTCAATTCATCGGGCGAGGGAGCGGAACGTATATAAACCCCGATCATCTGGCCGGATTCTTGGGCATGATCACTCCATTAGCGCTGTCTTACACACTGATGAGCCGCTTTCCTCCCACCGTGAAGGTTTTCCTTGCGTACTGCACATTGGCCCTCCTGGTCGGAATTGGTGTTTCTTTTTCTCGCGGCGGTATTGCCGCCACAAGCGCCACCCTTTTTGTTTTTTGCCTGGTGCTGCTGTTTCAGCGGGGTTATTGGCTTCCCGCCTTGGCGACTCTGGCCGGGTTAGCCGCCTTGGGAATTGCTTTCGGCCAGGAATTTGGCTCGCTGCCCAAGCGTTTTGAGTCGGCCTTTCAATTTGGCCATCTAACGGACAGTCGCGCTAATTACTGGTATGCCGCCGTTCGGATTTTTGAAGACCATCCATTATGGGGAGGCGGGCCCGGACACTTCGACTGGGAATTCGCACGTTACCGGCCATCCATTATCCAAATCCGGCCTGTTTATGCCCACAACGACTATCTTAATACTCTTTGCGAGTGGGGCGGGGCAGGCCTGGCCATCATACTGGCAGCCTGCGTTTTACTTTTCCATGGTGCTTTAAAAACCTGGACCGCCCTGCGTTTGGAGGACCGTGGATCACAAAAAAGCAACCAGGCGGCATTTCTCATGGGCGCTTGCATGGGGCTGTTGGCGATGCTGTTTCATTCAGTCGTTGATTTTAACATGCATGTCCCGGCCAATGCCGTGACCGCCGTGACCCTCATGGCGCTGATCGCCGCGCAGGCGCGATTCGCCAGCGAGGGCCATTGGAAAGGCACCGGTCTGGGTGGGAAAATCCTGCTAACAGTGCTGATGGGCGGAGGTATGGCCTGGCTGGCGGCGCAAGGGGCGTGGCATGGGCGCGAAGCGTACTGGGTGTGGAAGTCGGGAGATGAAAAGGCTTCATGGAACAGCAGATTGGCCAGTCTGGAGAAAGCTTATGAAGCGGAGCCGTCCAATTACGAAAACACCTATAATTTGGGGGAGAATTTGCGGTTAGCCAGCCTGCAAGGCAATCCCGGTTACGAAGAACAAGCCCGGCAAGCCTTGCAGTGGTACGCCAAAAGCATGGCTTCAAATCCCTTGGACGCCTTCGTGCCGATGCGTTATGGGATGTGCCTGGATTGGCTGGGAGAAACCAACGAGGCCACGGTCTGGTTTAATTTGGCGGAAAAATTGGATCCGAAAAGCAGCCAGGTGGCCTATTTTGTCGGCCGCCACTACGTTGAATTAAATGATCTTCCCGCCGCCAAACAGTGGTTCGAACGTTCGGGGTACCTGTGGCCAAATGATCTGGCTATCCAGTCGCTCCGGATGCTCGAAGACAGGATGGCCAATCCTTTGTACAAAAAATGAGAATCTTCTGTTGTCCACAATAAACGGCGGAAATGTACCAAAATCATCCAAGCGGCATCCCACAGTAGGGAAGGCTCCGAGGATGTTCCAAAAATAGCTGTCGACGACTGCCTGTCAAGCCGAAGGCGGCGCCTTTGCGTAAACTATTGAAAACAAACAGTTAAAACGGCCCACCCAGCTCCATCCGGGATCTGATATTTGACCCCGCACTCGCCGAGCAAAGTCTGGTGGCAGAACGGCTGCTAAGTGGGGGATGACAAGTGAAATAGTTTCGAGGGCGGGATTAACATGGTTTTGGCGGTGCCGGGAAATTCTCATTTTTGCGATGAGCATCGGCGTGGCTATGCGGCCGCTGACGTTGCCAGCTCAAAGCGTCATCGGTGCCAATACTAATTTTACTCTGCTCATCAGCGGCAACGGAACTTTGTCTCCCCATCACAGCACTTTTCAGGACGGCACCAAATATACCGCTGCTGCCATTCCGGCAAAAGGGTCGCTGTTCGCCAACTGGACCAGCAACGGGATTTTGGTATCGACCGGCCCACGATACACTTTTATGGTGGAATCCAATCTGGTGTTGCAGGCCAATTTCGTGACCAATCCATTTATTCCTATTGACGGAACGTATCACGGTCTGTTCTACGTGACCAGCAACGCCAGCGAAGAGAGTTCCGGAGCTTTTGTCGCCACTGTCGCCAGTACGGGCGCTTTTACCGCACAGCTTCGAACGGCGGCTCAGACCCACGCGTTTTCTGGAAAATTCTCCCTGGCCGGAATGGCTTCCGCGTCCATTCCCCGCACGGGATTACCCCCCTTCACCGTCCAAATCAATTTGGGGTTAACCAACGGCTCATTGACTGGAACGGTCAGCGACGGCACTTGGGTGGCGGACTTGTCGGCCGATCGCGCCAATTCCTCCAAGGCAAATCCGGCTCCGCAAGCAGGCAGATATACTTTGCTTATTCCCGGCAGCGACAACGCTTCCGCTCAACCCGCCGGGCATGGTTTCGGCGCAGTCACTGTGGACGCATTGGGCCGCGTCACCTTGAGCGGAATTTTAGGTGACGGAACAACCGTGACTTCTGCGAGCATCGTGTCACGCCAGGGGCGGTGGCCATTCTATGCGCCATTGTATAACGGGAAAGGCTCCATACTGGGCTGGCTCTCCTTCACGAACCAGGGCAACGTCAGCGGTCAACTGGGTTGGTTCAAACTGCTTCAACCCAAGGCAAGGCTCTATCCTGGCGGCTTCACGAACAGCACCGAAGTCGTTGGATCAGTTTATGGGTATACAAACGGCCTGCCGGTTCTGGGCCTGACCGGAGGCCAGCTTTCGTTGACCAACGGAAATCTGGCTCAAAGTATCAGCAACCCTGTTGTTCTTGGGCCAAATTTCCACGCAGCCGTTCAGGAGGCCAGCGTTCAGAAAACCAACAAGCTGGCCTTCAAGACTTCATCGGGCATGTTCAAAGGCACTGTAATGAATCCTGCCACGGGCAAGCCCATTACCGTCAATGGTGTTATTTTGCAAAACCAGGATTTGGGCGCGGGATACTTCCTGGGATCAACCGAAAGCGGGAGCGTGATCCTTTCGGGAACCGGCAGTGTAACAGGACCGAATCTCGCCGCCGCCCTTGGCGAGCCTTCGAATACGACGACCGTCGTTTCGGAGCCCGCTCCATCTTATGTCAAGACAAACAATTTTTCAGTGGAAGCGCTTCCACAAAATGTGCCATTGGGTTCCTGGCTGCTGAATAATACCAATTACACGGGTGAAGAAGGACAAGTCCCCTTTATGTCGGGCGTCCCCTTCGTCCCAGACTGGAACGGAATGGCCGTCGCCATGACCAACACAGAAACGCTCAATCCATTGATGTATAACGTAGTGGAAAGCAACGGACGAACCAACGTGAACTGCGCCAACGGCACGATCCGTTTTTGGTTTCAGCCAAATTGGAGCAGCGGAAGCGCGGAGGCGCCGTCGGACGGGCGTTTTTTTCAAGTGGGGGGCGCAGACTCCGGAATTTTTGCCCTGATAGTAGCCAACATCGGGACTAACAATGGCAGCGTGATGCAGTTTATTTGCGGCAGCAATCAATATTGGCAGGGATGTTCTTTTGGTATCGGTGGGACGAACGGCGCTCCCATCCATTTTCAATCCAATCACTGGTATCAAATTGCGCTCGCCTACACGGCGACGAATATCGCTCTGTATACCAATGGGGCCTTGCTTGCCACCGGGAATCTGCCGCCAACCTTTGTCACTCCCGCTCCCTACACCCAAACGCCGATTTATTCAGTCGGCAATGGCGTTTCTTATTATCCGTCCGCAACCGCCCAAAGCAGTGGATTCGGCTTTGGCAATTTTAATGGTAAATATCCAGTCTTGGGGCAATTGGCCAATTTGGAAACGTTCAACAACGCGCTCGCACCCCAAGCCGTAGCCGCCGGTTTCCCGACTTTTGCCGGTTCAATTACCAACGTCATGCTGGATTCCGATTACGACGGGCGCAGCGATCTCCTGGAATCTCTCGTCGATGGCACCGACCCGAACAACCCGGCCAGTGTGGTCCAATGCAGCCTCGGTTATTGGCGCTTTGATTCCGCCACCCTGATGACCGAGCAAGGTCAGCCGCCCCTTTCTTATAATGACATCGGCCTCGCGCCAAGCTGGAGCGGAACCGCGCTGAATATCAACAGCGATCCCGCCAGCCAAGTCACGTATTGGGATGTCTTCACCAATGGATGGGCCAACATTAACTGCCGCCAAGGCAGTCTGAGATTCTGGTTCAAACCCAACGCCAGCGGAGGGCAGGGCGGACCTTTTGTCTATATGGGCAGCCCGGATGGCGTGGATAAATGGGAATTGGCCCTGGATTCCTGGGCTGGTTCGATCAGTTTCATCACCGGTTCCAATGGAGTAGCAACCACAAACTTGACCGCCGATTGCAAAATGTCGCCGACAAATTGGATGCAAATCGTCCTGACATACGGCTCCAACACCTCCAGTCTCTTTATCAATGGCACACTGGCGGCCACTGGAAAAGCAGTCTCGTATTGGCCCAGCCTGACCAATCGGAATTTGGGCATGGTCATCGGTAACAACACCGCCTACAATAACTCGATCAATGGACAATTTGATGAGATAGAAACCTTCAATTACCCGCTCGACCCAACCAACATTCTGAGCAATTTCCAGATTGTTCAATCCGTAGATAGCGATCTCAATGGCATCCCCGACTTTTTGGAGGACATTGTCCTGCCAGTTTCCCGGCCATTCTTATCCGCACCCGTGGTCATCACCGGCACGATTGAGGCGGAGCAATTCGACATGGGCGGACCGGAAATCGCTTATCATGCCGCCGCCAGCAACTCTTCCAGCTCCTATCGCCCAACCGGCATGTTTATCACCAACTGCGATGATCTTGGATTGGGCTATTGCCTGGACCAGACCCGTGCCGGCGAATGGGTGCAGTACACCATCAACGTCCTCGTGGCGCAGCCTTACACCGTTGAAACCCGGGTGGCGGGCATCGAAACCGGCGGCATGTTCGAGTGCGAGTTCACGGGCGACAGCTTTTATACGAACACAGGTCCTCTGGCCATCACGACCACCCAGTGGACGAACGTCTCAGGAGTGGTATACTTGACAAACGGCATTTATACCATGAAGCTTCGTTGTTTGGCCAACGGAACTGATGGTCAACATGTCGGCAGGTTCAACTATATTTCCATTTATCCGTGGTGGCAGGCGGGGTTCACCAGCAGCTACACGAACAGCATTCTGGAAGCGCACCTAAGCACCAATAACGACTGGATGGATGCTACAAACAACGCTGCTGTAATCCAGAAGGCGATTGATACGCTTCCGGCCACCGGTGGGACTGTTTTGTTGCCCTCTGGCACTTTTTACGTCAGCCAGGTTCGCCCCTGCGAAACAAACGATGCCTATCGGAACTCTGCCATTTCAATATTAACAAATAACGTGGATCTCGCCGGCGCGGGAAAAACCAATACGACACTGATAGCGTATAATCGCGCCACAACAGTTCTATGTCTTGGCATCAGAAATGACATACCGGCTCAATGCACGAACTTTACCCTCCGGGACATGACGATTGAGGGACAACCGCATTGGGCCGTATCGAACATAACAGGCACCAACATCATTTACGATGCTGAACCACTGAATCCAGGGCAGATTAACGACTTGAATACGAATGTTACTAACGGCCCCACTACTGGGGCACAAACCGTTGTTTACGAACACACCAGCAATGAGTGGCCCCACAACATTCTCATTACAAACTGCCAATTCCTTCATGGGTGGAATTCTGTCATGCTGAACGGCCCCATGATCAGTAATGTTCTCGTCCGCGCCTGCGACTTTAATATGTGGAGCGGGTCGGACACGAATTTCGGCAACGCGGGGATTTTTGGGGGGGCGATGAATCTGGTGGTCATTGAGAATACATTCAACGGCAATATGGACCTCGCGCCTTCCACCAACGGATACGCAGGCACACCTCAATCCAAGTGGCTTGCTCCGCCTGGCTTCGTCTGGCTAATACAAGGAGGCAATCTATTTGTGGCTCGAAATTCCATTTCAAACTATTATCTCGAGGCAGTTCAAGTCAATGCGGGGCCCAACTCCATCGTGGGTAACATATTTCAAACACTGGTCAACGTCGCCTCCTGCTGTGCTCTGTGCGAAACGGGAGGCGCGGCGGTTTGGGCATGGGGAAGGCCAGGCATCACCAATTTTGAAAATGCCACTTGTTTCATTGGCAATTCGGTTTACGGAGGGCGTCAGGGATTTGAAACCCCGGGCACAGACACACCATATACATACAATTGTTCAGGTAACTGGTTTCACTTGTATCCACCGTTTGCGGAGATCAATGATTGTCCCGGGGCCGCCGCAATGGCGTATGGCTGCCAGACAGCCAGTGTCTGCGGCAATACACTCGATTCCGGGGGGCACGGGTTTATGTTCAGCGGGACCAATGCCACCGCCTTGATATTGAACAATAACTTCAGCGGCGCGACCTATCGGGGAATTGGTTATCTGTCCGCGTCCGATTATGTGAACAGCGCCCAGATTTTTGGAAACATTCTTGGCCAGGGTTCCACCTTCCACGTGGAACTGCCGTCCGCCAACAGCTTTGGCTGGTTTCTGGGCCAAAACGAATATCTGGACGCCGCGAACAAAAGTGTTCCTCCATTCCTGGACCCGATCAGTTCCGCAGTCCACATTACGGACTAGAGCGGTTTAAGAAATACTGTAGCCATTTGGCAACAAGGACTGCAGGAGCGGTCTTTTTCGGTTTTAGCTTCGTTTCGGCTCAGTCACAGGCCTCAGGCATGCTCCTTCGCCAAAGCCTCGCCAAAACCCAAAAATCCTCGCTCCGAATGGCTACCCTATTTCTTAAAACGCTCTAGCGACGCTGAACGGCCCTAATCATAATCATAATCTTAATCTCCATCGTCCACGTAATTCATTAGATTAGGATTAAGATTAGGATTAGGATTAGGATTAGGAGAGAGCGTGGCCGGACGGCTGAAGCTTGTGTAATAATCAGCCGCCGTGCATATTGAGTGCTTGCCGCTCCGATCAGCCGCGTCAAACATTATGAATGTGCTGCTTGTGCATAATTTTTACCAGCAACCCGGCGGCGAAGATCAAACCTTCGCCGACGAAGGCAAGCTGCTCGAAAGACACGGCCACAACGTCGGGCGATTTACCATGGATAACGACGACGTCAAGACGATTGGCAAACTGACCGTCGCCCGCAAGACGGTTTGGAATCGGCAGGCCCGCCAATCGCTGCGCAAGGCGATTCGAGAAACGGGCGCGCAGGTCGTGCACTTTCACAACACTTTTCCGCTGATCTCTCCGGCCGCTTATTACGCGGCGCACGACGAAGGGGCGGCCGTGGTCCAGACCTTGCATAATTACCGGCTGATGTGCGTGACGGCCACATTGTGCCGGAACGGACGCGTCTGCGAAGATTGTGTGGGCCGCACCGTGGCCTGGCCGGGCATTCTCCATGGTTGTTATCGCGGCAGCAAGGCGGGCAGCGCCGCAGTCGCCGCCATGCTGACCTTCCATCGTCTCAAAGGAACCTGGCAGCGCGAAGTGGATGTTTACATCGCCTTGTCGGAATTTGGCCGCAAAAAATTCATCGAAGGAGGATTGCCTCCGGAAAAGTTGATGATTAAACCCATTTTTTCGGACCCGGACCCTGGCGTCGGATTGGGTCAAGGCGACTTCGCCCTATTTGTCGGACGGTTGAGCGCCGAAAAGGGGGTTGGTATACTGCTGACCGCATGGCCGGAGGTTTTTGCCGCGACCGGAATCAAACTGAAAATCATCGGCGACGGGCCGCTGCGTTCCAGCGCGGAAGCCGCTGCGAAAAACGCGCGGGGAATTGAGTATCTAGGCCGATTGGAGTCGCAACAAGAGGTTTATGCGACAATGGGCGCGGCTCAAGCCCTCATTTTTCCCTCCATTTGGTATGAAGGCCAGCCACGTACAATTATCGAATCGCTGGCCAAAGGCACGCCGGTGCTGTCCTCGCGGTTGGGTTCAATGCCCGAGATGGTCGCGGAGGGCCGGACAGGACGGCTTTTTGAACCAGGCAACCCAAATGACTTGGCCCGACAGGCGCAGACGTTGTTAACCGTTCAAACGAATGGGGAATCGATGCGGCACGCGGCGCGTCTGGAGTTCGAATCCCATTACACCGCGGAGCAAAACTATCCGCTCCTGACACGGTGCTATGAAAAGGCATTGCAGGACAAGGTTTCAGGATGAACGCACTCAAGGGTGAACCGAAGCCAACGGATCCAGTTCATTCGCGCCTGGCGGGAAGGATGCCATCGGTGGATGGTTGGAGAGCTTTGAGCATCAGCATGGTACTGGCCGCGCATTCAATCGAAACCCCCGGTTTTTCGAGCGTGTCTCGGGTGGCGGCCCATATTCCTTTGCTTTTTGACGCGAACCTTGGCGTTCGCTTTTTTTTTGTCATCAGCGGTTTTCTGATCACCTATTTATTAATTCGAGAGCAGGAGCGGAATGGCAAGGTAAGCTTGAGAAATTTTTACATCAGAAGAGCATTGCGTATTCTGCCCGTGTATATGGCTTACTTAGGGGTGGTGGCCGCCCTCCAGGTTTTCACTAAATTGCATCAGGCCCCCATCACTTGGATAGGGGACCTGACGTTCACCATCAATTTTTTGCCCAGAGGTGTCATTTCCGGCCACCTTTGGTCACTGTCGGTTGAGGAGCAGTTTTATCTGCTGTGGCCGATTACTTTTGTGTGGTTGACTAAACATAAAAATTTCACCCGCTGGGTTTTCCCCATCCCCATAATTGTGTCAATGCTCTGCCACATTGTCTCCTACACTCACCATGTGCCATGGATTGTGCATCCCTTGTTTTACTTTTCCTCGTCCTTGGTCAATTTTGATTCATTAGCCGTGGGCTGCATGGCAGCATTTGCGCTGGCCAAGTATGAAAATGAATTGGTGAGTTTTCTTTCGGGCAAGAAACGGTTTGCCGCCATAGTGTTCGGCATCTTGCTTGTTGCGATGCCCAAACTTAACATGGCATTTCTTTTACCTGTCGGGGCGGTCGCTGGAAATCTGTTGCAAGCCGTCGGTTTTGCCGTTCTTTTGCTAACAAGCATATTATATCCCGGGTGGTTCAAATTTTTTAATTGGCGAATCGTCGTTCAATTGGGAGTTCTTTCTTATTCCATTTATATCTGGCAGCAGATTTTCTGCGCCGGCCATCAAACCTATGGCTTCTCAGAAGTATGGTGGATGTCTTTTCCGTGGTGGTTGCTGGCAGCATTGAGTGCCGGTTTTGTTTCGTATTATGGCTTTGAACGTCCTTTGTTAAAGTTGCGCACTCGATTTCGGAGATTTTAAATTTTCTTCGATGCTTAGCCACCACACCGCATCAGATCTTTTGAGCTGAATCAATGTGTGGCTGGCGGTGAGGACGGGATGCAATTCTGGCGGTTGACAATGGATCGGGGGTTTTACTGTGATCGTCGATTTGCAAATGCAGATGGACCGGACGGGGGGCGGGCCGACGGGACGAGATTTTGTGTTTCAATAAACGAGCCGGCGGGTGTATATTAGGGGCAAGTTTTATTGATTATGAGCAACTTGCGGCTTTTGGATTTGGTCAGAAGGCCGGTTCCAATAAACGAACTGTCCGCGGCATAAAAATACACCTGTATGCACGTATGGAGTCGCAATCAAGTTTCCACGCTCGCACTCTCGCTTGCGTTGTTGGTTTGTTCAGCCGTCTGGTTCGCTGGCTTTTCTTTATGGTATTTCACTCAGAGACAGTCGAAAGACGGTTGGTCGGACACCCCGTTGGCCGGAATGCTCGCACTGTGTTTGATCCCGCTGGCTTGCATCGTCGCTGGCTTCCTTTTGGTGCAGGCGCGCCGACAGTGTGACGAGAGGCTTACCCTGCTGGACCGGTGCGCCTTGTGTATTGGGATTATGGCAGTTGGACATTTCAGTTGGTTGTTCGCGGAAGTATTGATGTCGATGCACGCGATGGGGATATGAAATGGCCTAATAGCCAGCCGCTGCAACCAGCGCCAGTTGCGTCGTTAGTTTTGCTGTTGCGGACGGCGGTGGTTGCTTCGGCGTGGTTCAGCGTTCTTCGTCAGGGTGTTTCGATCTGATCCTTCATTCTGTAGCTACGGCCTTCGACGATCACCGTTTCAGCGTGGTGCAGGAGCCGGTCCAGCACGGCGCTGGTCAGGGTGCTGTCGTTGTTGAAGATTTTGGGCCAGTTTTTATAGGGCTGGTTGGTCGTGACGATGGTCGAACCGGTTTCATACCGTTGGCTGAAGACTTGGAAGAGCAGATCTGCGCCGATTTTATCGATCGGCAAATATCCAAGTTCATCGATTAAAACCAGGCTTGGGTTGATGTATCTTTTCAGTTCGGCTTTGAGGCGGTGGGTGGATTGGGCCGCCGCCAGGGTGTTGACGATGTCGATGGCGGTGGTGAACAGCACCGTGTGACCGGCCAGACAGCACTCATAGGCCAGCGCGGTCCCCAAGTGGGTCTTACCCAATCCGGCCCCTCCCATGAAAATGATGTTGGCCTTGTCCTTGAGAAAGGAGAGGCGGAAGAGATTTTGCACATGGGGGCGATTGATCTTTTTGGGCCAAGTCCAATTGAACTGTTCGAGGGATTTAATCACGGGGAAGCGCGCCGCCTGGATGCGGCGCTGGGTCGCCCGATCCTTGCGCCGGAGCGCCTCGCCCTCGACCAGGCGGCTTAAAAAGTCCAGTGGCGGCCAGTTTTTCTCCGCCGCCTCTTGGGCCAGGGCTTGGTGGTGCTCCTGAAAATAGGAGAGTTTGAGGTAAAGGAGGTAAGTGTCGAGTTGATCGTCTTTCATAGAGGGGTTGGAGAGTCTGGATGGTTTTTGGAGTCGTAAATGGAGAGGTCTGGAGCGGGCAGATCCAACTCCAGCAGGTCTTGTTGTCGGGTCAGGTGCAACGCGCCGGGTTCCGCCGGCGGATGCTGGCGTTGCTGTAAAATATTGGCGATGTATTCGCAGGAAAAAGCCTGATAAGTGAAGGCATCTTCCATGGCACGAGCCACTGCTTCGATGCCATACAGCTCGCTCAAGGCGACGATCTTCTGGACGTGATGTTTGGGATTGAGGCGCCGCTGTTCCAACTGTTTATAGTAATCGTCGGCCTTGGGGCACAGGGCCAAAAACCGCAGGAAGAGCTTTTGCTCGCGTGCCCTTTTCCGGTGCAGGAGCAAGGGGGCCACATGGTCAGGCAACTCGTAGTCCTGGTTGCGGTCGTAACGGCGCACATGCTCGGCGACCAGCTTCTCCTGGTCATAAACCAGGAGCCGGTCGGCAAACCGTTTCAAGGTGAGCTGGCTCGACGCATACTGGCAGGGCACCGAATAGCGGTTGGCATCGACGATGATGCGGAACTGGCTGTTGACCCGGATGGGGCCCACGACGGCCGCCTCGTAAGGCAACGGATGCAGGGGTTTGAGCTTTTCCTGGGTGAAGAGTTCCTGGGGCGTTTTTTGGGTCTGCCCGTGGACTCGGACATTGGCCACCGTGTCCAGCCAATAGCGCGCCGCCGGATTGACGGCTTGAAAATCCGACAGTGGCAGGCCATGGAGGAAGTTCTTCTTTACATAACCCACGCCATTCTCCACGCGTCCTTTTTCCTGGGGCTGGGATGGGCCACAGGCCCGGATTTGAAAGCCGTGATGGTTGGCAAAATCCAAGTAACGAGGGTTGAAAGTGATCAAGCCCGCTGCGCGGCTCAAAACGGCGACCTTACAGTTATCGACCCAAACCTGATGCACCACCCCGCCGAAGTATTCCAGGGCGCGCTGGTGGCATGACAGAAAATGTTCCATCGTTTCGGCCAGCGTGAACTCCAGATACATTTTGCGGCTGAAGGCCAGCACCATGATAAAAAAGGACAGGCGGCGCTGGGTAGAACCCACCGGAACCGAACCGGCGCAGCCCCAGTCCACTTGGGCGCACTCACCGGGGGCAAAGTGAAGCGTCAGGAAAGCCGGCCGCGGTTTGGGGCGCACTTGGCGCACGAAATCCTTGATGATGGTATAGCGTCCCTGGAAGCCGCGTTCCTTGAGTTGCTGGAAAATCTGCTGGGCCGAGTAAGCGTGCTGTTCCAGCAGGCGGACGATGTCGCCCTTGAACGGATCGAGTTTGCTGGGGCGCTGGGGTATGGCGGCTGGTTTAAAACTCTCCTGCCGAGCCCACTTGCGCACCGTGTTCAAACCCAGTTTGAGCTCGCGGGCAATCTGCCGCAGGCCCAGCTTCTTTTCGGTGAGCAAATGCCGAATCTGGCAATAGGTTTGATAATCGATCATGCCGCACCTCCCATCGCCTTGCGCAAAATCTCGCCCACACTGATCGGGCCCGACCGGGCCGCGCCCACAGGCTCCAAGCTCAGAATTTGGTAGAGCGGTTTTTCATACGCAATCAGCCCGGCTTGGACCAGTTGCTGGCGGCTGGCCGAAAGACTGACCGAATCCATTTTCAAGCGCCGCATCAGCGAGGCGTCCGAGTAATAGCTTAACCCCTCGGCGTCGGCCACGCTGGTCAGGAACAGGTAGAGCGCCCATGCTGAGTGATCACACCGGAGGAAGTAATTTTCCTGCACCAGCCGGTGATCGATCCAACTGAACTGAGGCGGGACTTTCCGGAGTCGCTCCGGATTGAGGACACGTTTTTTCATGCAATAATCTTTCAAGGTTCATGCCGGGCACCATGCCCAGAATGTCGTGTCCCTTGCTTACCAGCCGCCGGGTGCTGGTGGCGATGTCGTCTGGTAAGGTACTGCCGACGAACATGGAGATAAGCCCCACAAACAAAGGAACTTGCATCGAACAGAGGTCTTGTAAGGTACGGTCAGGAGCGGTTTTCGCAACTTCTTGAGCCGCAGGAACTTGCTCCGAGCAGCCGTCTTGTAAGGTACGGCGCCGGTAGCGAGCAGTGTTCTTCCAGTAGCCAGGATGGTCCTTCTGCCAGTCGCGGGCTCGTTGGGCGTTCACGTCATCCCGGAAATAATCTTGGTTCTCCGGCTTGGCCAACCAAGCCCGCATGAGCTCGCGTTTTCTGGCCTTGCGGCAGTCGGGTTCGAGGCAATAGCACTGGCGTTGTCCCCCCCGGTAATCGGGAAGAAAAAGTTCCTTGCAGTGCAAGCACTTGCGTCGGGGTTGCGGCGGCTTCATCGGTTCCAAAATAAAAAGGAACCAGTATCGGAAACCGGTGCCAAGGAA